>ENA-UERK01000193-UERK01000193.1-human-gut-metagenome-genome-assembly--contig:-NODE-193-length-58065-cov-38.526540_pt1 | contig 58065 bp, 35 predicted proteins | sample MGYA00242957_ERZ507957 | MGnify/ENA primary metagenome ERZ507957 (study PRJEB26167, sample SAMN06115538) | human gut metagenome | host: Homo sapiens | place: China:Heilongjiang | collected 2015-11-06...
AAAGCATAGTTGATATAGTTGAGCTTATCCTGCGGTTTGGCATCGGTAGCACCTTCCATGAAGCGGAAATGCTCCACAGCAAGTTCACCAGCCTCCGGAATATCCTGATATACATGGATGAGCGAGTCGATGGTTCTGAGATACTTCGATTTCTTCACCTCTCTTACATCATCCTGATGGTATTTCTCGATAAGTTTGTAGGCACAGAGACAAGCCGCACCCCGATTTTCCACCTTATTATAATAGGTGTACAGCTGCAGATACGCCTCCTTGCTGTCTGCCTCGAATCCAATGAGATGCAGCAAATCATTCTTGAAGGAACTTCCGTCCACCCCTTTTAGAGTCAGCGGCACATACTCAGTAGAAGTATGCTTGGCAAGAAGCTCTGGGTGCGCCATCGCTTTCTTGAAGAACTCCTGGCTCTTCTTCAGGTTTACCTTTCGCTGACTTTGATAATAAGAAGCATCCTCCCTTTGTTCCAAAGAAGCCTCATCCACTTCTATTCCATACGGATTATCATGATATACCTTGCCGAGCACAGCATATCTCACCGCTTTCAGCATCGGGTCATTTGTCTTCAAAGCTTCAGCCTCCATCCGCTTCACATTCGGCGTCAGTGAGTCTGCAGAAATCTCTTTCCAGAGCGTCACCTGCCTCATCTCAGCCGCCAGCAGCTGACCGTAGTCTTTAGCCGCAGAAGCCTTGGAGATGATTTTCTGCATCACCCCAATTTCGCTCTTCGGCTGGTCCTTCTGAGCGATGATGTCAGCTTGCTTCCACAAGTTGTCATAAGTTTGAGCCGTAGTTTGCATCATGGCAAACACAGCTATGATAAGTGTTATAATGTTTCTTTTCATAAGCCAAGTGCACATTATGTTAACAATTGTCAGATTTCTAACCTATTCTAATTGCAAAAATACAAAAAATATCCGTTATCTAACCTTATAACTGAAAGTTTTTGCTATCTTTGCACCAAAATAATGTTATTTACCAAATTAAGCATTCATTATATAATACTAAATTAAGTAATTAGAATACAGAATCAACAATTCAAAACAAGAATAAATAACAATATAAATACTAAAAAGACAATGGCAGAAAAAAAGTATGGTCATTTTGATGACGCAAATCGCGAGTACGTGATTACCGACCCTAAGACCCCTTGGCCTTGGATCAACTATTTGGGTAATGAGGATTTCTTCTCATTGATCTCCAACACAGCAGGTGGCTACTCCTTCTACAAGGATGCCAAGTTCCGTCGCATCACACGCTATCGTTACAATGGCGTGCCTATGGACAACGGCGGTCGTTACTTCTACATCAAGGATGGTGACACCGTCTGGAACCCTGGTTGGAAACCTTGCAAGACCCCACTCGACTCCTACGAGTGCCGCCATGGCATGAACTACACACGCATCACCGGTAGCAAGAACGGCGTGGAGGCAAGCGTGCTCTTCTTCGTTCCTCTCCACACTTGGGCTGAGGTGCAGAAGATGACTCTCAAGAACAACTCTTCCGAGACCAAGACCCTCAAGGTATTCTCTCTCGCTGAGTGGTGTCTCTGGAATGCAGCCACCGACATGGAGAACTTCCAGCGCAACTTCTCTACGGGCGAAGTGGAGATAGAGGGCAGCACCATCTACCACAAGACCGAGTATCGTGAGCGGCGCAACCACTATGCTTTCTATACTGTCAACACCGAGATACAGGGCTACGACACCGATCGTGAGACTTTCGTGGGTCTCTACAATGAGTTCTCAGAGCCTGAGGCTGTGATGGAAGGCAAGCCTCGCAATAGTTTTGCTCACGGATGGAGCCCTATCGCCTCCCACTACATCGAGGTGACCTTGAAGCCTGGCGAGAGCCGCGACCTCATCTTCCTCTTGGGATATGTGGAGAACGAGCAAGACAAGAAGTTCGTTGCCAAGAAGGTAATCAACAAGGAGAAGGCACACGAGTTGATTGCTAAGTTTGACACCACAGAGAAGGTGGACGCAGCCTTCGCCGAACTCAACAAGTACTGGGACAACCTCCTCAATATCTTCACCGTGAAGAGCGGCAACGACAAGCTCGACCGCATGGTCAACATCTGGAATCAGTATCAGTGCATGATCACCTTCTGTATGTCTCGCTCTGCCAGCTTCTTCGAGAGCGGTATCGGACGTGGCATGGGATTCCGTGACTCCAACCAAGACCTCGTGGGCTTCGTACATCAGATACCAGAGCGTGCTCGCCAGCGCATCATCGACATCGCCAGCACCCAGTTCCCTGACGGCGGATGCTATCACCAGTACCAGCCTCTCACCAAGCGTGGCAACAACGACATCGGTGGCGGTTTCAACGACGACCCTTGTTGGCTCATCTTCGGTACCGTGGCTTATATCAAGGAGACAGGCGACTTCTCCATCCTCAATGAGCAGGTACCTTTCGACAACCAGCCTGGTAGCGAGGTAAGTCTCTTCGAGCACTTGAAGATTTCGATGAACCACGTCATCAACAACCTCGGTCCTCACAATTTGCCACTCATCGGAAGAGCCGACTGGAACGACTGTCTCAACCTCAACTGCTTCTCTTGGGACCCTAACGAGAGTTTCCAAACCACAGAGAACAAGGGCGAAGGTTCCAAGGCAGAGAGTCTGATGATTGCAGGCTTGTTTGTCGTAACAGGCAAGGACTACGTGGCATTGTGCCGTCAACTCGCCAAGGAGGCAGCCAACGACCATCAGGGCTGCATCGCAGGCATGGCTGAGGAAGATTACCTTGCCGAGGCAGAGCTCATGCAGAAGGCTGTGGATGAGATGAGCGAGGCTGTGAAGCAGCATGGATGGGATGGCGAATGGTTCCTCCGTGCCTACGACTTCTTCGGCAACAAGATCGGTAGCGACGAGAACGAGGAAGGCAAGATTTTCATCGAGAGCCAGGGATGGTGTACGATGGCTGGCATCGGCCTGGAGGACGGTCTCTGCGCCAAGGCCTTGGACAGTGCCAAGGAGCGACTGGAGTGCGAGCACGGTATGGTGCTCAACAATCCTGCCTACACCACTTATCATGTAGAGATGGGCGAGATTTCTTCTTATCCTGAGGGTTACAAGGAGAATGCCGGTATCTTCTGCCACAACAATCCTTGGGTGATCATCGGCGAGACGGTAGCCGGACGTGGCAATGACGCTTGGAAGCACTACACCAAGATTCTGCCTAGCTACGTGGAGGAGAAATACCAGACCTTGCACAAAGTGGAGCCATACGTCAACTGTCAGATGGTAGCAGGCAAGGATGCCGCCAAGCCAGGCGAGGGCAAGAACTCTTGGCTCACCGGTACTGCCGCTTGGATGTGGTACACAGTATCTGAGTTTATCCTCGGCATCAAGCCTGACTATGAGGGTTTGAACATCGACCCTTGCTTGCCAAGCACAGCCAAGGAGTATGAGGTAACCCGCAAGTTCCGTGGTGGCGAGTATCACATCATCGTGAAGAATCCTGAGGGCAAGGAGAAGGGTGTGAAGCAGATTACTGTAGATGGCAAGGCTATCGAGGGTACTGTGATTCCTTGCGCAGACGGTAAGCACGAGGTAGTGGTGGAAATGTAAATAATTTGCAATACTACAAAAAATAAGCCCTAGCTACGTAACAAATTGCTACTTAGCTAGGGCTTTTTTATATACTTTCCACCACAAAGTGGTTATCGGAGTCTTATCGATTGGCTGTCTGCCACTGATAGGTCTCGGCGCAATGGAGGTCGGCACTTTGGTCGGCTATCATCAACTTGAAGTCGCCTTCCTCCAGCACCCATTTGCCATCATAGCCCACGAAGGCGAGGTCGTCTGCCTTCAAGTCGAAGCTGACCGTCTTGGTCTCGCCTGGCTGCAACTCCACCTTGTCGAAGGCACGGAGGCGGCGACCATCAGGGGTCATGCTGGCGATCAAGTCGCTGCTGAAGAGGAGCACGCTCTCCTTGCCTGCCACCTTGCCGATGTTCTTGACATCCACAGACACGCGGATGACATCGCCATGGCGGAAGTCTTTCTGAGCCACACGGAGGTTGCTATACTGATAGGTGGTGTAACTCAAGCCCTGGCCGAAGCCCCACTGCTGGGTAATCTTGGCATTGTAGTCGTAGGCACCTTCCATCGTACCCATCTCCTCGCTCTTCTTGAAGTCGTAGTTGGCGAGCGAGTTGATTTCCTTAGGATAAGTATATGGCATCTTGCCGCTGAAGTTCTGCTTGCCTGCCATCAACTGTGCCAAGGCATCGCCACCATAGTTGCCTGGCAAGAAGATGTCAATCACAGCCTTTGCCAATGGTTCGATGTCGGCGATGAGACGAGGACGACCCTCATTCAAGACCAAGATGATAGGCTTGCCCGTCTTGGCGAGTGCCTTGACGAGATTGCGTTGGTTCTCAGAGAGCCAAAGGTCGGTCAAGTTGCCTGGAGTCTCGGTGTATGAGTTCTCACCGATGCAAGCCACGATGACGTCCGCATCCTTTGCCGCAGCCACCGCTGCCTCGATATTCGGTTCATTCTCCTCCCAGTACTTGCCCTTCTCATTGTAGGTAACACCCTGGTTGAGGATGACGTTTTCCTTGCCATACTCATTGCAGAATGCCTCATAGATGGTATTGTACTTGCCAGCGAACTCATCGGCACGATGACCCTGCCAAGTATAGCTCCATCCTCCATCCAAGCAGCGCATCTGGTTGGCGTTAGGACCGGTCAAGAGTATCTTCTTACCCTGCTGCAATGGCAAGATACGGTCCTCATTCTTCAAGAGCACCATACTCTCGGTTGCTCCATCCAAGGCTATCTGGGCGAACTCCTCGCCACCAAACTTAGGATAGTCTTTCAACTTCTGTGTAGGATGTTCGAAGAGACCCAAGCGATATTTCATGCGGAGCACTCGGCGACAAGCATCGTCGATACGGCTCATAGGAATCTTGCCTTCCTTCACCAGTTGGATAAGATAGCCACAGGCATCACAAGAGTAAGGTTCCATGATCATGTCGATGCCGGCATTGATGGCGATGCGAAGGGCATCCTTCTTGTCCTTTGCCACCATCTCACGAGTATAGAGATTGTTGATGTCAGCCCAGTCGGTAATCAAGACACCATCCCATCCGGTCTCCTCCTTGAGCCACCCCGTGAGGATGTCCTTGTTGGCGTGCATCGGCATACCATTGACGGAGGCGGAGTTGACCATCACAGTCAGGGCACCTGCCTGAATACCAGCCAAGAATGGAGCGAAGTGCTTCTCGCGCAAGTCGGCTGGCGAGATGTAGGCTGGAGTACGGTCCTTGCCAGTCCAAGGCACACCATAGCCCATGAAGTGCTTCATGGAAGTGGCGATGTGGTGCTGGTCGATGTGGTTAGGATCCTCACCCTGGAAGCCCAAGACCATCGCCTTGCCCATTTCGGCACTGAGGTAACAATCCTCACCAAAGTTTTCCCAGATGCGAGGCCAACGGGCATCACGACCCAAATCGACCGTAGGACTGTAGGTCCAAGGGATGCTCACGGCACGAGTCTCATAAGCGGTAGCCTCAGCCGAGCGGCGAGCCACCTCACGATTGAAAGTGGCAGCCACATTGATGTTCTGAGGGAAGAGCGTTCCACCCTGTGTATAGGTAGAGCCATGGTTCTGGTCGAGACCGAAGACGCAAGGGATGCCGATGCGCTTCATCGAGATCTTCTGTATCTGCTGCAAGTACTTCTCCCACTGCTTTGCCGTCGGCGCACAGGTGTTGGGCGCATTGAGGATAGAACCCACCTTGTAACGAGAGAGGATGGAATCGGTCTTCTTCTCGTCGATGTAGAACACGCCGTTCTTGTCGTTGCCGCCGAAGAGGTCGGTCACCAGCTCCATCATCTGTCCCACCTTCTCCTCCAAGGTCAACTTCTGGAGCGTCTGCTCCACCTGAGCCTCCACCTTGGCGTCGCTCTTGATCACAGGAACGTTGGCACTGGCTCCAAGAGCCAATGCCAGCATGGAAATAGATACGAGTATTTTCTTCATAAGTTTAATTAGGTTTTATTGGATTTCACTTGTTTTCTAATTGCCGAGTGCAACTTACCTTTTGCAAAGGTAACACGATTTTGCGAAAGTACAAAGGAAAAAAGGAAAAAAAGCGTAAAAGGCAGCCTTAAATATCCCACTTATCAAGAATTTGTTGTACTTTTGCATCACAAAAAATACTACAATGAAGAAACTTTTATATATGGTGGCAGCCGTCATTGCCACGATTTTCATCACGACAACGACCAGTTGCAAGTTCGCTCCCGACCAAAATGATGGCGACACGGTAGCGGCTAGCGAGTTTTATCCTGAGGACACCGCCGCCCTCCATGCCAAGAAGACCGCTAAGACCGCCGCGGCTCAGAAAGCCATCGTGGATAGCGTGGGGATGTACTATATCGGTAGCGGCTCCACCAAGGAGCACATCGAGCTAGTCTCCTACCCTTCTCGCCGTGACACCTTGATTTATGGCAAGACTCGCCACGTCAAGGTGAAGGGCTGCGCCGACATCGACCACGTGGTGCGTATCCAGTTCTACCTTCTCAACGGCAAAGACTCGCTCGTGAAATACGTGGAGGAAGTGACTACTTCTACAACCAACAACCAATAAAGCTATCTTATGGAAATCATCATCGGAATTATCGTCGGAGCCGTCATCGGCTGCATCATCGGAAAGTTATTGACAGCAAAGTCTGCTGGCGAAGAGAAAGCACAGTTGCTCGCCAACTATCAAGTGAAAGTGTCGGAGAATGAGCAGTTGCTGAAACAGATGGAGCAAGTTCGGCTGCAAGCTGAGAGCGAGAAGCAAGCTCTCAAAGACAACCAAGAAATCATCCTCATGAACGAGCGAAGCCATCATACGGCAGAGTTGCAAAACCTCAAGGAACAGATGGCAAGTGAGCGTCAATACGCCGCTCAGATGAGACAGGAGAACGATCGTCAATGGGCTGAGAAGATGGAGGCTTTGCGACAGGAGATGCAGCGAATGACTGCCGAGCAGCAGAAGGCTGCCGCTGAGCAACTCGCTGCCAAGCAGTCTGCGCTCCAAGAGAACAACCGCCTGCAGATGGACGAGCTTCTGAAACCTATCAAGGAGCAATTCGCCGACTTCAAGAAATCGGTGGAAGACAGCAAGACCCAAAACGAAGTAAACAAGAAGGAACTGCAAAGCACTTTCGAGGCTACGATGAAGCTCTTCCAGCAGGAACAGCAACAAGCCGTCACCTCCCTCAAGGAGCAAACCTCGAAGATTGGTTCCGATGCCGCCAACCTGACCAAGGCGCTCAAGGGCGACAGCAAGTTGCAGGGCGACTGGGGAGAGATGGTCTTGGAGACGATTCTCGAAAACAGTGGTTTGCGCAAGGATGAGGAGTTCTTCATCCAAGAGAACACCAAGGATGAGAATGGCAAGAACTTCCGTCCGGATGTCATCGTCCGATTCCCTGAGGGCAGAAGCGTGGTGATCGACTCCAAGGTTTCCCTCACGGCTTACACCGATGCCTTGGCAGCTGACAATGATGCCGACCGAGACAGACTGATGAAAGCACACGCCCTGAGCGTTCGCAAGCACATCGACGAACTGGCAGAGAAAGACTACAGCAAGTTGGTGGATGATGCCATCGGTTTTGTGCTGATGTTCATCCCTAACGAGACCAGTTACATCGCCGCCATGAAGCAACAGCCAGAGTTGAGTCGCTATGCTTATCAGAAGAAGATCATCATCATCTCGCCTAGCAACTTGCTGATGGCTCTCCAACTCGCCTACAACCTCTGGCAATACGATCGCCAAAACAAGAATGTGGAAAAGATCGTGAAGACCGCCGCCGACCTCTATGACAAGGTAGCTGGCTTCGAGGATACCTTCACCAACATCGGCGATGTCCTCTCTCGCCTCTCCACCACCTACGACAAGGCGAAGAAGCAACTCTACGAGGGTTCGGGCAACGTGATGAGAAGAGTGGAAAGCCTGAAGTCGCTCGGCGTGACACCGAAGAAACAAATCAAGTCTTTGGAAGAGTAAAGTTCATTTCCAAAGAAGGAAGGAAGTCCCCAAAAAGAAGTGGGGAAGTCAAAAGGAAAAAAGAGGGGACGCCTTAGTCGTCTATTACGACTAGCGTCGGTCGTCTATAGTGACAAAGGCTGGTCGTCTATTACGACCAAAGATTGCCGTCTATGCAATAGTTTTGTGATATCTTCTTTCCCCATTTCATATAATAAAAATCCATCTTAAGCCAAGTTTGCTTAGGATGGATTCTTTTCTTATGCTTTCATCAGTATTCTTATACGTCATCAGCATTCTAATACTGTATTAGTATCCGGGATTCTGCTGGAGATTCTTGTTCAAGTCCCTGCACTTCTGAGGAATTGGAAAGACTATGGTATAACCCGAAGCCTCTTTCTCCAAAGGTTCTCGTAAGTCGTAGGCTTCCGTAAACTTGCCGAAGCGGATGAGGTCTTGGCGACGACAGCCTTCCCAAACGAGTTCCAATAATCGTTCTTCCAGAATATTGTCGAGGGTAGCTGGACGAGAAGGCATCCCCACACGAGCACGAACGGCATTGAGTTCCGCACTGCCATCCTCACCGTTGCGAACCTTCGCCTCCGCCTTCATCAAGAGCGCATCTGCATAACGGAAGAGAACGATGTCATTGCTCTGCAGTTTGCCATCCATATAGGAAGTACGATCCACCTCATACTTTCCCATTCTCGCTCCCGCCGTCTTGATGTAAGGACTGTTGGTGAGATTCTGCATCACCTCGAAAGGCTGATATTCCAATGGCTTGCCATTGTCCATCTTCAGTTCCTTGCCATCTACCTTCACCACACCAGCCACGAAGTTCACCTTGCATCGGGCATCCTCGTCTGCCTCGCCATAATGATTAGCCTTCATCGTAGAAATCGTGGCGCAAGTACCATTCTCACTACCCCATCCCAAGGCTCCACCATGGGTGTAGTGATAGGATCGGAAGAGATAATGGAACTGGTTGGCATAGATGTTCTTATCCATCGGAATAGTAAAGATGTTTTCCTTCGAGGTCTCATTATGGGTGGAGAAGTTGAAGGCATAATCATCCTCTAGGGCATAGCCCTCCTTGGCGAGTTGGTTGCAATAGTAGATGCAAGTCTCCCAAGCATTCTTCTTCAAGAAGCCATTGGAGAGAGAGTTCTTTCCTGTATCTCCATTCACAAGCGTATTTCCATCCCCAGCAGGCACATCAAACATGATGTCCTTTCCGCTAGGTCGATGGGCATAGCCATTCGTCCAGTCATCATACGTATAAATCTCAGCATTGAGCGCCAACTTCGCCAAGAGGAAATTGACGACCGGCTGCGTGATGCGGCCATAGTAATTACCCTCCTTGTTGCTGTGCTCGTCAGAGAGATAAGGCAACACTTGCTGCAACTCATTGAAGACAAAGCGGAAGACCTCACTTCGACTCGACTGAGTCGGGAGATTGCCGATAGTGTTTTGAGAGCCGTTCTGCTTGCCTGCATCCGTTATAGCATAACGTGTTTCGATTTCCGACAAGACCAATGGAACCCTGCCAAACATATCCATTGCCTCATCATACATCAAGGCTCTCACAGCCCTCACCTCTGCTAGATAAGCATTTCGCTGCTCATCGGTCAAGATAGGCGACTGCATCTCGGAAGAAGACTTCGAGTGGATGATGTCGATAGAGTTGTTACAGAGCACGATGACCTTGTAGAGGTACTTCCATGTATCATAGAGCGGTTCGTCATCCGCCGTCCATCTATGTTGGTACATGGCATTCCACAATCCACCATCATACCAGTCACCACCACGTATTGGGATGATAGCCTCATCGGTAGTCAAGGTATTATAGTCATAGATGCCACGGCAAGTGCCTTGGATGCCCTCGCCCTCATTGGCTCCACCTATATAATTATAGAGTGATGCCACGGCATTGACATAGATATCAGAGGGCGTACCGTATATCTTGTCAGCATCCAACTGATCCTTCGGATGCTCGTCCAAACAAGATGAAAAGGACAATGACATCAACAAGCCTACAGCCCATGAACAAGCCGCCAACGCTCTCGCCTTCACCATACTACTCTTCATTGAACCACTTCTATTATTATCTCGTTTCATCATATCAAGTCTCATATAAAAACATTTGAATTCTTCCCTTAAAACTGCACACTCAGTCCTATCGAATACGTGCGATATAGTGGATAGGTTCGCTTGTCATCGATACCCATCGTGCTATTGACCACATAACTGTTGATCATAGGCGTCAACCCACTATAGCTAGTAATGGTGGCGAGATTGTTGACACTCGCCGACACACGGAGCGACTGGACGACACCTTTCTTGATAGGAATATCATAACCGATGGTGAGATACTCAAAGTTGAGGTAGTCGCCCTTCTCCAACCAATAGTCTGACACATTCTGATCGACGATATTCTTCTCAGGTGCCCCCTTCAAGACATTGTAGTCTGGGAAACTCGACATATTGGTATAAGCCAGTCCAGTGCCATTGAATATCTTATGACCGAAAGCACCATTCATCTGGAGCGAGAGATACCAATCCCGATAACGGAAACTGATATTGGAGCCCAGCGTCACCTTTGGCGTAGCCTGACCAGCGATATATCTGTCACCACCATCACTCAAATCGACCGTTCCATCTTGGTCCAAGTCCTCGATGTCATAGCGATAATGCCCATTGCCATCCGGCACGATACCCTTGCAATGAGGCAGATAGAACACACCCAAAGGCTGCCCCACGATCTGATAGACGATATTGTTGTAACCACCATGCTGACCAGCACCCGACAAACTGCCCATTGCCGTCACCTTAGCCGCCGACATCTGCATGCCATCATACTCGCCACTCAGCGAGAGCAACTTGTTCTTCTGCCAAGCCAAGTTCATATTGATGTTGAGTTCCATGTCCTTCTTCGCTATCGGCGTGACGGAGAATCCGATCTCAAGACCTTGGTTGGACATCGAACCGATGTTGGCAAGCAACTTATCGTAAGCAAACGGCGGCACTGGCACATCGTAGGCATAGAGCATATCCGTGGTCTTCGAATAGTAATACTCAGCAGTGAGCACCAGTCGATTGTTCCACAAGCCGAGGTCGCCACCGATGTTCCAAGTGGAACGAGTCTCCCACTTCAAGTCAGGATTATTATTGCGTATCATGCCCATCGTCACGGTAGGCGAACTGTTCACCGACACGATGCCATTCTGTCTGACGAGGTTCATCGTGGTATAAGAAGAGATACCGCCGAGATTGCCCGAACGACCATACCCCGTGCGAAGTTTCAGCATGGAGACATTTCGGCAAGCCATGAGCCACGCCTCCTTCTTCATGTCCCAAGAGGCAGAGATGGATGGGAAGAAACCCCAAGTATGGTCATCGCCCACCATCGACGAACCATCGCCACGCATGGAGAGCGAGAGCGAATACTTGTTCATCAACGTATAGTCGATGTTGCCCATCACGGAAGCCAAGGCTGGGTCCTCATAGTTGCTGTCCGTTCCACCGAATGGTCGGGAGGCAGCAGCACCTATATTATGATAGTTCATGTCATTGTTGGTGATACCCTTGGCAGAAGTCCAGAATCCACTTCGGATGTTCTTCTGATACTCGGCACCCACCATCGCCTTCAAGCCATGGATGCCCCAACTGCGCTGATAGTTCAGCGAGATATTGCCAAGCCAGTCCTCACTCTTGAACTCCCCTCGATAGAGATTGCCCTGCGCCCACACCCAGGTAGGACAGAACTGACTGTTCTCGTTTGAAGAATAGGAGTAGGAACCGAAGGCTGACACATTCAAACTTTCGGAAAATGCCCCCGAAGCCTGATTCTCTCGCTGTCGATTCAAGATGTCATACGTCACCTTCAAGTGGGCATTGAAGTTCATGTTCTTCGTATCATTGCGCTCATAGAGCAAAGCCCCAGGAGGATTCACCTGCGAGGCAGCCCCATTCTTCACCCAACTGCCATTCTCCTGCTCATAAGGATAAGTTGGATTCATAGCATCGGCAGAATAGAAAAGCATCTGCGAGTCGAAGATGTCATTGTTCTTATAAGAAGAGCCGAAGACACCGAAGTCACCCGTCAGACGATTATGGAACGCCTTCTGCGAGACATCTATCTTCGCCACCAAGTTGCGATAGCCCTTGGTACGGATGATGGTATTGTGATCGATATATCCGAAGGAAGCACGATAGTTGTTCTGCGGATTGCCGCCACTGAAGGCAAGATAATGATTCTGGATATTGCCAGTTCGGGTCATCGCCTTATGGAAATCGGTATCGTACCCCTTGTCGTTATACTCCAACCCATACTTTTGGGCAGCAGCCACATATTCGGCGGCATTCAGCATCTCCATACTCTTGTACATCGCCTCGATGCCATAGTTGCCCTCGTAGGAGATTTGGAATCCCTTGCCCGTACCCTTCTTGGTGGTCACCTGGATGACACCCGATGCACCACGAGAACCATAGAGGGCGGTCTCGGAGGCATTCTTCAGCACCGTGAAACTCTCGATGTCGGCAGGATAGATGGTGGCAAGGGTAGCCACATCGGAGGTGACGCCATCGATGATGACCAGTGGGTCGTTGCCACCCATGATGGAGGTGGTACCACGCACTCGCACACTGTTGAGCATGGCGATGCGGTCGAGACCATTGGTCGTCACGTTGACACCTGCCGTCTTGCCATTCAAGGCATCCAAGGCGTTGTTGACCACACCTTTCTTCAACAGTTCCGGTTCCACGATGCTCATCGACCTGGAGAGACCTAAGGTATCCAAGTCGGAAAGTCGCAACTTCCGATGCTGCGCATAGGAATGTAACGGAAGAACGAGCAACATCAGAGTAGATGCCGCCGAACTCAAAAGGATATTCTTCGAATGTTGCATGATTACTGCCATCATTTACTGTTTTAGGTTGTTACTCTTCTTTTGATGGTTGCAAAAATATAAAAAAAGGTGGAAACTGAGAGATTTCTTAAAGAAAAGTACCACTATTTAACAATTTCGGACCTCAGATTTTGCTAAGTCGCAAATTTGTTGTAACTTTGCACCTTGGTTAACAGACTGCTAGCTAAGGGGGTGCTACCGCCTTTTGCGGATGCTGAGAACATACCCATTGAACCTAGACCAGATAATGCTGGTTAGGAACACTACGGCAATTTCCCCCTTATTGATTGTAATTAGGTAATTTAAAATGAAAAGATTTAGCGGAATCGCGCTGAGCGTGGCTGCTTGCTCATTGGCAAGTCAGGCTGCCTTGGCTCAAACCAAGCTCGACACCACCAAGGTGCAGAATCTTAATGAAGTAGTAGTAAAGGCTGTACGTGCCAGTAAGGATGCGCCTTACGCCGTAGCCAACATCAAGAAAGCTGAACTCCAGCAATTCTCTCGCACGGGTCAGGAACTTCCTTTCCTCCTTTCTCGTACTCCTGGCATCTTGGCTTGGGGTGAGAACGGTCTCGGTACTGGTACCTCCTACATGCGTATTCGTGGTGCGGCAGGCAGTCGCATCAATGTCACACTCGATGGTGTGGCACTCAACTCCCCTGAGGATCAAACTGTATTCTGGGCTAACATGAACAGCTATGCTGCTCTCTTGGGTAGCGTACAGGTACAGCGTGGTGTCGGTTCTTCTACCAATGGTGATGGTGCCTTCGGTGGTAGCATCTCTATGGCAACAGCCGCCCCTTCCCTCATCCCTACCGCAGAACTCACCGGTTCATACGGTTCTTACAATACTTATAATACAGGCTTGAGCTTCTCTACCGGTTTGATGGGCAAGCACCTCATCTTTGATGGCGCTTACCACGAGACAGCTACCGATGGCTATATCGACGGCACATCGGGTCGTTCTGGTTCCTACTATGGCGGTTTGACTTGGCTTGCCGACAACTTCAAGATCAGCTACAAGAACATTGGCAACTTCGAGAAGACCGGTCAGGCATGGAGCGGTGTACTCGGTGGCGACTATGACACCAACTTCACCTTGATGGATGATGGCATCCGCACTTACAAGGATATGTATGAGGCTGGCCTCGGCAAGTTCAACATCTTGACTGCCGGCTTGAGCAGAAATGGCAAGGGCAGCTACACCGTGCTCCCTTACACCATGCGTGATGGTCGTCGTTGGGACAAGACTACCGATAACTTCTACCAGAACCATAACATCCTCTCCGCTACTTGGACACCAGGTAGCCACTGGAGCCACAACATTGCCCTCCACTACACCTACGGATATGGTTACTACAAGGAGTTCAAGAGCAACAGCAAGTTCTCTAAGTTTGGCCTCATCTACCAGGATGCAGACGGCAATACCGTCGAACTTTCTGACTTCGTGCGCAAGAAGGGTTTGACCCAGCACACTTACGGTATCGTATATAACACCAACTACAAGGATGAGCACTGGGATGTCATCGGCGGCTTGAACCTCCAGCAGTTCCGTGGCAGCCACTGGGGCTACCTCACCTATATCGCCAACCAAGGTGCAGAGCAGAAGTTCTTGGGCAAGGATGGTCAGTACAAGTACTATGACTCAGACGCTCACAAGTACGACTACAGCGCCTTCATCAAGGCTTCTTATCGCTTTGCCGACTACTGGAATGTCTTCGCCGACTTGCAGTATCGCCGTGTGGAGTACAAGACCGATGGTATCAACGACCGTTTCGTAGAGCAAACAGATGGCACATACAAGAACCAGGAGTTGAACATCAACGAGAAGTACAACTTCTTCAATCCTAAGGCAGGTATCAGCTACACCAAGGATGGTCACAAGGCATACGCTTCTGTAGCTTACAGCAACCGTGAGCCTGAGCGCAACAACTTCACCGACAACTACAACTATCCTTTCCCTAAACAGGAGAAGTTGCTTGATGTAGAGTTCGGTTATCAGTACCAGGGTAGCAACTGGCATGCAGGTGCCAATTTCTACTACATGGGCTACGACAACCAGTTGGTTCAGACAGGTCAGGAAAGTGAGATTGGTGAGGCTTTGACCACCAACGTGAAGGACTCTTACCGTATGGGTGTAGAGCTATCAGCCGGTTGGGCACCATTGTCATGGTTGTCTTTCGAGGGCAATGCCGCATTGAGCAAGAACAAGATCAAGGACTTCGATGAGTATGTAGAAGACTGGGGCAGCAATACAGGTACTCGTGTCAACCACTACGACAACTCCACCTTGTCATTCTCTCCATCAGCCATCTTGAATGGTTTCGTTGACTTCCACTATGCAGGTTTCTCTGCTACATGGCATACCAACTTCGTCAGCAGCCAATACCTGGACAACTCAGAGAGCAAGGATCGTTCACTTCCATGCTACTCTCAGAGCGACCTCAGTCTCAACTACACCAGTGCTGTGAAGAAGGCTTTGGGCATCAAGCAAGTAACACTTGGCTTGGACTTCAACAATGTCTTCAACCGTCACTATGCACCTAGCGGCTTCGTATGGTACAATGCTATCAACGAGGAAGGTGGCTACACCAACGACCATCGCTTGACAGCCCTCAGCTATATTCCGATGGCAGGCTTCACTTGCATGGCTCACTTGACATTGAAGTTCTAGGATTCTCTAGAGGACAGATAAAATCTCAAACAATATGATGGATTTCATCACATCACATGGTTTAGATATCTTCACCACGGTACTCGGACTGGTTTATATCCTGTTGGAGTACCGTGCCAGCATCTGGCTTTGGGTGGTGGGTATCATCATGCCTGCGCTTGACATCTGGCTCTATTGGAGCCATGGACTCTACGGCGATGCAGGTATGGCAGTGTATTACACGCTTGCCGCCGTCTATGGTTATGCCGTATGGAAATGGGGCAAGAATAGCGAAGCGAAGGAACTTCCGATTACCTATATGAAGAAGAGCCTCTACCTCCCTACCCTGGTATGCTTCCTGCTGGCTTGGGCTGCCACCTATTATATATTGGTGACCTTTACCAATTCCACGGTGCCCCTGCAAGACAGCTTCACCAATGCGTTGAGCTTTGTGGGTTTGTGGGCGTTAGCTCGCAAATACATCGAGCAATGGTTCTTCTGGATTATCGTCGATGCCGTTTGCTGCTACCTTTACGTGGTGAAAGGAATTCCTTTCAAGGCATTGCTCTACGGACTCTACGTGGTCATCGCCATCGCTGGATATAGGAAGTGGAAACAAATGATAAATAACAAAGCATAAAAAAGTCTTGCCAATGGGCAAGACTTTTTTATGCTTTCAACTTAAATGAATTCTCAATACTCATGATTTCATCGCTAAACTCATGGTCTATCTTTAAGCGCTCTTCCACTTTTGAACAACTGTGGATAACTGTGCTATGATCTCGATTACCAACGAGTTTGCCGATTCTGGAAGCTGGCATCTTGGTATATTTCTGTGCCAGGTACATCGTCACCTGTCTAGCCACCACATACTCACGCTTACGACTCTTACTGTTGACGGCAGCAGTGGTCACATTGTAATGCGTACAAACCTTCTCCACGATGTCATCGATAGTCAAAGGTTTGTCATCCACTTTGACGGCTCTCTTGATGACACGCTCTGCCAATCGGATGTCAATATTACTATTATATACGATGCTATAAGCTAGCAATCCGTTGATGGCTCCCTGCAAGTCGCGCACACTTCCATTGCAAGTCTGGGCGATGAAGGTGATGACATCCTTCGAAATCTTCAGTCCGTCACGACGTATCTTGTTGCTCAAGATATCCACACAGAGTTGGATATTTGGCTTCTCCAGCTCTGCCACCAAACCACAAGAGAAACGGGTGAGCAAGCGGTCAGGCACATCCTGCAAGTCAACAGGAGGGCGGTCGCTCGCCAAGATGATACGCTTTCTATTGCGGAAGAGATGATTGAAGATATGGAAGAAGGTATTCAAGGTCTTCGCCTTGCCTGCCCAGTCCTGGATGTCATCCACTATCAAGATGTCTATCGACTGATAGAAGTTGATGAAATCATTGCTAGAGTTATGCAAGATGGCATCGGTGTATTGCGTTTGGAAGAGTCGGGCACTCACATAGAGTACTCGCTTCTGGGGATACATCTGCTTCGCCTTCACGCCGATGGCATTCACCAAGTGCGTCTTTCCACTACCCGATGGACCATAGATGAACATCGGATTGAACTGCGTGGTGTTAGGATGCTCGGCGATAGAGAGTCCTACGGAACGAGGCAACTTATTGCTCTCGCCCTCCATATAGTTGTTGAACGTCAACTTAGGGTCGAGTTGTGTCTCGATGTCTTCCGTCTGCGCCTCCTGTGCTCCGGCATTCTGTTCCGGGTCACGAAGTTTCGGACTGATGTCACTGGCATCCTCCTTGTCCAAAGGCAACGGCGTAGTGCCACCAGGGGCATCCTTCACCACTACCACACGATAGGTCAGACGAATACCATCACCGAAGTTTTGATGCAATACCTTACTCAACAAGTCCACGAAGTTTGCCTCCAAGTACTCATAGAAGAAGGTACTCGGAACCCTCACCAACAAAGTCTTCGTAGCCGGCTTGTACGACTCGAAGACGATGGGCTTGAACCACGTATTATAGTGTTGCTCAGAGACATTCTCACGGATGAGCGCAAGACAATTGTCCCAAAGAGCTTTAGGACTTGCTAACATACTGTATATATCTTAGATGATTTCTAATTTGTTCTTAAGCGTAAACGGCGCAAAACACCGATTTGTGTGCAAAATTACAAAATAAATGGGAGAATACCAAATAGGGACATTTATAATATTTTAATAAAGCCTCATAAGCCACTAAGTATCAACCTTTTAATTAAGTTATCCACACTTTTCCACAAAGAAGAGCATAGATACCACTAACTATCTGAAAACAAACAAGATAGCGTTTCTATACTTCCGTTTTCGCATTTTCAGTGAAACAATTATGTAACACCCTCGAAACAACTCATCAACAAATAGTTTGAAAGTTGCTTCGAGGGCGTGAAACATTCCTCTATCTTATTTAGACGATTTTTATTTAAGCGCGTATCGCCTTTAGCTGATTCTTCTTGAAGAAAAGCACCACCTTTTACTTGTCCTTCTTGCCAAATACAGAGAAATGGACATAGCGCTTAGGATGCTGCTTAAGGTCAATGACCAGCGAGTCGGCATTGCGCATGGTAGCGTTCATGTTGTCATACAACTGTGTATCGTTCATCAACAAGCCCAGGGTACCCTTGTTGCTATTCAACTTCTCGGTGAATGCCTGTGCATTGTCCAAAGTCTTGTTGACCTTATCCAAAGTACCTTGCACATCGAGCGAAGCCAGATTGTTGGTCAAGCGATGGGTATTGTCGAGCACACCATTGGCACGATTGATCATACCTGGCACTTGCTTGTTGAGACCGCTCATCAAGGTGTTCAACTCTCGTGTAGAAACCGTGAGGTTGCTGGTGATGGTCTGCACATTGTGAAGCGAAGCTGTCAAGGCAGGGTCAGCCAACAAGGCATTGACGCTGGCAAGGATGGAATCCAACTTAGGCAACATCTTCTCGATGATAGGTACCATGGCAGAAACTTTGCCCAAGGCACCATCGTTGACTGCACCTGGGATGATACCACCCGGCTCGATGCACTCACGAGGATTGTTAGCCAGCAAGAGGTTCACCTGCAAGTTGCCCATCAAGTCCTTTACAATCTCAGCCTGACTTCCCTGTGGGATACGAAGGTTCTGGTCGATGTCTGCCTTCACCTTGATAGGTCCGGTCTTGGAATAGTCGAAATCGATAGCATCCACTGTTCCCACCTTGTAACCATCAGCATAGATAGGCGTAGAGGCACCCAAGCCCTGGATGTCATCAAACGTCATGTAATAGTAGTTGTTGGAAGAAAACAGATTGATGCCCTTCAGAAAGTTGATTCCGAAGTACATCACCAAAATACCCACGATAGCTACCAAGGCTATCCTTATCTCCTTTGTTATTTTCATTCTCTAGTATCGTTTATTCTATTGATTCTTATTTTGCAAGAGCACCAAGGCTCTATCGATTCTTGTTTTGCTTGAACTCACGGATGGCTTGGTTCACATCATACTTCTTGCCATTCTTGAAGGCGATGATGAAAGCCTCCGGGAACTTGTCGAGCAGCGACTTGCGCAACTGATAGATCTCATTATAGTTGGCAGAGGCACCGATGGTGTATTTCACCATACCGCTCTCCTGGTATGAGTCGTAGTTTTCCTCGCCCTTGAAGTGGGCGTCCCCCTTGCGAATCACTCGGCTGCTCACCAAGATTTGTACCTTGAAGATTGGTGCATCCGACTTCACGGAAGCAGGAGTTTGCTTCTTGACAGGTGCTACCGTCCTTTTATAACTATCCGGCACGATGGAAGGAATGTCATTCCCCTCACTCGCCTGAGAGCGATAAGGTATGGTCACTCGCTTGTCGTACTTGTTCTTGTACTTGGCGAAGCCCTCATAAATCGCCTTGGCAATATCATCGATTCTGCTCTCGTCATTCAGTAAGTTTTCCTCGTCAGGAGTGGTGATGAACCCCAACTCTATTAGGCAACTTGGCATGGAGGTTTCTCGCAAGACCAAGAATCCAGCCTGATGCACACCCTTGTCAGGGCGATTGGCATTCTGGCACACACTGTTTTGGATGGAGCGAGCGATTTCCACACTTCTCTCCATGTTCTTGCCCTGTATGAACTCGAAGATGATATAGCTCTCCGAAGACTTGGGGTCGAACCCTTGGTAAGTCTGCTGATACCCTTTCTCCATCGAGATAACAGAGTTCTCTCGCATAGCCACATCGAGGTTGTCCTTGGCACGGTGCATACCCAGCGAGTAGGTCTCGAAGCCACGTGCTATCTTACCGGCAGGCAAGGCATTGGTATGCACGGAGATGAACAAGTCGGCATTCGCCTTGTTGGCGATATTGGCACGATCATGCAATGGGATGAAGACATCCGTGGTACGAGTATAGATCACCCTCACGTCTGGCATATTGCGCTCCACATATCTTCCGAAAGCCAAAGCTACGTTCAGATTGATGTTCTTCTCCTTCGACTTGGCGCCCAAGGCTCCAGCGTCATGCCCACCATGACCGGCGTCGATGACAAGTGTAAAACGCTGATTGGCAGCATACATACCTGCCGCCAAGAATAAGAACGCAACCAGTAATAGAGTGATCTTCTTCAACATACTTTATCTATGATAGTGCAAAATTAAGCATTTCTAGGCAGAAAACCTACAACTGCCATAAAGTTTTATTATTTATTAAGTGAATGAGTTAGATGCGATAGGCTCGCATCTATGATTTGGCGAGACGCCTTCTATGCTCTGACGAGACAAACCTCAATGCCAGCTCCATCGCCATCCGCTCCCATCGGAGGGTTTTGCTTGATGATTTTCAGCTCCACCTTCTCTATCTTTGGGAAACGTCTGAAGAGGCGGTCGCCGATTCTGCCTGCCACACGCTCTATCAAGCCACTGGGCACTGCCATCTCTTGCGATACGAGTTGATACACCTCGGCATAATTGAGCGTATCATTGACATCATCGCTCAGCATCGCATCGCCGATGTCGTACCCGATACGCAAGTTGACCACATAGTCATTGCCAGTGAGCCGCTCCTGTGGCAATACGCCATGATAGGCATGGAAGCGGAGGTCTTGCAATACGATGTAACTTTCTTTCAGTTTCATACGCCTTCTCCTATTTCCTTGCTAGCCTCACCCTTCACTTCGTTGTCCAACTTAGCCAAGCTTTCGTCATATTTTACCTTCTCATCGTCCTTGAGATAGTTCTTCAGCGCACGCTCCACGCCCACCTTCCAAGTGTTGATGCTCTCGGAAGTAAGCTGCAACTGGCTGACCAACTTGATGACGTGCTTGATAGGCATGCGATAACGGAGCACACCGGAAATCAACTTGGCATAGTTCCAATACTCAGGGTTGAACTTCTCGCTCAATCCCTCGACGGTTATCTTATATCCACGCTTGTTGACAAACTGGAAATCATATCTCTTGTTGCCCTCGCCGAGCACGGTCTTCACGATTTTACCCTTGGTCACCGACTTCGGAAGCATGATGCCCTCCTCGTCGTCTTGCAATCCCGTGAAGATTTCGTAAGGATGCCCATTGAGCAGACCGACCAATGCCACCCATTTCTCCTTGTTGTTTTGGAATCTCACAACATCGCATTCCAACTCACGAGGTCGCACTTCCACAACCTCAGGATGGCAAGACAAAATTTCATCACCATTGGAGATGACTTTCGTCAGTCGCTCCTGCAAGCCCGACCAGTTGACCGTCTGTCCCGCGAAGCGAGCACGAAGCTGGTCAAATCCCGCCTTCATCTCCTGGACGAGAGCCTCAGAAGCCTTCTCAAAGGTCATATTTTCAGTATCATTCATATCAAAAGTTTCGTTATTTGCTGCAAAATTAAACTTTTATTTCTAAATGAGGAAACGTTTTAGTAGATATTTCACAAAAAGAGGGCTGGAAGTACCACTTTTTTGGAAAAGTTTGTTTAACTTTGCAAGAGAAAAGGCGATAATCGGCTGATAAATAAGACAACGATGATATTTTGCCTATATATAATAAGGTATAGGAGATTCTCCTAGCCTCCATCGCAAAGAGCCGAATCAAAAGCCTCTATTAAGAAAGAATCATTTAATAAAAAAGTCTCAATATGAAATCAATTCAGAACAGAACATCCATCCGCAAATATTCCAGTCGTGAGGTAAGCGACGAGTTGCTCAACCGCCTTTTGGAGGAAGCCGAGCGCACCCCTACCATGGGCAATCTCCAACTCTACAGTGTCGTCATCACCCGAAGTGAGGAAGGCAAGAAGGCTTTGGCTCCTGCCCACTTCAATCAACCGATGGTAACCGGGGCACCAGTCGTGCTCACCATCTGCGCCGACTATCGCCGCACCACCCTTTGGGCAGAGAACCGCAAGGCACATCCTGGCTACGACAACATTCTCTCATTCATGAATGCAGCCACCGATGCTCTCCTCTTTACCCAGACTTTCTGCAATCTCGCAGAGGAGGAAGGTCTTGGCACTTGTTTCTTGGGCACCACCGTCTATATGCCAAAGATGATTATCGACACCTTGAAGCTACCAAAGCTCGTGATGCCAGTTGCCACCATCACCTTGGGATGGCCAGACGAGCAACCTGCCCTGAGCGAGCGTCTGCCTCTGCGCAGCATCATCCACCAAGAAGCATACGAGGACTATACACCAGAGAAGATTGACGACTTCTATGCGGAGAAAGAGAACCTTGAGGTGAACAAGGAGTTCGTCCGCATCAACCATGTGGAGACCCTAGCCCAAGTCTTCACCGACATCCGATACACCAAGAAGGATTGTGAGACCATGAGCAAAGGCTTACTTGATGCACTGAAGAACCAAGGGTTCCTATAAGAAAAAGTGTAAGCGAAGGGAGAATATATCTAATAGCGTCAATAACTAAAAAGGGTATGCCAAACAACTTGGCATACCCTTTTTCTATATTTATACCCACAATGGGATTATATCCACTCGAATACTTTACTCAACTACGATTGGCTTGTACTTAGGAACCAAAGCCTTCATGATGCACCAACCGATCAAGTAAGCTACGGCACAGATGCAGAAGATGATCATATAGCCGGCCGGCTTACCCTCGAAGCCCATGAAAGAGAAGGCTGAACCTTGCCCCTCAGCATAGGTGAAGAGCATACCAGAACCCTTGTTGATGAGGAAGGAACCTACACCACCTGCCATCGCACCAATACCAGTGATGGTAGCTACGGTTGACTTAGGGAACATATCACCGATGGTAGAATACAAGTTGGCTGACCATGCCTGGTGACCTGCACCCAAGAGACCGATGATGATAGCTGGCCACCAAGGACTGATCTCACCCATAGGTTGAGCGATCAAACCGAGCAATGGGAAGCAAGCGAAAATCAACATCGCACGCATACGACCGATATAAGGATTCATACCCTTCTTGTCAACGAAGTAAGTTGGCAAGTAACCTCCACCGATACTCAATACTGTCACGATAGCATAGAGTGTGAAGATGAGGGCGATACCCATGCCAGAGTCTGATGAGTAACCATACTGATCTGAGAAATAAGCTGGAGCCCAGAACAAGAAGAACCACCATACACCATCGGTCATAAACTTACCGGTGATGAACGACCAAGTCTGGCGATAAGAGAAGCACTTCAAGAAACCGATGGTCTTCTCATTAGTCTCTTCCTCAGCCTCAGCAGGTTGAGCAGCCTCTTCTACTTCCTCGTCCTGATTGATATAAGTAAGCTCTGCATTGTTGACAAACTTGCTCTTGGATGGCTTCTCATAGAGCCATATCCAAAGCCCCATCCATACATAACCGAGCACACCGATGATGATGAAAGCCATCTCCCATCCCATGGCACGAGCCAACAATGGAATGGTAGCTGGAGCTGCCAAGGCACCTACTGATGCACCACTGTTGAAGATGGCGGTAGAGAAAGCACGGTCTTTCTTAGGGAAATACTCAGCTGTCACCTTGATGGCTGCAGGGAAGTTACCAGCCTCACCCACGGCGAGAATCAAGCGGCAAGAGAGGAACAACCATACACTGATGGTGGCGATGGCAACGGCGGCATCACTACCAGCCTGTACCAAGCGGAGTGCCTCGATAGAGTCGTAACCCTCAATCTGCATGGCTACCCAACCACAACCTGCATGCATCACTGCACCGGTACTCCATACGAAGATGGCGATGAGGTAACCCTTCTTGGTGCCCATCCAATCGACAAACTTACCAGCGAAGAGGTTGGCGATGGCGTAGAAGATGGAGAAAAGACCCGTGATCGTACCATAATGGTCATCTGTCCAGTGGAACTCTGGAGCGATGAAGTCTTTCCAAGTCAACGACAGAACCTGACGGTCCATGTAATTCACAGTGGTCGCTATGAAAAGCAACGCACAAATCACCCAACGGAAGTTGGACATTTTACTTGTTGTAATAGAATTCATTGTTTTAGTATTTAGTTTTTATTTGTTTATTTTTTAAAACGCACAAATCCTGGCTTGAGAAATCAAGCCAGGTGATGCTATGTTTTACTCCAATGTAGGAATCTTCACTACCTGCATGTCATTGTAGATGAGGTTCTCACCTGCCATACCCCAGATGAAGGTATAGTTGCTGGTACCTGCTGCGCAGTGGATAGACCACTCTGGAGAGATCACTGCCTGCTCGTTGTTGAGCCAGATAGGGCGTGTCTCCTGTGGTTCGCCCATCACGTGAAGAATCTTCTGTCCCTCTGGTACATTATAATAGAGGTAGGTCTCCATACGACGAAGGTGAGTATGAGCTGGCATAGTGTTCCATACACTACCCTCCTTCAACTCAGTGACACCCATCTGCAACTGACAAGTGCGAACACCTGCCACGCCATCGATAATCAACTGGTGGATGACACGGTCATTGCTCTCCTTCAAGCTACCAGCCTTGATGTTGTTAGCCTCCTTCAAGGTCACCTTCTTGGTAGGGAATGTCTGATGAGCGCAAGCACTGTTCATATAGAACTTAGCTGGCTTGGCAGCGTCCTTGCTGCTTACCTCGATGTTCTTGGCACCACGACCTACGTAGAGAGCCTCCTGGAAACCGAGCACATACTTCTTGCCATCGACAGTCACAGTACCCTCGCCACCGATGTTGATGATACCCAGCTCACGGTTGTCGAGCAAGTTCTTTTGGTCGTTTGGCTTGTCGGTATAGAGAGGAGCGATAGAGGTCAACTTCAATGGAGCGGTTGTTGGCTCTGCGCCACCAATCAAGAAGCGATCGAACATAGTGTAGGTCCAGTTGATTTCGCCTGGAGCAAATACCTTCTCGATGGCGAACTCGCCACGAAGACGATCGGTCGTATAATGCTTGGCATCCATAGGGTTGCTAGCATAACGTACATTGTAGTTGGTGTAGCTGTTCTCAGCCTTCACCTCATATCCACACTTACCACACTGGCCAAAAGCCTGACTTGCTGTTAATACCATTGCTGCTAATATTAATGTTAGTTTCTTCATTATTGTATTGTTTATTAATTACACATTATTATATATAGTATCTCAAGAGTTTAGCTATTAGATTCTTCACTCTTCGTTCTTCACTCTTCGTTCTTCACTTATTATGCGCTTGCGGTTGATTACCATCAAGGCGATGGTGATGATGGCAAGGATACCCATGCCGACGTATGAGAGTTTCACGCCACGGTAGATAGCCCATCCGAAGAGAGAGGAAGCGAAGTCGAGCGCACCGCCTGAGAATCCGTCAGGGATATGAGCGGCATTGTCGCCTGTGGCTGCAAACACCTGGTTGGCTGCCATGGTGAAGTCGGGTGCCATATCGGTTACGAAATAAAGACCGATGATGAGTGCCACGAGACCTACGATGAGGGTCTTCACCACATTACCCTTGGTGAAAGGCAAAATGATAGGGAAGAGATAGAACATACCAGCCAAAGAAGCCAAAGGCAAGAACTGGTTGCCTGGCAAGAACACGGCAATCGCCAAGATGACAGGTATCAAGATGACGGAGCATACCAAGGTGGTAGGATGACCGATCACCAAGGCAGGACTCATACCGATGTGTACCTTCTTACCATTAAACTTGGTCTTCACCAACTCCTGTGTCTTCTCAGAGATTGGCTTCAGTCCATCTATAAATAAAGAGGTGATGCGAGGAATCAATTCCATCACGGCTCCCATGGTGACACCGAGGAAGAGAATCTTCTTGATGTCGAGCTGGGCAGCCCAACCGATCAAGGCACCCACGATGACACCGAGCACCAATGGCTCGCCGAGCACACCAAACTTCTTCTTCAGTCCCTCAGCGTCGATGTCGAGCTTGGAGAAACCAGGAATCATATCCAAGAGCTTGTTGAAGCCGATGGCGAAAGGCATGAAGCTCTGACAGAATGGCTGTGGGATGGAGATACCATCGAGGTCATAATACTTCTGGAACTTCTCTGCGGTCAAGTCGGCACATACCAAGGTGATGATGTAGCAGACGATGGCAGCGAAGTAACCCCATACGAGGCTCTCGCCCATCACGAAGTAAGCCACCGCACCGATGAAGGCGAAGTGCCAGTAGTTCCACAGGTCGATGTTGACCGTGCGGGTGGTCTTGGTGATCAACATCAAGAAGTTGACACCCAAGCATATCGGGATGATGAGCGCACCGACAGCAGTGTTGTAAGCCACGGCAGCGGCAGCAGGCCATCCCATGTCAAAGACATTGAGTTGCAAATGATAAAGGTCGGAGATTGCCTTCAATGGGTCATTGAAGTTGGTTGTCAATAAGGCGGTCACCACGCCGAGTCCCACAAATCCGACTCCCACGAAGAGTCCAGACTTGAGAGCCTTTCCGAATTTCATGCCAATACACAAGCCGATGACGGTGAAGATGATAGGCATCATCACGCTGGCACCGAGGCTGATGATATAGCTAAATACTTGTTCCATAGTTGTTTGTTTAATTTGAAATAGTTAATAATACACTTTCTTGAAAGCGCACCTTTGATTTGTTTCTAGTTTATTCCGTGCAAAAATACGCTTTTTTCTTTAAATAAGGTACGTTTACTAAGTGAATATTACTTAAAAATGTATAACCTCGTGCAGAATGCCAACTTTAAATAGGTTCAAACCTGAATATTGGTTTGTCTAGGACTTCGGGCTGCAGGAACATGAGCATATAGATGGGACAATAGAAAAAGCTGTGTACGAACACCAAGGTGGCAAGGGGGGAGTAATATTAATGAAATATGCAGTTTCAGCAATTATTACCCACTAAAAATCAAATAATCCCCAATGCCTACCACCCATTTTGTTAACTTTGCGGCAACAATCATCTTTTACTTATATTAATACCAGAAAACTATGAAGAATTTGATTATGACCTGCCTCGCACTGGCAGTGTGTGCCAACATGAGCGGTCAAAAACTAGATGCTATGAGCCGTGTGGCTCTTCAGCAGATGAAAGAAGAAACTTCGGCTTCAGCAAATGCGTCATGTGCAAAAAGTTTGGGAATATCAGCAGCCAATACCACTAACAACATCAACGCCGTTGTGAAACTGCAAGAAGGTGCCGACCTCTCCGAACTCACTGCCCATGGCTTCGATGCCAGCGACCTCTGTTCTGGCTTCGCCATTGTCCATACCACGATGGACGACCTCGCCGCTCTCGCAGAAATAGAGTCTGTAGAGCGTATTTCCATTGCACAACGCAAGATGGAGCTGATGCTCAACCACGCCAACGCCATGACGGGCGTTGACCTCATCCATGACGGCTTCGGCTTCTCCGGTGCCGCATCCGACGACCGTTTCAGCAACAGCATCACCTCTAATAATAAGGTATATACTGGCAAGGGAGTCATGATAGGCGTCTTGGACTCCGGATTCGACCCTAACCATCCTATGTTCTTGGATGCTGAGGGCAAGAGCAGGTTCAAGATTATCAAGACCACCAATGGCAAGTTGCTCACCACCCCTGATGAGATTGCCAATTTCACTACAGACAATCAATACAACAGCCACGCCACTCATGTAGCCGGCATTGCAGCAGGCAACTATATGGGCAGCAACTTCCAATTGCAAGGTGTTGCCACTGGTGCCGACCTTGCCATGGGACCAGTGAGTATGGAAGTAAGCAACCTCGAATACCTCAAATACTTAGGAGAGTATTGCAAGAAGAACAATGAGCGCCTCGTTATCAACATGTCTTTTGGTCAGAATGTAGGTCCTCATGACGGAACAGATGTATATACCCAGGCTCTCAATGAGATTATCAAGAAATACGACATCGTAGCTTGTATGTCGGCTGGCAACCAGGCGAATCTTCAGATTATTCAGAAGAAGACTTTGGAGAGTGATGAAGATGAAATGAAGGCTATCTACAATACCACTGCCAGCATCAACACCATCGACCAGTATATCACTACCAGCAATCCATCCCCTATCAATATGGATCTAGTGATTGTAAGACTCAAGACCAAACAAGTATATGCCACATATCCTATTATCATAAATGGCACTGCACAAAATGTAATCGTCAGTGATGATTACTTGTCTGGTCATATTTATGCAGCCGAAGAAACCATCCACGATGGTTTGAAAGGGTACAGCATCAAGAGTGACGATGCGACAAACGTAAAGTCAGGTTATCTCATCGGATATGTTATCAAAGGCGAAGCTGGACAAGAACTAGCAACTTATAGCGGTGCCTCATGTCCTTACTACACAAAGACAGCCGGTTGGAACGAGAACTTCACGGGCAATGGTTCCATCCTCAATGAGGCATGTGGCGAAGAGACAATTATCGTAGGAGCATACGTTTCCAAAGAATCCGCTACCTTTAAGTCCGGTACAAGAACCATCTATGGCAACTACAAGACTGCCTATGGCTGTACTACCAACGATATTCTCTCTTCATCTAGCTTCGGTACAACTTATACAGGTGAAGACCTTCCTCACATCTGTGCCCCAGGTGCCTACATCGAATCAGCAGCCAACAGATATGAGACAGTCAACACCTCTCTTACAAGAACCGTAACAGATGGAACTGCAAGTGTTCCTTTCTGCAGCAAGATGGGAACTTCCATGTCTTCTCCTTATATGGCAGGTGTCGCAGCCCTTTGGCTTGAAGCCAACCCATTGTTGACTCACCAAGAGATCAAGGAGATTGCAATGAAGACCGCCATCAATGACAAGGCTTGCAACGAGGACAACCATTTCATCGACGAGGGAAGACAAGCTGGAGCTGGCAAGATTGACGCATACGCTGGTTTGATGTATATCCTCAATGAGAATGAGACGACACTCATCAAGACTCCAGAGGAAAAGAGTTTCTTGATTCGCCAGATTGCCAATGGCACTTACGAGGCTTACCAAGCAGGTGCCACCACTATGTCTGCCACCTTATATAATATGGATGGCAAAGTGATTACTTCCAACAATAGCAATGGCAACACCATCTCTATCAATACCAGCAATGCCAACAAAGGCATCTACCTCTTGAAGGTGAGCACAGGCAAATCCTCTCACATCCAAAAGATTGTCATTCGATAGAAAAAGGCTGTAAACTTCATAGAAAAAGTGTTTGAGTCTTAGTATATAAGCTAATCATAGGTTGTAACTAGTTAATCATAAGTTGCGATTAGTTAGTTATAGCTTATGATTAACAAATCAGAGCTTATGATTAACTTTATTTCTCAGCTTCTCCAACTTTTGTTGTGGGGTTTACATAGGTTTATTCCCATCTTTGCAAGATTACTCCACCAGTACACAAAGATTTGCATAGAAATATTTGGTGATTACCATAAATAATAGTAACTTTGCAGCGTGGTATATTGCCACGCAATAATAAAACAAACATTATTAATCATTTAAACCAACAAATTATGACAAAAACATTGAAACCCATCTGTCCAGAGACTCCTATTCTATATGGAGAGGACGCTCGCCGATTCTTGAAGAAGATCAAGAATCCAACGAAACTGAGCGATGAACGCAGAAAAGAGATCATGGGAGCTTACCAAGCTGCTATGAGCGTTTATGTTGATTAACTATAAATTTATATAAGACTATGCGAATAACTGAAGAAGATTTCAAAAGCGAATATATACTTCGCGCATTAAAAGAAGATGAGAATGTGAAAACCTTTAGTTGCGGAGACGAGGACTTGGATGATTACATCCTTAACGAATCTTCCGTTTATACCAAAGCTATGCTTTCATCAACCCATGTCGTAATCAATAAGCATACGCATCAGGTAGCAGCTTATTTCAGTTTGGCAAACGACAAGCTATCCGTCAACGAGTTCAACAGCAACAGCGAGTTCAATCGTTTCAGAAAGAAACGTTTCCAGCACGAGAAAATGCTTAAAAGCTATCCTGCAGTAAAACTATGCCGCCTAGGCATAGCGACAACAGAAAAAGGCAAAGGACTAGGCTCATTCTTGCTGAGTGTGGTATTCGGTATGTTTACCACGCAGAAGAACTCCGGCTGCCGTTTCGTAACCGTCGATGCTTACAAGACCGCAGTACCCTTCTATGAGAAGAATGGCTTCGACCTTCTGACCAAGAAAGAGAGCCGAAGCGATACCCTTCCACTATATTTCGATTTAGCTTCATTCTAGCCACATAATAACAAGAAAAGGGAGCATGTCTCACGACGTGCACCCTCATTCTTTATGTAATTACAAATCTATACCAAAATATATAAATGCAACCACTCAATAATAAGTAAAAAATAATTTATCTGTGTTTAAGGTCCAATTTACTCGTCCCATGATGACCAAGCATCAAATCCCTTTGCCCCCTGATCTATATCTTCCCCAGTTTCTTCTATGGGTGATTTAGGTCCTTCCGGCATCAGAACTTCAGGTTTTCTGGAAGGATCACTGCCAGCTAGCAAAGAATGTTCAAGATAGCAAAAGGTTATTTCAACCTTGGGTGCTATATATTTTTTCTTCATAATTTTCTAACATTTATTATTTAACGACAAACTTCTTGCCAGCCTTGACATAAACGCCTTTAGCTAAGCCATCAACACTACCATTAGCACTAACCATCTTACCATCAAGAGTAAAGATTGGAGTCAAGACATCATTACCAGCAATGATAGTTACATCATCAATGCCTGTAGTTTCCCCAAAGTTCTCTTCACCGAAGATAGAAGCCTGCTTTGCACTCTGTGACTTATCAGCTCCAAAGAAGTTGTTATAGTCTAGCAAACCACCTTGACGATCTTGAGATTGAACCAAACTCTTATTAGGCTTCCAAACAGAAGTTTTACCAGTATAGAATCTGAACTTATATGTTGGATCTTTCGTCGTCTTACCATATACATAGCTATACTGTGGAATGACAACCTTATTATTGTCTGTGCTACCCAAATAATTACCTACAAAGCGATATTCCTTTGAATAATCGTCATTTTGCAATTGATCGGTACCAATAGCGTCAACAATTGTTGGCAGTGGGTTACCTACAACTGGAGCATAATTCTTGACAACAAATGTAGCATCTTTATCGGAATCTTGACCATTCATTGGCTTAATCATATAAGATTCATGTGCCCAAATAACTACTTCATCATCATCAACGATAGGTTCCATCTGTTCATATAGCCATTTACCATCTTCACCCTTCATCTTATTGCCTTCACCATCAGTAGAACTAAGATTCAAGGCATCTTTGGTAAACTTCAGCAAAATACTATTTTTTCCATTTGTAGTATGACGTTCAACTTGATAGAAGAAGTACAACTGAGTATCAGCGCCAAAAGTATCAAGCACTTGCTTTCTAGTCATGTTGAATGGCACACACAATGTCCACCACTGACCAGGCTTCATAACAATATTATACTCTGGCTCCTTTTCTTCATCCTTATCCACATTAGAATCAGCATTGGCCAACACGAACTGGCGAGTACCAATATGTGCAAGTTTTGCTAAGTCTGCTTTAGAATATTCACCCTCACCGGTACCAATCTTATAACCTGCATATTCAAGAGTTGCAATATCGTCTTCAGTCAAATAACTTTCAATATCGTCATCTGCAGGATACTTTGTTACACCATCCCAGCACAAACCATTCGATGCTGTTGCATAAGCACGAGTAAACTGTGCTTGGCTTGGCCAAATATATTGCTCTCCCAAGTAAGTATCTTGATAGCCCCAGTTTACACGTTTACCAGCCGTACAATGTCCAAACATAATGTCCCCTTGCTCTTGGCCTACAATATCAGCACCTTTGGTACCATCTGGACCATCCACATCATCTTTATGGAACTGATTTTTGTCGGGATCAGTCTTGTATTGACGTTTGATATCCGTATAAGTAGATCTATCCTTATCACTTAAACTTTTCGGATAATGCATAATACAGAAGTATGCCTTTCCATTTTTATAATTCTCTCGATTGGCATAGCCCGTGTTTATATCATCTCCCAAGCCACTTTTGGCAAGAGGTTGGAAACCTGAATTACCATCCAATGTATGCTCAGAGAAGCCAGTTCCTTCACCCCAATCTTTCTTATAAGAAGACAAACCCAAAGGCATCAATGGAGCCGTCTCACCATAGAAATAGACATCTTGATATTGACGGAAATTAAATGCAAAAGGACCTATATAACGTACACTTGCAGGAATTTCCAACACACCTTCCGACTCGTCATTTTCCAAAGCAAACGCAGAATTACCTATATATTTTAAGCCTGCATTCAATTTTATATTAGTAATATGAGGATCTTTAGAAGCAGTTGCAAATGCCGCATCATTGATTATTCTCAAGGTTGATGGAAACTTTACAGAAACAAGGGAATTTCCCATAAAAGCTTCCTTTCCTATATTCTCCAAGCCTTCATTAAATTCAATTACTCTCAAATCATTGCAAGAATAGAAAGATCTGTCCCCGATAACTTGCAAAGATTTTGGGAACGTGAAGTTCTTAACATGAGAGCAACCAACAAACGCCTCATTTCCCAAACGCTCATAACCCTCAGGAATGACAACATTCTGAATCGTGTTTCCACTCATTTTACCCAAGGCCTTTGATGGAAGGACCATTTTCTCTACATTAGCCTTCTCGTTTTCACTATAGACTAACGACTTTTTTGTCAAAGGCAAAGTGAATTTGGTTATATTAAGATGTCCTGGAATGTAGTCATAACCAGCAGTTGGTGCAAATGTCAACTCATCAAAAGCATTAACTGTTGCCTCTCCAAAATCAACATTTTTCAATGCAGTATTAGCGTTACCATTATTTGGATACAAAATTGATCTAATAATAGCAGCATCAATAAGTAGCGGCTCGGCAGAAGACTCATTCTTAAATACTACATTCTCATAATCACCCTGTTGAATCTTTGAAAGAGTCAGTTGAGCAACAGAAATCTCTTTCGGGTCTGCCTTTATATAATCAGAATTAGTCTTAAAAAACTCATCATTATCAGCAATTGGCTCATAAGAAGCATTGCCAACATAGAACAAGTCACCCTTATTATATGTATAAGTTTTACCAGCCGTCAACTGAGTTTTCTCTCCAACTTTACTCTTTGCCAAGAAAATAGTATTATTCCAGCCACAAACATAAGTTGTCGTACTCTTGACATAACTGTTTACCTCTGCAAGAGTCAAAAGTTTTATTCCAGCTTTTACATAATAATTATCAGCATCTTCAGACAAAGAAATGGACTTATTTAGATAATCCCCTTCTGCATTTGGTACAATAACATATACAGAATACTCATCTTCGCCATTTTTAAAAGTTTGTGACAACTTTTCCAAACCTGATGCTGCAGAAGTTATCTTCGTATCCAATATGAAAGTAGTTTTATCATAACTCAAATAGCCAGAATACCAGGTTCCTTTCAATGCCTCATCTTTCCAAGATTGAGTTGTTGTTACACCATAAACATACTTCTTATCAGAATCATCAGAAGGCATACCACCATCAAAAAGTTGAGAGTATTGAAAGACGCTATGATAATAGGTATTATTGCTATCATATGAACTATTTGCTGCCACAGAGCTAAAAGCATTAGCAGCTGTAAACACATTGTTAACTGCCTTATCCGTGAAGATACTGGCAGACCGATCTGTAGTTGTGTACGAAGTTAAGTCACCATGACCAGAAATGGTCAAAGTCTTACCATCCTCAGAAGCCTTGAACCCAACGCTTGCTGAAGACTCGTTAAGAGTAGTAACTTCCGGGTCGTTACCACCAGTTGCGTCTTGTGCATAAATGTTACCTCCGAACGAAACGGCGGAAAGTAACAAAATGCTTGTAAATAGAACCTTTTTCATCTTTTACTTAAATTTTACTTAATACTTATATATGTTTTAGAAATATGCTAGGTTTATATTTTGCAAATCTTCACATTTGTGATGAGCAAAACGCTCAAAACTGTATTTTTTACGATTGCAAAAGTAGTAAATATGGCAATACGCTGCAAGAAATCGGCTAATATTTTAATATATTTTAAAGATAAAATTAACGAGAAGTACACTAATGAAACATATCGTGCATAAAGAATGGGAGCAGAAACATACTATTCATACAAGTAAAATACCCTCAAACCTATGAATGGTAAGAGGGTAATTTGATTTATCACTTTTCAATCCTTCAAGCACCCTATCGGAACAACATATACACCATCCTTTCGACGGTAAGCATAATCACCTGTCCCTGTCAGTACCATCATAAAGGAAGGATCATTCATCTTTTCTGTATTAATCTTGCTTGCCAAAGTCAACAAGTTCGCTGCTCCCTCATTGATGAGTTTGTCACCACCAAGCTTTACTTCCACCAAACCATACTTTCCATTACGAAGATGAACCACGGCATCGCACTCCAAACCATTCTTATCTCGATAATGAAAAACGTTGCCATCCAAAGCATCAGCAAAAACTCGAAGATCTCTTACGCATAAAGTCTCAAAGAAAAGTCCTAATGTGTTAAGATCTTGCATCAAGTCCTTAGGCCCAAGGCCTAAAACTGCCGTACCTATAGAAGGGTCTATAAAATACCTAGTATTGGCTGTTCTTATGGCTGTCTTAGAACGCAGGTTTGGATTCCAAGCCTCAGAATCTTCTATCACGAATATCTTACGCAAAGCCTCCAAATATCCACCAGCCGTCTTGACGCTAACTTCATTCTCGTCATTGGTCGCCATATCTGCCACAATGGTTCCGATTGTTGCTTGCGAACCTTGATTACGAGCATAAGAACGAAGCAGCAACCTCAAAGTTGTAGTATTACGATTCACGCCATCAACACGAGACACATCTTTCTTGACCACCGCATCGACATAATCAAATGCTTGCACCAACGCCACTTCTCCTTGCAACATAGAGGCAAAAGGCCAACCGCCACGACAAATCAGAAAAGCAAGGTCTTCTATCTTCAACTTATTAACTGCCAAGATTTTCTCAGGTGTCTCAAATAGTTGTGCCAAACTCACCTTTCCATTGGACTCGCCTGATTCATACAAGCTCATCGGACGCATCGTCAACCAACTAAATCTACCGGTACCTGAATGATTCATATCCTTCTCATCAGCAGGTACGGCAGAGCCAGTCAAAACAAATTGTCCGACATCATGCCTATGATCGACTTCAAAACGAATGGCATCCCATAACTTAGGAGCTAACTGCCATTCATCAATCAGCCTTGGCGTCTCACCATCCAACAATACCGAAGGATCGATGTCAGCCATCTGTAGGTTGGTCTCCAATGATGCAGGATTGTCCATATACAAGATGCTACCAGCCATTTGCTCGGCTGTCGTTGTCTTGCCACACCATTTAGGTCCCTCAATCAGTACAGCTCCCTTGCTTGCCAACTTCTTTGCCAGCATTTGGTCTGCAATTCTGTGTTTGTACTCCATATCGATAACTATTTGATTTTCTGCGGCAAAGATACAAAAAAAATATCAAACTTCCGCAGTTGGCTGTGTTTTATTTCCTCAGTTGGCGCATTTTTACTTCCTCAGTTGGCTGAGTTTTACTTCCCGAGTTGGCGTTTTTGTGCTTATAACTCGTCCCTAAGTACCCTTTTACACCCACTTAGGGACGACTTATAAAATTAAAGCCCGTCCCTAAGTGGCATTTTACACCTACTTAGGGACGGGCTTCAAGCATAGATTTACCTAATATTAATCCTGATAATATACCCTCTTCACACGGTTGCTGATGGTAGTCAGCACCTCGTAAGGTATGGTATCGAGGATGTCGCTCAATGTCTGGACTGGGAGGTTCTCACCGAAGATCTCGACGGAATCACCCTCATGGCAGTCGATGCCAGTGACATCAATCATCGCTACATCCATACAGATGTTGCCCACATATTCCGCCTTCTGACCATTCACCAAGCAATAAGCATGGCGATTGCCCAAGTGACGGTTCAAGCCATCGGCATAACCGATAGGGATGGCGGCAATGACACTGTCCTTATCCAAGATAGTCTTGCGAGAATAACCCACGCTCTCACCAGCCTTGATATTGTGCATCTGGAGGATGGTGGTCTTCAAGGTGCTCACACAGTTGATGGTCTCGTTGTTGCGAGAGTTGATGCCGTAGAGACCGAGACCCAAGCGGCACATATCCAACTGACGCTCTGGGAAGTGCTCGATACCTGCCGAATTGCAGATATGGCGCAATATCTTGTGGTCGAAGGCTGCCTGCAACTGCTTGCTACCCTTGTCGAACAACTCAAACTGATGTGCAGAGAAGTCATCGAAGCTATCGTCATCGCTTCCCACAAAGTGAGAGAAGACGGAACGAGGGATGATGGCATTCTGATGCTTCAACTTGCCAATCAACTCCTCCATATCATTCTCTGGGTCGAAACCGAGACGGTGCATACCTGTATCCAACTTGATGTGAACAGGGAAACCAGTGATCCCCTCCTTCTCTGCTGCCTTAATCAAGGCATCGAGGATGCGGAAAGAATAAACCTCTGGCTCCAAGTCGTAATCAAACATGGTCTTGAAGGCAGTCATCTCTGGGTTCATAATCATAATGTTGCTGGTGATACCACTCTTGCGAAGGGTGACGCCCTCATCGGCAACAGCCACAGCCAAGTAATCGACACGATGGTCTTGCAAGGTCTTGGCAATCTCTACCGCTCCTGCGCCGTAACCATCTGCCTTGATCATACAAACCAACTTGGTCTCTGGCTTCATGAAAGAACGATAATAGTTGAGGTTGGCTACCACGGCATTGAGGTTGACCTCCAAGGTCGTCTCGTGTACCTTCTTCACCAAAAGTTCGGTCAACTGGTCGAAACCAAACTGGCGAGCACCCTTCAAGAGGATAACCTCGTCGCGAAGGCTCTTGAACACCTCGCTATCGATAAACTCCTCCACATTGCGGAAGAAGAACTTTTCGGAAATCTGAATCTCATCGCTCTGCTCATAGAGCTGAGGACCCACGCCGATGAACTTGACGACGCCACGCTTGCGGCAAAGGTCGGACACCTCTTTATATAAGTCGGCTGGAGTCTCACCACTCTGGAAGATGTCGCTCAATATCAAGGTGTGGCGACGACCCTTGTGGTCAGGACGGCGGCTCATGAAATCGAGGGCAATATCAAGGGAATTGATGTCGGAGTTGTAACTATCATTGATCAAGGTACAACCATGCTGACCTTCCTTCACCTCCAATCGCATCGCCACTGGCTCCAAGAGAGACATACGCTTATCGACATCCTCGGCAGAGAGACCGAGCTTACGAGAGACGACGGCACTGATGATGGAGTTGGTGACAGAAGCCTCATCAATGAAAGGAAGCGAATAGCTGTCTTCCTCACCTTTATATATATAGGTGACGATGGTGAGGTCGTTCTTCTTCTCGATGTTCTTGATGAAGAAAGGAGCCTCAGCATCCTTCTGCGACCAATAGAGTTTCTCGCCCTTATAGTCGTGGTACTCGCCCACCACCTTGCTCACAATCTCATCATCGCCATTATAGACGATGGTCTCAGCATCATGGAAGAGGATGATCTTCTCACGGCACTTCGCCTCCAAAGACTCGAAGTTTTCCTGATGGGCAGAACCCAAGTAAGTAAGCACGGCGATGGTAGGCTGGATGATGTCACGAAGAGCAAGCATCTCGCCCGGCTGACTGATACCAGCCTCGAAGACACCCACCTCGGTCTGCTCGTTCATCAACCAGACAGACAAAGGCACACCTATCTGGGAATTGTAGCTGCGAGGGCTGCGAGTGACAAACATGGATGGAGAGAGCAACTGGTAGAGCCACTCCTTGACCATCGTCTTGCCATTGGAACCCGTGATGCCGACAATAGGGATATTGAACTCATCACGATGACGCTCAGCCAAACGCTGCAAAGCCTCCAACGTGTTGACCACCTTGAGGAAGTTGGCCTCAGGATAGTCGGAGGCATAGCCCTTAGGCACATTAGTTACTACGAAATTTCTGACACCACGGCGATACAACTCTGGGATGTAGTTGTGACCGTCATTTCGCTCTGACTTGAGAGCGAAGAACAGAGTCTCCTCTGGGAAACAGAGCGAACGGCTATCGGTCAGGATGAAACCGATGTTCGTATCCTTGTCTCCATAGCGACGCGCACCTATCAGTGTGGTTACCTTTTCAATAGTATAAGTCATTATCTTAACTTTTAAAATATTCTATATATGATTCATCCTTGGGATGAAATGTCTCATCGAGAGTTTCTATGAGAGATGATACTTCTCCTCGAAAGCCTTCAGCCTCTCTTCCGTCTGCGCTTGGAAAAGCTTCGTCTCCTCACTGTCGGGATGGAAAGGCTTGTGAGCGAGTGCCTCCTTGATGGGCTGCCATTCGGCGAGGAACTGTTCGGCAGTCTTGTCGAAGTAAGCCCCTCGGAACTTCTGCCAGATGTATTCCACCGCCTGGTCGCTCGGATGGAGCATATCTTCCTTGTAGAAACGATAGTCTCTCAGCTCATCATTCACAATCTCGTAGGCAGGGAAATAGCTCACCAGCTCTGGGAATCGCTGACAGAGAAGGTCGGCAGCCAAGAGAAGCGTAGCCTTGGAGAGTTGACTGCCATGGAATCCATACTTCGCATAGCGAATCGGACTCACCGTGACGATGATGCGCTGGATGCCCACATCCACCAAAGCCCAAACAGCCTTGGAGAGTTCGACCACGCACTCGCCCACCATCAACTCCTTCTCCTCGAAGAGGCGTTGCGGACGCTTCTGGCAGTTATCCACCACCTCGCCTGTCTCCTTCAAGATATAGACATGGTTGGTGCCTAGCGTGAAGAAGGCGACATCGGGACGACGTTCCTCCTTCGGCAGATTCTCACCCTGGGTGAACGCATCACCCTTGAGGTATCGCTCCACCGAGTGGAAGACGCTCGTAGGATTATACATCACTCCGTAGGGATTGACGACTGCCCGGAAGCGATTCTCCACGAAACGCTTGCCCAAGTTGTCGGCAAAGCAACTGCCCACGAAGAGCATTCGATGGGAAGGCAACAATTTGATGGTGCCCTTCCCTACTTTCACTTCCGTTCTAAAATCCATCATTCTGCTTTTTTCTTTTTCCATTCCACTCCAATTCCTACAATTAAGAGGAGCAAGAGGACGACATAACCGATGTAGGCTACGGTCTCAGTCTTCTTGAGAGATGAAGGATGGAAGTCGAGTACCACCTTGTGGCTGCCAGGCTTCACATTCAAGGCACGAAGGATGTAGTTCACTCTGCCGAGCTCTGCAGGCTGGCCATCCACTGTAGCCGTCCATCCAGGATAGTAAATCTCAGAGAAGACAATGACACCGCCCTTGCTAGACTTCACCTCATAGGTGAGGTTGTTTGGCTTATATTGTATCATCTTCACCATCGAAGTATCGTCTTGTGGCACGCTCTGTCCGAGTTGCTCCTTGAACTTGGCATCAGCCACCGCCTCATGGCGAAGGTTCAACTTGCCCACCTCATCGATTTCCTCATTGGCATTGTTGGCGTATGTTATCTTATCCACAAACCAAGCATTGCCATAAGCGTATGGGTTCTGCACCGGAACTGTCTGACCGCCCTGCAATGGGAAGATGAAGTACTTGGTATTCAGCATATTCAAGACTGGGAAGATGCTGTCGCCATTCACCTTGGTCATATCACCACCAGCCTCTGCCACCGCCTTCATCGTCTTCTGCATCTCAGGAGCGATGTGAGCGTCTATCATCTCCTGGTAACGACGAAGCTTGGCAGGATGATAGCCACCGATGCTCTTGTGATAGTAAGAAGTCTCGTTCTCATTGAAGGTATTGGATGCAAGATTGAGCACACGATAGTCGAGGCTCTTGTCGCGGAGGATGAGCTTGTCGGTCTCTGTCATCTGCTGAGGTGCGTCACGCTGGAACTTATCCACAAACATCTCATCATAGAGATAACGCTTGTTGACCATCCACATATCCACCAAGCAGAGCACGGCGATGCCTACTATCATAAACTCGGCACCGAGTTTCTTCATCTTGTAAAGCAAGAGGAAGGCGCAGCCGATGACGATAATCCAGAAGGAACGCCAGCAATCGGATGTGAAGATGCCCTTGCGAATCTCGGTCAAGTTGCTGATGATAGGACCTTGGTATTCGGCAGGCAACTGCTGGAGAGCCTGCAACTCCTGTACCGATACGAAGTCTGGGAAGAAGACACCCGGCATGATGGCAAACAACAGGCAGAAGCCTGCGGTCAAACCGAAGCTGGCATAGACGAACTTCTTCTTGAGGGTCAATATCTCAGGTTCATCCACAATCTTCTTCAAAGCCATCATCGCCAACAATGGGATGGTAAACTCAGCGATGACAAGGATGGAAGCCACCGTTCGGAACTTGGCGTACATCGGCATGTAATCCAAGAAGAAATTGGTGAACGGCATGAAGTTTCTACCCCAAGAGAGCAAGATGCTCAGGATGGTGGCAGCGAGCAACGCCCACTTCATCGGACCCTTGACGATAAACAAGCCGAGGATGAAGAGCATACAAACGAATGCTCCCACATAGACGGGTCCGCTCGTACCAGGCTGGTTGCCCCAGTACTGTCCGAGCTGCTGATAAATCTGCACGAAGTTAGGGTCAGCCTTCTCCATCGCCTTGGCGTTCTGCGACAATGGCACGGAAGCGCCTCCCTTAGCATCAGGAATCAAGAGAGTCCAAGTCTCGTCGATGCCATAGCTCCACTGGGTGATATAGTCACGGTCGAGACCGCTGCTGGTCTGGTTGGCTGCATTCTTCTTCACGAGTTCGCTCTTGCCACGCATCGTCTCCTGACCATACTGCCAAGTATGATAGAGGTTGCTGAGATTCAGGCTGATACCTATGGCAGCACCCACGATACAAACCGCCGTAGCCTTGCCGAAGCGAGCCATCTGCTTCTGCTTGATGGCATCGACCAAGAAGGCGATGACCATGAAGAAAATGATGAAGAGGTAATAGTATGTCATCTGCACGTGGTTGGCGTTCACCTCGAAGGCAGCGAAAATCGCCGTCACAAGCAAGCCCCACAGATATTTACCTCGATAAGCCAGCACGATACCCGCAATCATCGGAGGGAGATAAGCCAAAGCCATCACCTTCCAAATATGTCCTGCAGCAATGATGATAAAGAAATAGGAGGAGAATGCCCAAATGATGGAGCCAAGCGCCGCCAAGGACTGACGGAAGTTGAAGGCTCTCAACAAGATATAGAATCCCAGGAGGTATGCAAAGACATACCAAACATAGTCGGGCAACCAAAGATGATAGGCATTGACAGCCTGTTTCAAGACGGCACCGCTCTCGTAGGATGGTGACATCTGGTAGGTAGGCATACCGCCGAAAACGGAGTTGGTCCAGCGGGACACCTCACCGGTTTGTTGCTGGAAGAGTTCCTTCTCGTGTCCCAGTCCCTTGCCAGCGGAGGCATCGTGACGGAACAAGATTCGTCCATCCATATCGGCAGGCATGAAATAGACGAAGGATACGATCGCAAACAAAACTACTGCCAGAATATCCAGCAGATACTTCTTCAATACTTTCATTATTCTTATAAACGTTTATATTTTGGTTGCAAAGATAATGAGAAATGAAGAAATCACAAAATAAAAAAAGTTATTTTTGCATATTTTGCCTATAAACGACAGCAATCCCTGGCTTTGGCAATGCATCAAGCATTTTGCCAAAACCAGGAACAGTTTACTTGCAGAGATATTTTTTGACCAAATCCAACAACTGCTCTTTCGTGAGGTTTGCAACACCTAATTTCTCAATAAAGGGGATTTTTCGGTGTATATCCTCTCAAAAATCTCCTTATATGTAAGTGTTGCCGACATATCGTAAACTCAATAATACCAAAAACTGACGGCAAAGGTAGCACAAATCACAGACACATCAAAATATTTCTTCACTTTTTTGCCAGAGAAGATATTATTTTGTAATTTTGCAACCGAAAAAGTTAGTACATTATCAATGAAAATAGGAATTATCGTTGCGATGGACAAGGAGTTCACGCAACTCAAGACTTTGCTCAGCGAATCGCAGACTGAGCGCAAGAACTTCAAGGACTTCGTCATCGGCAAGATAGGCGACAACGAGGTGGTGATGCAGCAGTGTGGCATCGGTAAGGTGAACAGTACCATCGGTGCCGTGGAGATGATCGACAACTATCATCCCGACCTCATCATCTCTTCGGGCGTGGCTGGTGGTGCCGACATCAACCTCAACGTAACTGAGGTGGTGGTTGCCACCGAATGCGTTTATCATGATGCTTATTGTGGTGACGAGTGCGAGTTCGGGCAGATACTCGGTATGCCTGCCACCTTCAAGACTCCCCAGGAGTATGTAGAGAAGGCACTTGCCATCAACGAGTTGCCAAACAACCAGCACCCTAAGATTCATGCCGGTCAGATTGTGAGCGGCGAATGGTTTGTGGATAGCAAGGAGAAGATGCGTGGCATTCTGGAGCACTTCTCTCATGCTATGGCTGTGGATATGGAGAGCTGTTCCATCGCTCAGACCTGTCACATCTACAAGACTCCTTTCATCTCCTTCCGCATCATCAGCGACGTGCCTCTCAAAGACACCAAAGCTCAGATGTACTTCGACTTTTGGGCGAAGATGGCAGAAGGTTCTTTCAACGTAACCAAGGCTTTCCTCGAAAGCCTCTAACATATTATATTATGAACAAGATTCCAAGTTTTACCATCAATCATAACAAGTTGCTCCGTGGCATCTACGTCAGTCGTAAGGACGAGGTGGGCGGAGAAGTCGTCACCACTTTCGACATCCGTATGAAAGTGCCTAACCAGGAGCCTTGTCTCCACAACGGTGCCATCCACACCATCGAGCACCTTGCTGCCACTTACCTCCGCAATGACGAGGAGTGGAAGGATCGCATCATCTATTGGGGACCTATGGGATGCCTCACTGGCAACTACCTCTTGATACGTGGCGACCTAGAGAGCAAGGACATCGTGGAACTGATGAAGCGCACCTTCCAGTTTATCGCCGACTTCGAGGGCGAGATTCCTGGTCAGGCTGCCAAGGACTGTGGCAACTACTTGCTCCACGACCTTCCGATGGCAAAGTATGAGTCGAAGAAATATCTCGAAGAGGTACTCAATGTCATCAAGGAAGAGAACTTGATTTATCCGACACAAGACTAAAAAGAAGAAAAAATAAACACGGACAAATTCAATTTGTCCGTGTTTATTTTTGGATCCAAAACTACGAGTTAGATTTATTAACATTTACCATTTCAGCTTTCCATACTTCTCCTTATACCATAGTTGCCAGCCATTTACCAAGTTCTGCCAGACGACATAGGTTCCTGGAGCTACGGCAGCGAGGGGATTGAGGAATGTAAGCGTAAGCCAAATGCCCACAATAGTGTTTTTCTGCCCTAGAGCTTGGCCAGCACTGATGCTAGCATTATAATGACGCCCCACAGCCTTGCCTATCGCAAACTGTATGAGACACACCAACAAAGGCACGAAAAGGAGCAAAGCCAATGTCCATCCCGACACGGTGGCATGAAGAATATTGCGAAGCGTTTCTCCCATCAATATGGTCAAGTTGAAACACCACATATAGAATCCCAAATCTTTCACGCTCTTCACCTTATCCACAAACTTTGGTAAGAACTTCCTGCTCAACAAGGCTAGGAGCAAAGGAACCACTAAGACAGTAGTCACATTTCTAAACACCATCATACTCATATAGAGAAAAGACACATCGGCTCCCTTCTCCACCATTGGGAAAAGTAAAGGTATGATAACCATGGTAAAGATATTGGCTATCACCGTGTAAGTGGTAAGCGAGCCTATGCTACCCCCTAATTTCTCGGTGACCACAGCCACCGCTGCCGCTGTAGGACAAATGAAACAGATAAAAGCCGCTTCCAAAACTATCTTGACATCTGCATTTCCTCCAAAAAGTAGAATTGCAATGGCCATCAAGCCAGCCAATGAGGTTCGAATCAGCTGAAGGATAAAATGCCATGTCTGCGGTTTCATTTCCTTGATTTCAATCTTGCAGAACGTAACATAAAGCAATGCAAAGAGAACCACTGGCATCAGGTGTATTAACTTAGGACCGACCTCATCACCAATAGGTTCCAAGAACGATACGTTGGCAAAAATCAAATACACCACCGCTCCAAACATCAATGAGCATGGCAAAGAAAATCTTCTCAAGAATGTTAGTATTTTCATAACGAAGTGCATCTTAATTTCAGGGTGCAAAGTTACGCTAAAAAGAAGACATCACAAAATAAATCGAAATTAATTTTATGATGTCCACTTCATTTACTATCACAGAGTCGATTAATACTCCGGATTTTGTATCAATTTGTCATTTTTCTGCATCTCATCAAGAGCAATTGGAAGTCATTATTTTCATGAACAAATAAAAAAGATAGGATATAAATGACATTAATTAAAATATTTTTTGTATCTTTGTAGAGTTTTTTAGTGTTTACTTAAACATACAATAACAAAGCATGATGAAGAAATGTCATGAAAAAAATAGTGCCAATGAAAAAAATAATTCTTTTATTATTCCTATTATATTGTACATGGATCCATGCACAATTAGAAAATGTAACTATCAATCATCTTCCCGCAATTTCTCAATTGCCCGTTAGTGCCATCAATTGTATTTTCCAAGACTCTGAAGGTTACATGTGGTATGGAACCGTAGATGGTTTGTGCAGAGATGATGGATACAATGTACATGTTTTCCGCTCCGACTTTCATACACCCAAACTAATGGATATAAACTCAGTACTTTGCATCTGCGAAGATACTAATAAAAACATTTGGTTTGGAACCCAAAAAGGTGTTTATATCCTAAACAAAAAAACATACAACATTCATAAAATAAACATTCCAAAATTACAAATCGTTCCTATCGGGAAAATGTTAATTAGGAAAAATGGTGATATTTGGATAGCCTCTCAAAGCTGTCTCTATGAGTTAGATCATACTGGTAATTTGCGCAAATGCCACAAATTATCAGCACCTTGTCGAGTTTTATTTGAAGATCGTCAACAAAAATTATTCTATTCCACCCAAGATGGTGGTTTTTGGTATAAAACCATAAATAGGAAAGCAACAAAAATAAGTAATAACATGCCAGTAAGAGACATGTCTGAAGACCGTCAAAAGACAGGCTATTGGTTATTAACAAATGGCTCTTCTGTCTGGCATTACACTCCAAAAGGAAAGTCTGCCCAAGAACAATTTACATTGAAAAATGTAAAACAAGCAAATGGTTCTTCGGATTTTAGAGAAATCATACAAGACAAACATCGCCATTATCTATGGATTCTAGGAAATGACAACCTCCTTGTTTTCAAAATCTCTTCCAACAACCAATTAGAACAAATATCAACACAAGACATACTAACACCTGAAAAGAAAATTCTAGCACACATTTATCAATCAAAAGATGGTAACATTTGGGTTTCCGCATTTGACCATTTCAGTTTTGTCATTCGTTTCAAAAAGAGCGATGTACAGAACTATTCATTTTTACCATTACTTCAAGCAACTGGATTCAAGCCAGCCATAGTCACCTTATGCCGTGATGATGATGGCGCATTTTGGTATTATCAAGAGGCTTGTGGATTATTCCTTTATGATTCTTCTAAAAATGGGAAGCCTATTCATTATCAAAATTGCAAAGCCGTAAATAAATTACCATTATATTCGATACCATACCTTGTGAAATCAAGACAGCATAATTCGATTTGGGCTATGACTACTGGCACTATCATCATGAAACTTAGAAGAGAAGGTCAACAAATCTTTTTGCAAAAGCAACTTGATCTTGCATCCGTTTCTAAAACTTCAGGAGTGGCAGAAGTCATATACGAAGACAATAACCAAAATTTATGGATTGGCACCATGAACGGAGTTTTCAAATATAATCATGCAAACAATAGACTCATTTGCATTTCAGAAAAGATTGGTGACGTAAGTGATTTTACACAAGCAGCAGATGGGTATATTTGGTGCACTATAAGAAATCGAGGAATCTGCCGTATTTCTCCTACCACAAACAAATGGAAGATTTTCCCCTATAAGATTGATTTTCTAACTTTGGATGTGACTACTGACGGAACACTTTGGGTTAGTACGGGAGAAGGTCAAATTCTGTCTTTTTCATCTAGCAATCCAACCGAATATAAAGACTACACACTACAAGCAGGACTTAATGGTGATATGGTAGATCATGTAAAAATAGATAGATTTAATCATGTTTGGATTGTTACTCCACAAACAATTAGAGAATTCAATCCAAAGAATGGTGCTGTTCGTGTGTATTCAACACAAGACAACGATATTCTTCAACATCGCTTCTTGCCAAGAGCTGTGTTCAGGGATTTACAGAATGGAGATATGTATTTTGGAGGAATACCAGGCATTGTATCCTTCAAAACGAGTTTACAGCTAGAAAGTATCCCTCAAAATATAACCCCTTGTATTACGGACATTAAGATTATGGGAAAAAGTATTTGGCTTGATCCTATACGCACAAAAACAAGTAATAGTATTGATATCAAACCAAACGAACAGAATATTACTATAGAATTTTCCACTCTGGACTTCCAAAACAGCGGACGCATTTGCTATGCTTACCGTTTAAGAGGCATAGATAAAGATTGGGTATACCTGCCTGTAGGTAAAAATTCAGCTATATATAATAATGTAAAAAAAGGAAATTATATTTTTGAAGTAAAAGCAACAGATGAAAATGGGCTATGGAGTAATCACATTACCACTTTTAAAATACACCGTTTGCCTGCATGGTGGGAAACCTGGTGGGCATATTCTGTATATGGGATATTTGTTTTGATAATTATATGGCAAATCATAAAGCGATATAAGCAGCTAGTAGAGAAAAACAATGATATTATTATCCAAGAGAACATCCAAGCAGGGAAGAAAGATTATTTTACAAATATTTCGCAAGGATTGATTACACCATTGATGACTATCAGTACAATTGCAGACAATATTCAAAGCTCGGATACATCTACCCAAAAGAAAATGGGTATCATCCAAGAAAACGTTAATCGTTTGAAAGGCATGATGCAGCAAGAGATGAAGACCCAATTGCATATTACCAAAATAGATGAGCACTTCATTGAAAAGGCGACGAAAATAGTAGAACAGTATTTAGGCGACGAAAAACTAGACGTAGTATTTCTTGCTTCGGAATTAGGTATGTCTCGCTCTACTTTCTCTAGAAAGCTAAAAGCGGTGATTCATCAAACTCCTTTGGAATTTATCCGAAGCATCAAAATGAAACATGCAGCAGAAATGCTGAAACAGAAAACAGCCTCGATTCAAGATGTCATGCAGACCATCGGCTACAATGACCACAAAACTTTTACTCAAGTCTTCCGAGACACTTTTGGCATGACACCAAGCGAATATCAACGTGACAGTAAATAATAAAATATATGATATTTCTAGCAGAAGAGACCCTTTAGGGGGATTTTTATCATCAAAAAGGGGATATTTGTTCAAAAAACGCTTGAACAAATGTCCCCTTTGTTCTGACTAATAAATAAAACCGATTTTCCATTTTTGGTTATAACTTTGCAAACGAATCAGTTAAAGTATAACTTAAAACTTAATAAGAAAATGGAAAAATCAAATCAGAAGAGTATTAAGTTCATGTTGATGTCAGCTAGCTTAATCTCGCTTTTGGGAGCAGGTGTTCCCCAAAGTGCAATGGCAGATGTTATAACTAATACTGTCGCCCAGAATTCTGGTATTAGTGGTGCAGTCACTGATACAAATGGGGATCCCATCATTGGTGCAAGCGTAGTACTAAAAGGATCCAAAGGTGGTACCACGACCGATTTTGAGGGACGTTTTAATATTAAAGATGTAAAAGAGGCAACTCTCATCATTTCTTATGTGGGTTTCTTGACACAAGAAGTGAAGGCTCAGGCAGGAAAGCTTCTCAATATAACTTTGAAAGAAGACAACAAACTTCTTAATGATGTCGTTGTTGTGGGATATGGTACCCAAAGAAAGGAAGAGTTAACAAGTTCTGTCATGAGTGTAAAATCTGAAAAGTTTTTACAAGGAGAGAACAACGATGCAGGTAGCTTGATTCGTGGCAAGGTTGCTGGTCTTACTGTCGTGCAAAGCAACGCCAATCCTCTTGCTACTTCCGAGATTATGCTACGAGGTATTACTACATTAAAAGCCAATGCTTCTCCTTTGGTGATTATTGACGGAGTACCTGGTAACTTGAATGATGTGTCTCCTAATGACATAGAGCAAATTGATGTCTTGAAAGATGGCTCTGCAGCTGCCATTTATGGTACCCGTGGCACAAATGGTGTTATTATCATCACCACAAAACGAGTAAAAGGAGAAATCAAACCTATCATTACGGTTAACAGCTACATTTCTACACAGCAAATAACCAAAAAGTTGAATATGCTGACCACTGACGAATATCGCCAAAAAGTTAAAGAAGGAACTACTGGAACTATAGACTATGGTGGCAGTACCAACTGGCTTGATGAGATACTACAAACACCTTTCAACCAAACTTACAGCATTGATCTAAAGGGAGGCAACAACAAAACTAGCTATATAGCATCACTTGAATATACTTCCAATAAGGGCTTAGTCAAGAAATCCAAGGTAGAAGTCCTTTATCCACGTTTGAATATTGTCCATCGTATGTGGGACAATAAGTTACGAATCGAGGCACAGTTAAGTGGTTACCATCGTACTTACGGTTTGCCATATAACTCAAATGTATATATAAGTGCCCTTGTGTATAACCCAACATATTCTGTAAAGAATGAAGATGGATCATGGAACGAACATGGCAGCAATCCTATGTATTCTAATCCTGTTGCACTACTAGAAGAAGCAAAAGGCGACAACAAAGATACAAACTTCAAGATGTATGGCAAGGCAACTTTATCACCTATATCAGGACTAAGCATCACTGCGCTCGGATCTAAAGAAATAGATAACTTCTTGAGTGGATATTATGAGACGAAACAGCATAAGTCTAACACAATGGATGGTTTAAATGGATTTGCTTCTAGAACAACCTCACGTGTACAGAACGACTTGCTGGAATTAACAGCTCAATATACCAACCGCTTCAATCTTCATAGCATCAACACACTCGTCGGCTATAGCTGGAATAATTATAACTACCAGTATGCCTATATGGAAAATCGTGATTTTTCAGCCGATGATTATACATGGAACAACATAGGACAAGGCGCAGGATTGCAAGATGGAAAAGCTAGCATGAGTTCTAGCCAAAACAGCAATCGCCTAATTGGTTACTTTGCTCGCGCAAATTATAATTATGCAGATCGCTATTTCGTGTCTGCAAGTATCAGATACGAAGGTAGCTCAAAGTTCGGAGCTGACCATAAATGGGGAGCTTTCCCTGCAGTAAGCGGTGGATGGAACATTGCTAACGAGGCTTTTATGAACCAATTCAAGGCTGTCAGTACCTTAAAATTACGTGCAGGCTATGGCGTAACAGGTACTGTGCCAGGAAGTTCTTATATGAGTTTGAGTCGTCTAGACATGGGGGGCTATGCCTATTACAAAGGTGAATGGATAAAGCAATTGAAACCAAGTGGCAATTCTAATGCTGACCTGAGATGGGAGAAGAAGAAAGAGTTGAATATTGGCTTGGACTATGGCTTCCTCAACGATCGAATCAATGGTAGTATTGATTTCTATCGCCGTACAACAAACGATCTTATTTGGGATTACAGTGTACCGGTGCCTCCATATGTCTCAGGTACTATCACTGCAAACGCTGGTACAATTAGAAATACTGGATTAGAAATCAACTTAAATCTAATTCCTGTACTGACCAAGGATTTCGAATGGGACTCAAACATAAACTTTTCGACCAATAGCAATAAGCTAGGTAGCTTGTCTAACGATGAGTTCATCGCAGGTTCATACTTCGACACAAATCAATTAGTTGCACCTATTCAACAGACATCACATCGTATAGAAGAAGGACAACCTATCGGCAACTTTTACGGTTATAAGAGTGTTGGGGTAGATGCCAATGGTAGATGGCTCATTGAGGGAGCTGATGGAAAAGTTATACCTATCGCTGAGCAAAAGGCTACAGACAAACAAGTAATCGGCAATGGATTACCTAAGTGGTATTTGAATTTCAACAACACCTTGAAATATAAATGGCTTGACTTGAGTGTCACCATGCGCGGAGCTTTTGGATTCCAAATCTTGAATGAACCAGAATTATTCTATGGTTCTCCTGCTGCTTTAGGCAATGGCAATGTGCTGAAATCTGCTTTTGAGCCAAAATACGGAAAAGTTTTAGCTACCGATCAAGAACTACAATATGTAAGCTATTATATACAGGATGGTGATTATTGGAAAATTGACAACCTTACCCTTGGATATTCACCAAACCTAAAGAGCATCAAGTGGCTCAATAATCTTCGCATCTATGCAAGCATTTCCAATCTTGCCACGATTACAGGCTATAAGGGCATTGATCCAGAGGTGAGCATCAGTGGTCTAGCACCAGGCATCGATTCACAATATCGTTATCCTTCTGCTCGAACTTATACAATAGGTGTTAATTTAACATTTTAATCAATTACATTAATGACAATCAATATGAATACAAAACATAAATCCATTTGCGCTTTAGCATTGCTAACAACAATGACCATAAGCAGCTGTAACAACAGTTTGGACGAAACGGTTTATTCTGACATTCTAGAACAGAGTTACAATTACACAAATAAAGATTTCGCTGCCAACATCGCTGGTGCCTACAGCGTTATCCAAAGTTCTACCCAAATGTTTCTTTGGCAGACACAAGAACTGTCTAGTTGCGAAGTTGTCACTGCACCCAACATTTCTGGTTGGAATGATGGCGGTATTTATCTGCAATTGCACTTTCACAATTGGAACTCTGAATTAGGTGCTATAACAACCATCTGGAATGATTATTATCGTGGTGCAGTTCTGTGTAATTCTGCCATTGAAAAGGTAGAAAAGGATGTCTTTCCTAATATATCCGAAGCAGACAAGACCGAAGGCTTAGCAGAACTTCGTACATTAAGAGCCTACTATTATTGGCTCATTTGCGATAACTTCGGTGACGCTCCTTTGGTGACAACCACCAATCATGACCTACCAGAAAAAGCTTCACGTGAAGAGATCTACAATTTCATCATCAAAGAGCTACAAGAAGCAATACCTAACTTGAGTGAGAATCAAGACAAGACGACCTATGGACGCTTCAACAAATGGGCAGGAAAATGCTTGCTAGCAAACGTTTACCTTAACTCTCAGGTCTATACAGGCACTCCACATTGGGAAGAGTGCATGCAACAATGTGATGACATTATCAACAGTGGTAAGTGCTGTTTGTCGGAAAAATACAAGGACAATTTCCGAGCAGATGGTGTTGAGAATTCAAAAGAGATTTTGATGACTATTCCTTACGACTACGACCGAGGAGTTGTAGGCAATTGGCTTTGGATGAATAGCTGGCACAAAGAATTAAAGAAGAAATTCTTGACGGCCGCAGAGCCTAATGCCGCTGGTGGAATGAAAGCAATAGGACAGTTTATCGACTCATACGATCTTGACGATTCTCGTATTGATGACACTTGGTTACATGGCTTGCAATATGATACAGAAGGTAACCTACTTACCGGACAATATGATATGGCAGGGCAACCCCTCAACCTTACCAAAGATTTACCTAGTGCCAACTATACCAATGAGATGGAAGGCTATCGCATGAATAAATATGAGGTTGAGAAAGAAGCCCAATGGAGCTCTAGTACCGACATCCCTATCTTCCGCTATTCAGAAGTTCTCTTGATGAAAGCTGAATGCCTGCTGCGTCTTGGCAAATCAGGAGCAGGTAAATTAGTTACACAGGTGAGAGAGCGCAACTTCAAAAAGAATCAAGCAAAAGCCATTGTTTCTGACGAAGACTTAAAGAAAGATTCCAACTATCCTTGGGGGTATATAGAGAATTATAAAATTGTGGACAAGGGGAATCAAACACCAGTTCAATATGGTGCACTATTCGATGAGTATATGCATGAATTTGCTTATGAGAGCCACGCACGTCGTGACATGATTCGCTTTGGAGTCTTTACCACCAAGAGTTGGTTGAGCCATAAGCCAAATGGAGACTATCGTACAGTATTCCCAATTCCACAGTCAGCTCTAACTGCCAATCCAAAATTACAGCAAAATCCTAATTATCAATAACTCAACAAATAAGTAAAATAATGAAAGTAAATAAAAAGCAATTAATTAGTTTTATGATAGTCATGGCATCTGCCATGACTATCCCACCCCATGCTTTCAGTAAAGATAAGGTTGCCAACATAGAAATGTCTGTAAAAGTTTCTGAGGTATCCAACATTGGTGGCTTCATCGGGCAACGTATGCAGCTTAATCGAGAAGTTTATCTCAAAAAATTCCCTATAGACCAATATGTCGATTATGTTGTAAACCGCCAACATACAGGTTGGGATTGGACCCGTGCTGAACAACATGGCAAGTGGATAGAAAGCGCTTACCTTTCTGCTATCCAAGGCAAGGACAAACAGCTTTATGCAAAAGCACAAAAGGAATTATATCGTATCATCAACTCACAAGAGCCTAATGGATACTTAGGGGCTACCGCCAAGAGCTATCGCTCCGCCAAGCGACCAATCAGAGGTATGGATCCGTATGAGCTATATTTTGTATTTCATGCACTAGAGACTGTGTATGAGGAAACAGGAGACAAGAAAGCTTTAAAATCCGCCAAACGCTTAGCAGATTATTTCTTGGAAAACTTTGGTCCTGGCAAAAATGAATTCTGGCCATCAAAGACTCTTCGTGCTCCTGAGAACAAGCACAAGATCTTAGCAGGAACTAGCGATTTCGCTGGCCATAGTGTTCACTATGCATGGGAAGGAACCTTGTTGTGCGACCCAGTGGCTCGTCTTTATGAGATGACAGGAGAGAAGAAGTATTTGAATTGGTCAAAGTGGGTAGTCTCCAACATTGACAAATGGGGCGGTTGGGATGCCTTTTCTCGTCTGGATTCTGTTGCTGATGGCAAGATTGGTGTGGATAAGTTGCAACCTTATGTTCATGCGCATACTTTCCACATGAATTTCATGGGTTTCTTGCGACTTTATCAAATCACAGGCGACAAAAGTTTGCTTAGAAAGGTGGAAGGCGCATGGAATGATATTGCCAAGCGACAGATGTATATTACGGGTGGTGTCAGTGTGGCAGAGCACTATGAGCATGATTATGTTAAACCTTTGAGTGGCAATATCATCGAGACATGTGCAACTATGTCTTGGATGCAGCTTACCCAAATGCTACTTCAGCTGACTGGCGATACAAAATATGCAGATGCCATGGAACGTCTGATGATCAACCATGTGTTTGCAGCCCAGGATGCAGAAACTGGTACTTGCCGTTACCATACAGCTCCTAATGGTGTCAAACCCGAAGGATATTTCCATGGTCCAGACTGTTGTACAGCTAGTGGGCATCGCATCATTTCACTGTTGCCTACATTCTTTTATGCAGAGAAGAACAGGGCATTTTACATCAATCAGTATATTGATGCCCAGTATGAAGGCAAGACCTTTAAATTTGATATCTCAGGCAATTATCCTGCCAATGATATTATCAAGTTGACAATCAAGCAAAGTGCTAGCAAAGAACTTAATCTCCGAATTCCTTCTTGGTGCAAGAATCCAAGCATCAGTTTAAATGGTAAGGCTTTAAATGGAGTTAAAGCTGGTGAATACTTCAAAATCAACCGTATATGGCAGATTGGTGACCAACTTACCATTTCTTTCCCTATGGAAGAGAGATGGGTGATGCGTGAACATCATTCAGACTATGAGAAGTATTATTTAGAAGGTGGAGAAATTATGTACAACGAAAATCCTGCCAAGCAAACACCTTATGCATTCTTACGTGGTCCTGTGGTTTATTGCATAGATATGGTTTGGAATCCTCAATTACATAATGACGATTGCAATATAGAAAAAGACATTCATATTAATGTCAAGGAGTTGCCTGCTAAAATAGGAAAGGTGAACAAGACTATGATGACTAGCTGTTTCAAGGCAAAAGGCTTATACAAGGGAAGCCCTGTAGAATTGGTTCTAACACCATTTGCCAATATCGGTCAATGGTGGGGAAACGCTTCTTCCAAGCCCCCAAAAAACACAGATGCCTATACATATGGCATTTGGATACATCCGAAGAATTAACGTTTTTAACATCAAAGTAAATTGAAAGCATATGAAAAAAACAGTTTTCTCGCTATTAGTCGTTGCCCTCATGTTTTCATCTTTAAGCATGGCAACCAACAAGTCTTCTGCAATTTATAAATTTAAAACTCCTCTATATGGAGCTGCTTATTATGCAGAATACACACCAACAGACAGGTTGGACACAGACATCCAATTAATGAAGAATGCTGGTTTAACAGTAGTACGTGTTGGTGAAAGCACATGGTCACTTTTTGAACCTCAAGATGGTGTGTTCGAATTTGCATGGATGGATCGAATTATAGAGTCTTTACATAAAGCAGGAATCAAAGTTATCCTAGGTACTCCTACTTACTCAATACCTTCTTGGATGGCCCAAAAACATCCTGAGATTTTGTCAAAAAGATGGGATGGTGTACAAGAACATTATGGTATTCGTCAAAATATGGATATTTACAATCCTACCTATCGTAAATACTGTGAACGCATCATTAGAAAAATGATGGAGCATTTTGCCAAACATCCTGCTATTATCGGTTATCAAGTAGATAACGAAGTAGAATCTCGCATGATAGACAACCCTGATTATTTTGAAGGTTTTCGCGAATATATAAAGAAAGAATTCAATGGAAACCTCAAGGAATTAAATCGCCGTTGGGGATTGAATTATTGGGGTATGAATATCAATCGTTGGGATGATTTTTACGATCGTCCAGGTGTAACCAATCCTTCTTACAAACTTTATTGGGAACAATGGAATCGAAAAGTTACAGCAGATTTTCTTAATTGGCAAATTGATATTGTGAACGAGTATAAACGCCCAGATCAATTTGTTACACATTGTTTTATGCCCGCATGGCACAATATAGACCAAGTGGAAGCTTTCCGACAAATGGAATATCCTGCCATAAACATCTATTACACTATGCAGGATGCGCAAGACGGACAAGCCATTAATTATGCTTGTGATTTTGTGCGTCCAATCAGCCGTAGCCATCATTTTCTAATAACCGAGACCAATGCACAGGGTACAGGATGGAGTAGCAGAGACCAATACCCACCTTATGATGGACAATTAAGACAAAACATGTATGCCTTCTTTGCTGGTGGAGCCAATATGGTAGAATATTGGCATTGGGCTACTTTACACTATGGACAAGAAACCTATTGGAGAGGAATTTTAGGTCACGAGGGAAAACCTAATCGCATATATTATGAATTTCAAAAAGGCGCAAAAGAACTGGAAAATATCGGTTCTAAGATTATCAATATAAAAAAGCAGAACAGAGTAGCTTTGCTATATAGCCATGATTCTAAACTAGCCCTTGATTTCATGCCCTATGCAACTAATGGCAATCAATATTTGGATAGCTGGATATATTCTGCTCTTTATAAACAAAATATCGAATGTGATGTCTTATCTGTAGATAAACCAGAAATGCAAGATTTCTCTAAATACGATATGCTAGTAATTCCTCCCCTTTATGTGGCCTCCGATGCCTTATTAAAGAAAATCAATCGTTTTGTAAAAAATGGAGGCGAAGTTGTAATGTTCTTAAAAAGTGGTTATACTGATACAGACAATGTTGTACGCACTGTTACTGCACCAGGTCCACTTACTGATGCTTGTGGATTTACTTATCAAGAGTATTCCACTATAAACAAATTGAATCTGAAGCCCAACGAATTAAATGCCAAAAACAACACTGTCGATCAGTGGATGGAGTTCTTACAACTAACAACAGCCAAACCTCTCGCAACAGTAGAGCATCCATTTTTTGGTAAATGGCCTTGTATTACAGAAAATAATTATGGGAAAGGGCATCTTGTGTATATTGGTACTGTTCCATCCGAAGAATTATTATATAACATCATTTCTCGTTCTGCGAATCGCAAAGGCATTGCTAAAATTGAGAGGAAATATAAATTTCCAATCATTTTGCGTTCTGGAACAAATGAAGATTCAGAACAAATACATTATCTGTTCAACTACAGCAATGAAAGTAAAACAATCTCTTATCCATACGCAACTAGCCATTCTTTACTAGATAAGCAAAAACTCAATCAAGGTTCTAATGTTACAATTGGGCCTTGGGAAGTAATAATAGGCATTGAAAAATAAAAATATTATAGTAAAGGGGGTGTGTCATAAGTCTATGACATGCCCTCTTTTGTGTAATTTATAGCACAAAACGGTAGAATCGCAATCTATCTCCAAGAGATTGTCCTATCAATGTTGGCTATAAACTTTACTTTTTCAGTTTCCTCCAATGTAAATAGACAAAAAGCTCATAAAAGGGCATAGTTATCCCTGACGATAAAACAACCAAAATTGAGTTTTATCGTTTTATACCCAAACATTTCTTCAAATTGAATCCCATTCCGAACAATCCTAGATCCATGTAAACCTTGTCCATTCCAAAATGTCGGAATCGCTTATAATGCATATCCGCCTTCATCTGCCCAAATACAGCTTCCGGCTCTATCGGTCTCCGGCTTCTGTGTTTCAAGCCTTCTTCAGACGTTAGTAGCAGGAAGGCTTCCTTTTTATATGCATTCAGTTTATGGTTGACGTATATGGTTCTGTTGCCTTTGGATTTCTTGCAGAGACTTCCAAGCGGACATCCGTCACATCGTTGTGCTCTATATAATGTAATGACAGACACATAGCCTGAGTCACTTTTCGTTTGCCGTTGTCCACAAGGTTCCATGTGTTGTCCCATGGGGCAGACATAATAGTCATCATCCTTGTTGTAGTAGAAGTTCGCTTGGTTGAAGGCATCCTCCTTGAAAGGCTTATGCTGTTCCTTGTGAAACCAGTTGTACTTTACATAACCCATCATCTCTTCCATCTCTAGGTACTCGTAGTTCTCCTCCGAGCCATACCCTGAGTCTGCGGTGACGCTCTTGGATTGCTTTCCATATCTTTTCTTGTACTTATCCAAAAAAGGCTTGAAGGTCAGGGTGTCTGTTGGATTGGGATAAAGGGCGAAATTCGTCCAATATTGATTCTCTGTCGCAATTTGAAGGTTATAGGCTGGCTTTGTCTGCCCATTGTTCATGGCATCTTCCTTGAGACGCATGAAGGTCGCATCGGGATCGGTCTTGGAGTAACTGTTTCTCTCGCCCAGTATATCCAATGAATTTTCGTACTCGCGCAGTTTGTCCGAGGCTTTGAACAAGTAGTTTATCTAAGTGTTTAGCTTTTGCTTCTCTCTTCCTGTAAGCTTTGCCTCTGGAAGGTTCTTCGCTTGCCTCTCACACAAGCGTGCACTTGTCTCAACATCCTTGGCGGAGGTGGCTCGCTCGCTGTTTTCTTCCTTGATGTCACTCCCGCCATTCAGGCGAATCCGTTCTTTTATCTGAGCCAATGCAGCTGAGGTCTTTTCCAAGAGCTTAGCCCTGTTCTTTTCCACGTTCTTCTTCCATACAAACGTGTACTTGTTTGCTTTCGACTCTATCTTGGTACCATCAACATATTGCTCCTCCAGACTGATCACGCCCTTTTCAACCAATATGGAGACGACTGCATCAAAATAAAAGTCGATGCATTTTGTCTTGCCGTAAGATCCATTCTTTTATCTGCTCAGACTCTGTATAGATGCGAGCACCTATTATATATTTGTACCCTGCATCCTCCAGTAACTTTACATTGCGCTTACTCATGAGCCCAGCATCAGCCACCACTACAAAATCGTCCAGAGAGAAGCGTTGTATGAAATCATCTATGATAGGTAGCATGGTGTATCC
>ENA-UERK01000197-UERK01000197.1-human-gut-metagenome-genome-assembly--contig:-NODE-197-length-57676-cov-16.803330_pt1 | contig 57676 bp, 59 predicted proteins | sample MGYA00242957_ERZ507957 | MGnify/ENA primary metagenome ERZ507957 (study PRJEB26167, sample SAMN06115538) | human gut metagenome | host: Homo sapiens | place: China:Heilongjiang | collected 2015-11-06...
TAAAAACCAAAATCAGCAAAATGTCCGTTTCAATAACTTCATATTTGCTTTGACTTTAGAAAACTGAAAAGCAACATTTTTTCACAACTAAAATATACGAATAAGGCATACCTTTGCCCTATATAATCAAACAAGCTCCCGCTTTGAAATAATCAGACGAGAGCTTGTTTTTCTATTATAATTTTTCTCCGAGCGAGATGAGGCGGCATTATACCATCAAAAAAGAAAAATGTCAATGAAAATAACAAAAATATCTTGATTTTATTCGAGATTTAGAATATAATAGGTGTGATAATAGTTTTATTTATTCGAGGTGGAGTTATGCTTAGCTTTATTTCTGCAAAAGAAGCTGCTGAGAAATGGGATATTTCTCAGAGACGCGTTGCCATTCTTTGCTCGGAAAATCGCATTGAGGGTGCAATGATGGTGGGAAATATGTGGATTATTCCCAGCGTTGCAAAAAAACCCATAGACAAAAGAACGGTAAGATTTGAAAAGCAAAAACAAATCTCTTTAAAGCCTTTTGTTAAATGGGTTGGCGGAAAAAGTCAATTGGTTGAAGAAATAGAAAAAATATTACCTGCAAACAGTGAAAAGGTATTAACAAAATATTGTGAGCCAATGGTTGGTGGCGGAGCATTATTCTTTAGTATGCTATCGAAATATGATTTTAGTGAATTTTATATAAGCGATATCAATTCTGAGCTTATAAATGCTTATCAAGTAATTAAGAACGATATTGACAGCTTAATATATAAGCTTAATGACCTACAATTGCGGTTTGTGCCTATGGACGATAATGGCAGAAAAAATATATATTATAGTCTAAGGGACAGATTCAATTCAATGCCGCTATCTTCTGATACAGCAACAGAGAAGGCTGCTTTGTTTATATTTTTAAATAAGACCTGCTTTAATGGTCTTTACCGTGTAAATAGAAAAGGGCAGTTCAATGTTCCTATGGGGGCGTACAAGAACCCCACAATTTGCGACGAACAAAATTTGAGAAACATTCACGAAGCATTGAAAAATGTTGTCATAGTTTGCGGAGATTATTCTTTGTCGAAAACATTTATTGATAAAAACACTTTTGTGTATCTTGATCCGCCTTACCGTCCTATTTCCGATACATCGGCATTTACGTCATACAATTCCGACGCTTTTGATGACAATGAACAATATAGGTTAGCAAGATTTATTGATACGATAAATGCTTCCGGTGCCAAAATTGTTTTGAGCAATTCCGATCCTAAGAATGTTAATGAAGATGATAATTTTTTTGATGATTTATATAAAAACTATAAAATTAATCGTGTAGAAGCAACGAGAATGATTAACAGCAAAGCCGATAAACGCGGGAAAATAAATGAACTACTAATTTCAAATTGAGATTAAAATGGATATCTTGTTCAAAGAGATAGTGAAAAATGATATTAGAGTGAGGAAAGCAAAATGAAACGAAAATTTGAAGATTTTTTGGCTCTTTTTAGAGACAGTATTGCAACATGGAACTACTATGTGGATTTCGAAAAAGTCTACAGAAACACAGATGAAATAAAGGATGAACTAAATCTGCTGAACGGACTCATCGGTGCAAAAGATATATCAAATGAATTTAAAAGAATCGTTGTAAAGTACCCGCAAACAATTAAGACAATTCCTATTTTGATAGCTAAGAGAGATTCGGAAATCAAGGTCAATTCTGCTGAAAAAAATTTTTGTTTTAATTTCAAAAAACCGAATTACTCTATTGATGAATATGTTATGTTTATGGACAAGAGCGGGCTTTTCGATCTGTTGCAAAATCATATGATTCATTCGCTTGTTGACTATGTTATGGGTGTTGAAGTCGGAATGGACACAAATGGAAGAAAAAACCGAAGTGGCGACGCAATGGAAGATTTAATTGAATCTTATTTAACAAAATGCGGATTAAAAAGAAATGTCACATATTTCAAAGAAATGTATATTTCCGACATACAAAGAAGATGGAATATAGACTTATCTAATATTTCTAATACCGGTAAAACTGAAAAAAGATTTGATTTCGTTGTAAAAATCAAGAATACCGTTTATGGCATCGAAACCAATTTTTATAGTGGTGGTGGTTCAAAACTGAACGAAACCGCAAGAAGTTATAAAGCAATTGCTCTTGAGGCAAAAGATATTAAAAACTTCAAATTTGTTTGGTTTACAGACGGAATTGGCTGGAATAGTGCAAAACACAACCTCGAAGAAACATTCGATGTTCTTGATGACATTTACTGCATAGCCGAACTTGAAAAAGGTATTATGAAGGAGATTTTTACAGACTGATATGGCAAAAAACATTCCTTTACAACCACCAAACTTTGAGCTTGAGACAAATACGGTTTGGTCATTTCCTGAGCGAGGAAAATGGGCAACTCACGACGCCAGATACCGTGGCAATTTTTCCCCATACATACCGAGGAATGTAATACTTAGGTATTCTCAAGAGGGTGATACTGTGCTTGATCAATTTGTTGGCGGTGGTACAACAATGGTTGAAGCAAAGCTTACAAATAGAAATGCAATAGGAATTGATATAAATGCAGATGCTGTTGAAATCACAAATAAAAAACTTGATTTTGAATGTGAAACCAATTCTAAAATAGAAGTTTTTCAAGGCGATGCACGTAAACTCGATATTGCTGATGGCTCGATTGACTTGATATGCACTCATCCGCCGTATGCAGACATCATCAATTATAGTGATAATATCGAAGGGGATTTGTCTCGTCTCGGAATAAAAGACTTTTTATTTGAGATGGGGAAAGTTGCAGAGGAATGTTATCGCGTCTTGAAAAAGGACAAGTTTTGTGCTGTTCTGATGGGAGATACGAGAAAAAGGGGGATGGTTCAGCCGTTGGCATTTGAGACAATGCGTATTTTCGAACTCGTGGGATTCAAAACGAAAGAAATAATAATTAAAGAACAGCATAACTGCAAGGCAACTGGCTATTGGAAAACCAATAGTATAAAATACAATTTCTTGCTTTTGGCACACGAGTATTTATTTGTGTTTAAAAAGTGATTTAGAAGGTATCTAAACAGCACATGAAAGATAAAATAATTGATTTAGAAGATTTAAAAACATTTCCATCAGAATTAGTCAATTTTATTAATGATAAACGCAAGCTGTTTTTAAAATACTTTCGGGCTGTAATTGAAAGCGGAGACATTGAAGAATCATTTATAGATTCTTTTGGAGAAGATGAAACTATAATTCTTTCACAGGTAAATGACATTTTGAAAGGTTATAATATAATTGGATATCATATTTCCAGAATATGCGATGACACTATTTCACAAAAAGGCCTAAAAAAGCTTTCTGATGATTACTATTTGGATTATATGAGAAGCGTTTTTATTTGTAAGCTAGGATATAGCGAACAAGATACGCAGAAATGCATACAACTACTTGAAAATAATTTGAATTTGAAAAATGGGCAGGACAGAAAATGTTTATCGTTGTTTTTCCCAGCTTCAAGGTTTTTATTGTATGAAAAGGATGGTGGATACTTAGATCTATATGGAGACTGCGTTGGAGGAGAAATTGCAAAAATTACTTTTTCAAATTTTAAGACGGTACGAAGAGATTTATGTGGAATAGGAAGCGCACATATTATCAAGTTCATTTTTCCATATGATGAATTAACTATTGATACTGAGTACCCAAAGAATTTCGTCCAAAAGGAAATATTATACTTTTTATCATGTTTGATTTTTGATGATAAATTGCCTTATAATGCTTTGCTCCTCGCCCAAGTTGATTGTGATATCCCAAAGGAAAACATTTTGGAAATAATAGAAATAAATCAGCAAAATATATGAGCCAAGGCTTGACTTTTATAATCTCCGGCGTTATTATATACCCGAAACTTAACAGTTTTGACACCAAAATTATATGTTATATAAGCACTGACTTTTTTCGGTGTCATATCTTATATTCAAAAGTGAAAGGGTAAAAGAGTATGATCTACGGCTATGCACGTGTTTCATCGGCGATGCAAGCAAGAGACGGCAATAGTCTTGAAGAACAAGTTTCCGCACTTGAAAAATACGGCTGTCAGAACATTGTGAAAGAAGCTTTCAGTGCCAAAACGATGGAGCGTCCGCAGTTTCAAAAACTCATCGAAAATTTAAAAGAAGGCGATACGATAGTAGTAGCGAAGCTCGATAGGTTTGCTCGCTCGGCGATTGAGGGCGTGCAGACTGTCAGAGAACTCTTCGAAAAAGGCATAAAGGTTCACATTTTAAATATGGGGCTTGTAGAAAATACATTAACGGGAAACTTAATTTTGACGGTTATGCTTGCATTTGCCGAATACGAACGCGGAATGATTATTGAACGCACACAGATCGGCAAGGTCATTGCTCGCCAACGCATAAATTTCAAAGAGGGGCGTCCAAAAAAATTCAAATCAAGTCAGATTAGTCATGCCATTGAATTACTGCACAACGGCAATTCATACAAAGAAGTTGCCGAAATGACGGGTATCAGCAAAAGCACATTGATTAGAGCAAACAAAAATATCTGATTTAATAAAAAACACCTTACTAAATTATGTGAAAAACATAAACGGCGAGGGGTTTTCTTATGACAAATATTTATAAAATTTCGTCTTCCGATATAATTGATGTGAGAAATTTTTATCACCAAGCATCCGAACAAGTTTGGTATGTTCTTAACGAAAAAAGAATAAGAAACACTATCGAAAATAATAAAGATGATGCCTGGAAGATTGAAAATAAAAGGCTACAAGATTGTGAAAAAATGTTTGCAATCAAATCTGACAGCGGATTTCCCGATATGGATATAGGCTACTTGTTTGGCTTATATGCAATTACCAAATTCTATGCTGAAGGAATAAAAAGCTGGGGAGAAATTGACAGAGAGATAAATGATTTGACGTACAAATATCATAGTATAATTTCTTCATACTGTACTGACAGAAGTGATAACTCAGGTGATAACCAAAAAACAAATAGTACGCAGTTTTGGCATAGCTACAGATTCCAATTCAAACAGACACGCCAATTCCTTAAACAGAATAGCAATGTTGAGGCACACCCGGGAACCGCATATTTCGTAAGACACGTCGCCGTTTTCAATCAGCAATCGTAAAAAGCCTTCTGTCATAGCGGTTCCGGGGTCTGATGCTTTGATATCATTCACCGCCTGACAGATGGATCGGAGTTTCACCATCTGTTTTACCTCGAATTATTCTTTCCATTTTTTCTGATGCTTCCTTCATGCTCTCTGCGTAAGGATGCAAATATCTATTTGTTGTTTTGAGGCTCTCGTGACCAAGCACGGTTTTTACCGTTTCGGGGTCCACTCCATGCTCCACCATCAGCGAACCGCAGGTATGACGTAAGCCATGCAGTTTCAAGTGTCTCAAACCGTATTTTGCCTGCACCTCCGCGCAGATTCGCGTTGGCGCATACAGGCTGATATTCTTGCCATACCTGTCCGTAAAGACGAAACCGGAGTCCAGCCACACCCCTTGCGAGTGTCGCTTGTCGCTGGCCTGTTGGATTTTGAGTTCGTATAGGATGCGGGAACAGCTTTCGGGGATATACACCGTCCGGTTACTGCTAACGGATTTGGTAGCTTTGATTCTTTGCTCTTCTCCCTTTGGCTTATAAACGCTCCGGGAAATGGTGATGATTTGCTTGTCGAAATCAATATCATCCCACATAAGCCCTACCAGTTCTCCGCGGCGCATACCCGTGGTAACCGCAAGCGTCAACAAAGCTCTTGTGCGAATGTCTTCGTTCTCCAGTGCCTCCATCAGCTGTTCAACTTCCTCATCGCTGTAGGCTTCCAACTGTGGCTGAACGATTTTCGGATAATGGATATAATTTTTTCCAATTGGATTGGTTTCAATAAACTTCTGTTTCCATGCCTCAGTAATAATAGAGGAAAACACGGTTGAATACCGTTTGACCGATGCCGGAGACAGACCATGCTCTCCCTTGGCACTTGCTTCGGGTGTGGACAAAAAATCGACAAAACTCTGAATGTGATTGGAGTCCACATCCTCAAGCTCCACTCTTCCAAAGGAAGGTAGAATGAGCGAGTCAATGATCAGTTCATAGGTTCTACAGGTCGTGGGAGAGAGATGCTTCTGAATGGAAGGATAATAATAATCCTGCACGAATTGCTCGATGGTCATTCTTCTGCGTGCCCTGATCTCCCGACTGATCGCCTGTTTTTTCTCATAGCCACCGCTATGTACAAGTTCCTCAAAGAGAACAGCATACTTTTCAGCAGCCTTCCTCGCCATGGCTGACGTTGATCCAACCGGAGGCTTATAGATAGTGGAAACAAGGTCTTGCCTCCCGTTTTTCATTCCGTTGGAAACCCGAATCAAAAATGTGCCGTTTGGCTTTCTCGTAATATTTGCCATCATTATACGCTCCGTTTCTTATATCTACCGATGGCGAGACTGATTCTCAGTGCTTTGTCAATCATCTTCATCTCTTCATCGCTCAATGTCCCGATATACACTATTGCAATTTATCTTTAAATTTCAGCTCGTTTATTTCCCCTATTTTTATGATGACAAGGTGCAAAAAAATGCACCAATCTGGTGCATAGTTGCAACCAAATGGTGCATAGTTATTTCGCAAGATATTCTCGAAATCGAAAAATATCAGCCAAAAACGCGAGATATTTGCCTTTTTTAAGCGATATTTGCCTTTATTTGTCCAAATCTCATAATTGGGGTGGTAGGCATCGGTGTTTCCCCAGCGTGCGCGAGCTTCGGATTCGTAATCGTTTATCATATCAATTTTTCTCCTTGTCATCACTTAAAAACCGCCATAAGCAAGGTGCCTGCGACCATCAGGCAAAGCCCAAGGAAGGATTTTTTCGAAAGTTTTTCCTTAAACACGAAATAAGAAAACGCAACTGTCACGACGATACTTAACTTGTCGATTGGAACTACTACGCTGACAAGCCCATGACCGATCGCGTAATAGTAACACAACCACGATGCTCCCGTAGCAATACCCGAAAGCGAAATGAACAGCAGTTCCTTTTTGTCAAGCGACGGCAATTGCTTTTGCTTTCCGCGCGCAAGAACGATTCCCCAAGCCATAACGAGCACGACGCACGTGCGGATCGCTGTGCCAAGATTGGACTCCACACCCGAAATGCCCACCTTGGCAAGTATCGATGTGAGTGCGGCAAAAACGGCGGAGAGCACCGCGTAGATCATCCACGAACGCCCCTTGACTTGTCCTTCGGTCTTTTTCTTTTCGACCATGAGAAGAATTCCAAGCGCGAGAATGGCGGTGGCGATCAGCTTGAATACCAGATTCGACGTCTCACCAAAGCAAAGGATCGCGAGCAGGACGGTAAGTATCGTGCTTGACTTGTCAATGGGAACGACCTTATTGATGTCCCCCATCGAAAGCGCTTTAAAGTAGCAGATCCACGAAGCGCCTGTGGCAAGCCCTGAGAGAATCAAAAAGATCAGTGGCTTGAGCTCGATTTCCACAATCGTGCCTTGCGATCCGACTACGAACACCATCACCCATGAAAAGATCAGCACCACAACGGTGCGGATCGCCGTAGCGAGGTCGGAGTCAGTCTTTTTGATGCCACATTTGGCAAGAATTGAGGTCACCCCTGCAAACACAGCGGAAAGTATAGCGGCAATAATCCAAAGCATAGTCGTACCTTTTTCTTATGTAAGTAATTATTTTTTGATGGGCAGCAGCATTCTTGTCTGCTTTTTGTATTCTGCAAAGCCGTCCTTTCGGGACTGGCGTTTATCAGCCATCGGAATGCTGACCGCAAAGAACAGTATCGTATTTGCCACAGCTCCCGCCACGAGATACCATGTGCCCGGTGCCGCGCAAAGTACGGACAGACCCACGCCCCACCACATCAGAATCTCGCCGAGATAGTTGGGATGGCGCGAGTATTTCCAAAGGCCTATGCGGATAAAGGGCGCGTTGCGATTCTTGCGGAATTTGTGCATTTGAATATCCGCGATCCCCTGCATGCTTGCCGCGCAGAGGGACAGGCACAGGAACAGCACGCTTGCGATATTGGCTGAAAGTCCTTCACGGATGGCGTAAACACCGGGCAAAACACAGCCGTACACCACCAACGTCGGCACCATATGAATGCCCACGAAATTGATGATGGGGTAAAATACACCCGTCTTTTCACGGAGCATGGTGTAACGCCAGTCCTGGTGCGTGAGATTCCCAAAGGTGTACGCCCAGTTCGCCGTCAAGCGGAGTGCCCAGAAGGACACGACCACAAGCAGAAGAACTCCGAGGAGCGTTAGTTCCTTGCCGACGGCAAACGCTACGAGAATGACGGGAGGTTGCACGCTCCAATAGGGGTCGTAGACCGATGCGTTCTTAAATATGAGACTGAAAACGAATGTCACCACGGTTGCCGTCGCATCTGCGATGAGCAACGACAGCCACCAATCGAACGTGAGCGCGCGATAGGCAAGCACGCCCACCACGGTGGCAATTATGTATACCAGCGTGACGGCAACAAAGCTTGCCGCGCGGTTTTGCTTTAGCTTGTTCATACGGTATTACCGTACCTTTCGATAATTTTTGCGAGGATCTCCTCGTCCGCCGGGCAGAACTCATAGTTTTGAATCTCGCTCGGCGTAATCCATTGAATGTCATTGTGCTCCAGCTTCTGCGGTTCACCTTCGGCTATTGTAGCGTTGAACAATGTCAGATGCACTGTCAAGTCGGGATACGATAACGATCTTCATAAGCAATAGCCTCCTTTATTTCTTGATTTTTGGTTGATAGCGCATCTCGTTGACCAAATAAACTGTTACGAATGCTTTGGGATCGGTCTTACGACAAAATCCATCAGCTTTCGGTACTCGTGCTTATCCACGATCGTAACAACTTCTTTTCGGGGGGGTTGTCATATGCACCGATAATTTCGTTAAGGGTTGCTCCGCTATGAAGGTCGTGGAGGATAAAACCATCGATTTCATCAAGCTTCGGAGAAATCACACAAACTCTTGTTTAATGACAGGATGGTTACGAACTGTCCTCATCTATTATACTAAAAAGTGCTTTTTTTGCAAGTATTTTCAAGAATTTATATCGAATTGGCTAATATTTTTTAGAAAGGAAAAAACAGCGCAGAGACACTGCCTCCACGCTGTTTTTTGGTGATATTAGTAGTTTTCTTTTCTGACCTCGAAATATGCCTTGGGATGCTTGCATACGGGGCAAACCTCGGGTGCAGCAGTACCGACAACCATGTGTCCGCAGTTACGGCACTCCCAAACGGTTACACCGCTCTTCTCGAATACTGCCTTCTGCTCTACGTTGTTCAGAAGTGCGCGGTATCTCTCCTCGTGAGTCTTCTCGATAGCAGCAACAGCGCGGAACTGTGCAGCGAGCTCGGTAAAGCCCTCTTCCTCAGCGTCCTTAGCAAAGCCGTCGTACATATCGGTCCACTCGTAGTTCTCGCCCTCGGCCGCGTGGAGAAGGTTCTCTGCGGTATCACCGAGCTCACCAAGTGCCTTGAACCAAAGCTTTGCGTGCTCCTTCTCGTTCTCAGCGGTCTGCAGGAAGATTGCAGCGATCTGCTCGTATCCTGCCTTCTTTGCTACAGATGCAAAGTATGTATACTTGTTTCTTGCCTGAGACTCGCCTGCGAATGCTTCCCAGAGGTTCTTCTCGGTCTTTGTGCCTGCAAAGGGATTCTTTGCGGGAACTTCCTCGATTTTTTCAAACTTGGATGCGGGCGCCTTGCATACAGGGCACTTAAAGTCGTCGGTCATTTCTCCCTCGAGAATATATCCGCAAACAGTGCATTTCCATTTAGCCATTTTGTTTATTTCTCCTTTTATAATTTCTTTATTGATGTCGCTTGAACGATCAGTGTACATAGTATGGAGCATTTCTTCCGCAAGCTTACTGAGCGGTTTGCCGTAAAACTCCTCGTAAAGCTCCTTTATCTCAGGGTTTTCGTGGCTCGAACGAAGAGTCATAGAGGCATCTCTCTTGTAAAGGCTCTCGATTCTTGCCTTACGGCTTGCATTAGCATCTGCCGCAAAATCACGGGGCTGACCGCCACCGCCGATGCATCCGCCGGGACAGGTCATCACCTCAACGAAGTGGTAGTTCTTCTCACCGCTCTTGATTAGTTCGATGAGCTTGCGAGCGTTTGCCGTACCATAAACAACAGCTACGTTTACAGTGGTTCCCTTGACGTCAAGGCTTGCTTCTCTGATGCCCTCGTATCCGCGAACGGGCTTAAGGTCAAGAAGTGCGCTCGGAGGGACCTCACCCGTGATATAAGAGTATGCAGTACGAAGAGCTGCCTCCATAACACCTCCGGTGTTACCGAATATCACGCCTGCACCCGATGCTTCACCCATAAAGCGGTCGTAATCGCTATCCTCAAGAGAAGCAAAGTCGATCTTCGCTTCCTTTGCCCAAAGAGCAAGCTCGCGAGTTGTAACAACATAGTCCATATCGCGCATTTCGGGGATACCGAGCTTCTTGCCTGCGGCATTCATTTCCTCGCGTCGGATCTCGAATTTCTTCGCAGTACAGGGGGTAAGTGCTACGTTAACGATCTTCTTCGGATCAATACCCATCTTCTGGGCGAAGTAGGTCTTAATAGTGGGACCTTGCATACCGATGGGGCTCTTGGCAGTTGATATGTGCGGGAGCATTTCGGGATAGTAGGTTTCAGCAAACTTCACCCACGCAGGGCAGCAGCTTGTAAACTGAGGCAGGGGCTTATCTCCTGTCGTAATGCGACGAACAAGCTCGCTTGCTTCCTCAACAATGGTGAGATCTGCGGCAAAGTTGGTGTCCAGAACGTAATCGGCACCGAGAGCACGCATAAGGGCGATCATTTTACCCTGCACGAAGCTTCCTTTTGCCATTCCAAACTCTTCACCGAGAGCAACGCGCACAGAGGGAGAAGTGCTGACGATAACGATCTTATCGGGATCTGCGATAGCCGCCTTCACGTCCGGGTATTCGTAGACCTCGGTAATGCTGGCGGTAGGACAGACGTTTGCGCACTGTCCACAGTGGATACAGATCGCCTTTCCTTCGGTTTGCTCGAAGGAATATGTACCGTGAACACCGATTTCATTCGTGCAAACCTCACGGCATTGTCCGCACTTGATGCAAAGATCTTCTTTGCGGCAGATACTTGGGTTATCCGATTCAATCGGAACCCGAACAGATAGTGGTAAATGCTCTGTCATTTTCATTCCTCCTTTATTTTTAATTGTTTATTCTGAAATTGTTTTTGTTTGCCAGTATGCACATAATAATTATATCCCAATTCTATGATTTTGTCAAGAATTATTACTTAAAAAACCAGGGCAACAGCATTTACTTTCTACGGTAAATTTATTTCTCTATACAGCTTTTCCTTCCGTTCTCTCTTAAATCGTTATACATCCTTTGAATCTGGATTGTGGTAATCTTTGATATCGGGTAATCACCAATATATGGGTACACTATTGCAATTTATCTTTAAATTTCAGCTCGTTTATTTCCCCTATTTTTATGATGACAAGGTGCAAAAAAATGCACCAATCTGGTGCATAGTTGCAACCAAATGGTGCATAGTTATTTCGCAAGATATTCTCGAAATCGAAAAATATCAGCCAAAAACGCGAGATATTTGCCTTTTTTAAGCGATATTTGCCTTTATTTGTCCAAATCTCATAATTGGGGTGGTAGAGGCCGCTGGTTCAAGTCCAGTCACTCAGACCAACATTTCGTATGAAATGAACAAAAATCGAGCCAAATCGTAAGATTCAGGCTCGATTTTTGTTTATTATGCTACCATCAGTTCAGTTGGATTGATTTTCGGAATCGTGGTTCCATTCGTACATTGATACATCAAGAAATGCAATAGTTTTTCGCGTCTACCTGCGCAGGACCCCCTCTCGCGCGGATAGCAAAAACAGAGACTTTGATTTCGGTCAAAGTCTCTGTTTTAATATTGCATGAAAACAATCAAGCCGGAAATCATAATGCAACCCGATATGCTTTTATCTGATGCCATTACGGTATAGTTATTTATATAAAATGACAATTAAATCATAAAAATAGCATCTATATAACAATATTTATGAGCGGAATCTATGCAAAACACCATGAAACGGCAAATTGCACAGTTGCTATTGATTTTTCGGTCGACATATGATATAATTATCAAATAAAGCATTGTTATTTGAGTCTGTATGGCTATGGAAATTTTTTTGAAAAGCCGACTCGGAATGAGAAAATCAGTGCAAATAAGACATAATTTCGGAAGGAAACAATACTATGGGCAAAAAATCAGTAAAACTATTTTGCATGGCGTTTATCATCTTTATGATATTCGGTGCAGCTGTTCTTCATGCCACTGCGGCAAAGCCTTATGAGCCGTATACTTTTGAGGAAATTCTTATTCCCGATGATGAGGTTAGCATTATCAAATGGGAAGCGCCGAGCTATGATGCGGACGCAGAAATATCCACGCATGGATACAAGCTTCCTGAATATTACGGCAGAAGCATACTTTCGGAACTGCCAAATTCCGCGGCATTGATTTATGCATACGATCAGATTGTTTCCGGTCTGAACAGCAGTGCAAAAGAAATCAGCGTTTATGACGGGACAAATGCCATAAGCAAAGAGCAATTTCTTATGGTTTTTGATATTGCCATTCGCGACCATGCGGAATTTTTCTGGTTGGGCAAAAGTCACAATTATTCATATAATAAAAGTTTGAAAACAGTAGTTTCACTTACTCCCGGTTACATACTCTCAGGGGAAGCTCTCAAGACCGCAAAGGAGAAATTCAATGCGGCGGCAGAGGAGATTCTTTCCGGCATCACAGAGGATATGAACGCACTTGATCGCGAGTTGTATATTCATGACAGCCTGGCGGAAAGAATTACATATGTTCTTGATGCTCCTCATGCGCATGACCCTTACGGTGCGCTTGTAGAAGGCGAGGCTGTCTGTGAAGGTTATGCCGAGGCTCTTCAGTATCTTCTGCAGAAGGTCGGCATCCAGTCATTTCTCATCCTCGGCGAGAGCGGCGGCGTAGGTCATGCATGGAATCTTGTAAAGATAGACGGGCAATATTATTATGTGGACCTAACATGGAATGATGGTGGCAACTATACATTTCATGCTTACTTTAATATTACAACAGCTCAACTCTTAGAGGATCATACGATAGCAAAAACAAATTACAGAATCCCGACCTGCACAAGTCTTGATGCAAATCTTTTTGCCATGCTTGATCTTCGCATGGAGACCTTTGACCTTGACAGAATAATTGAAATCATCAAGGAATACGAAGGTGCGGCGGATATTTTTGTCACGGGCAACAGAAACGCTTTCATAAAAGCTTTTACCGATAATCTGAAAGCTATCGCTGATGCCCTCGGTTATAAAAAAATCAAGGCTGGATATCTGCGTCTCGGCAGAGAAGTAGTGCTTGTTGTAATCGAAGATACGCATGAACACAGCTTCACTGTGGAAAATGCCTCCGGGAAATATCTGAAGAGTGAAGCAACCTGCCAGCAGAAAGCGGTATATTATTATTCATGCGAATGCGGAGAATGCGGCACGGAGACATTTGAATACGGCGAGTTTGGCGAGCATAAGTACGGTGCGAAATATTCGTCAAATGAAGAAACGCACTGGCATGAGTGTACCGTATGCGGTGACAAGAAGGACGAGGCAGAGCATGTATACAACTATGTTTGCTCTCCAATATGCAATAAATGTGACTACGAAAGAGAAGTATCACACAAGTTCAAAGACGGATGGGAATATGGATTTTTTTATGACAAGCATCACCGCTATTGTACCATCTGTAACGGTATTTACGAATTTGCAGACCATGAATACACGGATGACTGCGATAAAGACTGCAATATCTGCGGTTACCGGCGAACAGATGCGCCACATAAACCCGGCGATGAATGGGTAAATGACGGTCATTTTCACTGGCATATATGTACTGCATGTGGAGGAACTGTCAGCAAGAGAATGCATAATTACAAAGTTTTTTGTGATACGGATTGCCTTGACTGCGGATATAAGAGAGAACCGGCTCATATATACGCGCCTTGGGAAAAGAATGCCGAAAAGCATTGGCATGTCTGCGTATACTGCCATCTGAACATTGACGAGGCGGAGCATGTCTACGACAACGCCTGCGATACGGATTGCAATGTATGCGGAGAAAAGCGCACGACGGAGCATAAATATAAGTCAGAATGGTCGAAAAACTCAAAATCGCATTATCACGAATGCGAATATTGCGGCGACAAAACGGATATAACGGAGCACACTTTCGGTGAGGACGATAAGTGTACCGTTTGCGGCAGGGAAAGCAGAATCCTTGGCGACCTGAACGATGACGGCAAGGTGAACGCCATGGATTTAATTATACTGCGCAAATACATTGCCGGATTGATTAACGACCTCGATGCTTCATTAGCCGATATCAACGGTGACGGCAAGGTCGGCGCGGCTGACCTTATCATCCTGCGTAAGCTGATTGCGGGATTTGATGTCGGTCTCAAATAAATGTAAATAAAAAATCCTCTTGCAACTCAACTGTATGTTGCAAGAGGATTTTTGCATATGAAGCTTCGAGGGTGACGGTCGGCGGCGCCGCATGGTGCCTGATCGAGACGCACTATCAAATAAAATCAAGAGCCGCTCGCAACCAAAGATTGCGAGCGGCTCTTGATTTATGTATGTATCAGCAGGAAATTTTGTATCAGTTAAAGATTTCCATCTCGAAGCCGACTATCTTTGCGAGCTTTTTGAGTTCGTCGCGGTAGTCGCCGTAAACGACAACGAGGTGATGTCCGTAGCCGCCGTCTGCGAGTGCATGGCGGAATTCTCTTGCGCCGCCGTCGATATGATAATATACGGCAGGGCTGCATTCGATATCGCGGTAAGCACAGCCGACGATTTCGCCCTTGGCGGCAATCATCTTTTCGCCATGGCGGTCGAAGCGCGCGATGGTGACTGTCTTATCATCGGTATCTGCCATATTTACCTGAACCTTTGTGCCGAAGCCTTCATATGTAAAGTGACCGAGTTCAAAAGGCATCTCGGGCTTATTATAGCCGAGAAGCTTCGTCGGCGGAACGGCATGGCGAACCTCAAGAACCTCTTCATCAAAGCCCTCTGCGGGACCTGCCACAAGTCTTGTCATGCCGAGGTCTTCTATGGGACGCTTATGTGCCTTTACGAGCGAGGGATTGCCCATGAAAGGGGCTTTCTTTGTGAGATACATGAGAACGGCGACAGCCATCCATGCATTGAGGTCCTCTTCACAGGCGGTAGGTATGCGGTCATTGCGGAGCAGGCTGTGTGTGAGGCAGGGTGTACATTTGTTTCTCATTGGCAGGCGGGAAGCGCAAAGCTCCTTGCAAGCCGTGGTGAATGCATTGCATCCGAATTTCTCCATCATGCTCTTGACGGCGTTCATATAATCGAGGTCATGGCAGATGAGTCTGTCGCTTATTGTGCTTGCTTCCGCCTTATCGGAGAGAGCTTTTGCTTCGGCGGCAAATTTTTCTTCGCTTGTGGTGCTGTCCATATAATCAAATACTTCGCGTATGGAATGGCGCGTACTGCGGATACCGTATTTAAGGTTGAGCCCATAGATATCGGGATTTGAGCTGTTTACGCTGACAGGGAACTGCTCGTCTGCCGTGAGAACGAGAAGTTTTGTATTTGCGAGTGCCTTTTTGACCTGCAGGCGGCGGATGATATCATTGAATTCCTCATAGTCATGAGCCATATAGGCATCAAGTCCGATATCATGATAGAAAGCCACGAGGTCAACGGGCGTGGGTCCGCAGTTTATCATCGAAACGGGTATGCCGAGGCGTTCGATGCCGGGGACGCGATATGTGATGAGGAAAAGGTCTACTTCCGAAGGATTGGGAGCGAGCTCATGGAGCTTTTCATCGGAAACATAGAATGTTTCGTCATACTCGATATAGAGCGGCTCGAGCACATTTGCTTCGGCGCAGATTCCTTCGACAACAGTCTTTTTCCAGCTTTTGAATTCTTCTTTGCCGGCTCTTGACTCATACTCGGGCGAGAGAATCTCCGGTCTGCCTACGCGGCAGGGTCCTTCCCATACAGCCGTATGAACCACATTGCTGAAAATGGGCCGGACATTGACTTTTACATCCATTGCGTGTTTTAACATAATTTCCTCCGGAATTTTATAAAATATTTTTTGTGCACTCTTTTATTTTCAAAAGCATTTTTTCCATGCTTGAGAGCCGTAATTCTGTCATGGGATAGACGCAGGGGATTTCATGCGGGAAAGAGGTGTCTATCTCCATTGCATCTGCCGCAGAAAGTCCGTCTGTCAGCTCGCATATGAGCGCCGCAAGCCCCATGACATATGCGGCGTCGCTATGAGCACGAACGGAGACGAATCCGCCGTCCGCCGATGCGCAAAGCCACAGACCCGAGTCGCAACCCTCTATTCTGTCCTCCTCGGACGGAGCGTAATCGCAGGCGGAGCGCATTCCTTTATTTATGATATAATCAAACCTTTCCATATCGGACGGGAGAGCATTGTATTCGGAAAGGAATTTTTCCTTTCTTTCATTAAAATTCATATTTTCTTCCTCAAAAGATATTCTTTTGCTTCTGCTATGGCAAAGACGAGCCTTTCCGCTTCATCCGGCGTATTGTACGGAGCTATCGAAATGCGCAGTGTGCCGCCCGCCGCCAAGCGCGAAACGGGAAGAAAAGCGCAATGCTTTCCGCTGCGCAGGCAGAAGCCGCGCATGGAGAGCATGAGGTCGATATCCGACGGCGAAACGCCTTCAAAGGTAAGCGAAAGCACGGGGAGATTTTCCCGCGAGTGACCGATGAAATTTATGCCGCGCCCGGCGGAAAGGGAAGAATATACATAATCCGAAAGCGAGCGGGTATATGCGAGCTTTTCTCCCGCGTCAAAGCCTGAGAGAAAATCAAGCGTGGCGGCGAAAGCAACCGCGCCCGCCACATGGTGCGTGCCCGCTTCAAAGCGCTCGGGGGAGGGAAGCGGAATTATATTTCCGCCGTGCTCCTCTGCCATGCCGCCGCCGTAGCGGAACGGAGCGAGAGTATCAAGCAGGCTTTCACGGCAATAAAGCACACCGAGCCCCTCGGGCCCATAGACCTTATGCGCGGAGAAAACGAGATAATCGCAGTCAAATACATTTACATCGGGTGCGATATGCGGCACGTACTGCGAGGCATCGACTGCCGCAGCGGCGCCTGCCTCATGCGCCATATCGCAGAGTGCGCGCACATCCGTAAGTCTGCCGGTCAGATTTGAAGCGGCGGTGACGGAGAGCAGAAGCGTATTTTCGTCTATGAGACGGCGTGCCGCATCCATATCAAGCGAGCCGTCCGCAAGGAGCTCTATTATGCGAAGCTCGGCGCCGGCTTCTTCGCAGGCGTTTTTCCACGGGAGATAATTTGCATTATGCTCGAGGGCGGAGATGACGATATTGCTTTTTTTCGTGAGGCGGCGGCGATATGAAGCTGCAAGCATATTCAGCGAATCGGTAGCACCCGTGGTGAATATAATCTCTGAGGGCTTTGCGGCGCCGATAAAGCGCATCACGCTCCGCCTTGCGGCGGCATAAGCCGCGCTTGCCTTTTCCGAGAGCGGATTTTGCCCGCGCCCTGCCGAGCCGAGCGCCGAACCGTAATAATCCGAGAGCGCTTTTACCATGCAGTCGGGCTTTTGCGCCGTCGCGGCATTATCGAAATAAACGAAATCCGAATTTATGACGGAGGAAAATGCCGCGCGAAAGCTCATGGAGTCAAACATGGCAAGCCTCCTTTTTCTGCGAATATATATAAGAAGCTACGCTTGCGGTATCTTCCGCATCGTCGGGAATATGCGTGTCTGTGATTTTCTCCAGCTCCATCAGCATGAGAATCTTTTTCTGGACAGCGTAGGTTATCCTGTGACAGTCGTAATTTCCGAGGCGCTTTGCCGCCTCTTCCTTCTGCATATCGGGATATTGCTTTCTGATGCTGAGGATGGCGAGCGCACCGATATTTTCTTCGCTTTCGTTATCAAGCCCGAAGCGCACGCAGACATACTCTTGAAGCACCGCGCGGTACTTACTCTCACTCTGCGAAAAGTCGCAAAGCAGCGCTTTCAAAGCTTCTGCACTTCTTTCCATATGCACACTCCCGCAAATTATAGCTTTATGCTTATATAATAGCACAGGAGCGGGGGATTTTTTTTACTTTTTGTATTCATTTTTTTGCTAAGATTATTATTTGGCTTTTGCCTCTTCGCAGGCACGGCACAAAACTGTTTCGGCAGATAAAAACAAAGCGAAAGCACGCGGCTTTCGCTTTGCTTTATGTACGCACGCCATGCAGGCGCATATCGGCATATTTTTCTTTTGTCGCCTGACCGCCGCGGATATGCCGCTGCGCTTTATTGCGTTCGAGTATTTCCTTCACCTCTGCATAGAGGGAAGGCGATATATTTTTCAGGCGCTCGCTGACATCTTTATGAACCGTTGATTTGCTTATTCCGAAATGCTTTGCCGCCTCTCTTACTGTTCCTTTCGTTTCCGAAATATATCGCGCCAGTACTATGGCGCGCTCGTCGCCGTCGTAAATCATCGTATGCCGCCTTTCACTCGCGTAATGTCTTTGCTATATTTATATTTTCGCCGGCGGGGCATTATTACGGCATTTTTTCGGAAAATCGGGAAAATTTTATCACGAGATATTGACAAATCGCTCACGGCGTTGTATACTTGTATACAATAATACAATGGGAGGCAGAACCATGCTTGAAATTTCATCAAAAACAAACCTGCTTGAGCAGAAATCATACAGATATCAGCTCCAGGACATAGACGACCCGAACCTCTATCGCGATATTTATCCCTATGATGCCGTGCCGAAGGTGCCTTTCAACCACCGCCGCGTGCCTATGGGCATGCCCGAGCATATATGGATAACGGACACCACTTTCCGCGACGGGCAGCAGTCTGTCGAGCCTTATACGGTTCAGCAGATAGTCGACCTCTACAAGATGCTTGCGCGGCTCGGCGGCGAAAACGGAATTATCCGCCAGAGCGAATTTTTCGTATACAGCAAGAAGGACAGGGAAGCTGTGGAAAAATGCATGGCGCTCGGCTATAAATTTCCGGAGATAACGACATGGATCCGCGCAAACAAGGAGGATTTCCGCCTCGTGCGCGACATGGGAATAAAGGAAACGGGAATACTTGTCTCCGCCTCGGACTATCATATTTTCAAAAAGCTGAAAATGAAGAGAAGCGAGGCGATGAATATGTATCTCTCCGCCGTTGCCGACGCTTTTGAGGCGGGAATAGTGCCGAGATGTCACCTCGAGGATATAACGAGAGCGGATTTCTACGGCTTCGTAGTGCCTTTTGTAAACAAGCTCCAGCAGATGTCCAACGACGCGGGAATCCCCGTGAAAATTCGCGCCTGCGACACAATGGGCTACGGCATACCTTATACCGAGGTTGCGCTCCCGAGAAGCGTGCCGGGCATAGTCTACGGTCTCCAGCACTACTCGGATGTGCCGAGTGAAATGCTTGAATGGCATGGGCACAATGACTTCTACAAGGCTGTCTCCAACGCGGCGACGGCATGGCTCTACGGCGCATCCGCCGTCAACTGCTCGATGCTCGGCATAGGCGAACGCACGGGAAATATTCCGCTTGAGGCGATGGTGATGGAATATGCCTCACTGCGCGGCACCTTTGACGGGATGGACCCTACTGTGATAACCGAGATAGCGGAATATTTCAAAAACGAAATAGGCTACAGCATACCGCCGATGACGCCTTTTGCAGGCAAGAATTTCAATGTCACAAAGGCGGGCATCCATGCCGATGGGCTTCTCAAGGATGAGGAGATATACAATATTTTTGATACAAAGAAGATTCTCGGCAGGAGCGCTGGCGTTATGATAACGAAAACCTCGGGGCTTGCGGGAATCGCCTACTGGATAAACGACAATCTGCGTCTCTCCGGCGAAAAGGCTGTGGACAAGAAGAGTCCGCTCGTGCTCGCGCTCAAGGGCTGGGTCGACGATATGTATGAAAACGGAAGGCAGACCGCCATTTCCGATGAAGAGGTCATTGAGAAGATACGCGAGATAACGGGCGGCAAGGATTAAGGAGGGTATGATGGAGAGGTCACAGACTGTTTCCATGGCAGACAGGGTTTTCGAGCGGTTGGAGGACGATATCCTCAGCGGGAAATATGCCCCGGGCGAAATGCTGACCGAGCTGAAGCTCTGTGCCGAGCTGGATGTTTCGAGAACCCCCGTGCGCGAGGCGCTGAAGCGTCTGATGCAGGAAAATCTGATTTATGAGACGGGCAAAGGCATGGCTGTCTGCCGCTTTGATGAGGACGACATCAACGATATATACGAGATACGCTCGCGCATAGAGGGGCTTGCCTTTTCCATGTGTGCCGAGAAGATAACGGACGAGGAGCTGAAAAAGCTCCGTGACACGCTGGAGCTTCAGCTTTTTTATGCAAAGCGCCACGCGCCCGACGGAATGCGCGATACGGACAGCGAATTTCACAAGCTTGTTTACGAATACTGCGGCAGCAGAACACTGCTCGAAATACTGGAAAATCTGCACCGCAAGGTGCGCAGATTCCGCAGGCTTTCCGTTGAAAACGATGCGAGAGCCGAGGCGGCGGCAAGAGAGCACGAGCAGATATACGAGGCGCTCGCGGCACACGACGCAAAGCGTGCCGAGGTGCTTGCCACGGAGCATATAAAAAATGCGCGGGACAGCATTCTCGCGGCAATACACGGTAATAAGGAGAACTGAAAATGGGACTCACGATAGCACAGAAGATAATAAAGGCGCATCTTGTCGGCGGCGAAATGAATGTCGGCAGCGAGATAGCGCTTCGCATAGACCAGACGCTCACGCAGGACGCAACGGGCACGATGGCTTATCTCGAATTTGAGGCGATAGGCGTTCCGAGAGTAAAAACGAAGAAGTCGATAGCCTATATAGACCACAACACACTGCAGTCGGGTTTTGAAAACGCGGATGACCACAGATATATCCAGAGTGTGGCAAAGAAGCACGGAATTTACTTCTCGCGCCCCGGAAACGGCATCTGCCATCAGGTGCATCTCGAGCGCTTCGGTGTGCCGGGAATGACGCTCATCGGCTCGGACAGCCATACGCCGACGGGCGGCGGTATCGGCATGCTCGCTTTCGGTGCGGGCGGACTTGATGTTGCCGTTGCCATGGGCGGCGGCGCTTACTGCATCACCATGCCGAAGATGATGAAGATAAATCTCACGGGAAAGCTTCGCCCATGGGTGAGTGCCAAGGATGTAAGTCTTGAGCTTCTCCGCATACTTTCCGTAAAGGGCGGCGTAGGCTATATAATCGAATGGGGCGGCGAGGGAATAAAGACGCTTTCCGTTCCCGAGAGGGCGACGATAACGAATATGGGTACGGAACTGGGCGCCACCACCTCTATTTTCCCCTCCGACGAGATAACGCACGATTTTCTGCGCGCCGAGGGCAGAGAAGCGGACTATACGCCGCTCTCGAGCGACAGCGATGCGGTATATGACAGAGTGATAGATATAGACCTCTCTGCGCTCACGCCGCTTCTCGCCTGCCCGCACAGCCCAGACAATATAAAACGCGCGGATGAGCTGTCGGGTGTGAAGGTGGATCAGGTATGCATCGGCTCATGCACAAACTCATCGCTTCGCGATATGCTCAGGGTAGCCGCGATACTGCGCGGCAGGCATATAGCGGAGAATGTGAGCCTTTCCGTTTCGCCCGGGTCAAAGCAGGTGCTCACAATGCTCGCCGATTGCGGCGCTCTCTCCGATATACTTGCCTCGGGCGCAAGAGTGCTGGAATGCGCCTGCGGACCATGCATAGGTATGGGCTTCTCTCCGAACAGCGCAGGTGTTTCGCTTCGCACATTCAACCGCAATTTTGAGGGCAGAAGCGGCACGAGAGACGCACAGGTCTATCTCGTTTCGCCTGAGATAGCTGCGGCTTCCGCGCTTACCGGCTACATCACCGACCCGAGAACGCTCGGAGACTATCCCGAGATAAATATGCCGGAGAGCTTCCGCACGGACGACAGTGCCGTTCTCGCTCCCGCAAGCGAGGCGGAGGCGGACAGCGTGGAGATTTTACGCGGACCCAATATAAAGCCGCTCCCCGAGACGGTGCCGCTCGCAGACACCATCGAGGCAAAACTGACAATCAAGGTCGGCGACAATATTACAACAGACCACATCATGCCGGCGGGCGCGAAAATACTCCCTTACCGCTCAAATATTCCGTATCTCTCTAAATATTGCTTCGAGGTCTGCGACCCGACATTTTCCGAGAGAGCAAAGTCGGCGGGGAAGAGCATTATAATCGGCGGCGTGAACTACGGTCAGGGTTCATCGCGCGAACACGCGGCTCTCGTGCCGCTCTATCTCGGCGTAAGGGCGGTCATTGCCAAAAGCTTTGCCCGCATACATATTTCAAATCTGATAAACGCGGGAATACTGCCTCTCACTTTTGAAAACGATGCGGACTATGATAAGTTTATGCAGGGCGATATGCTGAAGCTTTCCGATATATTTGCGGGGCTTGACAGCGGCAAAATAACGCTCACGGATGAGTCGAGCGGCGAGAGTGCCGTGCTCTCCTGCAGCTTCTCCGAGAGGCAGAAGGAAATTCTGCGCGCGGGCGGACTTCTCAGCTACACAAAAACCTGCGGAGGAAAATAAAATGACAGACGAAAAATATATAAAAGAAGCGACGGCTCATTTTGAGGAGCTCCTTCGCTCTCAGCTCGCAAGATGCGAAAAAATGGCCGGTGACAGCGGCAAGACGGATTTTGCCGCGCTTGATAAAACGGTAATCGGCATATGCGACGGCGACGGGATAGGTCCCATTATCATGAAGCAGGCGGAAAAGCTGCTCTCGGTTATTCTTTCGGACGAGATAGCGGCGGGCAAAGCAGAGCTTCGCCGCATAGACGGGCTGACGATAGAAAACCGCCTTGCGCTCGGCAAATCTGTGCCCGAGGATACGCTTGCGGCAATAAAAAATTGCCATGTTCTGCTGAAAGGACCGACTACCACGCCGAAGGGCGGCACGATGGAGAGCGCGAATGTCACGCTTCGCCGTGAGCTTGACCTCTATGCCAATGTGCGCCCGGTATGCATACCCGAGAAGAATATTGACTGGATATTTTTCCGCGAAAATACCGAGGGTGAATATGTTCTCGGTTCCAAGGGAATTGAGGTGCCGGATAAGCTCGCCTTTGACTTCAAGGTGACGACAGACCTCGGCACAAAGAGAATTGCCCGAGCTGCCTTCGACTATGCGAAGGCAAACGGCAAAACGAGCGTTTCCATAGTTACAAAGGCAAATATCATGAAAAAAACGGACGGAAAATTTTCCGCCATATGCAATGAGATTGCCGCCGAATATGAAGGTATCACCGCTCAGGACTGGTATATAGACATAATGAGCGCAAATCTTGTAAACGAAGATATAAGAAGCTCTTTTCAGGTATTTCTCCTGCCTAATCTCTACGGTGACATCATCACCGATGAGGCGGCGCAGATTCAGGGCGGCGTAGGCACGGCGGGAAGCGCAAACATCGGCGACAGATACGCTATGTTTGAGGCGATACACGGAAGCGCACCGCGCATGATAGAAGAGGGACTGGGCGAATACGCAAATCCCTCGAGCATTTTCAAAGCCTGCGAAATGCTGCTGCGCCATATCGGCATGAGCGGCAAGGCTGATAAGCTTTCCCGCGCGATGGAAATATGCACGCAGAGCGAAAAGGCGCTTGCCGTCACAGGAGACAGAAGCGGAGCAACCTGCGGGGCTTTCGGCGAATATGTGATTGATACATATAAAAAGATACGGTAAATAAAAGCAAGTCATAACCACCGGCTAAGCCAGTGGCTTGCACAAGCCCTATAAGGGCATGGTACTGGCAGGGCTGAAAGCCCTCTGAAAAAGTCTGACATTCGCAAATTTGCACTGCAGTCGCAAATGCGACAACAACTACTTTTCGCCTCCCTTGTGTAAAGGGAGGTGCCGAGCAACGCGAGGCGGAGGGATTGCAAAATTCACATGACAGAAACAATCCCTCAGTCGCCTGCGGCGACAGCTCCCTTTGCACAAGGGAGCCACCGCTGCGGCGGGATTGCTCATCGGCAAAAGCCTTTCCGGAACCACCCGCTTAGCGGGTGGTTTTCGTAAGAGCTCCTCCTTCGTCGGAGTTCTCTATACAAAAAAATCCCCGTTCCGACGGCTTGCCGGAACGGGGATTTTGCATTATTGCGGATTATTTGAGTTTCTTAAGTGTTGCCATGTGGGCATCGTATACGGAGTTTGCAGAGTTGCTCATGCTTGCGAGCGCCTTTGTAAACTGGTTCTTGCCTGTTGTAATGAAGTTTGTGAGTCTGCTCATCATGCCGCCGTTTCTGAAGTTGTCATATTCCCATACTCTTGTGCGGAGAACGATATCGAGCATTTCGCCTGATTCATCCTCGCAGAAGCACTGTGTCTTATAATAGTTGATGTAAGCGGGGTAGAGAATTTTTTCGGAATGATAGCCGAATACCTCGAGGAAGTCTGCCGTAGCCTTGATATCAGTGATGGAAGCGGAAACCTTGAGGCCCGCGCCTGTTGTGCAGACGAGCTGTGCGTAGTTCTCCTGATCCTCGGAATACTTCGGAATAGGAACTATGGAGAAGCGCGCGTTTTCATCGGTTATACGGCGTGCTACCGTGAGAACCTCGGAAACAAAGAGCGCCTGACCGTTTGTAAGAGAACTCTGCGTGTTTGAACCGCTTGTGGAAAGGAAAGCAGGTGACTGCCAGAGCTCGATAGCCTTATCTATAGCGGCACTGTATGCCTTGACATCGGTATTCTGCGAGCTGATAGCATGATGTGTGCCGTTTTCTTTTGTTGTCATGCGGAGACCTGCCGCCGTGATGAGTGAGGTTGCGAAATACTGGTTGTTTATGGTAACACAGCCGAATATATCGCCGTCTTCATATTTCATGTTCTGGTCGCCGTTCACATCGGATTTCGCGGCATCCATGAGGGAGATCATCTTGTCCATTGTCCATGTGCCCTTGCGTACTTCATCATAGATATCTATGGAAGTCTTGCCGGCGGATACGAGTCTCTCGTAAACATCCTTATTGAAGAAAAGCGACCATGTTGCGTCATAGCTGAGGAGGTTGAATTTACCGGAGATATTGTAGCACTTGTCAACGCCGTCTACGGTATAGGAGAATGACTCGTGGTAATTCTGATCCCACCAGCTGTGAGAGAAGTCGATATCCATATTGGCAATGTTGTATGTCCAGTCATAGTCAACGGCATTATTCCAGAGCCAGAGGATGAAGTCAACCGTATGCTTGCCCTGCTGCATATCGTTCATGGCATAGGCGGGCGCATCGTTTGTATAATCGCACTCTATCTTGCAGTTGTAGAGGGATTCGACAGTTGCGTTTCTTGCGATGATGCCTTCTGTGATGATGTTGTCATCGCCCGTGGACTCCGCTGTAATCTCATAGAAGTCCCATGTTGCGAGCTGACCGACGGAAGCGGCAAACTTGAAGGTTCTGCCGCCGAAGTTTACATCCTGATAGTCGGGATGCTTTGTTCTGCCGTCGCTCTCGGATGACACCGTAGTTCCTGTTGTGCCGTCTGTTTCCGATGTGGAAACATCGGAGCCGGAGGGTGTCACTGATGAAGCTGTAGTGCTGTCGCCACCATTTGAAGATGAGGTTGTCGACTTGGTTCCGTCCGTAGTCTTTTCGGTAGTGGTGGAGGCGGTGGTATTCTCGGGCTTGTCTCCGCAGGAAACAGCGAACGCGAGAACGAACACTACCATAGCCACAGCGAGAAGAAGGGATAAAATTCTTTTCATAGTAACTCCTTTTTTTGCTGTAAAAAATTATATTTTGAGTGTTTACTCTAATAGATATTATAACATTAAATATAGAAAAGTCAACAATAATGTGTTCGTGCAAATGACCAAAAATGTTGGCAGACTTTTGACAACTTTAGATAACTAATCGCGCCGAAACGAACAATTTTTAAAAATACGAACAAAAGTTCTGAAAAATCGTTGACAAAAGAACAAATGTGTGGTATAATATAGCCACGGTAGCAAAACCGAAGTAAAAAAAGGAGAGTGATGGATACGAGCAGGTATTTGGATTATGAAGAGGCGGAGGAAAAGCCACGCGCAAGAATCGTTGCCTACTGCGACCATTGCGGATACGCCATTTACTCTACCGACGAGGCGTTCGAGATAGAGGGAAACGGCGACATTATCCACAAGGATTGCTGGTGCGAATATGCCGAGGAGCATATGCTCGATTTTGTGAGAAAGGCATCTTTTTCCGCTGCATATTGAATATTCAAGCTCTTTTTTAATGAGTAAAACCATAGATAAGGACAAGCTGACACCAACCGCTTTTGCCCGCCGCGTCACCGCATATTTCCGCGAGTGCGACAGCGAAATAGTTTCGCCTGCGTGCGCCTCCTGCACAAAGGACGAGGCAAGCTGTGCGCTCTGCCCGAAGAGGCGTACCAAGCCGTACACCCTCTCGGGGCTGTGTCTGGCGCTGGGGATAACAAAGCGGCAATTTAAAGCCCTCAAGGCGAACAAATGTTTCTGTAACGATGTCGAAATGGCGCTTCTGAAGATAGAAGCGTATATAGAAGAGAACAGCATCAGCGGAGGCATAAACGGCGCTCTTGCTACCGCCATACTGAAAGAGAATTTCGGTTGGGGCGCCAAGGACGATTCCGAAGAGGGGAAAATAGAAATTTCGCTCTCGGGAGAGGCGGATAAATATGCCGGTTAGCACCGGTTTCTCCCTGAATATCGCTCCGAGCGAAAAGCAGAAAGAATTTTTTCTTTCCGCTGCCAAATATACCGCATACGGCGGGGCGCGCGGCGGCGGTAAAAGCTGGGCGCTGAGATACAAGCTCCTCCTGATGTGTCTGCGCTACGGCGGAATAAAAATACTGCTCGTGCGGCGCACCCTGCCGGAGCTTACCGAAAACCACATACGCCCACTGCGGGAAATTCTTGCCGCAGTGCCGAGGCTGAGTGAATATTCCGAGAAAGACAAATGTATAACATTTGCCTCCGGATCGCGGCTTCAGTTCGGATATCTCGCGCGGGAGAGCGACCTGCTCCGCTATCAGGGGCAGGAATTTGATGTGATAGCGATAGATGAGGCAACACAGATAAGCGAGCATATGTTTACGGTGCTGTGCGCTTCGCTCCGCGGTGCAAACGATTTTCCCAAGCGTATGTATCTCACCTGCAATCCCGGCGGCATCGGTCACGGCTGGGTGAAACGGCTCTTTATCGAGCGGCGCTTCCGCAAAAGCGAAAATCCCGATGATTATGCTTTCATCCCCGCCGGAGTCTACGACAATGCGGCACTGACGGAAAAAAATCCCGACTACATAAGGCAGCTCGAAAATCTGCCGGAGGAGCTGAAAAAGGCATGGCTCTACGGAAGCTGGGATGTTTTCTCGGGGCAGTTTTTCCCGGAATTTGACTACAGCCTCCATACATGCGAGCCTTTTGCGCTCGGCGACGGCACGATGCATTTCTGTGCGATAGACTACGGGCTCGATATGCTGGCGGCACTCTTCATAGATGTCTGCCGCGACGGGCGCGCATATGTTGTCTCCGAGATATACGAAAGCTCGCTTATCATAAGCGAAGCCGCGGGGAAGATTCTCACCCGCGCTTCGGAGGGGACAGTATTTATAGCACCCTCGGATTTATGGTCGCGGCAGAAGGACAGCGGGCGCGATATGGCTTCGATTTTTGCCGAAAACGGGGTTTTCTTAACAAAGCTCCGCCCGAACAGAACCGACGGCTGGATGGCGCTCAAGGAATGGCTTAAGCCCGACGCAAACGGCGGAGTGCGCCTGCGCATTTTCCGCGGGTGCGAAAACCTTATCCGTTCGCTTCCGCTGCTCATGCACGACAAAGCAAACCCCGCAGATGTTGCCGTTTTCCCTCATGAGATAACGCATGCGCCCGATGCGCTGAGATATTTTGCCTCATATATGCGCGACATGGCGTCCGGCGACCGCGCCTGCGAAGCACCGAGGCTGAAAAACATTATAGAAGAAAGGAACTTTCACAAGAAATGAATTTATTTAAAAAATACGATGAAGATATCATAGCATATGACACAGCCGAACTGCGTGAAAAGAGTATTGCTTTTCTTCTGCGTGAGGCGAAAATAGCGCGCTCAAATACTGACGGCTATTGGCAGCGGATGGCAAATTATTACGGCGGCGCACATGATACGGCAAAGCAGACGGGTGATTTCCTTGCAGGAACCGAGCTTCCGTGGAAGCCTGCAACCGTACCCGACGCATATCTCCATGTGGAGAGTCAGATAGAGGCGAAAATGCCCGATTTCGAATTTTCCGCGAGAAGCGGCGACGAGGCGGAGATGGCGAAAGCGAGAGAAAGCGTTGTCCGCTACATCTGCGACAGAAACGAGCTGGAAATAAAGAACTCCGTAAACGAGCGCAGACTCGGAATTATGGGCAGTGCCGTATGGAAGCTCGCACTGACGACGGGCGAAAACGGTACTGATGAGATAGCGATAGAAAATCCCTCACCCGAGGATATCTATCCCGATCCGAACAGCACAAGCGTCGACGGGTGCGAATACATCGGCTACACATATAAGCTCAGCCGCCTTTCCGCACAGCGCATTTTTGCCGACGATCTCGCAATCATGGAGACGAGCATAGACAGGATTCTTTCCGAGCGCGATGCCGAACTCGGCATAGAGACGGATATTTACTCCTCCGATGCCGCACCGCTTATTGACGTGACGGAATGGTGGTTCCGCCAGCCTTATGACGGCTCTTGCTCCTGCGAAACTGTGGACGCGGCGGGAAATATAACCGAAGTGACATATGACTATCGTGCGGGAGATATCGCGCTCTGCATTCTGCTCTGCGGCAGGGAGGTGCGCTATATCCCGAAATTCTGGAATAAGACCTCCTGCACTCATTATCCGTTCGTTATATACAGCCGTATAATGAGCGACAACAGCATCTGGGGCAGAAGCGAAATAGAGGCGGTACTGCCGCTTATCGACGCCGCCGACAGGCAGCTTGCCTTTGCACAGCTCAACACTGCGTTCTTTGCAAACGACATTTTGCTCTATGAGGAAAATGCTTTCGCTCCCGACAGCTATCCGCAGAATCATCCCGGAGCTGTCTGGAAGCTACGCCCGGGCATGATAGACAAGGTTTCACGCCTCGGAGGACTTGCGGGCGACAGCACCGTCCACTACGAGATAGCGGACAAATACCGTGCGCTGATGAAAGAAGCACTCGGAAACTATGATTTCATGCAGGGCGACAGCGCAACGCAGGTCACGACGGCGACAGGGCTCGCGCTCCTCAGCGATTTCGCCGGCAAACGCGTAGCCGCAAAGCAGGTATGCAAAAAGGCGGGCTTTTCGAGGCTGTACCGACTGCTTGACTATTTTGCGCTGGAGGTTTACAGCCATGAGCGACTTGCGGCTATCGGTACGGGCTGCGAGGGTGCCTTTGAAAGATGCGACCACTGCATGGCACTTCTCGGATATATTCCCACAGTGGATGTGAAGATAAACACAGGCGACGGACTGGAGAACTCGCGTTCGTTTACGATATCGGCAATTTCCGAGCTGATGAAAACCGAGATAACAGAGGAAAACTACCCGATAGTACGCGCATATATCGAGTCGCTCGGCATACCCTACGGTGCCGAAATATGCGAAAAGCTCGACGAGAGATTTGCGAAAGCAGGAGAGGAGAAGGAAGCATGAACGAAAACGAAATGAAAATCGAAAATAATGCCGAGGCGACCGCCTTGGCCGATATAAACGAAGAAAATCCGCCTGCCGCCGAGACCGAAAGCGGCATGGAACTTTCAGACTCCGCAGAGGTGAGAACCGATGACGCGGAGAAAGCCTCTGCCGGAGAAGCGGCAGAGGAAGCGAACGCAGGAAGCACGGGACAAGTCACGCTGGAAGAATATGCGCTCGAAGAATCCGCGCATGAAAAGCCCGATGATTACGTCGATGCGGCTGAGATGAAGCCTTTTATCCCCGAGGAAGTGAAGCCTGCGAGATTTATATCTCCCGCTATGGCATGGAGCTGCGGAACAGGTATGACGGACATTTTTTCATCAGACTCGGCGAAAGCCGGATCGGATGAAAAAGACGACGGAGAAAGCACCGTCGGGTCCGATATCGGCTCTGCTGCGAAGACCGATGGGAAAGATTGCAAATCCGCAACCGGAACCGACGGAGCGGACAGCGGCGACGATGAGCTTTCCGACGACGGTCCTGCCATCGTCGATGATGAGGGAGGAGACGGCGAAACAGACGGCTTCTGCGATGATGGCTATGACGGCGAAAAAGCAACAGACGAAAACGTTGGCTCAAGCGAGCCGTCGGTCGGCATGGCACCTCTCTCGGAAGAAGAGACGCGCGCCGTCGTGACAAACCCGATGTTTGCGCTTTTTGCGAGAGGGAAGAGTCAGACTTTTGACGAGATATGCCGCGACTTTATGAAAATGACAGCGGGCACGCGCAATGCGGGAAGCCGCAGAATGGTCACACCATCCGGTTCATCGGCTGTGAACAGAGACGTCGCCCTATCGGACAAACAGCGCAAGCTGGCGCGCGAATACGGTATGTCATACAGGGAATATTATGAGCTAATCAACGGCATACCGTCAAAATCATACAAATGAATAATCTGAAAATACAAATGTATAAAATCAAATAACAGATGTATAAAACCAAATAACAACTGTATAAAACATAAAATAAGAAAGGAAACATACAATAAATGAATGATATTTACACATGGTCAAGTGACCTTTATCCTATAGTAAAGAAAAGCTTTGACGAAAGATACAACTCCAGAATGAACATTATCGGCAGCGTCGCCGGCATCGTAAAGCAGGATGCGCTCGAGTATTCCACACAGAATATAGGTGGATACGGCGCACTCCAGAAGTATACCGGCAATACTCTCACATATGCCGACACGACAGGCACATTCGAAACAAAAATCAAACCCGATGAGCACGCCCTTGCTCTGCCGGTGTCTTTCAAAAGCATCAAAAACAACTCTGTCGAGGAGGCGAGAAAAATAGGCATACGTCTCGCTGATTCCGCCTATATGACGGTGCTCAGCGCATTCTATAAATTTTTCTCTACGGCAAGAACCACCGGCTGCTACGACGGCGTATCTGTAGCAAATGCCAACCATCTCGTAAAGAAGGGCGGCACCACAAAGTTCTCCAACATCATGACGGCAGAGCTTTCTCTCAGTGCCATCTGCGATGCTCAGGAGCAGGCAGGCGGTTTTGTGACGGCAGATGGTCTGCCTTTCCTCTCAAACTTCGATCTGCTTCTCGTAAGCCCCGAGCTTGAGGAAAAGGCAAAATCAATCTGTGGTGCCGACGCCCGCGTATGTCCTCAGTCAAATCCCGAGACGGGACTCGGCGCAAACCCCGCATACGGTATGAGATACATGGTGATAGGCGGCGCTTCCACAAAGTTTGCCGCTACGGAATGGGCTGTTGCCGACAGCTCTCTTCTTCGCGAGGTATTCAAGCTCGTTTATATAACAGAGCCTACAGTGCTTGTCTCTCCCAGAGAAAATCCGCTTGTTTGCGACTATATCGCATATGTGGACTTCGCCTTCGGCATTTCCGATGCGAGACCTATCATCTTTGCCAAGCCTGCTCCCGCGAGCGAGGAAGGATATTGATAATCGAAAAGCTGTCTTTTATAAAATTGCCGCACCGCTTCATGCGGTGCGGCGAAAGGAGGTTATATGACTTTAGCAACTATATGCGACAAGATAGGATTTCTTCTTGAAACCGATATTTTCGCGCCCTGCATCGATACGGCAAGCGAAGAGAGCAAGCTTGACGCCGCCATGATAAAAAGCATAGATATGGCACTGCGCAAAATAGCGCGCGACACGAAATGTCTGCGCAGGGAAGCGACGCTGACTTTCACCGCGGGAAGCGACGGAAAATTCAGCGCCGAAATGCCGGACGGTCTCTTTGCCATAGACAGCAGAGACGGCATATATGCCTGCGACGGCAGGCTTTTTTCGGATAAGGCAGGAACTTATACTTTTGTATATTATGTATATCCGACCGCGGTGACGGGCGATACGGTGAGCACATACGAACCGGAGCTTGACGACTATGCCTGCGATGCCGCAGCATATGCCGCGGCAGCTGAATTATGCGGCAGGCTATACCCGGGCGATAATGCGCGGTATATGCGTCTGATGACGGAATATGACGACAGGATGGTGCGTCTCTATGAAAAGAACATCAAAAATACGCTCGGCTCTCTTTTCTCAGCCGGAAGAGGAGTGATCCGAAAATGAGCAAAAACGGAAAATTCATATCGGAAAAATATGCTGTTTTCGAGAACTCGGAAAACGCCGTACGCACCTTTACTCTCGGCGATTTTGACGGCGGAGTCCGTTTCTGCCGCAATGCCGGCTCCGATGCCTCTGTGCTCACGCTGAATATGATAGGCGACAGCGGCAGGCTCTGCTCGCTCGCGGAGCCATGCGCCGCCACGCTCGATACTGCAACGGCGCAGGTATTCACGGCACTCGGTAATACTCCTGTCCGGAAGCATTGTCGCGGCGACGGTGCAGACCTGCTGTTATTTAGCAAAAGTATTGTCATCCGGCTTGCCTCCGGCACTTTCAAAACTTACAAGGACAAGCTCTCGGGCACGGCAAACGCGGTATTTTTCCGTGACGGCATTTTTTATTTGACTGACGGAAATATCCTTTACAAAATATCCGCATATGACGGCGGAATCACCGAGGCATCGCCGAAGATTCCCGTTCTTTATGATGATGTTGATGCCGACGGAACCGCGCTCGGCTCGCCGGACGAAGCTATAAACATTTTCACCGACGAGGTCGCTTTCAGATATAAGACAACGGCGAAAACATATTTCAATACGCCATGGAATGTGGCTGTTGACGGGAGCAGCATCAGGGTAAAAAATCCGAGCGGAGCATATCTCTCGACTTCGGACTATACCGTGACGACATCAAGTACCGGCTACCGCGTGACGCTGAATACCGCCGCGACGACGGGCGGCTATACGCTTTATTGCAGGCTGGCGACGGGGAGCAAGAGCATTTCACTCTATACACTCAATGCTGCGAGAGCCGTATTCTGCAATATGAATCCGTATCTGACCGAAAATATATCGGAGGCATCATACGACACGGTGCTTTGCGGTTATGGCGTGCCGTCAGCACCGAGAACGATTTATTTCTATAAGCTGAACACATCCGCGCTCTATCTCCCGTGCGACGGCATGACAAGCAAAAATATGCCGTATAAAATAAGCGGTATCCTGCCGTATTACGGCGGTTATCTCGCGCTGACTGAATATGCCGTATACAAGCTCGACATAAGCGCGGGCGGCACGGCAGGAGAGAGCAAGGCGACGTTGCTGAAAAGTGATTTCGGATGCGATATGCCGGGAAGCGCCGTCGCCTTCGATGACAAAATAATATTCGGGAACTCAAAACGCGGCATTTTCTGCTTTGACAGATACGGCATCGGCGAGCGCGATACAAACAGGAAAATATCCGAAAATATCGAATGGGGCGACTACGGATTTTTCTCCTGCACAGAGACGGAGCGCAAAGCCGCCAAGGCGGATTTCTGCGGTGGGCTGTATGTTCTGGCGGTGGGCGCAAAGACATATATATGGAATTATTTTGCCCATGCGCCCTCCGCAATCTCGGACTCGGAGAAAAACGAAAAGGCGCACATCTGGTATCTGCGCACGGACATGAGCGCACGCGAAATTTTATGCTCGGCGGGCGATGAGATAAACTACATCCCGACGGTCGGCTCGACTCCGATGATCGCCTCGATGAGGCATGACTGTGCGAGCGCATCAAGCAACTTATACAGCAGTATAACAACCGATTTATCCGCATCGGGTAAGGAAAAAGTGGTCACGGGCATTCGCATATATGCGCGCTCGGCGGGAAGCTTCACGCTGTCGCTTCGCTATGACGGCATATCGTCTCCCGATGTTTATACGGCGGAAAACACAGGTGGCTACGGCACGATAAAGAATTATCTCATCCGCCCTTTCCGCAGGAGATTCAACTATTTTTCCATCGAGATTTCTTCCGAAAATCCCATCGTGATAGACAGGGTGATGATAGATTATATTGCCGTGAAATAGGTTGACACGGAGCGAAAAAAATGATAGAATATCTCCGAAAGCAAATCGGAGGTTTCTGATATGGCAAAATATTATATTGATTTAAACTGCGGAAGCGACGAAAACGACGGACTTTGCGCAGATAAACCGAGTCATAACCACCGGCAAAGCCAGTGGCTTGCTCAGCCCTATAAGGGCATGGTGCTGGCAGGGCTGAAAGCCCTCTGAAAAAGTCTGACATTTGCAAATTTGCACTGCAGTCGCAAATGCGACAACCACTACTTTTCGCCTCCCTTGTGTAAAGGGAGGTGCCGAGCAACGCGAGGCGGAGGGATTGCAAAATTCACATGACAGAAACAATCCCTCAGTCGCCTGCGGCGACAGCTCCCTTTGCACAAGGGAGCCACCGCTGCGGCGGGATTGCTCATCGGCAAAAGCCTTTCCGGAACCACCCGCTTAGCGGGTGGTTTTCGTAAGAACTCCTCCTTCGTCGGAGTTTTCTATACAAAAAGACCCCTGCCGCGGTTAAAGCCGAGGCAGGGGATAAAGTCTATATAAAGAGAAGCGGCTGTGACGCTTCGGATGTGCGCGAATATTTCGGTCTGTAAACCAAAAGCCGTCGGGATTACCCGACGGTTTTTTGCCTCTCATTTATATTGAGGTATGCCGTCCCATGCCTTGCCGTCCCATTCAAAGAAAAGCTCGGCATATTTATCCTCAAAAAACATGGGGAGGTAATATTTGAAATTCATGGAGAGATTCGGCGCGCTTTGCAGAGCCTTGCGCGAAATCCAGAAGCATCTGCCCTCGTGAGTCGGTTTGCAGAGCTCTCCCGAGTATACTTTCGTGCGGAAAAGAAACTCGAGATATCGCTCGCCGCTTTCCGCTGCCCAGTGTACTATGCCGCATGGCTCGAGCGCGGAAATGTCCAGTCCTGTTTCCTCCTTTGCCTCGCGCACGGCGCTTTCGTATATGCTCTCGCCCGCCTGAACCTTGCCGCCGGGAAATGTTATCCCGCCCCAGTCGGGATGGACTTTATCGAGCGCGAGAACCTCGCCGCTGTCATTATATATCATCACCATATTGACGATTTTTACTTTTGCTTCGCTCATAGTTTCACCTAATATACAATTGTATATTATGAAAAAGCCTTGCCACAGCAAGACTTTTTCATAATGTGAGATTTTATTATTTGCTTCTTGTGATGTTTTCTTCGCTTGCCTTTGCGATGAAATCGTCGAGAGACATAACGGTGGTTTTGCCGTCGCGATCACGAACGGCGACAGTGCCGTTTTCGACTTCCTTATCGCCGAGCACGAGCATATAAGGCACCTTTTCAAGCTGAGCCTGACGTATCTTATAGTTGGCACTCTCGCTGCGCAGATCTGTCTCTGTACGGAGCTTTGCCTTGCGCAGAGCGTCGTTCACTTCCTTTGCATAGCCTGCGGCGCGGTCGGTGATGGTGATTATTTTCGCCTGAATCGGAGAGAGCCAAAGCGGGAATTTGCCGCCGAAATGCTCTATGATAACGCCGATGAAGCGTTCTACCGAGCCGAATACAACGCGGTGAATCATAACAGGGCAGTGCTTCTCGCCGTCGGCACCCGTGTATTCGAGACCGAATCTGCCGGGGAGTTGATAGTCAAGCTGGATGGTGCCGCACTGCCATGTTCTTCCGAGGCTGTCCTGAATATGGAAGTCAAGCTTCGGTCCGTAGAATGCGCCGTCACCTTCGTTTACGATATATGACTTGCCGATGCTCGTGATGGCATCTGCCAGAGCGTCGGTTGCGATTTTCCAATCCTCCTCGGAGCCGATATGGTCCTCGGGCATTGTGGAAAGCTCTATCTTATAGGGCAGACCGAAGAGGGAATAAACCTCATCGAAAAGCTGTGCTATGCGGACAACCTCGTCCTTTATCTGCTCGGGAGCAAGGAGTATATGCGCATCATCCTGCGTGAAGCAACGCACGCGGAAAAGCCCGTGGAGCGCACCGGAAAGCTCATGGCGATGTACTCTGCCGAGTTCGCCGTAGCGGATGGGGAGTTCCTTATATGAATGAGGCTCCAGCTGGTAAACGAGAATACTGCCGGGGCAGTTCATCGGCTTTATCGCAAAATCCTCGCCGTCGATGACGGTGGTATACATATTTTCCTTATAATGCTCCCAGTGTCCTGAGGTTTCCCAGAGAGTGCGGCGCATGATCTGCGGCGTGGATATCTCGTCATAGCCCCACTTGCTGTGAACCTCATGCCAGTAGTCGATGAGGGTATTGCGCAGGAGCATACCTTTCGGGAGGAAGAAAGGCATACCGGGCGCTTCGTCGCGGAGAGCGAAAAGTCCCAGCTCCTTGCCGAGCTTTCTGTGGTCGCGCTTCTTTGCTTCTTCTATGCGGGTGAGATATTCTTCCAGATCCTCTTTTTTTGCGAAAGCCGTGCCGTAGATGCGGACGAGCATCTTGTTTTTCTCATTGCCGCGCCAGTATGCGCCCGCAACGCTCGTGAGCTTGAATGCCTTGACGGCGGAGGTATAGGTCACATGAGGACCTGCGCAGAGATCTGTGAAATCGCCCTGGCGGAAGAAGCTTATTGTGGCGTCCTCGGGCAGGTCGTTTATCAGCTCTGTCTTGTAGGGCTCGCCCATTTCCCCGGTGAGCTTCAGCGCCTCTTCGCGGGGAAGAGTGAAGCGCTCAAGCTTGATATTTTCCTTTACTATTTTTTTCATTTCGGCTTCGATTTTCGATAGGTCGTCCTCGGTGAAGGGGGTTTCGCGGTCGAAATCGTAATAGAAGCCGTCGGCGATGGCGGGACCTATCGCGAGCTTCGTATCGGGATAGAGGCGCTTTACAGCCTGCGCGAGAATATGCGACGCGGTGTGACGGAGGGCATGCCTGCCGAGCTCTTCTTCAAAAGTGCTCTCAACGATGCTTCCGTTCTGATCAATGATTTTCATGATTTTTTCTTCCTTTCGATAAAAAATAAAACCCCATTGCAAAATGCAATGAGGTGCTTTTGATAACACGGTTCCACTCAAGGTTTAACTCTTGCCTGCGATAACGGGCAGCACCGACACGCCATTTCCTGCGTGCGCCATAGAAAGGGTGGTAACAAAAACGATACTGCAAGCCGCTCGCAGCAAGTGCGGCTCTCTCTGGGGCAGCATAGCGAAGAGTTTTGTCCCTCTCGGCTTTCATTATAAAAATATAATACGCCAAAAACTGCGATTTGTCAAGAGAAAAACGCGAATTTTTATCAAAAATATTTTTATACAGATGTATTTTTGCCTGAAATATAAAAAATACAACCGTATAATTTACAGAAAACTGCATTTTAAGGACAAAATTTGGATTAAAATACAATATATGGAGCAAAAACGGCATTTTTTATTGACAAGAACGAAAAATCCGTGTATAATACAATACAAAGGATGTGAGAGCATGATTATTTTACAGAACGGCGTGATATCAGTCGGCATAGAGCCTTACGGGGCGGAGCTTTCGAGTATCAAAAATCTGCGAACGAACAGGGAATTCATCTGGTCGGGAGACAGCACCTACTGGAGCGGGCAGTCGCCTATTCTTTTTCCGATAGTCGGCAGGCTTTTCGGCGACAGCTTTGAATACGGCGGTGAAAAATACTATCTCCCCAAGCACGGATTCGCGAGAAAGAGCAATTTTGATATAGTGCGCACAGAGGAGACCGAGGCGCAGTTCCGTCTTTGCTCAAGCGCGGATACAAAGCGCGTTTACCCTTTTGACTTTCAGCTGGATGTCGGCTTTTCCATTGAGGAAAAGAAATTGAATGTTACTTACCGTGTGAAGAATACCGGTGATATTGCCATGTTCTTTTCCATCGGTGCTCATCCCGCTTTCAACTGCAAGATGGGCGATTTTATCAAGTTTGACGAGTATGAAACGCTGGAGACATATACTTTCGACACAAGCTCCTTCCGAACGGGAACAAAGCCTTTTATGGAGCGCAGGAAAAATATAGAGATAACAGAGCATCTTTTTGATGATGATGCGCTCGTTTTCAGCGGCATGAAGAGCCGCGGACTGGAGATAATATCAAAGGGCGGCAGCAGGATTGTCCGCGTGGATTACGATAATGCGCCCTATCTCGGCATATGGGCAAAGCCCGGTGCGCCTTTTGTCTGCATTGAGCCGTGGTTCGGCATAAACGATGCGCCCGAGGTCAGCGGAAATATTTCCGAAAAAGAGGGAATATTGGCGCTCGAAGCCGGCTCCGAATTTGAATACACCTACAAAATCACGGTGGCGTGAAAAAAGCAAAATTATAAATCGGCGTGTCGCATATGCGGCGCGCCGATTTTGGTTTGGCAGGGAAGTTTGATTTTGCTGTCAGCGGGACGGAGCAAAGAAAATCACTTCATATTCATATAAGTAAAAAGCCTCCTTTGATATCCCGATTGCGAAATATCAAAGGAGGATGCAGGCGACAGCCTGACATGTCATTTCATTATCACTGCGGCGAGCGCATTCACGCTGCCGTCGGCAAAGGTGCTTTTGACGGTATATTTCTCCCCGTCAAAAGAATAACTGAGCGAAAGCTCCTCGCCGAGCTTTGCCTCATGCAGATATGATATGCAAAAGGCGGAGACGCGCTCTGCCGAGAAATCCGGCACGGCTGAGAGAAGCATATCGGCATACCATGTATTGTTCATATGCCTGTTTCTGTCGATGAAGCTGTATGGCACGGTGAATTTTCCCGCAGCCGTCATTTCCTCTGTTTTCACAGGCTTTATCCTGCTGTCAAAGGTGGTGGCGGAGGATCTTTCCTCTGCGTCAAATGTATGTCCGAGCTCGTCAACGCGCACAAAAGAGCGGTCGCTTATGCGCACGAGCGCAAACTGCGCATGTGCGAGCGCCACAAGCTCCCCGCCGCGGCGAACCTCGTAAGTACGCCCGAATTTCACTCCATGCGAAATCTCCGCAAAGGTAGTGACCTCGATTTCCTCTTCCATATATATCGGTTTATAAATATCGACATTCATGGCGCTGAGGATAAAGGCGGTATCGCGGCGGCGAAGCTCATCTTCGGTGAGCCCGTAGTTTACGGCGAGCTGTTCGTTTGAGGCGGCATGCAGATATTTCAGCAGACCTGCGGGTCGGATGACCCGCATGCTGTCCGCATCGTGCATATCGGTGATTATTGTTTTATGCCACTTCATTTTCCTGTGCGATTACGCCTTGCCGTTGGAGCCGAGAACATCGACCATCTTGTGTGTGACCATCTTCTTTACTTCGTCGCGTGCAACAGAGAGATATGTGCGCGGGTCGAAAACGGAGGGGTCGTTTGCGAGAACACGGCGGATAGCGGCTGTCATGGCGAGACGGATATCGGAGTCGATATTTATCTTGCAGACTGCCATCTGAGCTGCATGACGGAGTTCATCTTCGGGGATGCCGATAGCATCGGGAAGCTTGCCGCCGAGAGCGTTTATTTCCTTTACATATTCCTGAGGAACGGAAGAAGCGCCGTGCAGAACTATCGGGAAGCCGGGAAGTCTCTCGGAGATTTCCTCGAGAATATCGAAGCGGAGCGGGGGCGGAACAAGGATGCCGTCGGCATTTCTTGTGCACTGCTCGGGCGTGAACTTATATGCGCCGTGGCTTGTGCCGATGGCGATTGCGAGCGAATCAACGCCTGTCTTTGTTACAAATTCCTCAACCTCTTCGGGGCGTGTATATGTGGAATCCTCGGCGGAAACGTGAACATCATCCTCGATGCCTGCGAGCTTGCCGAGCTCACCCTCTACGACAACGCCGTGTGCATGAGCATATTCCACAACCTTCTTTGTGAGGGCGATATTGTCCTCAAAAGAATGCTTGGAGCCGTCTATCATGACGGAAGAAAAGCCGCCGTCGATGCACGCCTTGCAGATATCGAAATCCGCGCCGTGGTCGAGATGGAGAGCAAAGTCTACGCCGCTGTCCTCAGCTGCCGCATGAGCGAGAGCCATGAGATAAGCATGCTTTGCATACTTGCGTGCGCCGGCGGAAACCTGAAGTATGACAGGAGATTTCTGCTCTGCCGCAGCTTCGGTGATAGCCTGAACTATCTCCATATTGTTGATGTTGAAGGCGCCTACGGCATAGCCGCCCTCATAAGCCTTTTTGAACATTTCCTTTGTTGTTACTATAGCCATTTTCTGAACCTCTTTCCCGCGGGAGCGGTTTTTATTCCGAATACCCGCGAAATAAAATTTTTACCGTCCTTTATTTTATACTATTTTCGCGTTTTTTGCAACAGATTTTTGAAAATTTTTGAAAATATAGGATTTTTTCATAAAAACTCTTTACAATCGGGAAAAACTATGGTATAATTCTAACCGTATGCGGTCGCCTGCTTGGTTTGCGGATATAAGGCTTTTTACAAGCGCTTCACCCGCCGCTTGCTCTGCTGTGCGATTTCTGCATAAAATAATTTTTATGAGGTGAAAATCATGCTTGACAAAGAAGCAAAACAGGGCGTTATCGCCGAGTACAAAACCCATGAGACAGACACAGGCTCTCCCGAGGTTCAGATTGCCATTCTCACAACGAGAATCAACGAACTCACAGAGCATATGAAGAAGAATCCCCACGACCGCCACAGCGGCAGAGGACTTCTCAAAATGGTAGGTAAGAGAAGAAACCTTCTCGGTTATCTCCAGAAAAAGGATATCGAGCGCTATCGTGCGATAGTAAAGAAGCTCGGTCTCAGAAAGTAATTTTGCGGCAGGGGCGCGTTTTCGAAAACGCGTCCCTGCAGTGTTTGTCCGAGTCGGTTTTTCAGATTGAATTATCCCGCAAAATTCCGTTTTGTCTTGTATAGCAGTTAATAAAGAGCCCGAATGCGGCAGCTTTCCGGCTTTTCATTAAGTGCTAAACAGGTCGGGCGTTTTTTGCGGATAAGAAATAAAAAAATTTATTTTCAGGAGGCAAAAAAATGCAGAAAGTATTTGAAAATTACAAAGTATTCGAGTATAACTACGCCGGCAGACCTCTCAAGGTCGAGGTCGGTAAGGTTGCCGGCCTTGCAAACGGCTCTTGCGTGGTAAGCTACGGTGAGACAGTCGTTCTCGCCTGTGCTACGGCAAGCGCAAAGCCGAGAGACGGTATCGACTTCCTTCCGCTTTCCGTCGACTATGACGAAAAGCTCTATTCGGTAGGTAAAATCCCCGGCGGATTCCTTCGCCGCGAGGGCAAGCCGTCCGAGAAGGCTATACTCACAAGCCGTGTTATCGACCGTCCCGTACGTCCTCTTTTCCCGAAGGATCTGCGCAACGATGTCGCTCTCACTCTGACGGTTATGTCCGTTGATCCCGACTGCTCACCCGAGATCACAGCCATGATAGGCGCATCCATCGCGCTTTCCATCTCCGATATTCCGTGGAACGGACCTATCGGCGGCGCTTTTGTAGGTCTTGTTGACGGCGAGATTGTCATCAACCCCACGGCGGAGCAGCGCAAGGTAAGCGACCTTGAGCTTACCGTAGCGGCAAGCGAAAAGAAAGTCGTCATGATCGAAGCGGGTGCCCGCGAGGTTGACGACGACACGATGTTCAATGCAATCATGAAGGCGCACGAAGAGATAAAGAAGCTTCTCGTTTTCATAAACGAGATAATTGCCACAGTCGGCAAGCCGAAATTTGAATATCCCTCTTGCGAGCTTGACCATGATATGTTTGATGAGATTTTCGCATATTGCGAGGCGGCTGTCATGGAAGCTCTCGATACAGACGACAAGACAGTACGCGATGCAAAGATGCAGCCTATAATGGACGATATCCTCGAGAAATTCTCCGAGAAATACGAGGGTCTTGATGTGATGCTCCCCGAGCTTATCTACAAGATTCAGAAAAAGATTGTCCGCCGTTGGCTCCTCAATGACAAAAAGCGTGTGGACGGCAGAAGAATGGACGAAATCCGTCCTCTTGATGCCGAGGTTGCACTCCTGCCGAGAACACACGGCTCGGGACTCTTTACCCGCGGTCAGACACAGGTTCTCACCGTGGCTACACTCGGTCCGCTCTCCGACAGCCAGATGCTCGAGGGACTGGATGACGAAACTTCCAAGAGATATATGCACCACTACAATATGCCCGGCTATTCCACAGGCGAAGCAAAATCCCTGCGCAGCCCCGGCAGAAGAGAAATCGGTCACGGTGCGCTCGCGGAGCGTTCGCTCGTTCCCGTGCTTCCCTCCGTTGAAGAATTCCCTTATGCAATGCGTCTCGTTTCCGAGGTAGTAAGCTCAAACGGCTCTACCTCGCAGGCTTCCGTATGCGGCTCTACACTCGCACTCATGGATGCTGGTGTTCCGATAAAGGCTCCTGTAGCCGGCATTTCCTGCGGTCTTATCACAGCAGAGGACGGCTCTTGGGATACGATGATTGATATTCAGGGTCTCGAAGATTTCTACGGCGATATGGACTTCAAGGTTGCCGGCACACACAAGGGTATCACCTCCATTCAGATGGATCTGAAGATTGACGGTCTTACACCGGAAATAATCAGGCAGGCTTTCGCACAGACTCACAAGGGCAGAGATTATATCATAGATGAAGTTATCCTCAAGGCTATTCCCGCTCCCAGAAAGGAAATGAGCAAGTATGCTCCCAAGATGATAACAATGAAGATAAATCCCGATAAGATTCGCGATGTCATCGGTTCCGGCGGCAAGATAATCCAGAAGATTGTTGCCGAGACAGGCGCTAAGATTGATATCGAGGATGACGGCACAGTTTATATTCTCGCAGTTGACCAGCAGTCCGCAAAGGATGCCAAGGCTATCATCGATGCCATCGTATTCGAGCCTGTAGAGGGTTGCTGCTACAACGGCACCGTAACAAGGATTATCCCCATCGGCGCTTTTGTTGAGATTGCTCCCGGAAAGGAAGGTCTTGTCCACATTTCCAAGCTTGCAAACAAGCGCGTTGAGACTGTTGAGGATGTTGTCAGCGTAGGCGACAATGTAACAGTCAAGTTCCTCGGAACAGACGAAAAGGGCAGACTCAATCTCTCCATGAAGGACGCTCTTCCCCAGTAATCGGATATATGTATAATAGAAGCGCGGAAAAACCGTTCGGTTTTTCCGCGCTTTTGTGTTTCGGATATCGGTTGTGGGTTTTCTTTACGAAAACACCGAGAAAATCAGATTAACAAGCATACATGTAAACGCACCGAAGAGAGTCGGCAGAGCCGCGGCAATAAGCATCCAGCGCGTACTGCCCGTTTCCTTTTTCACGGAAATAAGCGTGGTGGAGCAGGGAAAATGCGCCATGGAAAATATCAGGAAGCAGAGAGCTGTTTTTATGCTCCAGCCGTTGGCGGTCAGTATGGCACCGACCTCGGTTATAGCTCCCGCTTCCGTCAGCTCGCTGCCGGAGGTATAAGCCATTAGTATTATCGGCAGGACTATCTCGTTTGCGGGCAGTCCGAGCAGAAAAGCCGCGAGTATAACGCCGTCCATGCCGCAGAGAGCGGCAAGCGGTTCGAGGAAAAGGCAAATATGCGAGAGCAGAGTGACACCGCCGAGGGTGATATTTGCGAGAAGCCAGATAAGCAATCCTGCCGGAATGGCTATCATCACGGCTCTGCCGAGAACGAAAACAGTCCTGTCCAGCATGGAGCGCACTATCACGCGCGGTATATTCGGCTTGCGATACGGCGGCATCTCGAGAATAAACGATGACGGCTTGCCATGCAGGATTGTCGACGAGAGAAGCCTTGATGCTATAAGCGTGAATATCACGCCGAGCAGTATCACCGCGGCGAGAATGAGTGCACAAACGACGGACGGAAGTCCCGTGCCTGCCGAGAAAAACACGGTTATAACCGTTACAAGAGCGGGGAAGCGCCCGTTACAGGGCATGAAAGCGTTTGTGAGTATTGCGATGAGACGTTCCTTTTCCGAATCGATTATTCTCGCTCCGACAACACCCGCCGCATTACAACCAAGCCCCATGCACATGGTAAGCGACTGCTTGCCGCAGGAGCCGCAGGCGGCAAAGCACCTGTCAAGATTATATGCTATTCTCGGCAGATAACCGATATCTTCAAGCAGAGTGAAAAGCGGGAAGAATATCGCCATGGGCGGAAGCATGACTGCGACTATCCACGCAAGCGTGCGATATATGCCGAAGATCAGCATGCCGATCAGCCATTCCGCCGCTCCGACAGCTGTCAGCGCGCGGTGCAGTACGCCCTCAAATTTGCCGAATAGGGAGGAAAGTGCTTCGGAGGGATAGTTTGCGCCGACGATGGTTATCCAGAAAATGACGGCAAGCAGCATAGCCATCGCGGCAAAGCCGGTTAATCTGCCGCAGAGTATCCTGTCGGCACGCGATGAAGCAGGGCTTTCCTTGCCTGTGCGCTTTATCGCACGCCTGCAGATTGCCGCCGCGTATTCGGAAATGGTATGTACCGCCTCGGCATTTATCGCCTCACTGTCGAGTCCTATACCGCGCAGTCGCTCCTTTTCCGCATTCAATGCCGCCTCGTCTGTCACGCTGTATTCGTCATGCTCAAGCAGAAAACCGGCATCGCCCTCGAGCAGGCGCATGGCAAAGAAACGCTCCTTTCCGACAGGCGCTTTTATTATAGGAAGAAGATTTGCTATCGCTTTTTCCAGTTCGTCGGTGTAGCGCAGGGAAATGCCTGATTTGGGATTTTCCGCCGCCTCGTGAATGCGCGACGCGACAGCGGCAACACCTGTTCCTTTGCCTGCGCTTGTGCCGACTGTGGGAATGCCGAGCAGACGCTCGAGCGCGGTGATATCCGGTGTGATACCGTTTGCTTTTGCTTCGTCGAGCAGGTTCACACAGAGCAGAATATGCGGCGTTATTTCCGAAATCTGAATGAGCAGATTGAGATTTCTTTGCAGGCGGGAAGCATCGCAGACTACGATGACCGCCTCGGCATCGCCGAAGCAGATGAAATCACGCGCGGCGGCTTCCTCCTCGGAATTTGCCGACAGGGAATAGCACCCGGGCAGGTCGACAAGCGTACAGCCCGCATCGCGGCAATAGCCTGCGGCAAGCCCGACAGTTTTGCCTGTCCAGTTTCCCGTGTGTTGCTTCAGCCCCGTGAGATGATTGAAAATCGTGCTTTTGCCTACATTCGGATTGCCCGCGAGCGCGACTCTCCTGCCACAAAATTCCGTTTTATTCGTTAAGCTTTTTCCCGTAGAGCTGCCTGTCAGTCCCATTTTCATCCTCCGTCAGTAAAATTTTGCATGCGTCCTGCCGTCGCAGAGCAATGATTGTGCCGAGTATCTTATATGCACATGGGTCGCCGAGCGGGCTGATGCCTGTTTTTTCAACGGCAGTGCCGCACGAAAAACCGAGATCCATAAGCCGCCGCAGGAGTGCACCTTTTTCATTTATATCATATATTATGCCTGCCGAACCTATCGGAAGCTCGGCAAGAGTTTTTGCATAGGTTTGTCTTTTTGTCATTTCTGTAGTTGCCTCCTGTGATAATATATGCGGTGGCGTATGTGCCGTGAAAGGCATGGCGAAAGGCAATATCCGCGTTTTATAGCGAAATATGTCTTTTTATACTGCAACGGATATGATTTCGGGCTGCAGGGAAGCGAAATATATTTTTCGCTTTTAATAAAATGCTTGACAATGAAGCGGTATTTATGCTATACTGTACGGGCAATGAAAATATTGGGGTGTAGCCAAGCGGTAAGGCACGGGACTTTGACTCCCGCATTCGTCGGTCCGAATCCGGCCACCCCAGCCATGATGACAAGTCAATTTAGATCCGAGCGAGGAAAAACGAGAAAACGGGAGATTTCGAGAGATTTCTCCCGTTTTTTCGACCCTGAAGTTTTTCGGAGTTTCATAGATCCCTTTTGCCCTTTTCGATCCTGTGTCCGGACTTGGACATATAAAACCGATAGACGGATTTAAAAAAATATGATATAATTTTATAAACGGAATGCACCCAAATTCAAAAATGCCACACTATATGGATGAGAGGAGGCGAGAAAATGCAGGAAACGAACGAAATGCGTGATAGGCTGGTTGACGAATTCGCCGAGCACTATATGGAGAAGCTGTTTTACTTCTGCCTGAAAAGGACAGGGAACGATATCGAAGCAGAAAATCTGACACAGGACATTGCACTTCAGATCATTACCGCCCTGAATAAAGGCACACTGCCAACGAGCTTTTCCGCTTGGATATGGCAGATTGCACGCAACCGTTATTCCGTATGGGCAAAGGAAAAGCATGACCGAAACGAATCGGTGACCGAGTCCGACATCGGCGATTATGAGCTTGAAGATGAAAGCGAAAATATTCTTGATGAAATGATACATACAGAGCAGTTGGCTCTGCTTCGGCGCGAGCTGGCGTTCATCAAAAGCGATTATCGAAATATTGTTGTTGCCTACTACATTGAAAACAAAAGCACTCGTGAAATTGCATTGTCGCTCTCGCTTTCCGCAAACACGGTAAAGTCCCGGCTTCTCCGTGCAAGACAAATATTGAAAGAAGGTATGGATATGGCAAGAGAATTTGGAAAACTCAGTTACAGCCCTGAAAACATTACGTTTGTTATGAATGGGATGTATGGGAAAAACGGCGAACCGTGGAATTATATTTCGCGTTTGCTCTGCAAAAACATTCTGCTTGCGGCTTATAGAACCCCAGCTTCAGCAGAAGAATTGGCAATGGAGGTCGGTGTCGCGCTTCCGTATATGGAAGAAGAACTTTCGGCGCTTGTGGAAGCTACTTTAATGAAGAAAAACGGTAACAAGTACGAAACCAATTTCTTCATTGTAAGTGCAGAAGCACAGGAAAAGATTTACGCACATTTGCGTGGAATTACCCCTGAGCTTACAAAAGCCGTAATAGCGGCCATGGAGTATAATATTGAGTGGTCAAACGAAAATGCCCCCGATTGGCATGAGGGCTATCAAAGCTATGAGGATATGAAATGGGCGCTTCTGATGATCGAAGCGGATAACGTGTATTCTGATACCCTTAAGCCTTTTAATAAGAACGCGAAGGATGTTCCTAATATTGGTCCGTGGGGACATACGCTTCGTCCAAATGGCGGTGAATGGGATATACTGGGCATGGAGATATACCGCGGCGATGCGCCGGCTTTTGTAGGTCTTCACGGTTGTGTGTCAAATCCGAGTGAAAAAGATTTGCCCGAAATCATGTTCCGCCAATTTCACTACAAATGCTGCGGACTTGAAAAGCGTATACCACCCGATCTGACTTATGCAGACGGGCAGGCGATGGTTGCAGTTGCTGAGGGAAAGAGTGAAGATGTAGACAATGCTATTCTAAATAGATTGGAATCCTACGGATATATCAAAAAAGCAGATGACGGCTATGTTCCGACAATTATGGTCATGCGGAAGGAAAAGTCACGCAGGATGCCTAATGAGATAAAGGAGCATTTTGAGTCGTTGCGGCATAAAGCGACCGATATAGCAACACGGCATTATTTGTTTTGCCGCGAGCAGATCTATAAAGAAATTCCCGAATTTTTGAATGAAGACGAATTTCAGATTGATCATGCGTGCGCGAATATCTTTGCAATACGCGGTGCTGTGCTTGAAGAAGCCATCAAACAAGGCTACTTGTCATTTGATAAGGATAATGACAAACAGATGCTGGGGGCATATTTAGTTATATAATTTTTTACCGCCGAGAGTGACCGTTTGGCTACTCTCGGCGGCTTTTACATAAGTCCGTTTACACGCATGGTTTTGCAAGCCCGCTCTTGCCACGGGAGAAGTCTATCCTTCGGGTGCATCTAAATTGGATAACACAAATTTGGCATCTAAAATGACCTGTAGACACATGATGCGTGTCTGATTTAGATGCAGGCACGAAAAAACGAGAAAAGCGGAGATTTCGAGAGATTTCTCCCGTTTTTTCGACCCTGAAGTTTTTCGAAATTTTGTAGATGCATTTCGGGCATTTCGGGTCTGTAGCCGGATTCGAACCGCCACACACTTTCCGAAGCCTTTCAAAAATCCTTCCCATTCAAAATTTTTTACAAACCCATAGATGCAACGGTCTTATGGACAGATTTGAACTTGTAAAACGCTTGAAATGTCTACCAAAGTGTGGTATAATAAAGTGTATTCAAATGAAAGGAGATAAAAATATGGACTTTAAGCTCCTCATTCGAAGATTTTTCGCATTTGTAATTGACTGGAATATTATGTTCGGTGTTGCTGTGGCACTTATGTTCTATTGCCCCGGGAGCAATCCTGAATATCTGCTTTATCCGAGCATCAAGATGCTTACTTCTGCGGGATTCCTATTGGGACTTATATGGTTGCCCCTTTACTGCTTATTCAAAGATTGCTTATTTGGAAGAAGGAGTTTGGGCAAACTGATCTGCGGTTTGATGATTCAAAATTCCGAAACAGGGGGAAAAGCATCTTTCGGCCGTTTGATTTTGAGAAACGTTACATACGCGATCGTGCAGATTGAAGGAATTGTCGTTTTAGTTAATAAAGGTAAACGATTGGGTGATTCTATCGCTAAAACGCAGGTAGTGAGAAACATTAAGAATACATAGATTTGTTTACAGGCATGGTTCTGCAAGCCCGGAAGATCGCGGTCACTTGCAGCGCGCCTGAATTGACCTGTAGACACAAGCCTCCCGCGCGTCAGCGCGGGAGTTTTACTTATTACTTCTTCGTTTTTCATTCTTCACGAGCGTTGCAAAGTTATAGGTAAGAGTGAATAGTGAATAGTGAATAGTGAATAGTGAACAGTGAAGAAGTGGAAGCCCCTGTTTCACGCAAGAGGAGCGCTTCGTTTGCGTTGTGCATAAATACTGTTGATTTTAAACCGAAAGTATGGTATAATTATAAAAAAGTAATGCTGTGAGAAAAGATAAACTTGGATTTCTTTCGCGATAGCATATGTAAAACCCGCCGCCAGAATCTCCCGCAGCAGACAGATTAAGAGAAGAATTTGTCAAACAGTTTAATCTCAAATCGACATAAGTCAAGAAAAAACAAGGAGGATAAACCACTATGACACCAAAAGAACAATGCGAAGTACTGCTGGACAAATTGCTCCCATTTGCAGAAGAACAGATGAAAAAGCATCGCGAATTTTATCCGTTTGCGGCTGTTATTCTTGCGGATGATGCCGTGGAATTAACCGGAAGCTATGACGGCGGCGAACATCCGGAATCAAAAGATGTTATCAACGATTTGATTCAAATACACAAACAATTGGCGCATGATGGAAAGATTAAAGCCAGCGGAATTGTTTGGAATGCATCTGTGACTTCCGCAGACGGAAAGCCCTCTGATGCTATCATAGTAAGTTTGGAACATAAAGACGATTATTCTGTTATCGTTGGCGAGCCTTATAAAATCGGTCTTTTCAAAAAGGTCACTTTCGGAAGTTTATTTGCAATTGAGGGAAAACACGACATTTTTTGAGAATACATCGGTTATTTCAAAATTTGCGAAAGGGGAAAATATGGTTCCGTATTATCTTGAAAACCATTTGAAAAATATAAGAAAAAGCAAAGACCGCGTGACGGCGATACTTACTTCCTCTGCTGGAAATACAAAACTGGATATATTTTATTACGGAGAAATCATCGTAAGTAAAGGCACGCCTTTTATAACAGATGGGAAATTCCCTTGTCTTATCGTTGCAAAAGACCCGATTTCCGGTGAGGAGTTTACGGTTTTTGACGGGGCAAAGCACGGATATGACGCCATGTTTTGTAATGAATATGCGGATGCGCCGAGCCGCAGTCTTGTAAAATATGAAAAATACAGCGGCGAAATCCAAATTCGACTGTGGTACTCCATTGATTATGAAGAAGAAAAAGAGTGCTACGATTTTGAGGGGAATAAAGTAAAACTGATGTATGGCTTTATGGATTGGGAAGAGGCAAAATCCATCGGATTTGACTGGATATCGCTGAAGTTTGTTAGTCAGAGAAAAGAATTTTTTGAAATGGAGCTTGCGTAAATCTTATAAAATTATCCGAAAAACAGGAAGAAGGAAAATATGGTCGAATCAAAAATCTATATAGGGCTGAATGATCTTGCTTCAAATACACAGCTTTTTGAAAATGAAAAATATATCAGCGTACTTCGCAAAGTTTGCCATTCATACAGAGTGCCGTTTTCTTTCAGCGTGCAGGAGGGCGGATATATTTACGAAAGCGGAGAATATGCAAAGGAAATATGCTTGGTGCTTACTCTTATTGATGTCGAAAAGTCTGTCGTAAAAGATATTGCGGGAGACCTGTGCGCATTTTTTAATCAGGAGTCTGTTTTGATTACCGAAAACCGGATAGATGCATATTTTATTCGAGAAAGACTGGAATACGACAGCAAAGAAGATAGTGGCTCTGATTAAGCGGCAAAGGAGGGATGATATGGATATCATAAAGACAAGAGCTTATTATGAGCAGATAAAAGGCAGCGACCTCTGCTCATGCGACTATTGCAGAAATTATATTTCGGAAATAAAATCATCGTATCCCGAGCTTGCGGAGTATTTGTGCGGTTTGGGTATAGATATCGAAAAGCCTTTTGAGACCATGCCGCTCGAACCCGATAAATCTGGATATATTGATTATTTGTGCGCTCAGTATATCGTTTTCGGAAATCCCGATGATTTTGCGGAAACGACAGTTGGCTCTGTCAATGTGGCTATTGCCGAAATGCATCCCTCGACGCAGGCAGAAGAGCCTCATTTTGTTATTGAAGCGTCCCCTATCCGTTTAAAATGGGTGATGTAGAGAGCGACTTACACAGAGAAGAATATTTACCAAACTGTATAAAAGCTCGGGAAGGGTAATACCTTTCCAGAGCTTTTTGAGTTTCCGGAGTCTTATAATATTCACGAGTGTCAGCGGTTCGTTACTCCCGCCTGCCATTGCCGTCGGAGGGTGCTTCGAGCCGTCTTTCGAGAAAAGAACGAATCCACAGTTGTGTATAGGAATGCAGATCATCGAGCTGTACATTTGACAGTCCGCGACAATATCTGACATATTCGCAGAGCAATCCGTTTACAAAAACGGAAATATCAAGTGACAGATATTCCTTGTTTTTTATGCGTTTGTCACGGTTGCAAAGCTCCAGAAATTTATTTGTCGCTATAGTGGTCAGCTTTTTTGCCGTGAAGAGAAAGTCATTTGAGCGGCAGAGCAACTTGTAGTTTTCATCACTTTCGCTGATATACTGGAAAAATATTTCCGCAAATTTCTCGGCGCTCTCGGCTTCAAGCAACTTGGTATTGCTGAAAAAACGGTCTATAAGCTCGTTTTCATAGTCCTGTGCGATACTGTATGTGTCATCGTAATGCGAATAGAAGGTACTGCGGCTTATATCCGCCCTCCTGCACAGCTCGCTTACCGAAATGCGCGAAATTTCCTTGTATTCCGAAAGCATCTCTGCAAATACGCTTTTGATAATTCGCTTTGTTTTTGCCGATGACCGATTGAGATTTTTAACTTTCATATATATTTTCCTTTACAGTTTTATAGATAGCGTACATATTTAGACACTGATTATTATTTTGCTCTTTCATTTCGTTTGCAACTTTATTATAATACAACAGTGTTGAGATGTCAACAGTGTTTAAAAAATAAAACGGGAGGAAATGTATGCACACGATAGAAGTGGAGCATCTGACAAAGGATTACGGCTCAGGTCGCGGCGTATTTGCACTCGTTGCCGCAACGGGACTTACAGGATATATAATCGGCTCGGTACGCTTCACCAAGAAAGACCTGCCGCTGTAAAAAGTAAAATAAAATAAAAAAGGAGAATAAAAATGTTTGAATTTTCAAAACTCTGCAAGGAATTTGAGGCGCTCACCGTTCTTGAGCGCGGCGTAATAATGACGGGAAAATCCGCCGAAATTTTCGCAAAGCTTCGTAAGCTTAATGTGCCCGGGGTAGACCCCGTGCAGACGCTTGCCGGATTTATTCTCGGCTCCGTGGTAGCGGACGGGCGCGTGAACGAGCAGGAATATCTCCTGATATATCCCGCACTTATTCATACATTCGGAGATGATTTCGACTTTGAGAGCATCAAGCAATCCTTTAAGGATGACCGCGACGGAAGAAATGCCGTCAAGGAATACACGCAGGAGATGCTTTCACTCATCTCTCGTGCGGATGAGAGCCTTATTGAGGATGTTGTCCTGCTGTGCCTCTGCGTTGTGAGCGTGGACGGCAGGATTTCGCCGAGAGAACAGCGCTATATCCGCAAGCTTTGCAAAGCATAAGCAGTATCTGACTCTGCAGCCCCGCTTCTCGCCTGAGAAGCGGGGCTGATGTGCTTTTTCCTTGACTTTTCGGTATATCGTGGTATAATAAATAAAACAAAACACGGAAAAATCAGGTGTTCGGAGGCAAATGATGATTTACAGAAACGGATTCAGGGAATATTTTCTCATGGTGGTGCTTTTCGGTGTGCCGATGGGCGCTCTCATCGGGCTTATGAAAATGAGCGTCGCGGTCGGGCTTATTGCGGGAGTGTTCTCCGGAGCCGCCTTTATGCTTCTGATGCTTTTGTTTGTGAAGGTTCAGGAAAAGAACTACGCGAAAATGCGCGCGGAACTGTCAAAGCAGAGAAAAATTATCTGTGACGGCGCGGCGACGATACAGGGTACGGGCGGCTGGATGTTTTTCACGGAGCAGGGCTTGGAGTTTTATCCTCATAGGTTCAACACATCAACAGAAGAAATGTTTATCCCGACGGATATGATAACCGATGTGAAAACGCGGAAAAATCAGCTTGTCGTGACTACGGAAAACGGCTTGACATTTGCAATCGTCGTAGCCCGCGTAAAGGAATGGAAAAAGCAGATAGATACCGCGCTGACGGCCGGAAAATGAGGAGAAATCATGAAAGACGATAAGATATGGGAGAAAATGTACGAGGCGGCGACCGCCGTGCAGAACGGGAGAAAAATTTCCGACTATATAGATGCCGGAGGGGTGGCGGCGGCAATTCTCTCGGAGAGCGGGAAAATATATACCGGAGTATGCGTCGATACTGCATGCACTCTCGGCATATGCGCGGAGAGAAATGCAATCTTTCATATGCTGACCTGCGGCGAGAGCCGCATAAGCAGAGTGCTTGCCGTGATGCCTGACGGAAAAACCGGTGCGCCATGCGGAGCCTGCCGCGAGCTGATGGCTCAGCTGATGCCGAAAGATTACGGTAAAACAGAAATAATGCTTGATTATGAGAGCGGGCGCACGGTGACGCTCGGAGAGCTTACACCGGAATGGTGGACAAAATAATGAAGCGGTCAGGACTTTTTGACCCGACACAGATAAAACAGCAGAAAATCCTCGGATTTCCTGCTGCCAGAGTGTTGAAAAAGCATTTTTTACTTTAAAAACAGATAAAAGCATTTTTTTGGCATAGCCTTCTCCTGCGGGAGAAGGGGGACCGCGATAGCGGTGGATGAGGAGTAAAATTGAAATTTTGACACAAATGCTACTATAATTTGTCTGTAAACACCTCATCCGTCAGCCTACGGCTGCCACCTTCTGCCCCTGTCTCGGCGACGCCGACCGCGTTTGCTTCGCGAATCGGTCAATTCCCCACTGGGGAAGGCTTTCTTTTTTTGTCGATTTTGCGCATCACCAATACTGATTTCTGAATTTAGTTTTTTTGACAGACTGACAGCAGAAAATCCTCGGATTTCCTGCTGTTTTATATTTACCTTTTTACATTGCGGCAAAGGAGATTTTATCCCTCGGAATCTCGACGGTTTTTCCGGCGAGATAGCCGAGAACTCCGCTTTCCTTTGTGAATATCAGCTTATATGAGCAGAGCGCCTGTCTGCAGATGCCTTTTTCGCGGTCGCTTTTGTTTACGGCATATTTTCCGTCGCCCACGAGCGGATGACCTATGCTTGCCATATGTGCCCTTATCTGATGTGTGCGCCCCGTGACAAGCTCGACTTCAAGCAGAGCTTCATCGCCGAGAGTGGCAAGCGTGCGGTATTTTGTCATGATTTTCTTTGCGTCGCCGAGCTTTGCGGGCGGCTTTTTCTTATAGATGCGGACGATATTTTCATCGCCGTTTTTGATGAGATAGCCCTCCAGCGTCGCTTCCTTTTCACGCGGGATTCCGCGCACGCGGCAGAGATAAAATTTCTTTATATCGCGGTTGCGTATCTGGTTGCCCAGCTCGCGCAGAGCCTCTGCGGTCTTTGCCGCTATCACAAGCCCCTCTGTATTTCTGTCTATCCTGTTGCAGAGAGCAGGGGAGAATGAACGCTCGCCATCGGGGTCATATTCGCCTTTTTGCCAGAGATAAGCCTTTATCTGCTCGATAAGCGTATTCTGCTCGCCTGCCTCGTCGCTGTGGCAAAGAAGCCCGACGGGCTTATTACAGATGAGTATATTCTCATCCTCATATGCTACATCAAAGCGCGGGCGCAGGCTCTTGAAAAAATCTTTTTTCTCGCCTGTCACGAGAAATTCCTCGCTTACAAAAAGCTGGAGCGTATCGCCATCCTCGAGGATATCCGATATCTCGGCACGCTTTCTGTTGCGCTTTATTTTCTTTGTCCGAATGAATTTATACATCATGGATTTCGGCATATTCGGAAAAGCCTTTGCTATGAATTTGTCAAGGCGCTGTCCTGCGTCGTTTTTATTTATCGTGACAATCTGCATATTTCCCTCACTCGGCTTTGCATATCAGCCTGCCGTTTTTGATTTCCGCGGCATATACGCGCACCTCTTTGCCGCGAAGGTCATCCCCCTCAAGTTCGGCTTCGAGCATATGCTCGGTATGACCGCGGTTTATGCCGTTTTCATATGTTTCGAAAAGCACCGTGCCGCGATAATCGCGATTAGCCTCATAGACGACATCGGCAAGCACCGCTCCCAACTCCGCAAGCTCGCTTGCACGGCGTGTTTTGATATTCTCGGGCACCTGCTCGGGCATACTCGCCGCTTCCGTTCCTTTGCGCGGAGAAAAAGGGAAGATGTGCATATGCAGAAAGCCCGCGCGGCGTGCAAATTCCTCTGTCTCGGCGAAATCCTCCTCCGTCTCACCCGGGAAGCCCACGATGATATCGCAGGTGAAGGTGGCGGCGGGGATTTTTTCCTTTATATAGCTTATGGCGTTCATTGCCATGTCGGCATTGTATCTGCGTCGCATGGCGGCAAGCACCTTACTGCTTCCGCTCTGGAGCGAGAGATGAAATGAGGGCATGAATTTTTCGCAGGATGCGAGCGTATCAACAAGCGCTGGTTTCAGCACGGAGGGCTCAAGCGAGCCGAGGCGGATGCGATGCACGCCGTCGATTTCGGCTATTTTCAGAATAAGCTCAGAAAGCCCTATGCCGTCGAGATCCTTGCCGTATGATGCGGTTTCTATGCCCGTCAGCACAACCTCGCTGTAGCCCGCCGAAACAAGTCCGCGAATTTCCTCGCAGATATCCTCGGGCAGGCGGGAAACGACCCCTCCGCGTGCGTCTTTTATTATGCAGTAGGCGCATTTATTGTCGCATCCGTCCTCGATTTTGACGAAAACACGGGCGTTTTCCGTATGGTAGATGCGCATGTTTTCGATAGGCGTATTTCCGAGTTCCGCTATCTCTATGCGGTTATCGGCGGCAGAAAGCGAAACGAAATCCGCAGCATATTTTGCCGCGCGGAGCTTGTTTCTGTTGCCGAGGACGAGACGCACACCGTCTATCTTTGCCGCATCTGCCGCCGCTATCTGCGAATAGCAACCCATGACGATGACGGCGGCATAGGGATTTTGCTTTGCCGCATGGCGGATGAATTTGCGAGATTTCTTTTCGCTTTCCGCCGTCACGGCGCAGGTATTTATTATATAAACATCGCAGTCCGCGTCATTTTCGGCTATTTCAAAGCCGTATTTTTCAAGCTCTGCCGCCACAGCCGCAGATTCATACTGATTTACGCGGCAACCGAGCGTATATATATATGCGCGGGGCTTCCTTTTTGCATTATTCAAGTTTTCTGTCCTCCGCAGTGGGAAAATTGTATTACTTTATTATTTTACAGCAAAAAAGTGCTTTTTTCAACAGTTTGCGCGAAATTCGGTATAGATTTTTCTCTTTTGCGGAAAATATGCAAAAAGGAGATGAGCGCATGAATTTCGGAAAAGGAAAGAGCGATATACTTTTTTCGCTTATCTGCATCTGGGCAATAATATTTTTCTCGGCGGCTTTTACGGCAATAGGCGCGGCGGCATCGCACGGCGAATGGGTACTCACTCATGCCGAAACCGAGCGCGAGGAGCATATTGTCGCAGAATCGGAGGATGAAGCCGTGGAGGCAAACGGCGATATTGAGATAAAAGCCGAAAAGGCAGATGATGCGGATGAAAACGGCATTCGCGCGATAATTTCCGCCTCGGTTGTCGCCGTTATTTCGGGTGCCGTGACGGCTTTCGCTTTGCGCAGGCACAGCGAAAAAGAATAGCTGGCGTGCGGATTTTCGCGAAAATCGCGGGGGAAATTTATGCTTTTTCACAAAAATGTGAAAAAAACATATAATTAACCGAGGTGATAAAAATGGATACGGAAATCCGCCGCAGAAAGCCGAAGAAAAAGCGCAAGGTGATATTTATAGTGACAGCCGTCATCGCGGCTGTTATTCTCATAGCCTCATATCTCGATAATAAGCTCGATCCGCTTGTTGCCATGATGGCGGAGGTTCAGGCGAAAAATAAGGTGAGCGAAATGATAAATACTTCAACAGAGCGTGCTATTCTTGAATCCGGATATACGTATGACAGCCTCGTGAATATCAGATATGACAGCGTGGGCAGGATAACCTCGATTTCCGCCGATTCGATAAAAATGACGCGCCTGCGCACGAAAATAACGGATTACATAATAAACGATTTCAAGGATTTCGGAGGATTTACGATAGAGATTTCCGTAAGCAATTTGATGGATGATGAAATAATTTTCGGCAGATTTCCGGATATGTCCATACCTGCCTCGATAGATCCCGGAGCCGCCGTGACAAGTACGCTGGAGAGTGCTTTTGAGGCGGCGGGGATAAATCAGACCCTGCACAGAATTTATGCCGATATAAAGGCAGATGTCTGCGTGCTGACGTTGATATCAAATTTCAATATAGAGATAAATGCAAAAGTGGCTCTCGCCGAAACGGTGATAGTGGGCGATATCCCGAAGGTGTATTGGGGGAATTAACACATATGCGAAGCATGTGTGTTGGCGTCGCCGAGACAGGGGGGAATTAACACATATGCGAAGCATGTGTGTTGGCGTCGCCGAGACAGGGGG
>ENA-UERK01000207-UERK01000207.1-human-gut-metagenome-genome-assembly--contig:-NODE-207-length-55867-cov-70.201810_pt1 | contig 55867 bp, 43 predicted proteins | sample MGYA00242957_ERZ507957 | MGnify/ENA primary metagenome ERZ507957 (study PRJEB26167, sample SAMN06115538) | human gut metagenome | host: Homo sapiens | place: China:Heilongjiang | collected 2015-11-06...
CTGGGCAATATGGCTGCTTTGTTGGTAAATACGTCTGAACCATCTCCATTCCATCCTTGGATGAATAACTATTTTGAACAGCAGTATTTCTACCAAAACTTCCCCCCACATTAACGGCTTTAACATCCAATTCTCCTGACACATCCAACTGCTTTGCTTCAGAAGAAGCAGTATCTAACCCACGTAATCTTTTAATTCTTATTTCATTAGCTCCAAGACATTGTCCTAAATAACAAAGTTCATGTACTCTTTCCATAAACAACTGCTCTGTCGCATTCTCAAATGGAAGATACGTTGCAGGTTTGAACGGATGACCTATGTATAAAGTGTTGGCTTGCGGATGCCCAACAGGGAATTGGATTGATGTAGGAAGATCGTTTAATGTAAACACGAATTGTATGTTCCCTTCTTTATCATAGCAACCAGATAGTTGTTTCTCATTACCTAGGGTAAATATAAACTTTCGAGTATTATAGGTTATCGTAGGAAAATATGATGGATCTTCAAGTATCATTTTTGTACTATTGATGTAACCATCCTTTGCCTTTTGCTTGGTTTCAAAATCAGGAGACTCCATTGCCGCAATATACATCTGTCTTCCTTGAAATATATTCATACAATACTGAGCATTGACATAATATATTTGATAGCGAAACTCTTCATTTTCTGTAAGAAGTAAAGCTTCTCTGAATGCACTATTCAGTGCATCATCATATCTGTACGTTTCCTCAGATACTGTATCCTCTCCTTTATCACAACTTTCCTCTAAACTTTTGACCAGTTTTTGCGAATAAGCCAAGCCTATACAATAATAAACGAAAGCCTTACCTTCGTTATCATCTGAAAAATCTGTTGAAGAAAGGATGCTATTTGCTAATTGAATTGCCTCATCGGGTTTACCTTCGTCAATACAACTTGCCAATTCGTCGGTTGGGGTTGTCTCTTCAACGTGTCCTGCAGTATGAGCCATTTTGTTTAACACGGCAGCTATTTTTTGAGCATCAGCTTTAACAGCTGAAGTCTCTCCATTAAAACTAAAGAAATGTTCCAATGGCAAAGATACATTATCTTCGTCATTCCCATATCCCCACAGATAGATTTGCATCTCGCGATATTCAACTCTCTGTATATCATTAAATGCATAAGAATATACGTCTCCCTCATCATTATCAGGAATCCAAGCAAGCCTTTTATTGGTAATAACTATGCCTTGATTTTTGTTTCCAAAGAATGATGTATCATTAAAGAACAAGATTTGTTCATGTATATCATCCAGATTGAAATTATCCCGAATAGAAGCCTTAGCTGTATCAGAAATGTTTGTCATCATACAAACTATATGCTTGCCTCTTACACCATTCATAAAAGCTTTAGCCACTTCGTCAATTGGTGTCTCCGAAAAATTCCAGTTTTTTCCTCCATTAAGATTTTTGTCTATTACATCCATAGACTTATCTACAATGTCAGTAGCTTGCGAAATTGCATTTATGACAGGCGAAGAAGAAGCGACCATATTGACCGCTTTCTTCAAATTTTTAGAATTAAATATTCCCATTAATCCAACTTTATAAATTCAAAATCGTTCTGGTTGCAGCATGCTTTCTTATAGTCGAAAGCATAGAGGCGCATGTAGGCCTCTTGCACCTCCTTGGCTCCATTGTAAAAAGGGGTGACGGTGTGCTGCATGGTTGTTACTGTCACTACCATTTCGGGAGTGAGAACTGTACCGTTAGAGCGCTTGATGCGCTTAGGCTTTACTTGGAATACCTTACTCATAAGCATTCAGTTTTTAAGTTATCGTATATGGTTCATGCAAACGAGCGCAATGAAAGCTGCTTTCAAATTGCCCAAATGCAAGTGTATCAAGTTGCAAAGGTAGGAAATATCTGCGAACCAAACAAGTTCATAATGGTCCATAAGTGAAAAAAGAATGGTGCGAACCCCTACTCTCTTCACTTCCTTGTAAGTTAGGCTCTGGTAAAACCCGTAGAAAAGAAAATGCGAAAGAGGAATCCACACCATATGATGGCGCAGACTCGCTCAAACAAATTCGCGTTCTTTCTACGTTTCAATTTACCAGATTTCAACCTACAGAACTGAATAGTTTGCTCGTGTCCACAAGATTATCTTGTTTCTCTGCATCGTAGCGACTTCAAGCGAGGACTTTCACCTGCCCTGTCACTAACCAATGGCAAATGTATTAAAAATCTGATGAGCCACCAAATTTTTAACAAGAAATCTTATGGATTCCTCCTATATTTCACATTTCAGGGACTCCACTCCCTCCTTCTTTCTGCATTCATACCTTAATTATATAGAGTTATTGTCAATTCTGCGGCAAAAATACAATCCAGTTACGACAAAAACTGACATAGGAGGAGAAAAGATGAAGAGGGAAGATGAAATTGAAGATGAAATACAATATGCATACTGTCCAGAAAGGAGATAGCTTCCTGGTGGGACAGAAAGGAAGAGAAAGAAATTCACTATCGGATACCAAGGATTGTCGATGGAGGATATGTAAAGTAATACCTAAAAATAATGATTTTTGAATACCAGCATTGCTTATTACAGAATTATTGTGTAATTTTGCACACAATAAAATTAGGATAAAACTCAACTCTCGCCGGGTGGAGAACTCAGCGAAAGTTCTATAACAAAAAACAATTATGAAGAAAAGAATATTCATTTTTGCGGCAATACTGTGCATAGGAATGGTCAGCAGCATAATAGCAACAGCCAAAAGTTCCCACTCTGAGGTCATGACCAAGAAAGCAGACGGAACCTACATCGTCAATACCACAACGCTGGGGAAAGACATCAAGGGATTTCGCGGCAACACACCACTTGCTATCTACATCAAGAAAGGGAAAATTGTAGAAATCAAAGCACTTGCCAATCAGGAGACTCCCAAGTTCTTCAACAAGGTAAAACAGGGTCTGCTCAACAAATGGAACGGCATGAAAGTAAAAAAGGCGCATACTGCCCAAATCGATGGTGTCACAGGTGCCACCTACTCCAGCAATGCTGTAAAGGAAAACGTAAAGAGGGGCATCTCGTATTATCTAATACATAAAAAGGGGAAATAGGAAAACTGACTGAGACATGAAATCATTTTTCAGAACAAAACAGTTATTAAGTCTTTTCATCTGTCTGGTCATTGTTTCTTCGCTGGCTATCGTAAAGCATGGCGAACTGTTGGGACACTCTTTCCGATCTGAACAGAAGCCACAGGCTGCAAACAATGACACTCTACGCATACTCGGAAACGGAACTGCCGTCGTCAATACTTCTGCGCTGGCATCAGACATCACAGGATATGGAGGAAAGGTGCCACTCAACATCGTCATCAAGAATGGTGTCGTAGAGAACATTGTGGCGCTAAAGAACGACGAGACAAAGGAATTCTTTGACAATGCCTCTGCCCTGTTTGAGAAATGGAAAGGCAAAACGATAGACGAGGCGATGAACATGAAGGTGGATGCCGTAACAGGAGCCACATTCTCATCCAAAGCCATTATAGGAAACATGCAACGGGGACTTCTGTATGCCAAGAACAACCTGCAGACCGACGAATCAGGAAAAGGCAACAGCAGTTGGGTTTCTTCTGATAACAGCGGCTCTTCTCTCTTCTCCCTAAGAAACATCACAGGTATATGCGTGGTGCTGATGGCAGCCATCCTACCGCTTTTTGTCAAGAACAGAAGGTATCATTTCTGTCAACTGATACTGAATGTCATTGTGCTTGGATTCTGGTGCGGAACTTGCCTTTCTTATTCTTCCCTGCTGGGTTTCGCAGCCCATGGCATGGAGATATCGGGCAACATCATTGCAACAGTCATGCTGATAACGGCCTTCATTTATCCGCTCTTTGGCAAGAAGTCGCACTATTGTACCCACGTCTGTCCATACGGCTCGCTGCAGCAGATAGCAGGCAGAGGGATGAAATACAAGATAAGAATGAGTCCCTTGGCAATCAAGCGGCTTGACAAGCTGCGCAAACTGATATGGGCACTGTTGATGATATGTATATGGGGAGGAGTATGGAGCGAATGGACTGACTATGAGCCTTTTTCGGCATTCATCTTCCGTTCTGCCTCATGGATTGTCATTGCGACAGCCCTTCTGTTCATCGCATTATCCTTTGTGATCACACGCCCCTACTGCCGGTTTGTGTGCCCTATGGGGACATTGATAAAACTCAGATACTAACATACTTTTACTAAAAACATATTAAAACTATATAATTTACGAAAAGATTGTATTGAAATCATGTTTTTCTGCTTATTTTTGCAACAGATTGAAATATAACAACAATGTCATTTGCATCAATATCCATATTGAATAAACATCACAGATGTAATGTAGCCCATTATATCCTTCATTGCAACATTCGAAAATAATATCTATCTCATTACAGATAACATATTATTAACGAATTGAAATTTACATGGGTTTAATCATATTATATTTTTTAGGTGCGCTGTCACTATCCTTTTTATGCTCCGTCCTGGAGGCGGTGCTATTATCTACTCCGATGTCGTTTATCTCGATGAAGGAGAATCAAGGCAACAAGACTGCCTCGTTGATGAAACAGTATAAGAACAACGTAGATCGCCCGGTAGGTGCCATTCTTTCGCTCAACACCATCGCCCACACCATCGGTTCTGCCGGTGTAGGTGCTGAATCTATAAAACTCTTTGGTGAAGAATACTTCGGAATCATTTCTGCCATTCTTACTCTGTTGATTCTGGTGCTTTCAGAAATCATCCCGAAAACGATTGGTGCCTCCTATTGGCGCTCTCTGGCGATGACATCTACCAAGATCATCAGGGTGCTCATTTTCATCACCTATCCTCTGGTACTGCTCTCTGAACTTATCACAAAGGTATTTACACCGAAGAGCCATCAGGCTTCCATGAGTCGCGAAGAAGTTTCTGCCATGGTGGATGTAGGTACCACAGAAGGTATCTTCCGTGAATCAGAAAGCAAGATTATCAAAAGCTGCATCCGTCTGGCTGGAGTAAAAGCCAAAGAGGTTATGACACCATCCATCGTAGTGGAATCGGCTAACATCAATCAGACCATCAAGGAGTTTTACGAGCAGAAAGAGTGGAAATTCTCCCGCATCCCCGTTTATGACAACAATAAGGACTATATCGTAGGATATGTTCTGAAAGACATGGTGCTCAAGGAGGTTTCGGACGACAAGTTCCAAACCAAATTATCCGAACTGGTACGCCCGATTCTCTCTTTCAAGGAGGACGAATCCTTGTATCAGATATGGGAAAAGATGCTGGAAAAACGAGAGCACATCTCCATCATCATTGATGAATACGGCTGCCTTCGTGGCGTGGTTTCCATGGAAGATGTGATAGAGACGATGACAGGCGTGGAAATCGTTGACGAAGACGATGTTGCCGTGGACATGCAGGCTCTGGCAAAGGAAAAGTCGCGTATGATGATGCTGAAAAAGAAATAAAAGAAACATCTTACTCAACTTTCGCAAATGGGGAAGTTAAAGAAGTTAGAGAAGTTAAAGGGCAAATGCTTTTGTGGATTTGCCCCTTCCCCATTCCCTTTGTGCTGTTGGCTATAACCTCTAACGACCGAAGGGAGTGATAACTTCTATCACTTCTGAACTTGCGAAAGTTCAATTACAAATACAGAATCGTCTAATACCTCCTCACGGGTCGATAGGTGATGGTATAGATGTGATGGAAGTAAGGCTTCCAGAAATTATTCTCGGCCTTGTCTTGCTCGTGTACGATACAGATGCCATAGAAGCGGGTGCCCGTGTCGCGGTATTCCTTGAACTTATCGAGCAGCAAACGAGGAGGCTCCGGAATCATAAAGTCAGTGATCCACAGCACGTCGGCATTGACATAACGCAAGCCGTCGTTATCGAGCAGAGAGAACATCTCGTCCATCATCTTGCGTGCATTCGTGCCACCACCGATGAAGGGAAGATGAGAAGCGCCTGACTGGCGCTGCGGCTTCTCTGCATCAGACTCATCCGAAGACTGAGGTATCTGCAAACCCAACTTGCGCATACGGTTGAGCCGGCGTTTCTCCATCAGGTCGACGGCATGGATATTGACCGAAAAGTCTATGAGATAACAGTCACGTTCCAGGTCCTCGGCAGTCTCTTCGAGCAGGGAGATTAGTGTGGAGGCTACTCGCTCAGGGGTGCCATACATACTTGCCGAAGTGTCGAGACACACAATCATGGGACCCTTGCGCGAGGCATGGGTGAAGCCCAACTTGCGTGAAGGCTTTGCCATCTCGCTCTTATAGCGGAAGGTCTGCAGCCTACGCGTACGATACTTATAGATAAAGAGTCCCTCCATGTCCTCATCGCTATACTGTGCAAGTTCGAGAGGCAGCAAGGAGTTGAGGTCGTCGCCCACGGTAATGCCCTCAATGTCGCTACCTGCCGAGTGCTCCATCTTCATGTCTACACCAGAGGCTATAGTAAGCCGGTCCTTGCCATTGGCGTCTGCCACACGACCCATCTTTGCCACTATCTCCTTGATTTCGGGATAGCGGTCCTGTATCTTCATCTGGTTCAGCCTGCGTTCAAACTCTGTCTCGGTCCATCCGCCCGACATCAGTTCCCAAGCCTGTACGGCTCTGCTCTCGGGTATTCCCTTGGCCTTGATGTTTCGGGTCACCTGATCCATCATCTTGATGAGTCCGCTCTCGAAATTGTTCTGTCTGATGGCGATGAAGTTCTTCAGTTTGCCAAGAGTCTGCCTTTCGATACAGTCTTTCCAGTCTCTCACCAGGCGTTCCCAGTTCTCGCTCTTCGAAGCGCCCTCGCCTTGAAACAGCCGCACGAAGAAAGGCTTGTCGAAACCGTCGGCACCATAATCCTGCTCCAACTGATTGAGCAAGGGATGCCACATCTGCCTGTCCATACGCCTGAAGCTGGTCCACGACAACACATCTTCGGCACGATGAAAGGCAGTCCAGGCACGCTGGCGCTGAAAACGGATGTGATGCACACACTCCACCACAAACTTGCCCACGCAGTCGTAGAACACCTTTGCCTTGATCTTGCTGTTCACCACCTGGCGCATGAACTTCTGCACCTCCTCACCTGTTGCGATGGTTATCTTCAGGTTGAAGAGATGAACGAGATAGTCTTTCAGCGGGTCTTCCTTCGTATTCCAGGGCATGACCTGTGCCGGCAGTTCGGGCATGATCACCCGACCTGTCTTACAGAAGTCGTCCAGCATCTTGAGGTAATACTGGGCCTCGGCAAAATCCTTATTCGTTTGGTAGTTCATTTTTTACTCTTTCGCCATCAAGTATTCGGCAAAGATTCTGGCTGCACTCTCCACTTTGGCAGCGCATGGGCGCGACTTATAGTATTCGGCTGTACGGGCAGAGGCGACATAGCTCGACTGGGCTTTCTCATGGCCTTTCAGTCCTAAGATCTCGGCACAGATGATGCTGCCATTCTGCTCTTTCGACTGGGCGAGCAGTTGCTGCACCACCTTGTAGCATGCCGACTTTCCTTCGCGGTCATCGCCTTCGGTCTGTCCGCAATCAAGTCCTACAAGGACAACTATTCCCGACACGGCACCGCACATCATCCGCATCCTTCCTACTCCACCTCCGAAGCCAGCACCGATGCGCTTCGCCATCTTTTCGTCAAGACCATATAGGTCGGCAAAGGCTGCCACTACAGACTGGCAGCAGCCATAGCCCTGCATGAAATTATCCACCGCCTGCTGCACACGCTTCTCCAACTCGGGAGTCAATTTCTTCTGTTCATTCATATCTTCTTATCTTAATATGTTGCAAAGATAATTCTTTTATTCCAAAACGCCACCACCTCCGTGACAATTCTTTCAATCCAACAGCAAAAGTACCATTAAAAGCTATGATTTGTACATCATTAACGATAGCATCACTTTGCAAGAGGTTGACGCCTATCGTTAATGATGTACAAAAGGCAGGAAATCACAAAAATCAAGGAAAATATGAAATTTATGGCATTAAATAATTTATGTTCACAAAAAAATCCCTATCTTTGCAGTATCCTTACGGAGTTTTAACAACTCTCTACTTGATGAATGTATGGTAACTTGGTAGTAACCATAGAAAAGACAATACAAAGAATTGTCGCACGCTAATTTATTAATCTTAAAAGACAATTATTTATGAAGAAATTAATTATGCTTTGGCTTTTCGCCATTATCTCTATTGTGGGTTTGGCACAAAATACAACAAAGCACCTAAATTACATGGGAATTCCTATTAATGGAACCATCACGCAGTTTCAAGCAAAGTTGATAGCCAAAGGATGTGTCCATGATAAATTAACTAGTAATTCTTTAGGAGTGGGATGTCGTGCTTTTAAAGGACATTTCATTGACAACAAAGTATCAATTTTTGTCTATTATGACGAGAGTACAAAGATAGTCTATCGCGTCAAAACCTTAATTGCCAACATATCAGAAAGTATTGTTGACCAAAAATACAATCAAATCAAAAACATGCTTCTACAAAAGTATGGTATGACATATAGTCATTATGGTGAACAAACTGGGAAAGAATCATTTTCTATACTTGTCGAAGGAAATGAATTGAACCCAAATATGGACTTAACGAGTCTGCCTCTATCTGTAAATGGTTTCAAGGGAAATATTGACCTTTTTATTGCCATGGATGAAACATTCCTTAGCTATCCGTTTAACTATAACTTGCACATTGACTATTACGATGCCATCAACAATGAGAAGCATCAAAATCGAGGCTTAGAAGATTTATAAAACAAAAATTAAGAAGAAGTTCATTTAAGGATGCACCCAAGAACAATTGCCTTGGTACATCCTCGTTTTTCATGACTTCGTCTTCACGACAATCTCATTCAATTTATCCAACACTTTTTCCTTCTCATTACTTCCCTTAGTAGAAAGTCTCAACAGAGGCAAGCCATAAGTAGACAGAATATGATTTTTCATCAAATCTCGCTGATACTGTTCTGATTTCTCATTATGATATGAATAGCCGTCAGTTTCTATCGCCAAGACTGATTGCTTACTCACGGCATTGATAATAAGAAAATCGAGATGCGTACTATAGTTGGAAGCAAATTTTCGTTCCTCAATAGTCATAAATGATGTTTCTTTAACCACTTGCCTTAATGGGATATGGCAAAGAACTTTCAAATTACAGAATCGCCTATCACTTGCCAGCGTCTCTTGCAACAAGCTATAAGTCAAGGTTTCTGATACATATTCAGAGACCTGTGGGTGATTAGCAAGAAATGCCATGCGTTGCTCTGTATATTGCTCATAGAGGTAATCAAAAATGGAAGCCAACTTACTTTCCGTTACCATACAGTTGTTGTAAGCTATATAGTCGATTAAGTCCATCACATTACCATGTTGTTCCTGTTCATTTCCTGTTACTACCAAACAGAATTTTTTCTTTGCTCTTGACACTGCCACATTCAGCATATTGGCATCATCTGCAAATGGTGTAATTTGGTTGTCAACCACACTCATAATAATGGCATCTTTCTCACGTCCTTGATACTTATGTATCGTAGCAACCTCCACACCCTCCAACTGCTTTTTGAAAGCATTCACTTGATTATTGTATGGAGTAATAATTCCGATACTATCATACTTTTTCAAAATAGGCAGCACCTCATCCCTTACAACATCTATTTCTCGTTGATTATACTGATTGATGGCATGATTGCCTTTTACTGTTCGGATTGCGCAAAGCACATTATCTTCTTCTTTATCCTCTGTCATAATCAACAAATTTCCACCATAAAACTTTTGGTTACAGAAGTTGATGATTCGAGGATGACAGCGGTAATGTTCACGAAGCAAGGTTTCTGGTACGCCCTTCATCACATCCAAAACCGATTGCAAGAAGCTATTCTTTCCACAATCATAGCCTTCCGCAATATGATATTGACTCATAATAGCTTCCAGTTTCGTCTTATCCTCATCTGTTATCACATTGGGAAGTTGTAAAACATCTCCCACAACAACGGCATTGTATGCACAAGTCAAAGCCAAGGCGCCTGTATCTATCGACACCTGTGAAGCCTCATCCATAATAACATAGTCAAATAGTTTATCGGCTATCATACAAGAACGTGCTGAGAATGTCGTGCTGAGAACAACAGGGTATTGCTGGGCAAACTTCTTTCCATTCCTCTTCAAGTCAATTGTATCGGTGAATACAGGACGTACCTGCTTATGATATCTCTCACACAAGGATGCCTTGAACAAACCCATTGACAACTCAACCATCTTTTCCGTCATAACCTTAGAATCATATTGCTCCAACTCACGTTCTATCTCAATAATGCGACATGCAATTTCTTCCTTTCGATTAAGATAGTACAATGTTTGAAACTCCTTGATATGTAAAGCTGTCTTAGACGTATCTTCAAAAATTCCGATAATATCTAAACGATGCTTGCAAATCCATTTTAACCTCCATTTTTTAGGCGTTCTTTAAATTTCACAAACCAAGATTTTGGCATGGAACTTTCTTCTTTAACCATTTCTTGATAATCCAACCATAATTTGATTATACGGGAGGAAGGAAAACGCCTAAAAGATTGTTGTTCAACCACTCCTGTAATCATACAAAAGTGTTTCCATTCCAGAATGACAGCCTGTTGCTCTTGCAATAATTTAGCCTTTTCATTCTGCAAGACATACACTCTGTCAAGTTGGTCCAAGACTGCATGTAGTTGTTTCCGCATGTGCATTTTGTCCGTCATGCCGATACTCCAAGTTGCACATTCATCAGGCACTACAGATTGATGCTCTATGAAAGCTTCTTTGTTTGCCTTGCTTCCAAGCGGTGCAACGATAAAGGAAAGGCCATATTTTTCCAACTTTTCTTGTATATTTGCAGTTGCAGAATTATTATTAGAAACCACCAGTACCGTTTTGCCTTGGCACACAATATTTGCAATAATATTCAAGATGGTTTGTGTTTTTCCCGTTCCTGGAGGACCTTGAACAACACTCATCTGAGATTCAAAAGCATTCTTCACTGCTTTCTTTTGACTGACATTACAACCAAAGGGATAAATCAGATCACCATGGTTAAGTTGAAGCAAAGGATGCGTTTCGGGATTGAGATAGCAAGAAGCAGCACTACCGGAATCCACAAAATTTATACTTTCGTATATCTGCGACAAGATTCCATTTTTCTCCTCTTCCTTGCCAAGCGGATTGATGGCTGCAACATTTTTTAGGTAAGTAAAAACATCTATGGCTTTTTCCTCCGTCAAACATGATGTTACAATAGATATTTTTTCTTGACAGCCTTCTATAACATATCCATTCTTGAAAACAATCCGCCAATAAATAAGATTGCCAGACATAAACTCCCATATTTCCCTTACTTCTTTTTCCTCCTTACCCGACACAAAAACCTTGGCAAACAAAGGGTCTATCCACCTTGGATTACTAAGCCATACCACATTATTACAACTATAATTATAACTTTTGGGATTATTCTTAAAGCGCACAAGATAGCCATTCGACATTTTTTTCTTGATTATGTCGATTTGCATTGTCTTCGGCTGACCATTCAAAAGAATGAGATGGCGAGATAAATCCATAGACTCCTATTTCTTATTTTTTATTTCATTCTCCAGATTCTCCAAGAAGCGCAAGTCCTCCTCATCAGCATTCTGGGCATCCATTTTTTTACGCCTTTCATCAAAACGGCAATAAACTTCCTTGGCGTACGCCTCCATTTCACCATTGGACACTTGACCATTGCCTTTTAATACAGCTTGTCCCTGGAAAGTAAGCAAAGCATCCACATTGCTTCTCCAATAATCTAAAGTAAGGTCTTTGCGCTCTTTCACACGAAGTTCTGCAGACTCCAAGAAGAGCATGACAAGACGATTGAGTTTGTCCATCTCATCTTTCACCAAGTAATTCTTGGCAATAATGACATCACCTTTTCTTACAACACTTCCCTTCCATGTCATAAGTCCCATATTTGGCAAAGTCTCGTCAGCACGTTGCATCACAATCTCTGCCGCAGTATTGCCAGTTACCGCATAGAGCAACTTGTTCTGTGCCTCGGCAAAGAACATCTGGGTAGCTTTTTCTCTTGCCTCATAGTCACTGCTCAACTTAAACAAGTCACGCAACTTTTGATAAAATCGCTTTTCCGAAGCTCTGATATCGCGGATACGTTGCAGCAACTCATCGAAATAGTCTGGGCGACCATCAGGATTTTTCAGCCGCTCGTCATCCATTGTAAATCCTTTTACAAGATACTCTGAGAGATGCTGCGTTGCCCATTGACGGAACTGAACACCACGAACACCACGAACACGATAGCCTATAGCGAGAATCATCTCCAAAGAATAATAAAGCACCTTATAGTTGCGTCCATCCGATGCAGTTGTCAAATAATATTTGACAACTGCATCTTTATCTAACTCATTGTCTTTCAGGACTCCAGCTATATGATGACTAATACTTTGCTTAGAGGTCCCAAAAAGTTTGGCGATTTGCATTTGGTTGAGCCAAACCTTGCCTTCACGGGTCATCAGAGCGACATTTACCTTACCGTCTTTAGAGCGATAAATGATGATGTCGTTCTGCTCATTGTCCGCAGGATACGTTTGATGTTCGTTGTTCATTATATGATAATGTTTTTATATTTTCACTCAACTTCCGTACATGCGAAAGTCTGTCAATAAGAGATCAGAGGTAGCTCCAGCCGACGATGGCTTGCTCCATTTTCTGACATAGCGACTGAAACTTCTGGCATAGCGAGTTCGACCATTTGGTCATACCGAACAGCTGCTTCTGCTCCAGGAAAGCATCATTGTCCCATTGCATGTAGTCGTAGTCGGAGAAGTAACGTTTGTATTCTCGCAAGGTGTCGCCTGAGAAACGCTTGTAGCCTTCGATGTCGCCAAACCAGTAGCTGCTCATCATCTGGCGGGCAAAAGCCTCATGCGAATAGTTGGCCAAAAGATTGTGATGCCTCAGCACACTCCATACGCAAAACCACTGGTTCTTCTTGTTTACCAGCTTCACCATCAGGGAAATCGTTTTGCGCAATTCGTCCATTTTCACCGGTCTGCCGTTGTGTACCGTTACGAAGACCTCATTGTCGTACTGCGGCTTTATTTCATTCGGATGCTGACATTCGAAAATCTGCTGTTCCAGAAGTTGCCATTTTGCAGTAGCAGAGAGCAGACTGATGTATTCTTCTGCAGTAAATGTCTGCTGGTTTACTTCCTTTCCCATCTCGTAGGCATCGTTTACATGGTGCAGGAACGGCAGGAGCAGACTTTCCGGAACTTCGTTTTGCAGTTTTCGCTGTTCACTGCGCATCTGATCAATGTTGAGCGTCTTATGGTCGTTATTGTATTCCAGAGTAGAGAAATACAGGTCGATGTCTTTCTTGCCTCCCGGGTCTGTAGAATATTTCTGTACTGCCATTTCGGTGAGTCGCCCAGCCTCCTCGTCTGTAATATATCTTCCGCAGACATCGTTTACCTGTCGGAAATGATACACCAGATAGCATGAGTAGCCATATAGCTGGAAGATGTTCCAGAATCTTTCTTCGGATCTCACTCCAGGATATTTAGCACACTTGATCTTCTTGAGGAAAGCTCTTTCCACAATATTGATGTCGGCTCCTAAATTGGCAATGGAGTCTTCCACCATGCCATCCTCTATGAGCAGTTCGTGCAGTTTTGGGAACAGCATGCTCATCTGAGCTGAAAACATGCCGCTCTTATGACCTTCCAGATTTTTGGTGGTCTTATATCTGTCTATTACTTTTTTTAAGAAAGGGCTCATTTCATTGATGACTATCTGGCTGATAGTACCGAGATGGGACTGATTGATGAACTTGCGCTGGTGTGTCAGGTCGTTGTGCTGCAAGGCGAGATCCTGGTCTGCCATATAGCAGAGCCTTGAAGCCTTGGTGCACAGAGAACGTATGTCACAGTTCATCTCCTGGGTGCTGTAGTCTTCCCAGCCTTGAATGAAAACCTGACACATCATATAAAAGGTGTTCAGTTGTCGGTCGAAAACTTCATAGCTGAACTGAGATTGTTGTTCTTCTTTTTCTGTCATTGTTATATGAGTCGTCTGCCGTTACCTGTTTTGTGCAGGTATTTACTTGCAGAATTTGAATGAAAATGAAAGTGACGCAAAGTTAAAGAAAAAGAATGAGAATACCAATGAATGTATCAGGAATTTTTATTTTTCCCTGCTGTTTTCCCTGCTGCCCATTATTTTTTCCCTGTTTTTCCCTGATGTGTTTCTATATGGCAGGGAAAACTTGCAAAAGAGGGCTTCCGCTTTGTATCTTTGCATTGTCTAAAAAAAATAGTACTGCGATGTGGTAAAAACCCTTCATCCTTCATTACTTACACATAAGTAACTATAGAACAGGATGTTACGAGGCAAATTACTCGAATTCACCCTTCTCCCTCACCCCCTGTGTTTATCGGCATTCCGGGCGAATACATGAAGGATGAAGGCAAAACATCGTATCGGATTTCAAACTTCTGGTATTCCTGCTATCTGAGAAGTTGGTATGACTGCTTTCCTGATCACTGGAACTTAGACTTAATATTTTGTCTGCCTAAAGCACTTTTGTGCCCTGACTAAGGGCACAAATGTGCTCTGGTAAGATAAAAAGCTATCTCCGAGTTCCAGCATCCTATCTCCGAGTTCCAGCATCCCTGTATAAGCCTTACCATTCTATGAATTACTCAACTTTCGCATATCAGGAAGTTAAAGGAGTTAAGGAAGTTAAGGAGTTAAGACGTATGTCTTTACAGATAGATCTTCAACCAAAAAGGCTGTTGGCTATAACTTCTAACTACCGAAGGGAGTGATAACTTCTATAACTTCTGAACTTGCAAAACTTCAGTAACTTAAAAATAAAAGAAAATATGAAGAAAATTTCATTGAGTGTAGTTTGCCCCATGGCATCCTGCACACGCAGCAACACTTGCGCCCGTTATGCGCAGTATGTCAAGGCACTTACCTGTGCCGATACCTTTGAGGTGCTCAATGTGAAGCACCTGCAGTGTGAGGGCGAGAAGTGCCCCTATCATCTTGTGTCAGAAAAGCAAGTATGGGCAAGGGGATTCCAGCGCATCTACAGTACCATCCCGGCGGGAAGAACCCATTATTTCTATTCCCGTACGCCTTATGCCCGGCGCAGGTTTTATAAGGCGAAGAATGGCGAGATAGCCATTGACCCCGACATGCAGCAACACCTTATCTCCATCTTCCGGGAGCACGGTGCTGACATGAACATCGGCTTCGACAGTTATGAAGAAAAGGACGTACTGGTGGAGAAATAAGTATCACGTGGATGCGCTACTCCGCATACAGTTTCATCGTGTCCTGACGGGTAAAGGCCAGCTCTCTGTAGAAATCGCGAAGATAAGAAGAGAGTTCGGTCTTGTCGTCGGAAGAAACGAAGAGGTTGTCGCCTAACTGGCGTTCCAGGGATGTCAGGGCATCAGAGAGACTCTCTATCTCGCCCTCGTAATCCCTGCCCTCATCAGGACTGCGGCGGATGCGATGATATTTGATGTCCTCGGCAAGGGCATTCTTCATCTCTACCAACTTGTCGGCATGAGGAGCAAAGAGTGCTTTGATGACGAGCGCACGGATAGCATCCCTCTCCTCCGGCTCCTGCCACAGGCAATGGTAGATGGGAAGAAGATCGCATACCGCCACTTCCGCCCGATCCTGCATAAAGGCTGAGGTACGAAGCAGGCGCATGATGTTCTTCCAGCGACGGTCGCTCACATACACATGACGGCGCTCGGCAGCCTCATCCACATTCACGGCTCTCAGGGATTTGCGGATAGCAGAAATGGCATCGAGTACCTCCTCCTTCACTCCTATACGATCGATGGCCTTCGACCATTCCGCATACTCCTCAGCAGTAATCGCATTTGAATTGGCTTTCCCTTCGGCCGCCGCACACTGTCCTACCGCTTCACTCTTCACCTCCAACAGCATCTCTCGGAAGTTCTTCTCCTGCCGGATGGGACGGCTCTCTATGCGGATGACGAATCGGTCCCACAGCGCCTCCAGGCCCTCGCCCTTGGCTGGCAACTCGTTGCTGGCAGCCACGAGGAGTTTCAGCGGCAACTCGATTTCGCGTATGCCGTTGCGGAACAGTTTCTCGTTGATGACCGTAAGCAGGGTGTTCTGTATGGCAGGACCCGCCTTCCATATCTCGTCGAGGAACACGACATCGGCTGTAGGAAGATAACCATCCACAGCACGCTCATAGGTATCGGAGGTCTTCAGTTTCTGTATGCTCACAGGACCGAAGATCTCATCGGGCGTAGAGAAGCGCGACATGAGATACTCGAAATTGCGTGCTCCACGGAAGGCACACTTCAGCTGTCGTGCCACCATACTCTTGGCCACACCCGGTGGACCTAAAAGAATAACGCTCTCGCCTGCCAGAGCGGCAAGGAGCGAGAGCGATATTTCTGTTTCTTTCTCATAAATGCCCCGGTTCATATCCCGAAGCAAGAGTTTGAATCTTTCAAGCATGTATCTTATTTCACATTACCTACTTTGATCAAATACTCAGCTATCTGAACGGCATTGAGCGCTGCGCCCTTGCGAATCTGGTCGCCTGTGAGCCACAATGTATTGCCGTTGTCATCGGCGAGATCCTTACGGATACGGCCTACATAGACATCGTCCTTACCCGCACTCTCCAAAGGCATTGGATATACGTAGTTCTGTGCGTCGTCCTTTACGGTTACGCCAGGAGCAGCCTCCAAAGCCTTGCGGATGTCCTCTACAGCCAATGGCTTCTCGGTCTCGAACCATACGCTCTCTGAGTGAGAACGAAGTGAGGAAACACGTACACAAGTGGCACTGGTGCGAACATCCGAGTGCATGATTTTACGAGTCTCGTTGTACATCTTCATCTCCTCCTTGGTATAGTCGTTAGGAGTCATCTTGTCTATCTGAGGAATGACATTGTATGCCAACTGATGTGGGAACTTGTTGATATGGTCTGTCTTGCCAGTCTCGATGATGTCCTTATACTGCTGCTCAAGCTCAGCCATGGCTGCAGCACCAGCACCCGAAGCACTCTGGTAAGAAGAAATATGAATCTTCTTGATATGGCTCAGGTCGTCGATAGGCTTCAATACCACTACCATCATGATGGTGGTGCAGTTAGGATTGGCGATGATGTTGCGTGGACGGTTGAGCGCATCCTCGGCGTTTACCTCTGGTACTACCAATGGCACATCGTCGCACATACGGAAAGCGCTTGAGTTGTCAATCATCACAGCACCATACTTGGTGATAGTATCGGCAAACTCCTCAGAAGTTCCACCGCCAGCAGATGTGAATGCGATATCGACATCTTTAAAATCATCGTTATGCTGCAAGAGTTTCACCTCATAGTCCTTTCCCTTATAGTTGTATTTTCGTCCAGCCGAACGCTCAGAACCAAACAACACCAACTCATCCATTGGGAAATTTCTCTCAGCAAGGATACGCAGGAATTCCTGACCTACTGCACCGCTTGCACCAACAATTGCTACTTTCATAATCGAATCTTTTTAAAAGTTGTTTAAAGTGAATCTTTTGGAAAAGAAAAGAATGCTCCTTTCCAGCATGATGATTTCTCATCTTTGGTTGTCTTCTAACGCTTATTCTCTCAAATCCGCTGCAAAGGTAAGACTTTTTCTACAATATCAAGCAAAAAATCCCATAAATTATTGCTTTTTGTTGCATTTTTATTACTTTTGCTAACATTTCTGCATTATTTTGCACAAAATATCATTCATCCATCGCCGCTACTCATATTTACGATGAAACATCAGCAGACAGAGGGCTTATCTTTCTATCTTAAGTTTGCTTTCCGGGTGCAAATTTACAAAAATCTTTGCACATATAATTGATAAGGAGGCAAAAGACTTTGCTTTTTCAAGATTTATTATTATTTTTGCACCCATATTATAGGAAGAGTGATGCAGTTGATGCTCGAGAACTCTCCCGAAAAACAGAATGCCTATGCTGAACATTGCACAATATTTCCCGATAACCGACCCTACGCTGATCTTCTTCGTCGTGATGATCATCATCCTCTTTGCGCCTATCATCATGGGTAAGCTCCGCATTCCACACATCATCGGTATGGTATTGGCAGGAGTGCTCATAGGCAAATACGGGCTCAACATCCTGGAGCGCGACTCTTCCTTTGAGTTGTTTGGCAAGGTTGGTCTATACTACATCATGTTTCTGGCTGCCCTCGAGATGGACATGGAGGGTATGAAGAAGACGAAGTCGAGACTGCTCACTTATGGCCTGCTGACGTGCTTTATTCCTTTCGGACTCACCTATTGGATGAGCGTCACACTCTTGGGCTATTCCACCAAAGCCTCATTCCTGCTGAGCTGTATCATGGCCTCGAATACGCTCATCGCCTACCCCATCGTGTCGCGTTACGGACTGCAACAGAAGCCGAGCGTCACGCTGAGTGTGGGGTCGAGCATGATCTCCCTGCTCATCGCCTTAGTGATGTTGGCGGGTCTGGTGGCTTCGTTCACCGAGCACGACGGCGTACTCTTCTGGGTACTCTTTGCAGCCAAGTTTGCCGCTTATTGCAGTGTGATGATATTCCTCATACCCCGTCTCACCCGATGGTTTCTTCGCCGATACAGCGATGCCGTGATGCAGTTTATCTTTGTCATGGCCATGCTCTTCATGAGTGCCGCCCTCTCGCAGATGGTAGGCATTGAGGGAGTCTTTGGTGCCTTCTTTGCGGGCCTTATATTAAATAGGTATATACCTCATGTGTCGCCACTGATGAACCGGCTCGAGTTTATCGGCAACGCCCTCTTCATTCCCTACTTCCTGATAGGAGTGGGCATGCTGATCAATGTGGGACTGCTCTTCCAGGGCGGACATATTCTCTGGGTAGTGCTGTGCATCGTGTTCTTTGGCACCCTGGGCAAGGCCATTGCCGCCTATGCTGCCTGCTTTGGCTTTCGCCTGCCCCTGTCTTCGGGTCACATGATGTTCGGTCTTACCTCAGCCCATGCTGCCGGCAGTATCGCCATGGTGATGGTGGGAATGAACATTCTTGTAGGCAAAAACACCTATCTTGTCGACGACGACATGCTCAACGGTGTGGTGATCATGATACTGTGCACCTGTATCATCTCCTCGCTGCTTACCGACTGGTCTTCGCGCATGATAGTACTAAGAGACAAGGAGCTGCCGGAGGCTGAGGACGAGAAGAGCGCCAACGACGAGAAGATACTCATCCCCGTGCGCTATCCCGAATATGCCGACAACCTGATGAGCCTCGCCTTCTTGGTGAGAAACCAGAAGCTGAACCGCGGTTTGGTTTGTCTCAATGTGGTGTATGAGGACAAAGACATGCGCTACAACCAGGAGCAAGGCAAGCGACTGCTCGAACATTGCAGCCAGATAGCAGCAGCCACCGATGTGCTCACGCAGACCCAGGTCAGAATAGCTGCCAACATCGCCAATGGCATTAAGCACGCCTTCAACGAGTTTCAGTGTTCCGAGATCATCATCGGCATGCACATGCATCCGGAGCGCTCACCTAAGTTCTGGGGCGAGTTCCATCAGAGTCTCTTCAATGGACTCAGCCGCCAGATCATCATGGCACGCATCCGCCAGCCGCTCAACACCATACGCCGCATACAGGTGGCTGTTCCTTCGAGAGCTGAGTTTGAGCCAGGCTTCTACCGCTGGGTAGAACGTCTGTCGCGCATGGCACGCAACCTCGACTGCCGCATACAGTTCCATGGCCGTATGGAGGCTCTTTCGCTCATCAACGAGTTTATCAAGAACCGCTATCCCGAGGTCCGTTCCGACTATACGCTCATGACCCATTGGAACGAGATGCCCCAGATAGCCTCGCAGATAGCTCCCGACCACATGTTTGTGGTGGTAACAGCCCGCAAGGGAACCGTCTCTCATAAGGCTGCCCTTGAGCGTCTGCCCGAAGAGTTGACCCGTTTCTTCTCCGGCACCAATCTGATGATCATCTTCCCCGACCAGCATGGTGATGCCTCTGGCGAGCATCTCACCTTTGCCGAGCCTCAGCATCAGGAGGAAGAGAGTGCCTACGAGATGATGAGCCGGTGGCTGAAACGGCATTTCAAGTTTTAGGGTTTTTCAAGAACCGGAAACACTATAATCAATTATCAACATACATTAATTTTTTAACAAGATGAAGAAAACATTCACCAAATCAGTCATCGCAGTCACAGTGGGTGCCTTGACTCTCAGTTCATGCATCGGCTCTTTCGGCCTTACCAACTCAGTTCTCAGCTGGAACAAGCGAGCTACAGACAACAAGTTTGTCAATGAGCTTATCTTTATCCTCATCTCTCCAGCCTATGCTGTATGCTCTGTAGCCGACCTCTTCGTACTCAACTCCATCGAGTTCTGGACAGGCGAGAAGGTGATCGGACAAGTAGGAACCACCAAGGACGTGATGGGCAAGGACGGTCGCATGTATGCTGTCAAGACTTTGAAGAATGGTTACGAGATAACCGACCCCGACGGCGAGAAGTCTTACTTCGTATTCAACAAGAAGAACAAGAGCTGGTCATACAGTAAGGATGGCGACATCCACGAACTCTTCAGTTTCAATGAGGACGGCAGCATCCAGGCCTGTCTGCCAAGTGGCGCAAAGATGAATGTCACTGCCGACGAGAATGGCTTATTCCAGCTCCGCATGGCGATGAACGATGGCTTCTACTATGCTTTCAACAAGTAAGCCGTTCATCATTTTCTGAAATTCAGTTTACATCAACATATAGGGTGTCGCATTGCCTCATTCATGGGGAATGCGACACCCTATGCACGTTTTGTACTATACAGAAAGCCTCTTTTGTGCTATTCAAAGCCTTTTTAGTGTTATATACGTTTAGTGATTTTTTTGTAAATTTGCAACCGAAGCCACCAGTGTGTTTCAGCCTGATACTGACAGAGATTTTCCAGGAGATTTCCTTGCCTACTTCAAGAAACTGACGGACAAAAACGCCTTTTACCATATGTATGTCTGCCCAACCTCTGCCCATTGGGGCTTTCGGTATAGGTATAGACGTTACAAACGTAACACTTTTATCTTGGGAACCACTTTATTTGGCTGGCAAAGTATAATTTTAAGGTCTGATTTAACATTATTAAATATAAATATGTCAAAGAATTCCACTTTTGCTTGATTTTTCTTGCCGAAAAGTTTGTATTATCAATGATTATTCGTATCTTTGCAGCGTCAGTCCTCGCCAAGCCTCTTAACAATGCTCAAATCGTGCGAGGCGTTTTTTGTTTATACACATTTGAATATGGCGAATCTTATTCCCTTTACAAAACGGTTTGAATCTTCGGAAAATCTCGTTAATTTGCTTGAATCACGAGGTTTACAGATTTGTGACAGAAACAAAGCCATACAGTACCTTGACAATATTGGTTATTACAGATTGTCTGCTTATATGTATCCTTTGTTGAAGATGCCCAAAACAGCACATTCGTATAAGGAAGGTTCAACATTCGAAAAGGTGATGATGCTTTATCGCTTTGACAAGAAACTGAGACTACTCATGTTCAATGAAATAGAAAAGATTGAAATTGCTATCAGACGTGCGGTGATGCAAATAACAGCAGATATGACAGGCAATCCTTTCTGGCTTACTGACTCTTCTTACTTCTTGGATAGTTCCAGGTTTAATGAAACAATGCGAGCTATATCCAAGGAATATAGTAAATCCAAGGAGGAGTTCATTCTCCATTTCAAACGAACTTACTCCGAATCCTACCCGCCATCGTGGATTTTAGGAGAACTGCTTACTATTGGAAACGTCAATGCCATTTATCGCAACATTAAACAAAATCGCATACGCAAGCGTATTGCCAAACGTTTTGGGTTGCCTATCAATGTGTTTGAGTCATGGCTCACAGTTATTGCTGTTACTCGAAATGCCTGTGGTCATCATTCAAGAGTATGGAACAAGCAGAATGCTATTCAGCCAGCGATTCCCAATAGTCCTGCAGGAGAATGGATAACGCTACCAACAGATTCCATGCGTGCTTACTTTGATCTCTGCATCATCAAGTACTTTCTTAATGTTATATCCCCCAATAATGATATGCAATCCAAACTAACATGGTTGTTCATTCGGTTTCCTGAAATTGACTTAAAAGCTCTCGGCTTTCCGCAGGGATGGTAAACGGAACCATTATGGAGGTAATAACATGTGGAATGGCTACTGATCATTCACTCCCTTACATGGTTTTCTTTGTTTCCTTTTTATCATATTATAGGGTCGGTTCAAACGACCCCATCCAATCCATATCTATGTAATTTTGATGTGTAACTACTCAGTACCCATATGGAGAACTGATAGTTATAAATGCTATACTTGTGTTATCCACCATTAAACCCAAAGAAACTATCGCTTAATACTGGAGAAATTTTACTCCTATACTATATAAATGTTTTTTAGCCTACAGGGCGGACGCATCAAAATGCGTTCGCCCTGCTTGTGGTTTACGATTTTGGTTGCTGTGTATTCATGCGCAGGCTTCCTGCTGACAGATTTCCGCTCTTTACCTTCAGCTCCACCTTGCCTACTTGACGACGAGCACGCAAATAGATGCAAGCAGAACCCTTATAGAGGCTTCGCGAGGCATGGGCTGCCAACTGTTTGTCACCTACTGGCAACTCTGACGAAGCCATATCGCCATTGCCTACTGCCACGATATCGGCTTCGCCCTTCACCTCTATATGTAATAAGTCATGAGCACTCAGCACGCGACGCCCCTTGCGGTCAACAGCAGTCACTCTCACCATCATCAAGTCTTTGCCGTCTGCATGCCAGTCGGTAGTTTCGGGCTTCAACTTCAGCGCCACAGCCTCTCCGGTAGTGGTAAGCTGATGACGCGCCACTACCTTTCCTGCCTTCCTTGCCACAGCCACCAATGTGCCAGGCTCATAAGGCACAGCATCCCAGCGTATGCGGTTGCGCAGTTTGGGATCAGCGTCATTCTTTTTTACTCCCAGGCTCCTGCCATTGAGCAGCAGTTCCACCTCATCGACATTCGTATAGGTATAGAGTGAGAGCTGCTCGCCCTGGTTTCGGTTCCAGTTTTCAGACAACCGTTGGGTAGCCACATTGATGCCGTTCCACTGCGTATCGGTGCCAGCCTTCTCAATGATGGCGATATGTACGAGTGGCTCTTCAGAGAACATACTCTTCACGAAGTAGGCATCGGGCTTGGGAAGCATGGTCATATCGAACACTCCCTTGTTCCATCCCTTCAGCGGCCAGCCCAAACTCTCGCCTAAGTAGTCGACAGCCCCCCAGTAGGCAAGTCCCATCACCTTGTCGAGATTCATCTCAAAGAAGTTGGGACCCATAGCTTCTGTGCTCGCCTCGCTCTGATAGAATATCTTTTCGGGATAACGCTTCATATCGCCGGGGAAGTACATATAACGGTAATTATACGAGTTGACTTCTGTGGCAACAGCCAGATCGGCAGGTATGGAGTCGGTATCAATATTGCGATAACGCGGATGCATTGCCACCGTGGTGAGACGGGTATGGTCGTAGCGATGCAGCAGTTGGCGCATCAGTCGGTAGAGGGTTACTCCCCAGTCGTTGAAGGGCATGTCGGCACGATGCTGCAGCTCGTTGCCTAAGCTCCAGAGGACGACGGAGGGATGATTGCGGTCGCGCTTCACCCACTCGGGTATGTTCTTCTGCCAAAGGCTCAGGAAGTCTCCCCTACCTCCAGTGAATTGCGAGTTCCATTTATCATACAGCTCGTCGACCACCAAGATGCCATACTGGTCGCACAGGCGCAACAGGTCCTCGCTGTAAGGATTATGGGATGTACGAATATGGTTGAAGCCAAAGTGCTTCATAGTGAGCAACTGTTGCTCGATGGCACGAGAATAGGCTGCTGCACCAAGGGCTCCCAAGGTGTGATGATTGGCGTAACCCTTGAGTAGCACTTTCTGTCCGTTGAGCAGGAGACCGTGCTGGGGCGACAGTTCTATGGTACGCATGCCGAAGTGCTCACGTGTTTTGTCTGCCACTCTTCCTTCCTTGTCGTAGAGCGTCACCTCGGCAGTATAGAGATAAGGATGGTCGCACGACCACAGTTGGGCGTCCTCCAGCGTGATGGCAGGCAGTTCATATTCGCGGTCGCGCCACTTGGCATTGAAAGGCATGTCGGTTTTCTGCTGCGCCACTACTCTGCCTGTCATGTCGAGAATTTTCACCTCTACAGGCATTGAGCCATGATTCTCACCTTTCTGTTTCTTCTGGCGGTTCACGATCTCTGCCCTAATGTTCACCTCGCGGTTGTTGCGAGTGGTGATATAGAGTGGATGGCGAGGGAAATAGAGTTGGTCGTTGGTGATGATAAGGCGAACATCACGGAAGAGTCCGCCACCCGTATACCATCGCGAATTATTGGCAGCACGTGTATCTGTCCTCACTGCTATCTCGTTCTTCTCGCCGTAACGGAGCAACTGGCTCACGTCGATATCGAATCCCAAATAGCCATAGTCGGTTGCCCCTACATGCTGTCCGTTCACATAGACATCGCCCACAAGCATCATGCCTCCGAAGTCGAGCATCACCCGTCTTCCCTTCCATTCTTCCTGGGGTGTCAATTCATATCGATACCAGCCTATGCCCATCTCCTTGAATCCTCTTGCGCTGAGACGGCTTTTCACATTATTGGCAGCATCCTTGCTGTTGGCACGTTCGTCTGCGCCAGGTGCCACCCAAGGCTGATAGAGTTGGAAGTCATGAGGCAGGTTGACGACCTCGCATCCCTGCATAGCTTCATCCAAGAGACTGTGATTCTGAATGTTGTCAGAAGGCAGGCTGATACTTTTTATATCGCCGCGATGGAACTGCCATCCCCAGTTGATATCTATCGTATCTCGCACGGAAGCCTGTGCTGCCGTACTGCTCATCATAACCCAGCCTGCCATGAGCAGCATGAGCCTAAAGTTCTTGTTTGTCTTCATCCTTGTAGTCGATTAGTTTTTTAATTATAGCTTACAAAAATACTAAATTACTATTATATAATGCAACTTTCGCATACGGGGAGTGAAGATATGTTGGGGAAAATTAAGAAAAGTTGGGGGAAATTAAGAGAAGTTATGGGATAATTCCTACATCTTATACAAGAAGATGCAATAGGCTTCAACTGCTTACGAAGCCGCTTTCATTGCTCTACGAAATAGGCTTCATTGACCATCGAAGCCGCTTTCATATTTCGAGGCTTTTCTATTGGTCTGTGGTTTAACGATTTTAGTTGACCACTTTACGCTTTATTGATAATACGAGTTGACTCAGTTATTACTTATTTATAATTCACGTTGACTTATTTGTCCAAAAACTGGGTTACAGAACGAACGTAAACGCTTAGGAAAGTGAGCTAAAATTGGTACAACGAACAGGACACCCTAATAAATAACCCCTGTCAAGGCAAGACATAAGCTTGCTTTGACAGGGGTTAAGTGAGGAAATTTATTATTTGTTGTTCGTAATATTCTGAATAGAAAGTACAGGACGAACAAGGCATTTAGTATCTTTAGATTCAAATGAGGAAGGGCCAAAAATTCCTATAATGCCTTTATCAATCATAATTCTATACATACAACCATAACCATTGTTTTCCGTAGTTGTCCAGAAATTAAAATGACTATAGCCATGTGAGTCAATCTTGTTGTAAAGCGTCAGCGTGTTTTTAGTATAGCCAGGCTGCACACCTGTAAACTCAACCGTTTCTTCAATGCCGTCTTTCGTCGTTACGTTGATAGTAGGAGAACCTTCTTTTACTACCCATTTTCCTTCTTTAGTATTCCACTCAGCTTGAAGTCCTCCTTTTTCAGTGACTTCCGCTGCTGTAGGCGTGCGCCAGTTCGCTCCCCATACATAATCACTTCCTGTCTTTGCAGCTTCTGTCCATGTCATTTCCTTATCTACATTCTCTGTGGCGAATCTTGGACCACCAGCCCAAAGCTGAACCCAGTTAATAGGGGTCTCTTTGCCATTGATAAGCACATTTTCTGTACCCTTGGTAGGACCCGAGGTGATGGTGTAGTACTTACCTGCAGTAAGACCAGCGTCCTTGGTTTTATTGAGGAGCAAGTCTCCATTATATATTTCTATTTTCACGCCAGCAGGTACTACTACATAGTTGATTTTGCCTGCCTGTACTTCTTTATGGAGCAGGGTTGGCTTGGTGTTGCTTGTGCTTACTACAGTGAAGTCGGCAGCATTTTTTGTGGCAGTAAGTCCTTTCACCCATTTGCCGTCAGCAGTCTTCACGTGAATGTCTAATATGCCATTCTTGTCTACTGCCACTATGCGCAGCACGGCCACCTTGGGCTTCAGAGTGATCGAAAGACCTTTTTCGCCCGTTGTAGTCTGGGCTGTTTTTCCTGCTACAGCAAAGTAGTTTGCCACGTTAGCAAAATCACCAGTCTGGTTTGTCAGGTCCACTTCATTACCTGGGAAGTAAGCATACCAGTCGGCATTCTCAGTAGTAACCATGGCATCAGCACTGGTAAACTGGCTGCCATTGTTAGTGAAAGTATAGTAATTTGATATTTTGCTGTTGCTTACACTCACCTGGTCGTTCACGGCAAATGCAAACTTCCATGTGCCGCTTTCATCTGTCATAGTGGCACGCGAGCTTAGATTTTCAACAGAAGCATTGAGGGTCATTCCTCTCTTTGGCTGTGTATCGCCATTGTCGTCGTTGCTACAGGCTGCGAGAACTACAGCAGCCAACATAAATACTGAATACAAAAACTTTTTCATGTTCTAATCCGTTTTCAATTTGTGTTCCTGTGGTTAATTCTAATTGTTCTCATGCCTATTCCCAAACGTCGTCGTTATCTCCGATTGTTACATCTCCTTCGTATTGAATACTAGGGGATTGTACAGATGGGGGGGTACTAGGCTGGCCTGGACTGCCAGCAAAAATGGTCAATGCCTCTATAGCATATAAGCTAACAAGAGGCTTCATGTAAGTTTTTTTCTGCATAATGTATCTTAAAATGTTAATTAGTATATACTCATCTTTATTAAGCGGCTGCAAAGGTACTATAAAAAATGTAATTTATACAAATCTACGTGTTACATTTTTGTTACAATCACAAAAATAAAGAAATTTTAAGTTTTTATCTAACTACTGAGCCCACTTTAAAAAATAAGGCCTGTTTAAAATGTTTATATTTCACGATAATAATCTTCGATTTATACCGTTATCTGGAGTATTTTTCGTATCTTTACACCATCAATCAAACAGAATGACTATGTTTAAAAAGACCGATCCGAATCCTCAGTTAGATATATTCACGGCTCCCTCAATGCAGTTAGGAAGTCGAGCTTCAAAGAAGTATTCTGACCCCAACTCATGGCATAACCAGTTTTATAGTCTCGTGACAACCAAGATTGATGAGGAGATATTCAAGCCTTTGTTCTCTGAAGGCAAGAAGAGCGGTCGCCCAAATGCCTCCATCCGCATACTCGTGGCTATGTCAGTCTTGAAGGAGGGATTCGGCTGCAGCGATGAGGATCTGTTTGAGAAGTGCGAGTTTGACCTTCTTACCAGGAAGGCTCTCGGCATGGAACTTCTGAACTTGCTAAAGTTCAGTAATAAGTAAAAGCCCCCGAAAGCATGAGCTTTCGAGGGCTGGATTGTGTGATAAGTAAACTCTAAACCAATTGCAAAGAGCTAATTCTTTTGCCTATCTCCTGGACAGCCTGGTTGAAGATGTTTTTTTGCTCAGTGCTGAGCGTATAGACGTGTCCACGCACTTCAGAGCCGTTGAGACGCTGCGAGAGCCATGCGGCACTCTTGCCGAAGTAAACTTCTGCGATGTAGCGAAGAGGAAGAAGTTTATAATCCTCTGTCTCTATCTGCTTGCGCAATACCTCTACATTATCTTTTATTTGCTCCATCTTTTGACCAATGAAAGCCTTGGCTTCCTCTCTGTCTGCATCATTGGCATGAGCCTTGATGTAGCTTAGAATCTCTGCCTTACGTGCCTCGCTCTTGGCATCCTCCCTGCCTGCAAGAGATGCGTATTCCTTGAGTAATTCTGTGTTATTCTCCATATCTTTTTGTTTTAAGCCCTCCCGAAAGATGGCGCGGTTCATTACTTTTTGTTTCTTCTTTTAAGCAAAGCAGAAAGTTTGTCTAATCCTATATCCATATATTTCCAATATGTTTTATCATCAATATAGTAGGCTTCTCTCAGCTTGTTGTAATCACTTAGCAGCTTTTTCTGTAGTCTAATCTGCTTTTCTAATTCTTCATCTTCATTCATTGGCTTGAATTTAAATCAATACTATTGTTTACTTATCACGACGCAAAGATACATAAAATTCTTTTAATAACTATACATAACATAAAATATTTTTTATGTTTAACAAAGATTTCCTTTTCAGCGCAATCAAACGCGTTTTTGCAGGTAATCCGATAAAATTTAAATTTTATCTATCTATCATACAATATTGTTGCTTTTTAAAAACATTTATAGCTCATTTTCTATCTTTTCCCTTATTTCTTTTTGAGGTTTATACAAAATTGCTTATTTTTGCAAAAGAATTTAGGACTTAATTCAAACAAATAACTATGAAGTATTTCAACTTTTTAGGAATCATCCTTATTACACTTATGAGTGTGATATCCCATACGGAATCTTTTGCTAAAGAACAAAACGAAGAAAACATTGATATAAAAATTAATGGTAAGAAATGCACTCAGATCAAAGATGGAGATTTAATTTCATTATCATTACCTGGACACTATAAAACTGAAGACATAGAATCCATTAAATGGTATATTAATTTTAAACAAACAAATAATCAAGAATACAAATATCTTTTATCTGAGGAACTTTATTGCTCTTTTATTAACAAACCCAAAATATTTCAGTGTTATTTTTCACACCCATACAACAGCGTTCTTAGTGGATTTGACTGGGGAAATTTAAAAAAAGAGGTATGTCCTAACGACTGTTATTTTTCATGTATATTTAGTACTTCAAATAAAGGAAAAAACAATATCAGCTATATTCGCTCAGAACCTATTGATTTTGAAGTTCTGCCATCTACTCCTGTTTTGACTTTGAATAAGACATGGACTCCAATAGAAGGACAGGACGATTATCCTCTGGCCAATGTTTCTATTGATGCAGAAAATTTTGAGCAAGGAGTCATTTTAGTAGAACAAAGTGAAGACCATTTACCTATATATACAGATACAATTTTTACGACAATACCTCAAGACGGCTTTACAGTCTATCCTGGAACATGGTATAATGGTATTTTTTGTTGGGTACGAAACCAATATGGACAAGCAATGAGTAATATTCTGAAACTCAATACCACAGATATTGCCAACAAAAACCATTTATCAGATTTTCTCATTGTAAATGGCCATCAAATAATTATAAATCCACCATATATGGTAACAATAAAAATCTATAATACCTGTGGAATATTGGAAAAGGAGGAATGTACCAACAACAAAATAAACATTTCTCTTTGTCGAGGATTACATCTAATAAAAATATCAGATAATAAAAATAACAATTTCAAGAACTACAAAATATTAATAAAATAAAGGAATTATTTCAACAAAAGGAATAAGAGAAGGTCTACATATTGTGACTGTCTTTTGTGGAAAATCTGAAATTTCAGAACTTAAATGGAATAATAACAAACAACAATGATAGACATCAAAGGAATAACAAAGAGCTTCGGCTCGCTGCAGGTGCTTAAAGGTATCGACCTGCATATCAATAAAGGTGAGGTGGTAAGTATCGTTGGCCCCAGTGGCGCAGGCAAGACCACCCTGCTACAGATCATTGGCACACTCGACCGCCCTGATGAGGGAAGCGTAGTGGTAGACGGTATTGACGTGAGCAAACTGTCACAGCGAAAGTTGAGCGACTTCCGTAACCAGCATATCGGTTTCGTATTCCAGTTTCATCAGTTACTTCCTGAGTTTACCGCTCTCGAAAACATCATGATTCCTGCTTTCATTGCAGGCAAGAGCCGCAAGGAAGCCAAGGCAAGGGCTGAAGAACTGCTCGACTTTATGGGGCTGAGCGAAAGAGCTCATCACAAACCTGCAGAACTGTCGGGAGGTGAGAAGCAACGCGTGGCTGTGGCAAGAGCTTTGGTAAATAATCCTGCTGTAATCCTTGCCGATGAGCCTTCGGGCAGCCTCGACTCACACAACAAGGCAGAACTGCATCAGCTCTTCTTCGATCTGCGCGACAAGTTCGGACAAACCTTTGTCATTGTCACACACGACGAGGGACTTGCCTCGATTACCGACCGAACCATACACCTGAAGGACGGAATGGTAGAAAAGAGCGAAGAGATGAAGAGTGAAACCGTAGAAAACGAAGACGTGAAGAGTGAAGAGTAAAAACGAACTACAGATAAAACAAAGAACACATATATGAGCAACAAGATAAAATTAGGCGATTACAACAGCCTGAGAGTGGTGAAAAGAGTAGACTTCGGCATTTACCTTGACGGAGGTGAAGAAGGAGAAATCCTTCTTCCTACCCGTTACGTACCCGAAGAGGTGAGCATTGGCGACGAGCTTGAGGTGTTTATCTACCTCGACCAAGACGAGCGACTCATCGCTACCACCGAGAAGCCACTTGCCAAAGTGGGCGACTTCGCCTACCTCGAAGTGAAATGGGTGAACGAATATGGCGCTTTCTTGGGATGGGGACTGATGAAAGACCTTTTCTGTCCCTTCCGTGAGCAAAAGAAGCGCATGGTTTTGGGCCAGTCATACATCGTTCACGTACATATTGACGAGGAGAGCTATCGCATCGTAGCATCTGCCAAGGTGGAGCGATACCTGTCGGAGGAACATCCTCACTATCGTCATGGCGACGAAGTGGACTTGCTGATATGGCAGAAGACAGACCTCGGCTTCAAGGTCATCATCGACAACCAGTACCCTGGTCTGCTCTATCAGGACCAGATTTTCCAGTACATTCATACTGGCGACAGAATGAAAGGCTATATCGGAAGAGTGCGCCCTGACGGAAAGATTGATGTGAGTCTGCAGAAAACAGGACAACAACAAACTGCCGACTTTGCCGAAACACTCTACCAGTATCTGCTCGATAACGATGGTGCCTGCGACTTAGGCGACAAGAGTGAGGCTGACGATATCTACGAACGCTTCCATGTCAGCAAAAAGGTATTCAAGCGTGCCATTGGCGACCTCTACAAGAAACGACTCATCACCGTGAGTCCTATGAGTATCAGACTTTTAAAGGTAAAAGGGTAAAAAGGTAAAAGAGTAAAAAGGTAAAAACGCCCTAAAAATAACAACCCACTTGTTTTGGATTTCCAAGACAGGTGGGTTGGTGTTTTTATAGAATCAACTATGCTATTCCACTTTCTTCAATGCTCTCATGGCATTGAGGACAGCAAGAACCGTTACGCCGACATCGGCGAAGACAGCCATCCACATGGTACCTAAGCCCACGGTGGCAAGCAGCAGAACTGCTATTTTGACTCCTATGGCAAAGGCCACATTCTGATGGGCAATGCGGATGGTGCGACGGGCAATGTGAACAGCAAGAGGAACCTTTCGAGGCTCATCGTCCATCAACACCACATCAGCAGCCTCGATGGCAGCATCACATCCCAAGGCACCCATGGCTATTCCTACATCTGCCCTCTTCAATACGGGCGCATCGTTGATGCCATCACCTACATAAGCCAAAGTCCTGCCTGCAGGCTTCTGTTTCAGCAGTTGTTCTACATGAACCAACTTATCGGCAGGCATCAGTTCGGCTTTATATTCATCGAGACCCAACTGACGGGCTATGCGATCGCCCACCTCCTGACGGTCGCCTGTAAGCATCACTGTCTTGACGACACCCTCACGGCGCAACTGGGCTATAGCTTCGGCACTGCTTTCTTTTACACGGTCGCCTACCACAACAGGCGCACCCTCATCGGCTTGTACCAACACCTCGCCATGGGTCAGCGTTCCAGTCTTATCAAACACCACTACACCCACCTTGGCAAGGGCATCCATATAACTGCTTCCCTTGATGAGAACACCAGCGCGGGAGGCTCCGCCAATGCCGCCGAAGAAAGTGAGCGGCACACTGATAACCAAGGCACAAGGACAGGATACCACAAGGAAGATAAGCGCACGGTTGAGCCATAGAGGCAACAGTTGCATAAAACCGCCCTCGCCAAAGAGTTGCACACCCAAGCCCAAAGTACCCAAGAGAGGCGGCACAATGGCTAAAACCAAGGCTGCCAGCACAACGACTGGAGTATAAATGCGGGCAAAGCGGGTGATGAAAGACTCACTGCGCGACTTGCTTGCATCGGCACCCTCTACCAGGGCTATGATGCGAGAGGCTGTACTCTCGCCAAAGGTCTTGGTGGTCTGCAAACGCAGTTCTCCCTTCACATTGATGCTGCCCGAATAAACCTCATCGCCCTCTTTTACCTCACGCGGTACACTCTCGCCCGTAAGGACAGAAGTGTCAAGAAGCGCAGAACCACTGACGACCTTACCGTCAAGAGGCACTTTCTCTCCTCGTTTTATCAAAACAGTCTCACCGATTTGTACCGTCTCGGGGGCTACAGTCTCTACCTCTTCTCCATGACAGACGTGAGCCACATCAGGACGGATGGTCATCAGATGTGAGATACTGTCGTGACTCTTTCCCTCAGCATAGCCTTCGAAGAGTTCACCCACCTGGAAGAAAAGCATGACGAAGACAGCCTCAGCAAACTCAGTCTCCTCGCCCGGAAAGAAACCGATGCACAAGGCTCCTATGGTGGCAATGGTCATCAGGAAATGCTCATTGAACATCTGTCCATGAGCAATACCCTCGGCAGCCTCGCCCAAGGTGTCATGACCTATCAGCAGATAGGGAACGAGATAAACCAGGAGCAACTGCCAGGTGGAAAGCGCGCATGTCTTCTCGACAAAGTAAGCTCCTATAAGCAATAATACAGTGACCGAGATGAGCAGAAGGCGCTTGCCAAGGCTTCCATGCTCGTCATGATGATGCTCGTGATGATGCTCACAGCCACAACCGTGAGAACCTTGAGCACAACCACATTCGTGATGATGATGATGTTGTTGATTTGATTCCATATTGATAAGATACTTTAGTTATATTACACTTCTTTTCGTTTTCGGATGCAAAAATACAAAAAGGCTTCTGCAACCTGGTTGCAAAAGCCTTTTCTATGTAAAATATCTTCTATTGAACTTGCGAAAGTTGATCCTTATATATATAAATAAGGTGTCAGGCTATCTTTCGAGCATCAATACCACTGCACGGCATTGGAATAACCGCTTCGCTTATCGTACTTCAAAGCATCTGTAAGCGTAGAAGCGTTGCAACGGAAGGTGAAGTTGTAGCTGGTATAAGGAGCCAGCACCACCGAACAACTCATATTGAAACAGTGGAGGTCGCGCTGCAACGAAGCTGTCGTCATACTCATGGCCTTGTTCTCGAAGTCGTAGCCAGATGAGAAGCTGATGTTCCAGCCATCACTGATACGCACGTTACCACTGAAGTTGAGAGTCTGGGTAAACTTGTATGGATAGCGCATGGTGCTCTCGTTGAACTTTTCGCGGCGAGTATCCTCACGCATGGTGATACCGTAACCCACAGAAAGCGACCAAGGCATATTGAAAGCCATGTAACCGTCATCATCGGTCTTGGCCTTTCCGCCCTTCTTCTTGGCTCCATGCTTTCCAGCCTCCATGTCATCGTCGATATTGGTTTCGATATTGGTATCTACACCCTCATCGTCACCCTTGTTGCGTGAGTTTTCGCTGTCGCTGTCATCGCCTCCTCCGAATAGTTTCTTCAACTTTTCTGGCGTAAGCGTGAAAGAGAAGTTCTGCGACATACCCTGGAAACGTCCGAAACGTCCCTTGCCCCACTCAGTATGGGTTCCCACATAAGGATTTCCCTGTTCGTCGAGTTCATAGGCATAGGTGGCAAAGACAGCATGCATACTGTAAGTATAGTTTTTCCACCATTTCAGGCGCAAGTCGATACCGAGGTCACTCCATGGCCGCACCTTGGCTGCCGTATTGTAACTCATATTGATATCGAAAGCATCGATAAGACTTATCTTCTTAAATCCGGTGGAGTCCTTATCGCTCTTGACCTTCATCTCAAGGTTGTTGCCCAACGTGAAGGAAATGCTTCCCTGCTTACCCTTGCCCGGCACACCAAAGAGCGAGTTTTGATAAGGCGAGTAGCTGACGAGCGATACATTTCCATTGGCATCAGTCTTCTGATAAGTATCCCAGTATCCATAGCGGGAAGCACCAAAGTCTGGCGCATAGCTGAAGCTTACAGTTGGCGAGAGCACGTGGCGTATGGCCTGTATCTTGTCACCGAAGAGCTTGCGGTTGGGCACCCAGAAACCATAAAGCTTGGTAGAGGCACTGATGCTCATGTTCCAGTTGTACACATTATGGAAACCATAGGTCGTATCAGCCACCTCGACCTGCTTCTGCTCGTCCCACGACTTCGTGACCTTATTGGTGTACATACGGTCGGTAAAGTTGAAGTTAGGACTGATGTTGATGTACTTGAAGAGCGTGAAGTTGGCACTTACCGGAATGCGATGTTCCCATCCGTTGCGCCAGTCTTTAATAAGATTGCTCTTGAAAAGCAGGTCTTCCTTCGTGGAGATGGAGTTGCTCACATGTCCTGTATAGCTCAGGGCTATCTTCTCATACCATCGTTCGTCACCCACCATCTTCTTGCGACGGAATGGATAGAAACGCGCAATGTTGATATTGAGGTCGGGCAGAGTGACTGCCAACGAAGAGTCGCGCATGTTCTGCGAGAGGTTGGTAGTTGCCGTCAGCGACATACCTATGCTCGAAAAGTTGGTGCTCCAGTTGACAGAAGAGGTTCTGGTACTCTGCGTCATCGACTGTGGATTATAGAGCGAGTTGAGATTGTTGCGCTCATAACTGGTTGAAGCGAAGTTGACGCTGGCAGAAAGCGAACTGTAAGGATTGGCCTTGGAGTCTTGTCGATGGCTCCACTGCAACTTGAAGCTCTCCTGCTCGGCAAAGTCGGGCATTCCCTTATCACCTGTCTTGGTATCCTGATAGCTGAAATAGAAGCTTCCCGAATACTTGTATCGCTTACGATAGTTGCTGGCAGCCGAGAGACCCCAAGAACCCTTGGTGTAGATTTCGCCCAGGAGTTTCAAGTCCCATTTGTCGTTGATGGCAAAATAATATCCACCATCGCGCAAATAGAATCCTCGGTCGCTCTCATCGCCATAAGTAGGCATGATAAAACCGCTGCTATAGCTCTTGGTAAAGGGGAAGAAACCATAAGGAATGGCGAAAGGCATAGGCACATCACACACCACGAGGTAAGCCGGGCCAAAGACTACATCCTTGCCAGGACGCACCTTGGCACGCGAGAGCGAGATATAGAAATCAGGATGTGGGTCATCGCAGGTGGTGTAGCGTCCATGCTGCAGATAGATTACTCCTGAAGAGTCGCGCTTGGAGCGCATACCCGACAGGAAACCATCCTGCTGCTCGGTATATACATTATTAATAAGGGCTTTCTTGCTCTTGAAGTTGAACTTGATGGTATCGGTATCATACTCGTCGCTACCCATCTTGAATACAGGCTTTCCCTTTACACCCCCTTCGGCAGTAGAGTCGGCCGTACCCATAGCCTTCACGTTACTCTTATCGATGTCCATCGAAATACGGTCGCTGGCAAGATCCATATTCTCATACTTCACCTGCGCAGAGCCATAAAGATGCGCCACCTTGTTCTTGGCGTCATAGACAAGCGAGTCGGAAGCCGAATAAGTGACAGGAGCATCTACTCCACCCGACTTCTTGCGGGCAATACTGTCGAGACGAATACTGTCGTCCACCACTTGGTTGTGCTTCCAGATAGCCTTTTGCAGAGAGTCCATGCGGGCAGTATCAGCCACCACATTGCCTGCTGAGTCGCGCAAGACAGAATCGACCACAGCCGTAGAGTCGGCGGCAGCCTTCTTCTTTTTCTTCTTGAAGAACGGCATGTTGGGACTTGCCATCATACAGATGAAGGCAAACAACAAAAGTGCTATGAAAGGATATTTTCTCATTTAGTTTGCAAAGTTAAGCATTTCTGCTTAGATTACACATCATGCTGACGTCTTTTTAGCTCATTCGAACATTTTTTCCCACTCCTTGAAGCGCAGGACACCCTCCTCGCCAAACTTGGCCAAGCTTTTCTCAGCCTGCTGGATGGTTTTCTCACGATCGAGATGAGTCTTGCTGAAGAACTTGTCAGCATAACAGATCACCTTTTCCTCCATGGTCTCTGGAAGGAAATCCTGATGGGGCAAAGGCAGATTCTGACTCTCTATCTGCTGGCATGTGATGCCTGCTCCCGTATGGCGCTCGCACACTCGTGCATGGCGCTCGAAGCCTTCACGACGCATCAGTTCGGCACCCAGACGACCATGACAGATGTAGGGTTGACTGCCAAAACACATGATGCCAGGAGCATCGGTAAGATAGATTCCGATGTCGTGAAGCATGGCTGCCTCTTCCACAAACTGAGCATCAAGATGCAGTTCGGGATGAGACGAAACAATCTGTAGCGCTCTTCGCGCTACAGATTGACTATGGGTAATGAGGATATGACGAAGCTCATCATACTCAGGATAATACTTATCAATAATAGCTTGATAATTCATCTATTTAATGTTTAGTTTGTAATGTTCAGTGTTTAATTAGGCTCACGCCACGATACTTGCAAAGTAAACATTAAACACTGAACATTCAACATTATTCAGCCTCTCGCTCAATGTAGGCGATCACATCGCCCTTGCGAATCTTGCTGCCCTGCTTGGCATTGATTTCTACAAGCTTTCCGCCAAGAGCTGCGGGAACGGTCTCGAACTCGCCCCATGGAGCCAGGATGTAGCAGAAGGCATCACCTTCCTTATACTCCTTGCCGATGAATGGCTCTACGGCTGGCTGGCACTCGCCCTCGCCCTGGAACTCCCAGAAGATCTGACCGGCAACAGGTGCTACGATGGCATCAGCCTTGGCATGCTTGAACTCTGCCAACTGGGCAGGAGTCAATGTTGAGCCAAGCTTGGCATCCTTAGCCTTCTGCAGGTCTGCCAAGAAGTTCTTCTTAGCCTGACCGCTCTTGTAATTGCGATACTGCTCTGGGTGCATGGCAAGTTCGAAGAGTTCCTCGTCGTCCTGACCGTACTCCCAACCATTCTCGTCCATCTCCTTCTTGAAGTCGTCGAGAGCATTGGTAAGCAATGTGTGGGCATCAACATCAGTAAACTCACGACCCTGCTTCTTGGCAAGCTCTACGAGTTCGGGATCTATCTTTCCTGGAATCTTACCACTCTTACCGAGGATCATACCCCACATAGAGTCGTCCATCATCACGAAGCGGCCCTTGCCCTGCTCCATGGTGAGGAGGTTCATCAGGGAGATGTTCTTCACGTACTGGCTGAATGGTGTTACCAATGGAGGATAACCCACGCGTGGCCATACATACTCTACCTCGTCGAAGAGCTTGATCAGGAGGTCGTCCATAGACAACTCTTCCTCACCCTTCTTCTTACGGATGTTGTTGATGGTCTGACGCATACCGCCGAGGTCTGCCATCATACTTCCCATCATACCGCCTGGGAGACCGCAACCGAGCAGGAGTGAAGACATGATCTTGTTGCCTGGGTTGATAAAGTAGCCAAGCCACTCGTCGATGAACTCCTGAGTCATGGCACGAGCCTTCATGTATGCGCTCATATTGATCTCAGGAACCTCGAAGCCCTCGTTCTTCAGCATGCTGATGACAGAGATGACGTCTGGATGAACCTTACCCCATGACAATGGCTCGATAGCTGTATCGATGATGTCGGCACCATTGTTGCAGACCTCGAGGATGGAAGCCATAGAGAGACCAGGACCTGAGTGACCATGATACTGGATGATAATCTCTGGATACTTGTCCTTGATCATCTTGGTAAGCTTACCGAGGAATGCAGGCTGACCGATACCAGCCATATCCTTCAAGCAGATTTCCTCAGCACCGGCAGCGATGAGCTGGTCGGCAATGTTCATATAATAATCAAGAGTATGAACAGGAGAGTTGGTGATACAGAGTGCACACTGTGGAGTCATGCCGCCCTCCTTGGCCCACTTGATAGAAGGAATGATGTTGCGAACATCGTTCAAACCATCAAAGATACGGGTGATGTTGGTACCCTGCTTAGCCTTCACCTTGTACATAAGGGCACGTACATCGTCTGGCACAGGATACATACGAAGAGCGTTCAATCCACGGTCGAGCATGTGGGTCTTGATACCCACCTCATTGAAAGGCTTGCAGAATGCACGAACTGCATCATTAGGATTCTCACCAGCGAGGAGGTTTACCTGCTCGAAAGCACCGCCATTGGTCTCTACACGGCTAAAGCATCCCATCTCGATGATTACTGGGGCTATCTTAGCCAACTGATCCTTGCGTGGCTGGAACTTACCAGAACTCTGCCACATGTCTCGATATACGAGACTGAACTGAATTTTCTTCTTCATTATTATTTAATAATTTCTTTATTCTTTTCTTTATCGTAACATGGTGCCTGGCGGCACCTATATAAAACCAAGGTGCAAAATTAGACAAAAAATCCGAATTATCAGCCCTTTCAACTGATTTTTTATAATTATTGTACTATTTTTGACTATCCTGTTGGATGTTCACATATTTTTATTGACTGAAGTTTCTCTATAACTTCTGAACTTACGACAGTTGACTCTGCTTATACCGTTATTTCGCCTGAGCCATAGCAACGATGATGATTCTCATCATATACCACGCAGAACTGGCCTGGAGCCACTCCGTGTATGGCTTCCCCGGCATGTACCATCAGCCTTCTATCCTCCATACGTTCTATTGTGGCAGGATGATACTCGGGGGTATGGCGTATCTTGAAGGTGACATGATGCATGTCCACCTCGCGGGTAAGGAAGTGGAAGTCGTGCAGCGGAAAGTCCTTCTTATAGGCAGTCTGCGGGTCATAGCCATGACTCACGTAAAGGATATTGTGCTCCACATCTTTCTTCACCACAAACCAGGGGCCGCCACCGAAGCCAAGTCCCTTGCGCTGTCCTATGGTGTGATACCACAATCCCCTGTGCTCACCAATGCGCTTGCCCGTTTCCAACTCTACCACATCACCAGGATTGTCGCCCAGGTAACGGCGGATATAGTCATTGTAGTTGATCTGCCCCAAGAAACAGATGCCCTGGCTGTCGCGGCGCTTGGCATTGACGAGATGTTCAGCCTCGGCTATCTCACGCACCTCGTTCTTCACATGATGCCCAATGGGGAAGATGGCCTTGCGAAGCTGCCAGGAATAAATCTGTGCCAGGAAGTCGGTCTGATCCTTCACTGGATCGGGACTTGTCACCAGCCACTTATCGCCCTGCTCGTCAATCTCTGTCTGCGCATAATGACCCGTTGCTATCAGATCATAGTTGTGCCCCATCTTCTCGTCGAAGGCACCAAACTTGATGAGCCTGTTGCACATCACGTCAGGATTGGGCGTATAGCCAGCCTTCACCTTCTCCATGGTGTAGCGAGTCACCTCGTTCCAGTATTCCTGATGACAGTCTACCACCTGCAACTTGCAACCATACTTGGCAGCTACGGCAGTAGCCATCTCGAGGTCTTCCTCAGAAGAGCAGTCCCACTCTTCCTTTTCCTCGGGTCCGATCTTGATATAGAAGCAGTCGGGATGCAAGCCCAGACGGGCGAACTCCCAAACCACTACGGAGCTGTCAACTCCTCCCGAAAGCAAAACGGCAATACGCTTGCCCTCCAAACTCTTTATATCCAACATGATGAGAATGTACTTTGTTACTTAAAAGTATGTTGAAACCGGGCGATGAAGTCACAAAAGTTCCTTCTATCGCACGATGAAAAATGCGGGAAAGCCTCTCCACATAAAATTTCGGCTGCAAAAGTACAAAAAAAGCATGAGACAAAGCTATAAATCAATAAAAATTAGTACCTTTGCACCCGAAAATTCAAATACGAACCAAACATTCGCATGTAAGAGAGAAATTGCGAATCTCGAATTACAAAAAGTAGTTATGGAAATTTTAAGGAATCTGTTTTATGGTTTTCCCGACCTTTGGGGAGGCGGTGTAGCCCATTCGGTGATGATTTTAGCTTTGGTCATTACGCTGGGCCTGTGTTTAGGCAAAATCCGAGTGAAAGGTGTGTCCTTAGGCTTGGCCTGGATTCTTTTCATCGGTCTTGTCTTTGGTCATTTCTCGCTCAACCTCGATGAGCACCTGCTCCACTTTCTGAAGGAGTTCGGACTGATACTCTTCGTTTACTCCATCGGCCTTGAGGTGGGCCCCAGCTTCTTCTCGTCGTTCAAGAATGGCGGTAGAAGTCTCAACATGCTCAGCATCATTGTGATAGCGCTGAGTATCGCTACCACATTGGGAATATTCTATGCTTCGGGAACTTCCATTACCTCTATGGCAGGTATCCTGTCGGGTGCTGTAACCAACACTCCCGGACTGGGTGCCGCACAACAGGCGTTCAGCGACCTGCGCCATATCGATGCCCCCAGCATCGCAACCGGCTACGCCATCGCCTATCCTATGGGTGTGCTCGGCGTTATCCTGTCGTTCGCCATCCTGAGATTTGCTCTACATATTAATAAGGAGAAGGAGGAGAGCGAGGCAAAGAGCGGTAAGGGCCACTTGGAAGCCATGACTCTGAACACCTTCTCGGTGAAAATCACCAACAAGATGATATTTGGCGACACCGTAAAGCAGGTACGCGAGCTCTTGGGACGCGACTTCATGATTTCACAGATTCACCGTCCCGACAGCGACGAGCATCATGAGATAGTCAACGGACATACCGTGCTCAATGAGAACGATGTGGTATTCATTGTGGCTCATCCTGCCGTACAGGAGCCTATCATAGCCTTGCTGGGCGAACAGGTGGAGATGGACTGGGAACAGTTTGGCAACGAGCTGATAACCCGCCGTATCCTCATCACCAAACCAGGCATCAACGGCAAGACCATCAGCCAGATGCAGATACGTTCCAACCTGGGTACCAACATCACCCGAGTCAACCGTGCAGGTGTTGACCTTATTGCCACTCCAAGCCTCAAGCTGCAGTTGGGCGACCGAGTTACAGTAGTAGGCACAGAGTTGGCTATCAGCCATACCGAGAAGGTACTGGGTAACCAGATGAAACGACTCAACTACCCCAACCTGATACCAATCTTCTTGGGCATCATGTTAGGATGTATCGTTGCCAACATACCATTCTTTATCCCGGGCATTTCAGAGAGTCTGCGACTCGGACTGACAGGAGGTCCGCTCATCGTGGCTATCCTGATAGGATACTTTGGTCCTAAGTACAACCTTGTGACCTATAATACGATTTCAGCCAACCTGATGATTCGCGAGATAGGCATCTGCATCTTTCTGGCATGTGTGGGATTGGGCACAGGCGAGCAGTTCATACAGACCGTAGCCACAGAGTCGGGCATGATATGGATTCTCTACGGCATAGCCATCACCATGATACCAATCTTGTTGGGCGGCATCATAGGCCGTTATGCCTTCCACATCAACTACTACACTCTCCTGGGCGTTTTGGCTGGTGCCAACACCAATCCTTCAGCCTTGGCTTATGTGAGAGACCAGACCAGTGCCGATGCGCCTTCAGTGGGCTACGCCAATGTTTACCCATTCGCCATGTTCCTGCGCATCGTAACCATTCAGATCATCATCTTCGTGTTCGGATAATAACGGATAGAAAGGTGAATAATTTGCGAAACTTGAGTAAAAAACAAGTAAAGAGAAAAATAGTTATATAAAAAACATCAATGGATCACGGAAAAGAAATGGAGGCCCTGCTGGCCCAACAAGAGAGCAAGGAAAACTGCAAATGCGGCAACAACAAGGACAACTGCAACTGCAAGGAGATAGCCGAGTCGGAGCTTCGACGCAAACTCGACCTGCTGCTCCGTACAGGCAGTCTGCTGATGGAGAGTGCCGCCGACACATCGCGCATCATGCGAACCATGAAGCGCACGGCAGCCTTCTTAGGACTCGACGAACAGTACATCCACCTTTTTGTAAACTGGAATGTGCTGATGGTGAACTACAGCGACGAGGAACACTCTTTCACGAAGTTTCAGCGCTGCGAGAAGCATGGCATCAACCTTACCACCATCTCATTGGTGAGCAAGCTGACATGGCGCGCCATCAAGGAAGACTACTCGCTCGACCAGTATGAGCAGGCTCTGCAGGACATCAAGTCTACCAAGCGCAGTTTCACACCATGGCAAGTAGCTGTAGGCGGCGGCTTCGCCTGTGGTGGCTTCTGCATACAGTTCGGTTGCGACTGGCCTGCCTTCTTCTATTGTTCGCTGGCTGCCATCTTAGGTTTCCGCCTTCGCATGTTCCTGCCTACTAAGGGTTGCAACAACTATGTAGCTATTGGTATTGCCGCTTTCGTGGCAACACTCATCGCATGGGCCACCTCTTTCCTGTCGCTCACCCCATCCATTGCCTCCAGTCTACCAGGCTTCATGCTCTCTGCCACACCATGGCATCCGCTGATGGCCTGCGCTCTGTTTATCGTACCGGGAGTGCCACTTATCAATTTCGTAAGCGACATGGTAGACGGCTATATCGAAGTGGGAATGATAAGAGCCCTCAACACATTGCTGATGGTATTGGCTATGGCTTTCGGTATAGCATTCGCCATACAGGTGTGCCACATCGACAATTTTGTGACCGACCTTACCATGACGCCCCATCATGCCTACTGGGAATACGCCATAGCAGCAGCCGTATCGGCCATGGGCTTCTCCACCATCTTCAGCATTCCGCGCCGTCTGCTGCCGGCAGTTGCTGTGGGAGGTATCATCGCTGTCTGTTTCCGCAACTTTGTCAACCTGGGTCCAAGTAATGGCAATATTGGTCTTGACATGGGTCTCAGTATTGGTTCTCTGGCAGGTTCGGCTCTCATCAGCATCATCGTCATCAAGGCGCGCCACTGGTTCCACACTCCTCATCAGTGTATCACCATCCCGAGTGTCATCCCAATGGTTCCGGGTGTCTTGATGTATCGCGCTCTCTTTGCCTTCATTGATATGCACGGCGTGGTAGGCGAGGTTACTGTCGGCATGAACAATATGATCAAGGCATCGCTCGCCATCATCTGCATCGCCCTGGGTGTGGCTATCCCCAATGTCTTCTTCCGCCGCTTTGTAGAGGGCGACCGCAAGCGAAAGCTCTTCAACATGCTTGTGGAGAGAAAGAGAAAGAATGGTGAGTTCGTGGATTTGCACGAAGTAGAAATCAAATAATATTTATTTTCTCAGTTTCTCACGATACTTCAGAGGCGAAGTATGGAGATGTTCTCTGACATACTTGCCAAAGAAAGAAGTGTTGGAGAAACCGAGAATACCCGAGATCTCCTTTATCGACTTGCTCGTAGATCGCAGATAATAAGTAATATCCGAAAGAGTGTACTCAGTTATCCAGTCAATGGCAGTCTTACCGGAATGCCGCTTGCACACGATGGACAGATATTTTGGGGTGATGCACAGTTGCTGGGCAAAATACTCCACCGGCTGATGCTTGATCTCGCTCTGCTGCAACAGTTCAAGAAACTTGTCGAAAAGGTCGCTTGTCGTGGAAGAAGCGTTTTTATCATCCTTCTCTATGGTAGAAGAAAAATTGTTGCACAACGCCAACAATGCACTCTTGAGCAGCGTCTCAACGATTTCGCGGCGATAGGGATTCCACGATGTAAGCTGCATGTAGTCGGCATCGAGACAAAGACGCACCAAGTCGGTAAACTTGGCATAGAAGAGCATTTCTTCCTCTGTCATCTTCACCACCGAAACCTTGTCAACATACATGGCACGATTCCAGATGCTGATATGAGAGCGCAGAATGTTTTGCAGACCTAAGTTGGACAAACACATAGCCGTACACGCAAAGTCGGGCGAAACCTCCATGATGTCGAGCGTATTGTTGGGCGGACACACAAAGATATCGTTCTTACCGATCTCTATTACCTTGCCGTTGATGTTGAGCCTCACGTTGCCAGCCTGGCAGGAGGCTATCATATTCATCTGCAATCTTACGGGATCAGGATTAGCCAACACCCTGATATTGTCGAATATCAGAATGTTTTCATCGAGATAACGGGTACTGAGCTCGGCACTCTGTGCGAACTCGCCCTCCTCGAAGCGCTGCTTGAAATCCTTTAGCTCATTGTTTGGCATCTTTATCTTGTTCTTAGTTCTTTCAGTTTCGTTACACCCCTAAAAAGACTCCCTATACTTGTTCTCGTCCTTGTCTTCGAGCATGGAAAGATAACTTTGATAACGGCTGGCAGCTATGTAATGATCTTCCACAGCACGGATGACGGCACAACCCGGTTCGTGGGTGTGGGTGCAGTTGGAGAAACGGCAGTTCTCTGAGAACTGGAATATCTCCTTAAAATAACTCGTCAATTCTTCCTTCTCTATATCAAAGGTACCAAAGCCCTTGATACCGGGAGTATCGATGAGATAACCTCCAGCCGACAGCGCTATCATCTCGCTGAAGGTGGTGGTATGCATGCCCGTATTATGAGCATCGCTGATTTCGGCTGTACGTTGGTCGGCCTCAGGCACCAACTGGTTGATAAGCGTCGACTTGCCTACTCCACTGTTGCCGCTGAGCAAAGATATCTTGTCCTTGATAAGAGGAATCAACTGTTCCACTCCCTCACCGGTGGCAGCAGACAGCTCGACACACTGATAGCCAATAGTCTCATAGAGTTTTCGCATCATCTGCTCATAGTGCAACTCCTCCTCAGAGAGGATATCTCGCTTATTGAATACCAGAATGACAGGCACACGATAAGCCTCTGCGCCAGCCAAGAATCGGTCGATAAAAGTTGTGGAGGTTTGTGGATAATTCACCGTCACCACCAGCAAAGCCTGGTCAACATTGGCAGCCAAGATGTGGCTTTGCTTACTCAGATTGGGCGATTTGCGGATAATGTAGTTGCGACGGTCTTCTATGGCAGATATAAAGGCGGTTCCCTCCTGATTGGTAATAAGCTGCACATGGTCGCCAACAGCCACAGGGTTGGTGCTGCGTATTCCCTTCAGACGGAAATTGCCCTTTATCTTGCTTTCAATAAGCTGGCCATCGTCAGTCTTGACGGTGTACCAGCTTCCTGTATTTTTGATGACAAGTCCTTTCATCCTACGACTTTAGACGGTCATGATTTCCTTCTCCTTGTCGTCCATGAGAGCTTCCAACTGCTTGATGTACTTGTCGTGCAACTTCTGCAAGTCGTTCTCAGCATCCTTCTCGAGGTCTTCAGACAGTCCGTCCTTGATGGCCTTCTTCAGCTTCTCCTTGATTTCCTGACGCACGTTGCGCACCTCAACCTTAGCCTTCTCAGCTATCTTGTTGCACTGCTTTACCAGTTCCTTACGGCGCTCACCTGTAGGCTGTGGAATGCCTAAGCGTACTATCTCACCATTGTTTTCGGGAGTGATACCCACTCCACTGTCCATAATGGCCTTCTCAATATCCTTGATAGCTTTCTTGTCCCAAGGACGGATAGCGATGGTACGAGCATCAGGAGTTGTGATATTTGCCACCTGATTAAGAGGCACCATACTGCCATAACTGTTCACTCTCACACCATCGAGGATGGCCACGTTGGCACGACCGGCACGGATATGCGAAAGTTCTTCTGCCAGATACATTGCAGCCATCTCCATGCGCTCGCCTGCTTTGTTCAAAGTTTCTTTTACGTCTATCATATTTTCAATTTTGCTTATTGTTAATAAATCCTTTTATTGTCTGTTATCACAATTCAAGCCACAAATATAGGCATATTTTGCGTAACCGCCAAACATTTAGAGCCTCTTTTGCACGCCAGCCATCTTTTTAGCTGTTTTTCTCAGCCTGTAGCCTTTCCAGTTCAGCTCCCACATAATTGGTAAGTTCCACAAACTCCTGCACCGAAAGCTGCTCGGGGCGACGGGTCATCACATCAGCTGTATAGAAATCCTCGCGGGGAGTCTGCCCAGGGAACATCTGCTTCAGACTCACTCTCAACATCTTGCGACGCTGGTTGAATACCGTCTTTACCAAACGCTTGAAGAGCAACTCATCACAACCTAAGTCGGTCACCTCATTGCGTGTCATGCGGATCACGGCACTCTTCACCTTAGGGGGAGGATTGAATACATTCTCGTCTACGGTAAAGAGGTATTCCACACTGTACCATGCCTGTATGAGGACACTCAGGATGCCATAGGCTTTGTTGCCAGGCTCTGAGGCGATGCGCAACGCCACCTCGCGCTGAATCATTCCCGTGCAACAGGGAATGAGGTCCTTGTAGTCGAGCATCTTGAAGAATATCTGCGAGGAAATATCGTAGGGATAATTGCCCGTCAGCACGAACTGTCGCCCGTCGAAGATACGTGTGAGGTCCATACGCAGGAAATCCTCACCTATGATATTGTCCTTGAGACGTGGAAAGTTCTCGTGAAGATAAGCCACCGACTCAGAGTCGATTTCCACAGCTTTTACAGGTCGTGGTTTCTCTATAAGATACTGGGTGAGCACACCCATACCCGGACCAATCTCGAGCACGGGCAGATCAGGACAAGCGTCTACCGTATCGGCTATTCGCTTGGCAATACCGAGGTCAGTAAGGAAATGCTGACCCAAATTTTTCTTTGGCTTTACTGCTTTCATGTGTCTAATTTTCTGCAAAGATAGTGCAAGCGAGCGCAATGAAAGCTTGCTTTCAAATTGCCGAGTGCAGCTTATCTTCTGCAAAGATAATGCAAATGAGCGCAATGAAAACTTGTTTTCAAATTGCCGAGTGCAGCTTTTCTTCTGCAAAGATAATGCAAACGAGCGCAATGAAAACTTGTTTTCAAATTGCCGAGTGCAGCTTTTCTTCTGCAAAGATAACGTATTTTTCCGAAAAAACATGTAGCATCCATACAAAACAACACAAAATTATTAACTTTTCACTAAACACGGCATGAAAAAGAACACAATGATTATGTTAAATGAAAAGTCATTGGGACAAATTACTTCATCATTCCATACAGGAAAGTCACAAACATATTTATAGTTATTAGTGTCCGATAAAAAAACTGGCCTTCTAGAATATCGTGATGCTTACCAGAGTAACTCTGGGGGCAAATGTCGACCTCATTACACAGTTTTACAGTCCGAAAACTCGACTGGAACCTGCTGAAACAACAGCGAGCAAGACGGGAAGCGTGTTAAAACACACGACAATTGCAATAAACCACATTTCTGTCTTTCCAGCACTGTTATGACGTTTCTTTGCCAATTCATCATCAGGATGCACCAGCCCAGATAGTTCCTGTCGTGAATCGATGAACTTGAACAGTAATGAGAACTGGTTTCCGAACTGCTCGTAGACCTTATCGCCAACGAGTCTGCTTTTATATTTATCGATGAGTTGAGTAAGAGTCATTCCCTTGTCACCATTCTCACAGCCAGTGACAACGCTTTTGTGACCAGGCATTCCGCCTGTCTATCCAGTCGGTTTCCAAAAACCTTCATATCCCCAGTCGTTACGAAGAAAATCAGTAAGCAGATATTTGTTTATCTGGGCATATACGCCGTTGATTTTATTATATGAAGACATTATTGACTATGGCTGAGCCTCACGTACCATCTTCTCAAAGCCGCGGAGATACATCTCACGCAGTGCACGTTCTGACACGCGCTCATCAACACGTGTACAGTAGCCTTTCTGAGAGTTGACGGCAGTCAGTCCAGCAACGCCAGGCACCAGTTTAGCGTTATGACCAAGCATAGCGCCACTGCCAACGAATGCCTCATGGCCTTTTCCACCAGTAGCTGTGCCTTTTCCTCAATAGTCATTGCAGCAATGACCTAATCAATATTGTTTTCGTTCAGTTGTGTGTGTTTGGGAAGCATTGTCCGAACATCATAGCAAGTTTCTCGTTCTTACGCAGAAGATGCAGAACATGCATAATCTCCTTGTCTATAGCCTCAGAACGGAACAGAGTCTTTCTTCTCCAGGCTGTTGTCACCTATGGTAAGCGGATGACGCTTACTGTCAACGAATTCCTTTATACGCAGACGCCACTCATTCTGTGTACGTACGTCATACTTGCTCCATGCAGCTCCGAAGTAATATGTAAAACGCTCATTGCTTCGAAGATTTCGATGAATGCCAACAATATGTCCTGTATTACCATTCTCAGGCTTAACATAAGGAAGATACGCAGTCTTGTCCACACCCTCTGGGAACACACATGCTGTATATACCTGTGAAGAATTGCCAAGGATATCGTCTGTTGGATCGGCATATTCCACATAGTTTCTGCCAACGGAGAATGCTGTTGAGTCCTCCTCATGTACGACTACTCCACCCACGACATCTGTTGTCTGTGGCAGATTCTCGTACCATACGGTCATCTTATTGAAGTTACTGCCTTTATCGAGTGAGATGATACGATGCTCTGTACTTCCGTCCTTGGCCTTACAATATGTGAGGGCTACGGTGAAACGCAGAGGACCATTATCCAGAATTTCATATTCCTTCCAGCAATAAGGCATCACCAGACTGTCACCAAGCAGTAATGCAGGAGTGCCACATCCCAGACTTGGACCAACCTTATATGGGTCGTAGCCACGGCCGCGATCCACATGGAATGATGTTGCCAGACCATTCTCCTTAGCCTCTTCCTCCTTACCGGCGGCCTTCAGTCTCATTGTTTCCTGGAATCCAGAAATATCAAGTGCATAACGCTCATCGACAACAAGCTCAGGAGTATTCTTCACCCATATATCTATGCCAAAGGCTTTTTCGCCGGTCTTCTGCAATGCAGGACCATACACACGATAGGCACAACGGTCGTTCTCCCATGCTATATCATCCTTACGCTCAGGGACAAGACGTCCTTTCACCCATACATTATCTACCACAGGCACACCGCGTGTAACAGTGTATTCAGTAAAGGAATGAGGACGCACGCTGGCATCAAATAGCAGTTTTCCGTCGTAGGTATATTGCAGGGTCAGAAGCTGTCCTATTCTGTTTTTCACGACAAGAGAGTTCTTATCCAGTCCAGCCTCAGCAAGGATTCTGACAGCATCCAGTTCCACAAGTTCGTGACGCTGGATGTCGGTACTATTTGAAATTCTGATTACGACATCCTTTGCTTCTGCGCCTGTGAGAAATGCAGAAACTATGATAAAAGCATATAAACGATTCATTTCTATATTCTATTTAAGAAGAGGCAAAATAATCTTTTCCATGACCTCATATCCTTTTGCATTAGGATGAACACCATCAACGCTATGACCCTCCTTCAGCGAACGGTCAGGTAACACAAGTGCAGAATAATAATCGGCGAATGGAATATTATGTTCCTCAGCATACTTACGGATACGGGCATTAAGACTCACGATTTTGTCCTCTGGCTGGATATGTGTACGCCATGTGAAACGCTTTGCTGGCAGTACTGATGAGAGTACGACATTTATCTTATGATACTGCGCAAGCTCCACCATTGTGATGATATTGCCCATTGTCACGTCCTCATCATACATACCTGTATTCTCGGCGATGTCGTTTGTACCGGCATTGATCACAACAGTCTTTGGCTTGAGGTTGATGACATCCTCACGGAAACGAGTCACAAACTGAGAAGAAGTCTGACCAGAGATGCCACGGCATACAAAATGCTTGTTCTTCTCCCAGAACTTTGCATGACGACGAGGCCAGAAGTCGGTAATGCTATTACCAAGGAATACCACTCTCTCAGCATCCTCATTCTTCATCACACGCTCATTGTCTGCGTCATAACGTGCAATCTGTGCCCAGTCACGGTCATTAGGATAGAGCAAACCGTCCATAGCATCGACATCCCACTTTGTTATTGCTGACACCTGTGGAATAAGGGTCATAGCTATCTTGCGCTGTCCCTGACGATTAGGATGCCATGACGCACCAAGGTCATAGCCATAGTTCACAATACCAGGCATTGTCTGCGCCATATGCACATGACGATACTGTTCCACACTGTCCTTCAGCACTCGCAATGCAGCCAGCAGATAGTCGTTGGCAGAATGAGGAGTGATGCAGAGCACTGGCACGTCACCATAATGTGAACGGAGCGAACGAATCAGCTTGAGATAATTACCCACATAAGCCTTCACCTCAGGGATGGCAACAGGTGAGAAGTCATTTGTTCCCAGGTTTATCATTACCAGGTTTGGCTTATAAGCCTTGAAATCATATTTGATAGTATCATGATCATCGAAGACACGGTCGTGACGAGTGAACATATTCACCTCTGAAGTCTGATTTTTATCACCATAGTCACGTATCATGCCCTGACCGGAATGGGCTATGAAAGCATAGTCGGCATCGAAATATCGTGCGATGATGCATGCGTATGAGTCATTGCAGTTCTCTGTTTCCAAACGGAATGGGTCTTCAGCACGGTTGCTTTCTACGCCAAAGCCACATGTATAGCTGTCGCCATAGACCTCAATGAAACGTTCTTTTTTCTTTACTGAAGAAAGTACAGCCTCCTTATCAACATTGATTCCGAAGATGGTTGTACGGCTGTATTTTCCTTCAGTACAACGCTGCAGGCTCACAGTATGCTTTCCTCTTCGCAGTTCATCGGCAAGCAGCACATCATGGGCTTTTTTACCGAAGCTCTTTATCTTCTTCTTCCATCTGCCATCAATGAACAGATTATAATATGCAGTGTCGCTCTCAGCAATGTTCACACCGATAGTTCCCCCAGAGAACTCTGTCTGCATATATACGCCAGTCCAGTCGAAGCTGACACTTCCATCGGCATTATTCAGTACACGACCAGTGAACGACACATTGCTGTCTGTCGCCTTTACAAAGCGAGCTGCACCAAATGCAGCAGTACTTGCTGCAACAGATAATATCAGAATCAGTAATTTTTTCATTGTCAAAAGATATATCCTTTATTTTTTGTAATTCCAGTCACTTATCTCACCACGAAGTCCTTTCAGTTGAGCTGTCTTGAACTCTGAATCAGAAGGTTTCATGTCACGATAATAAAACAGTGTTGCGCCCTCATCAAGCAGACGATCCTGCAGCGTTGGCACATTAACATCCTGTACCTTCACGTCATTGTCAATGGCGAGAGATGCAGCAGCACCAGCAGCCTGGCCCAGTGCCATCCAGCAAGGCTCCATACGGATTGTAGAGAAACCGATGTGTGAACCACTGACAGGAACTGGCAACAGAAGATTATCCACATTTTTTGGTACTATAACACCATAAGGAACTGTATAAACAGCCGTTGGATAACTTATGAATCCATCGAGGTGCACACGTCCCTTCTCGCGTTTACGTGCTGCATGTGAGTCGAGAGCATAATGACTTGCTGTGATGCTCTCCTTATGCAATGGAGGACGCTGTCCCTCAGCAACAGGCAGTGCATCCTTAGCTGTGAAGAAATACATTCCCTCGAAGCGACGTCCCTCACGAACATATACCTGACGTGGGAAGAACTCGTTATCTTCGTATTCTGTCTTTGCAAGTCCCCATTTCTTCATCTCATCACGGAAGCTCTGTGGCAAAGCCTCATCATTCTGAGCAAACCAGAACAAACCCAGTGTATAGTCCTTCAGACGCTTAGCAAACTTATCGCGCCACTCCCACGAGCTTGTTGGCCATGGCCAGTTCTCCTCAGGAAGGTCGGTAGATATGAATGCAGCATGCTGATTATTGGCATCAGTCTTTCCATTTGGCAGAGTGTTGATAGTGACCAGTTTCAGGATTCCCCATCCGTCGCCAGGAAGGGTTGACTTTCCACCATTCTGGATTGCCTTACGGTTAGCCTCCATCATCTCCTTTGTCACACCACGCATCATCTTCCAGGTGTTACGACCAGTCCATACATCCTCAACAAGAGAAGCGAACTCCTCACGGTTGTAGTTCTCTGGCTTAATGAAAGGAGCACGCTGAGAAGGGTCAGATATCAGACACAAACGATAGTTATATGCCTGCACGGCATTATCAGCATCACCGGTGCTTCCCTCTGCTGGGTCGCTCTTCCAGTATTCGTATGTACGGCCTGCTCCTGGTTCATTGTATTCCCAACGAGCCTCACGACCAATACGATAAGGCACATGAGCAGCAGCACCGAGGTCACCCTCGTATGTGGCATCAACAAATATCTTTCCGCTGTAGTACTCATCAGCACCAGTAGTACGATTCACCACACGGATGCCTGTAATCTTAGTACCGGTCATCTGCAGATCACCGTCCGAGAAGTTGAACTGACGTTTTGTGAGAACCGTTATCTTACCCTTCTGCTCAGCAAGCATCTCCTCAAAGACCTTTTCTGCTACAGATGGCTCAAAGTGAAAGCCATCGCTGCAGTCCTTCACCTGCTGAGAGTTCTTACCGTATTTCTTAGTGTAATATGCCTTGATGCGCTGTGTAAACTCTGAGAATAGACCTGTCGTAGCACCACGTGTGGCGATATCTGTAGCACCAAGACCATTAGCAGGCAATCCGCCAATGTGACTGTTGCGCTCAAGGATAAGTGATGTTTTTCCCATACGAGCTGCTTCCACTGCAGCCATTATTCCTCCAGGGTTTCCACCCAGAATGACAAGATCATACTGCTGTCCGAAAGCATTCACCGAAATGGTTACGGCAACAGCACAAAGGATATTCTTCAGTTTCATGGTTTAATATTCGTTTTTAGTTTCTGTATAGCGTGTCAGCACCTTCAGCTGTGGACGGTCGGTCTTATAGTTGTATGTAGGATGCACGTCAAGGATATACTTGTTCCATCGTGCACCAGCAGCCCAGTAAGTACCTCCCACTCCACTTTCGTGGAGATAACTCATGAAGTTGTCAAGACAGTCCATCCAGCGCTTATCATCAGCAGGAATACCATATTCGCCAACGAGACCGCGGAAGTTATTTTCCTTGAGCCATTCCACGAAAGGACGCACACGATCCACACCTACAGTTGGATAGGCATGCTCCTCGTCATAGCCCTTACGATAGATACCTGATGCATCAATATCGAAGTAACAATGAGCCTCGAAGATGAGGTTGTCTTTAGGGTCACGAAGCTCACGCAGTTCATTGCTCAGTTTCTGCCAACGCTCAGCCGAACTCCAATGGTTTCCACCAACTACAATAGGTGTAACTGTATCATATAGACGTATAGAGTCGATTGCAGTCTGCGCTATATTCTTCCAAGGTGTAGAAGCCAGCATATCATGTGGCTCATTGCAGAGACCATAACCGAAGAGTGCAGGATGCCCTTTCACCTCACGTGCGAAAGCAGCCCAGAACTGTCCGAAGTCATTTGGCATCACCTCATCGCCGATGATATGTGCCTTTCCATTAACAGAACGACGACCATAGTTATGCATATCGATGAGGACCTGCATGCCACGCTGCTGAGCCTGATCAAGGATGCTCTTTATAGTATCGAGTTCCTCCTTGTCCATAGGGCCGTTGAGAGTTCTCTGCAGACGTTCCCACTTGAATGGCAGACGGATAAGGTCCATGCCACGGCTATGCCAGTAGTCAAGCTCCTTTGTTGTTGGATAGTAATAGTCCTTATTCAGCTTTCCCTGTCCCTCCATCTTATGATGGAAGAACTCTGCACCAGCAAGGTTCACACCGTATGGCAGTGCCTCATGACGTGAAGCCTCGAAAGGTTTAAGCTGCCACAGCTCACCATTGTTGCTCAGTGTGTATTCTATCACAGCACCATTCACAATCTCATCATGACTTATCCATGAACGATCAAGTTTCTGACCATTTACTAATACAGAACTAATGAATCTTGCATCAGCAGAAGTACGGTTCACATGAATTTGTATCTTCTTTCCATTCTCCATTGTCACTGCAATATCGTCGTAGGCTGGAGGAAGAAGATAATACATGTTCTGCCCTGCATTTGGGAACAGACCAAGAGATGTGAATACATACCATGAACCCATGGCACCACTATCCTCATTGTCAGGATAGCCACCCTTCTGAGAGAACATATTCTTACGAATATTATTTACATAGTGAGCACTAAGATCAGGACGATCACAGTGACTGAAGATGAACGGAGATACGAAGCCAGGTTCGTTGCTCAGGTCAATGAGGTCATTGTCAAAGCCATGACGCAGACGGTCTGCCATCACTTCCTTGCCACCACACATACGTATAAGCTTACTAAACTGTGATGGAACGAAGAGAGAGTAAGTCCATGAGCTGCCCTCATAGAAATAGTCTACCCATGATCCCCACTTGTATTTTGGGTCAATGCTTATCCATTCACCATTCTTCTTACGTGGAGCAATGAATCCCTTGAAGCCAACACTCTCAAGATCAGGATTGAACATGTTCATCCATCCAAGAGAACGTTTCTTCAGCATCTCGGCAGTCTCTGTGTCGCCCATCATCTCGGCAATCACTGCTACACGATCATCATTATATGCATATTCAAGGGTGTAGCTGCAACTCATCATCTTATGTTCACCAGGAATCCATCCCAGACGACGATAGGTGCTGTCGCGCTGTGTCAATGCATTGTTCTTCATCACCTCGTATGCCTGCTTATAGTCGAAGCCTTTCACACCTTTGAGGATAGCATCAGCAATGATATTATCCACATCATCGCCACCCTGATTCTCAGGCCATTCCATTGAAGCAGTATATGTTGCTGTACATAGTCCGTCATGCTTGTAACGATCGATGAACGAACGTACTGTTGCTGCTGTGAATGAAGGATTGAGCAGTGTCATCAGAGGATATTTCGTACGCCATGTATCCCAGACGCAATAGTGATCATCCAGATGTGGTTCATTGCTCTTCCATCCTGGATTATCGCCTGTACGCAGACGAGGCATCACATAGCTGTGATAAAGCGAGGTATAGAACAGCTGGCGCTGCTCCTTGTTTGCTCCTGAGAATACTATCTTGCCAAGAGTACGGTTCCACTGCTTGCGAGCTGCATCGCAAACCTGCTCAAAGCTATGGTCCTCCAGTTCCACCTCGAGATACTTTGTGGCATTGCGCACACTGCTCATTGAGATGGCAATACTGGCATTCACGGTCTTTGCCTTTACGCCTATCTTTGCATAAAGAGCCTTCGTATCATTATTTGTTATGGTTACTGTTGCATCTGGATCGTCTATCTTCATTGCGAAATAGACTCTATATGGCTGCTTACTGCCGAAGCCGCCTGCATAGATACCATAACCAGAAATGAGTTTCTGCTTTTCATTATAGTTTATCTCGCCGCCATTGAATGTACCTTTCACTATAGGAACGATGTCCTGTGGGATGTTATGGCGAAGATCAAGCAGAATATTGTTATTGTTAGGTTTGTTGAATGTGAAGCGATAGAACACACCATGATGTGTTGGTGAAAGTTCTGTACGAATGCCGTAACGTGTCAGTGTTGCAGCATAGCAATATGGTTTAGCAATCTCATTAGCCTTTGGAGAGTCGTGTCCAGTCTCCTTGGCAGAGAAGCCGTTCTGTGGAGAGAGCAATATCTGACCATAGCGTGACCAGCCAATGCCAGACACATGCAACTGAGAGAATCCGCGTATTTTGTCATTTTCATCGTAACCGTTCTGTCCTCCCTTAGGAGTAT
>ENA-UERK01000214-UERK01000214.1-human-gut-metagenome-genome-assembly--contig:-NODE-214-length-54675-cov-12.363347_pt1 | contig 54675 bp, 50 predicted proteins | sample MGYA00242957_ERZ507957 | MGnify/ENA primary metagenome ERZ507957 (study PRJEB26167, sample SAMN06115538) | human gut metagenome | host: Homo sapiens | place: China:Heilongjiang | collected 2015-11-06...
TTGGAATTGTCCAGCCAAAAGCCGATCCGTGGTGTTGTCTGCATAAATGTATCGTATAAGGTTTCAACCGTAAAGCCGGAATAGCCTGTTTTCTCCCTGTATCGTTCCCTTCCTTTTATTGTTTCCACATCTGGACAAAGAACGACAACCTCAACAGGGTATTTATGCGGCACAAAAAATATGTACATGTAACTAATTCAACACATTTATAATTTGAATAGGGACATTATAGCATTTACTAAATACAAATTCAATGTATACGGAAAGAAAGATATAAGGAGTGGGAGGGATTCCGCCGTAGTCGGCATTGTAGGAAAATCCAAAAGTTTAGATTTTCCCACAATGCTTATCTTTTGGTCTTTGGTTCGGAATAGTGTAGTGCTGGCGGTCTATCTCTTGTTTTCGGTTGCTTGCTTCCTTACCGTACATGAGCATTTTATCATGGCTTTAAGCTGTATGGTTCATATACGCGTAAGGATGTCTGCCGTATATTGAACTGGGCGAAGGATGAAAGTGCTGTTGTTTATGGCTATAGGGTTAAATATAATACCTGTCCGATATTTGTAACCTATAAAAAAGACGAAAACATTAGCGAAAGCACTAAATATGATGACAGATTTGCCAGTCCTACGATTTTTAACTGGCAGACGCGCAGCAGAGTTAATATTGATTCGCCGGAGGTTGTGGCGATTGAGCAGCCGGAAACACTGAAGCTCCTGTTTATCAAAAAGAGTGATGCTGAGGGCTCAGAGTTTTACTTTATGGGCGAAATGCTGCATAAGCAGAGCATCGGTACCACGATTACCGGCAATAAGGGCGAAAAGCTTTCTATTGTGCAAATGTTTTATGAGATGAAAACGCCGGTAGAAGCAAAGATTTATGATTATTTTGAAGGATGATTGCCCGAGGCTGCTGTAAATGCTGTTCTTTTGCATTGCGTCAGATAAGGCTGGCGCTAACCAATCAACCCAACGGAGGTACACCATGGAAAAACCAATAATTAGAGATGAAGCCTTTTTGGCACAAAAATCCCAGCCTGCAACCTTTATGGATATTGCAGTAGCGCAGGATTTATTAGATACGCTCGCAGCTCACGCGGACCGCTGCGTGGGCCTGGCAGCAAATATGATCGGTGTGTCCAAATGCGTTATCGCCGTAAATATCGGCCCCACGAATATTGCTATGCTGAACCCGGAGATTATCAAGCGCTCCGGCAAGTATATGACGGAGGAGGGCTGCCTGTCACTTGAAGGCGAGCGTGCTGCAGTGCGCTACGAAAAAATTACGGTGGCTTATCAGGATATGCAGTTCAAAAAGTGCAAGCAGAGCTTCAGCGGCTTTACGGCGCAGATTATCCAGCATGAGATTGACCATTGCCATGGTATTATAATTTAAGCGCAGAGATGGGCGTAGAGCCTGCAAAGTGCTTGTTTATACAAAAAGAATGTTAGAGCTTATTTTAGAAAATATTATCACTGCTCCCGTAAGGCTTGGCCTGCCAACAGCGTATGCGGAGTCCGTCGTGCTGCTTTACAGGCAGTACGGGCGCTATGACAAGGTTGCCGTGCAGCGCGAGGGTAGGCAAATGTTAAAGCGTACGGAAGCATTGCAGGAGGAGTATGATCTCGCTGCATTGCCAAGGCTTGCCAAGCAATATGCCGAGTGGAGCAAAAAGCTGCAGCAGCTAAAGTTCAAACGCTTGCTGCACGGTGAGTTTGCTGCGGGCAAGGGGATTACGCTTTATGCGAATGCTATCAGGCAGGAATGTGCTGAGCATGGCTGGGATTACGCAGCCTATTATGATTCCGTGCTGGTGCATGAGCGTGTGCATCTGCTGCATTATCAGGCAGTGCTGGCGCACTTTAGCGCTGCCGGCGTAGCGGTGCAGAGTGCGGAGTACAAGCAGGCGCAGCGCTATTGGTACGGCCGGCAGACGGAGGCGGCGCAGGCTGCCGTGGTCAAGGAAACGCTGGCGGAGTTTGCCCGCTGGCTGTGGTGCCTGCAGCAAGGGCACCATAGTATAGCGCAGGCGCTTTTGCAGACGCGCGAGGAGGCGCAGGCGTGCATTCCGCACTATCCTTATGCAGGAGTGCGGGGACTGTGCGCGTTGCACGCAAGTTCGCCGCAGGCGGCAGTGCGGGCGTACAGCGAGCTGTGGCAGCTGTCACTGAAGAGCTGGCAGCAGGCGTATGCGTTGATAAAGCAGTTGTAGCGCAGCAAAATAGCAAAAAAATAACAGCCCAATTCTCAAAGCATGAGTTTTGGGCTGTTTTCTTATACAATTTTTTAGGCGAAGCCAAGCATTAAGCCGATTTGCCTTACAATAAACGCTACGCACCAGGCCACAACAAGCTCATAGCCCATAAGGCAGAGCGTGCTAGTATCGGAGTTCAGCTCGCGGCGGATGGTAGCCAGCGCTGCTACGCAGGGCGGATAGAGAAGGCAGAACACCAGGAAGGTGTAGGCTGTGAGCGGCGAAAAGAGGCTTGCCAGATCAGGCGCACCGCCGCTGCCGACTGCAAGCACGGAAAGTGTACTGATGACAACCTCTTTAGCGGTGATGCCGCAGATAAGCGAGGTTGTTGCCTGCCAACTGCCGAAGCCGAGCGGCGCAAAAATAGGCGCTGCCAGCTTGCCGATGGATGCGATAACGCTGTCGGAAGCGTCTACCATGTAAAAGCGCACATCAAAGTTTTGCAGGAACCAGACGATGATGCTGACGAGGAAAATAACTGTGAAGGCCTTATGCAGAAAGTCCTTGGCCTTTTCCCACATATGCATGATGATGTTGCGCGCCGTCGGCAGACGGTAGGCAGGCAGCTCCATGACAAATGGGACCGGCTTGCCACGGAACACCAGGCTGTTGAGCAAAAAGCCGGAGAGAACAGCAACGCAGATACCGGTGAGGTAGAGCGAAAGCATGACCAGGCCACCGTTATGCGGAAAGAAGGCGGCAATGAACATACCGTAGATGGGGAGCTTGGCGCTGCAGCTCATGAACGGGGTGAGCATGATGGTCATTTTGCGGTCGCGCTCACTGGCGAGGGTGCGCGAGGCCATGATTGCCGGCACGCTGCAGCCGAAGCCGATAATCATCGGAACGAAGGACGAACCGGAGAGACCGATTTTACGCAGCATCTTATCCATAACGAAGGCGACACGCGCCATGTAACCACTGTCCTCCAGCATCGAAAGGAAGAAGAATAGCGTAACGATGGTCGGCAGGAAGGAAAGCACGGCACCGACACCGGAGAAGATGCCGTCGATAATCAGCGAATGCATCGGCGGTGCAATATCCAGCACGGTGAGCGTGTTATCAACCGAAGCTGTTACAGCATCGATAACATTGCTGAGGATGTCACTGAGAAAAGCTCCGATAACGTCAAACGTGAGCCAGAATACAATGCCCATGATAAGCACGAAAATAGGGATAGCATAGAATTTATGCGTCAGATAATGGTCAATTTTGACGGAGCGCAGCTGTGCTTCCGTATGCTTGGGCTTCTGTACGGTTTGTGCGCAGAGGTCCTCGATATAGGCATAGCGCATATCTGCCAGTGCTGCTTCCTTATCCGTTTTGAGGTTTTGCTCCATTTCGGTAACGAAGTGGCCGATGATATCGCATTCGTTTTCCGAAAGCTGCAGCGCTTTGGCGAAATCGCTGTCACCTTCGATAAGCTTGGTGGCGGTGAAGCGCAGCGGCAGGTTTTGGCGGCGTGCTTTGGTCTCGATTAAGTGGGCGATACTGTGAATAGCGGTATGCACAGGACCGCTGCAGAAGTCCAGACGCTGTGGCAGCTGCTGGTTTTGCGCTACCTCTACGGCGCGGCGCAAAAGCTCGCCTACGCCCTCGCCGGAGTTGGCGGTGATGGGGACAACCGGCACGGTCAGCGAATCCTCCATTGCTTTAATGTCAATGCTGCCACCGCTGCCGGTGAGCTCGTCCATCATGTTGAGGGCGATGACCATCGGGATATTCAGTTCAATGAGCTGCAGCGAAAGATACAGGCTGCGTTCAATATTAGTTGCGTCAATGACGTTGATAATTGCGTCCGGCTTATTGTATAAAAGCAGGTCACGCGTAACAATTTCCTCCGAGGTGTAGGGAGAAAGCGAGTAGATGCCGGGCAGGTCGATAACGCCTGCGTCGGGAACGGCGAGAATGGTACCTTCCTTTTTCTGGACGGTTACGCCGGGAAAGTTGCCGACGTGCTGGTTACTGCCGGTGAGATAGTTGAACAGCGTGCTTTTGCCGCAGTTCTGGTTGCCGACGAGGGCGAAATGCAGCTTCATGCTTCGCTCACCTCCGGCGTAACGGTGATTTTTGCGGCTTCCTCCGCACGCAGCGTCAGCTCGTAGCCACGCAGGGAGATTTCCAGCGGGTCACCGAGCGGTGCGCGCTTGCGTACCATAACGCGGGTGCGGGGCGTGAGCCCCATATCAAGCAGACGGCGACGCAGAATGCTGCCTTCGCCGCCGACCTTAGCGATGATAGCCTCCTGACCTAAGGGAAGCTTATCTAATGTTGTAGTTTCCATGATTTTGACCTTCTTTGATTGATTTTGCTTAAGCTTCAATTATATATATGAAGCATGAAGCGGTCAAGTAAAACAGGGGTTTTAGCGATAAACGTTAATTAAAAAATATACAATGTAGATTTTGTTACAGCTTTACATGACGGTGCCGTTGGTGAGGCGGATTTTTTCTGCCTTGGCTTCTGCCAGCTGGCCCTGATTAATCATACCGTATTTATGCATAGCGGCCAGCACCAGCAGCTGACGTTTTTTGCAGCCCTCGGGGTTTTCCAGCGGATTGAGGCTGGTGGGCGCGTAGGGAAGCGAGGCGATGACGGCGGCCTCGGCCAAAGTCAGCGCCGAAGGTGCCTTGCCGAAGTAGGTTCTGCTGGCCTGTTTAATGCCGGTGGAGCCTGCGCCGAAGTAGGTGGTGTTCAGATAAAGCTCCAGAATTTCGTCCTTGCTGTAATTATCCTCCAGCATGAGCGAGAGCACGGCCTCTTCAATTTTACGCTCCATGCTTTGCTCGTGCGAAAGAAAAACGTTTTTGACAAATTGCTGCGTCAGCGTGCTGCCGCCCTGTACTACCTCGCCGGCGTTGATGTTGGCCAGTGTGGCGCGCAGAATACCTTCTACGGCAATAGCGCCGTGATTATAAAAAGCGTGGTCCTCTATAGCAATCAACGCCTGCGGAATATCGCGCGACATGGCGTCAAGACTTGTCCAGTTCGGGTTTTGACGGATAGGATCGATAACCTCATCCATATTAAAGGCCAGATAGAATTTATGTACGGGCGAGGGCCATTCCTCCTTGGGAGGCAGCAGGCTGGTGAAAAGCGCCATAGCGGCGGATTTTTCGTGCTTGCTGACCTTCTGCTGTTCCTGCTGTACGGGGGTGGTAGGCTGAGCCTTATCCGTAATGTTGTCATAACCCACCATGCCTATAAAAATAAGCAAAGCCATGATAATAATTTTAAACATAAGATACACCTCGTTAGTGATTTTGATATATTTTAAACAGTGACGTGTATAGCTTTCACGTCTATTGTAACAATAAAGTGTGAATTTGGCAAAAAATACTGGTATATTTATCTTTTAGGTAGTAAAATAAGATTGTAGAATGGATTATTGTCCCTTAATTTTTACAAAAAAATTCACAAAGTGCTTGCAAAATTATACAGTTTGGTTGTATAATTATCGAGTACAAAGGAGGATGGATATGAAAGCAAGTGTTATCGGTGCAACAGGCTATGCAGGAGTTGAGCTTCTGCGACTTCTGGACGGACATCCGGAAGCGGAAATTGCCGTGATTACCTCTGAAAGTAGTACAGGAGAGGCGATTGCTTCTATGTATCCGCATTTGTCGGGACGTATTGAAAAGAATCTGCAGTCGATGCAGGAGCTGGATGCTATTGCTGCAGCAAGTGATGTGATTTTTATTGCCTTGCCTCATGGCCATGCGATGAAGATAGGCAAGCAGCTGCGAGGAAGCAAGACCAAGATTATTGACCTCGGCGGCGATTATAGATTTAAGGATTACCATGTGTTTGAACAGTGGTACAAGGTGAAGCATGAGGACCCGGAGGCACAGGCTGTCTACGGTCTGACCGAGCTTTTCCGTGATAAGGTGCGCGGGGCGCAGCTGGTGGCAAATCCCGGCTGTTACACAACCTGCAGCATTCTGGCGCTGGTGCCGCTTTTAAAATATAAGCTGATTGAAACTAAGGGCATTGTGATTGATGCCAAAAGCGGTACGACCGGTGCGGGACGCAGCCTGAAGGCAGGCAGCCTTTACTGCAGCGTCAACGAAAGCTTTAAGGCCTACGGTGTTGCGTCACACCGCCACACGCCGGAAATCGAGCAGATTTACAGCGAGTTTGCCGGTGAAGATGTAGTGATTCAGTTCACACCGCATCTGCTGCCTGTGGACCGCGGTATTTATGCAACCTGCTACGCACAGCTGAAGCAGGGCGTAACGGATGCGCAGATTGAGGAGGCCTATCAGGCAATGTACGGCGATGAATTTTTCATCCGCCTGCGCGGTAAGGGAGTTTGCCCGGAATTGAAGAATATCCGCGGCTCCAACTATGTGGACCTTGGCTGGCAGACCGATAAGCGTACAGGCCGCATTATTGTGATGAATTGTATTGATAATCTTGTTAAGGGTGCTGCGGGACAGGCAGTGCAGAACATGAATGTGATGTTTGGCATTGATGAAACTGCCGGCCTGCGTCAGCTGCCGCTTGTTCCTTAAGCTTGTTATAACTATTATACTATAAAAAGGTGCTTAGCGGTGATGCCGCTGTAGAAGAAAAGATGTAAGCACCAAGGAAAGAGGGGAATCTCATGAATAAAATCGAAGGCTGGGTGACTGCACCGCAGGGCTTCCTTGCTGCCGGCGTCAAGGCCGGTATCAAAGCCAGCGGCAATCATGATGTAGCAGTTATTTTTAGTACCGTGCCTGCTGCCTGCGGTGCGGTATTTACACAAAATAAAATGTGCGCTGCTCCAGTGCTCGTGAGCCGCGAGGTCAACAAGCACGGTTATGCGCAGGCTATTGCCGTAAACAGCGGCTGTGCCAACGCCTGCACGGGCGAGCAGGGATTGGCGGATGCCAAGAAAATGCAGGCGCATACGGCAGAGCTTTTAGGCATTGCGCCGGAAGCAGTCTTTGTCTGCTCCACCGGTGTTATCGGCCAATTCCTGCCGATGGACAAGCTGCTGACCGGCATTGCCGATGCTGTTGACAGCCTGGACGAATGCGAGGGCGAAAGCTGCGCTATGGCGATTCAGACTACGGATACCTTTATCAAGCACGCTGCCTATGAAACGGAAATCGGCGGCAAGAAGGTAACCTTTGCCGGTATTGCCAAGGGTGCGGGCATGATTCATCCGAACATGGCAACTATGCTGACCTTTATTACTACCGACGCCGCCGTTGCTCCCGATGTACTGAAGCGTGCGGTGAAAAAGGCTGCCGACAAATCCTTCAACATGGTTGTTGTCGACGGCGATACAAGTACCAATGATAGCATGATTGTGTTGGCCAACGGTCTTGCCGAAAACGGAATTATTCTTTCGGAGGAGCATCCGGATTATCCGGCCTTTTTTGAAGCGCTGGTTGCCTGTGCTACCGACCTTGCCAAAATGATTGCGCATGACGGCGAGGGCGCTACCAAATTCCTGGAGGTAAATGTTACCGGTGCCGCAACCTGGGAGGATGCCAAAACTGCAGCGATGGCTATTGCCAAATCGCCGCTGGTAAAAACAGCCTTCTTCGGTGAGGACCCGAACTGGGGACGCATTGTCTGCGCTGCAGGCTACAGCGGCGCTGCCATGGAGGCAGATAAGGTAAATCTTTCTATCGGCGGTATCCGTCTGGTAGAAAACGGCATGAACTGCAATGTGCCTGCCGAAAAGCTGGCGCCGACCATGGCCGAGCATGATATTTCCATGAGCATTGACCTGGGTGCCGGTGAGGAAAGCGCAACTGTGTGGACTTGCGATTTCAGTTATGAGTATGTGAAGATTAACGGCGAATACCATACCTAAGCGACGCGATATAAGGCATCATCTGCTTCACAATGGTTCCTCGACGTACCTCTAGTACGCCGTCGTCACCATTGCTCGCATCTAATACCTTCTCTCGCGTCTTCAAAGAGAAGCAGAAGCAATAATATATAGATGCAAAATAAATATGTAGAGTACGATGGAGATTACATCTGATACTTTCGCTCGCATCTTTGGAGAGAAGCAATAATAAATATAAACGCAAGACAAATATAAAAAATGAGGGAGGACTATCACTATGTTAATGAACGAACAACAAGTACAGACCTTAATGGAAGCACTGCCGTATCTCAGCAATTTTAAAGATAAAACCATTGTTGTAAAATATGGCGGAAACGCTATGCTTAACGATGATTTGAAAAACAAGGTGCTGCAGGATATCCTGTTCCTGCAATACGCCGGCATGCGTCCGGTAGTTGTTCACGGCGGCGGTCCGGAAATCAGCCGTCAGCTGGAGCAGGCTGGTAAAAAGAGCGAATTTGTCGGCGGTTTGCGTGTAACCGATGCAGAATCCGCAGCTATTGCCGAAATGGCGCTTGTAGGCAAAATGAACACTGACCTTGTCGGCCGTCTGAATGCTTTGGGTGGTAAGGCTGTTGGCCTCAACGGTAAGGATGCTAACCTGCTGAAGGCTAAAAAATATCTGGCTGATGTTTATGAAAACGGTGAGGTTAACCTGGTAGATATCGGCTTTGTCGGCAGCGTTAAGGAGGTCAACACCGATTTGATTAACTGCCTGCTGGACGGCGGTTATATTCCTGTAATCGCTCCGACCGGTGTTGGTGATGAGGGTGAAACCTATAACATTAACGCAGATGTTGCTGCCGGTGAAATTGCCGGTGCGCTGAAGGCAGAAAAGCTGCTGGTGCTGACTGATGTCCGCGGTATTTATTCCGCATATCCGGATGAAAGCAGCTTCATTTCCACTCTGACCTTTGAAAAGGCTCATGAGCTTATTCTTAAGGGCAGCATTGACGGCGGGATGATTCCTAAGGTTCGCTCCTGCATTAAGGCTCTTAGCGGCGGTGCCAAGAAAACACATATCATTGACGGCCGTGCCGAGCATTCTATTCTGATGGAGCTTTTCAGCGACAAGGGAGTTGGTACCGAGGTAGTTAAAGAAATCTGATAGCAGGGGCTTGTATGAGGGGGAGATATTCTTGACAATGGATAAAAAAACAATTATAGAAGAAACAGAAAAATACTATCTGCCTGTTTTCGGCAGATATCAGATGGTTATGGAGCTTGGCCAGGGCTGCCGTGTGTGGGACAACGAGGGCAATGAGTATGTGGATGCCTTTGCCGGTATCGCTGTCAACAGTCTTGGTTACAATCATCCGGTGCTGGTGAAGGCTATCAGCGAGCAGGCTGCCAAGCTGATGCATTGCTCCAACCTGTATTATACCGAGATTCAGGCGAAGGCCTTGCGTGTTGTGGCCGAGGCTACCGGCATGGACCGTATTTTCTTTGCCAACTGCGGTGCCGAGGGCAATGAGGGCGCTATGAAGCTGGCGCGCAAATACGGCGTGAGCAAGGCACCTACGAAATATAAAATTATTTCTGCGGACGAATCCTTCCACGGACGTACCTTTGATACGCTGGCTGCTACCGGTCATGATTATTATCATGTCGGCTACGGTCCGCTGAGCCCCGGACACGTGCTTGTGCCCTACGGCGATATTAAGGCGCTGGAGGCACAGATGGATGATGATGTCTGCGCTGTACTGCTGGAGCCTATCCAGGGTGAGGGCGGCGTACATGTACCGTCTGACGAATATCTGCAGCAGGTGCGTGCGCTGTGCGACAAGCATGATGCGCTGCTGATTTTCGACGAGGTGCAGACCGGTGTTGCGCGTACCGGCAAATGGTTCGCTTATATGCACAGCGGCGTGAAGCCTGATATTCTGACCTTTGCCAAGGGCATCGGCGGTGGTTTCCCGGTTGCAGGCTTTGCTGTGCCGGAGCGCCTGGCGCATGTGTTCAAGCCCGGCGACCACGGCGGCACCTTCGGCGGTAACCCGCTGGCCTGCGCCGCTGTGTACGCAACGCTGACGACTATCAAGTCCGAAGGCTTGGTAGACAAGGTTGCGGAGAAGGGCGAATACTTTAAGAATGAGCTGCGTAAGCTGCAGGAAAAATATCCTGACAAGGTTACCGATGTCCGTGGCTGCGGCCTGATGCTTGGCATGGAGGTTGCCGGTGAGGGCAAGCCGATTGTGGAAAGCTGCCTGGAAAACCATGTTATTGTGAACTGTACTGCGGGTAATGTTATCCGCATTGTACCGCCGCTGATTATCAGCAAGGAAGAAATTGATATTGTGGTTGCTGCGCTGGATAAGGCGCTGGCGGCCTGTTAAAAACGAGAGGGGATAAAAATGAGTTTAAAAGACAAAGACCTGATTTCTATTCATGACCTTAGCGTAGGCGAGGTCGCAACAATTCTTGATGTGGCAAAAAAATTGAAACGTAAGCAAAAGGCCGGTGAGCCTCACCAATATTTGAAGGGCAAAACTCTGGCTATGCTGTTCTCCAAGGCTTCTACCCGTACCAGAACTTCTTTTGAGGTTGGCTTCTGGCAGCTGGGCGGTCATCCGATTTATCTGAGCGATTCCGCCTCCCAAATCGGCCGTGGCGAACCGATTCGTGATACCGCGCGTGTACTTTCCCGCTTCGTTGACGGTATTATGATCCGTACCTTCTCCCATGATTCCGTTATTGAGCTGGCTAAATATGCAAGCGTTCCCGTTATCAACGGCCTGACCGATTTGCTGCATCCCTGTCAGGCTCTGACCGATATCTTCACTATTCAGGAGAAGATGAAGGTCCTGAAAGGCCGTAAGCTGGTTTATGTAGGCGATGGCAACAACATGGCACATTCTTTGATGTTTGCCTGCGCCAAGGTTGGCATGAACATGATCTGCGCCAGCCCGAAGGGCTATCAGCCTGACCCGGAAATCCTGCGCCTGGCGCAGGAGGACGCTGCCCAAACCGGCTGCAGCATTACCGTAGAGGAGGACCTCTTCAAGGCTGCCAAGGGCGCCGATGTGCTCTATACCGATGTATGGACCAGCATGGGCGAAGAAGCGGAGCGTGAGGTTCGTTTCAAAGCACTGCATAATTATCAGATTAACCAGGCGCTGCTGAACGAATCACGTCCGGAAGCAATCGTTCTGCACTGCCTGCCCGCACACCGCGGTGAAGAAATTACCGAGGAAGTGCTGGAAGGACCGCAATCTGTTGTATTTGACCAGGCAGAGAACAGACTGCACGTACAAAAGGCTATTATGGCCCTGCTGATGAGCGACGAAGTACTCTAAATCAGGTCTTGAATGTATAAATATAACGGCTGAGCGTATAGTTTATATGCTTAGCCGTTCTTGTATACAGACAAAATTTTCTGAAACAAGCTATATTTTAGGTTTTTTGTTACATCTAGTACACAAAAAGTATTGTATACATGCGCTTAAATACTTGATTTATGCATAAAAAGGGTATATAATACAAGAAGTTTGTAAGTTTATTCACTAATGCATAGCATTATACAGAAATGGGAGGCTATTATAATGAAAAAAGAAGATATTAAGAAAGTAGTTCTGGCTTACTCCGGTGGCCTTGATACATCCGTAATCATCCCCTGGCTGAAAGAGCATTACAACAACTGCGAAGTTATCGCTGCCTGCGCTGACCTTGGCCAAGGCGACGAACTGGAACCCGTTCATGACAAAGCACTGAAAACCGGTGCAAGCAAATGCTACATCATGGACCTGAAAGAAGAATTCATCAGCGACTATGTATGGCCCACAGTTAAGGCCGGTGCTGTATACGAAAAGAAATACCTGCTTGGTACTTCCTTTGCTCGTCCGCTGATTGCTAAAAAATTAGTTGAAATCGCTGAAAAAGAAGGCGCTGACGCTATTGCTCACGGTGCTACCGGCAAAGGCAACGACCAGGTTCGTTTCGAACTGTCCGTAAAGGCTCTGGCTCCGCAGCTGGCAATCATCGCTCCGTGGCGTGAGTGGGAGCTGCGCAGCCGTGACCAGGAAATCGACTATGCTGCAGCACACAACATTCCTATCCCTGTGTCTCATGACCATGACTACTCCATGGACCGCAACATGTGGCATCTGTCCCATGAAGGCAGCGATCTGGAAGATCCGTGGAATGCACCGAAGGATGAACTGTTCATCGTTACCAATATTCCTGAAAAAGCTCCCGACAAACCGGAATATGTTGAGCTGGAATACGTTGAAGGCGTGCCTGTAAGCGTTAACGGTGAAAAACTCAGCCCGGCTAAGATCGTTGAAAAACTGAACGAAATCGGTATCCGCAACGCTGTTGGTATTACCGATATGGTTGAAGACCGTCTGGTTGGTATGAAATCCCGTGGCGTTTATGAAAACCCTGCTGGCGCTATCATCTACTACGGCCACAACGATCTGGAAAACCTGTGTCTGGACCGTGCAACCCAATCCTTCAAGCAACAGGTTTCCATCCGTTATTCCGAGCTGGTTTACGATGGCATGTGGTTCAGCCCGCTGCGTGAGGCTCTGGATGCTTTCGTTAACGAAACTCAAAAAACCGTTACCGGTACTGTTCGCATGAAACTTTATAAAGGCAACATCTACAGTGCAGGCGTTAAATCCCCGTACTCCCTGTACAGCCAGGAATATGTAACCTTCGGCGAAGACGAAGTTTACAACCAGGCAGATGCTACCGGCTTCATCAACCTCTTCGGCCTGCCGCTGAAAGTAAGAGCGCTGATGAAGAAAGGCAACCTGAAATAATGGCTAAGCTTTGGGGCGGTCGTTTCAGTAAGAATACGAACGAATTGGTGGACGCATTTAATGCGTCCATTGATTTTGATAAACGCTTATATCACGAGGATATCCGCGGCAGCATTGCTCATGCCGGTATGCTGGCTAAATGCGGTATCATTCCGGCAGAGGACGGGGAGAAGATCATTGCCGGTCTGAAAGACATCCTGGCTGATATTGAAGCAGGCAACTTCCATTTTGACGTTGCGCTGGAGGACATTCACATGAATGTGGAAGCGCGTCTGACCGAACGTATCGGCAGCGCCGGCGCCCGTCTGCATACCGCACGCAGCCGTAACGACCAGGTTGCACTCGATATGCATATGTATATGAAGCGTGAGGTTGCCGAAATTGCCGAGCTTTTGCTTAAATTTGAGGAAGCTCTCTTAACAGTTGCCAAAAAGCACGAAAAAACTCTGATGCCGGGTTATACCCATCTGCAGCGTGCGCAGCCGATTACCTTTGCTCATCATATGCTGGCATATTTCAATATGCTGCAGCGTGACTTCCGCCGCCTACTGGGCGTTTGGGAAGGCGCGGACATGATGCCGCTGGGTGCCGGTGCGATTGCAGGTACCACGTTCCCCATCGACCGTTTTATGGTTGCGGAGGAGCTGAACTTCGGCACAGTTTATCCGAACAGCATGGACGCAGTAAGCGACCGTGACTATATTATTGAATTTCTTTCCTTTGCTTCTACCCTCATGATGCACATGAGCCGTCTGAGCGAGGAAATCTGCCTTTGGAGCAGCACCGAATTCGGCTTTGTTGAGCTGGACGATGCTTTTGCCACCGGCTCTTCCATGATGCCGCAGAAGAAGAACCCTGATATTTCCGAGCTGGTACGCGGTAAAACCGGCCGTGTGTATGGTCATCTGATGGCTATGCTGACTACGGCTAAAGGCCTGCCGCTGACCTATAATAAGGACCTGCAGGAGGATAAGGAAGGCTTCTTCGACGCTATCGACACCGTTAAATTCACGCTGGCTGTTTATCGTGATATGATTCTGACGATGACGGTTAATGTGGACAAGATGGCACAGGCAGTGAGCAAGGATTTCTCCAATGCCACCGACCTGGCTGACTATCTGGTACGCAAGGGACTGCCCTTCCGTCAGGCACATGAGGTTGTCGGCAAATGCGTTGCCTATGCAATTCATCAGGGCAAATTCCTGCCGGAGATTTCTCTGGAGGAATACAAGCAGTTCTCCGACCTTTTTGAGAGCGATTTGCTGGTAGCCTTAAAGCCCGAGCATTGTGTAGAAGCACGTAAATCCTACGGCGGCCCTGCTTTCTCCGAAAATGAGAAGCAGTTCGCTATCGGTGACAAGGTGCTGGCAGTGCAGCAGGCTAAACTGGAGGAGCTGCAAAGCAAGCTGTAATTAAATATAACGCGCGCAGCGCATAAAAAATGAGCAAGACAGTAGCGAAAACTACTATCTTGCTCGTTTTGTTTTTACATATGTTATTTGAAGAACATAGCGTAATAGCCGTTGAAGAAGATATACAGGACAATCAGCGGCAGAATGTAGGTTGCATAGAAGCGCATCCATTTCGGGAAGCCTATACCCTTGCCGGTATCAACCTCTTCAATGAATTTGTTCCAGCCCCAGCCGTAGCGTGTAGTGCAGAAGGCCAGGAAGATGAGGCTGCCCAGAGGTAGAATGTTGTTGCTGACGAGGAAGTCTTCCAGATCCAGCACGCAGGTGCCTTTGCCAAGAGGCTCAAAGCTGCTCCAGATATTGAAGCCGAAAACGCATGGCAGGGACAGCAGAATCATGCCGATAACAGCAAAGGGGATGAGGCGACGGCGGTCACCGCCGGTCAGCTCGCAGATGCTGGAGATAATCATTTCGAATACGGCAATAACAGTGGACATTGCCGCAAAAAGCATGAAGAGGAAGAAGAGAGTGCCCCAGATACGTCCGCCGTTCATAGCGTTGAATACGTTGGGCAGGGTGATGAAGAGCAGGTTCGGGCCTGCATCCGGCTGGATACCGAAGCTGAAGCATGCCGGGAAGATAATCAGACCGGCAACGATTGCTACGAAGGTATCGAGGAACATAATCCACAGCGCTTCGTTGGTGAGCTTCTGCTCCTTGCCGATGTAGCTGCCGAAGATGGACAGAGAGCCCATGCCGATGCTCAGCGTGAAGAAGGCCTGGCCCATAGCAGCGAAGATTACCTCGCGTACACCATGCTCGGCAATTTTGCTGAAGTCGGGGTAGAGGTAATATTTGAGGCCGGCTTCACTGCCCGGAAGCAGCATGGAGTTGGCGGCAAGCACAACCATCAGCACGATGAGGAAGGCCATCATAATCTTGGTGATGCGTTCAACGCCGTTGCGAACGCCCATGTAGCAGACGCCGAAGCAGAGCATGATGATGATTGCCATGTTGCCGGCCATAGTTGCCGGGTCCTGCAGCAGAGCACCGAAAACGCCTTTGATGCCCTGAGCGTCAAGGCCGGAAAGATCACCGATAGCCATTTTGTAGAGAAAATAAAGCATCCAGCCGCTGACAGTGGTGTAGAACATCATCAGGATGATGTTGCCGGCAATAGTTACATATTTGAACAGATGCCATTTAGTTCCCTTCGGCTCCAATGTGTCGAAGGATTTTGCCGGGCTGCGTCTGCTGGCGCGGCCGACAGCGAATTCCGCTACCATGATGGGCAGGCCCAACAGCAGCAGGAAGCACAGGTAGATGAGCACAAAGGATGCGCCGCCATACTGGCCTGTGACGAAAGGAAAGCGCCAGACGTTGCCTAAACCAATGGCACAGCCGGCAGAAATCAGGATAAATCCCAGGCGTGAAGAAAAGCTCTCACGTTCCATAATACATATCGACTCCCTTACTAATACAATAATAGTATATAGTATAAGCTATTATCCTGTTTTTAGCAAGCTAAAGAGAAATAAATGCTCTCGCAGGCTGCAGTAACGGCGAATTTGATATAGGCCGGGCAGGAATATTAAATATAACAAATCGTTATAACATTTAACTTGACTATCGGCAGTACCTATTTTATAATAGCCTCGCACACAGAGATGGGTTTTGTGTGTAGAGGAGAATTAAAATGCAGAAAAAGTATCTTATTATTTTGAGTACTGTCGTTTTATCTTTATGCGGTGCTGCCAGCCTGGTTTACTATGATGCTCTTTTGAGAGCTTAGCTAAATTTAAGCGGCGGCAATTTACATCCGGCAATCGCAGCTGCAGGACATTATCAGAAATATAAAATGTCTGCAGGATTACCCCACCCGGATGCCAAAAATAATTACAAGGCGTAAGCAACGGAGCTTACGTCTTTTTTTCTGCCCGCAAACGCTTGCGGGTGTGTTGGCATATAATTATAGTAAGGAATTTTATTCGCACGGCAGGGGGCAACATGATATAATATAATTAATATAGAATGTCCGTAATAAGCAGGATAAAAGTTAATATAGCATAGATTTAAAGAATACGCATTGACACTCTGGTTTAAACGAAGGAGGGATGAAGCAATGCTGTTAGGTATTGATGTAGGCGGAACCTTTACGGATGCCGTGGTGCTGCGGCAGGGCGAGGTGGTGGCGCAGGCCAAGCGCGCGACGACGCATGACGATGTGCTGCACTGCGTGCTGGCGGCGCTTGATGCGGTGCTGCAGCCGGGAATGGCGCAGGAGCTAGAGCGTGTCGTAATATCCAGCACTATCGTGACCAACGCTTTGACCGAGGGCAGCCTGCCACCGGCGTTTTTGGCAATTATAGCCGGACCGGGCATGAACGTCAAGGGACATCTGCCGGTGACACCGTATTACTTGTCCGGTTATGTGGACCATCGCGGCAAGATTACGGCTAATATCGAATGGAGCAGGCATCAGGAGCTGCTGCGGCGCAAGGGCAGCGGTGTGTGCGCTGTGAGCGGCAAGTTTTCGGTGCGCAATCCGCAGCTGGAATATCAGGCGGAGCATGAGCTGAAAAAATGCGGCTACAGCAAGGTGTTTTTGGGCAGCGAGCTGAGCGGTGAGCTGAACTTTGTGCGGCGCTGCAATTCTGCGTATTTTTCCGCGCAGGTTTATGAGCTTTTCACCCGCTTCTGCAGGCGCATCGAGCGTGCTTTGGCAGAGCGCGGCGTGTGTGCTCCGGTGCATATTCTGAAGGCGGACGGCGGTACGCTGCCGTTGGAGGCAGCCTTGCAGCAGCCGGTGGAGGCTGTGTTTACCGGTCCTGCGGCTTCCGTACTGGGCATAGAGGCGCTGTGTGCTCCCCAAGTTAACAGCATCTCGCTGGATGTGGGCGGCACTACTACCGACATTGCCTTCTGGGAGAACGGCCTGCCGCTGATGGCCCGCAAGGGTGCGGCGGTGGCCGGTTATCCTACGGCAGTGCGCGCCTTTCATATGCGCAGCATCGGCATCGGCGGCGACAGCAGGCTGCATAAGACGGAAAACGGTTATGTTGTCGGCCCCGAGCGCGAAGGTCCCGCTGCCGCTGTCGGCGGCAGTACGGCAACGCTGAGCGATGCGCTGATTACGACTGGTTATGTGCATTTCGGTGATGAGGCAAGGGCGCAGGCGGCGATTGCCGCTCTGGGCGGCGAGCCGCAGACGGAAGCACGCAAGATTGTGGCTGCCGCTGTTGAGCAGATTAAAACAACGATTCGGGAAATGCTGGACGAATGGGCCAAGCAGCCCGTATATACGGTTAACGATGTTATCAAGGGCACGGAATTTATTCCGCAGCAGCTGATTGGCGTCGGCGGCGGCGCACCGGGCTTAATCAGGGCGTTGGGCGAGGCTATGGCACTGCCGGTGGAGATACCTGCCGGAGCGATGGTGGCGAATGCTATCGGTGCGGCGGTAGCAAGGCCGACGCTGAGCGCAGGACTCAGAGCGGACACGACCGACGGCTATTACATTATTCCTGAGGGCGGAAAACGCGAAGCTTTGCCGCGACGCTTCAACAAGCAGGCGGCAGAGGAGCTGCTCGCAAGCTGGCTGCGGGAGCAGACGGCGCAGTGGCAGCTGCCGGATCAGGAAACGGAGCTTATCAGCTACGAGCATTTTCATACAGTACACGGCTATTACGAAACCGGCGATATTTACAGCCTGCGCATGCAACTGAAGCCGGGAATTCTCTATAAGGTTAGCGGCAGGGAGGTGAGCTTCTGATGGCACAGAATACTTTGGGATTAGTATTTTTCCCTGCGTTTGACTGGATGATCAGCCCCGGTCACCCCGAACGGCAGGAGCGCTTATTATATACGCGCGACCAGCTGGAGGAGGAGGGACTGTTCGATTGCGAGGAGATTAAGGAATATCGCCCGCGTCTTGCTGAAATCGAGGATCTGCAGCGTGCGCATGTCGGTGTGCCGTCGATTGCACGTTTGATTACGCCGGCACACCTGACCTCTGCGGGAGGCTGCTTGGTGGCGGCCGATGCCGTAATGCAGCGGGAGGTACAGCGTGCCTTTGCTCTCGTGCGTCCGCCGGGACACCATGCTATGCGTGTAGTACACGGAATCCGTGGTTTTTGTACTATTAATATTGAAGCAATAATGGTAGAATATTTACGTAGCAGGTATAATATCCGCAGGATTGCTGTTGTGGATACCGACGTGCATCATGGCGACGGCTCTCAGGATGTGTTCTACCACGACCCCGATACACTGTATATCTCCTTCCATCAAGACGGGCGCACCTTGTATCCGGGCACAGGCTTTCCTAATGAAGCAGGCAGCCCTGCGGCCTGGGGTACGAATATCAATCTGCCCTTGCTGCCGGGAACAGGCGACGAAGGACTGCACCGCCTGTATGACGGCTTAATCACGCATATTCTGGAGAACTTTCAGCCTGAGCTGATTATCAACAGCGCCGGCCAGGATAACCATTTCAGCGACCCGCTGGCTTCCATGCAGGTGACGGCGCAGGGCTATGCGCGTCTGGCGGATAAGCTGCAGGCGGATATTGCGGTGCTGGAGGGCGGTTATTCGATTGAAAGCGCTCTGCCTTATGTCAACACCGGTATTATTCTGGCGATGGCAGGCATGGATTACAGCAAGGTGGTGGAGCCTGATCTGCGCGGACTGCGACCGCAGGATGAGCGCTGTAATAAGCGCGTAGACCAGCTTATTGCCGAGGTAGGCGATTTGTACTTCAACCGTGAGCACACGAGCAAGGAATTGCTGGCGAAATGCGGCAATACCTGGCAGCGTAGCAAGCATATCTACTACGATGAGGAGGGTATCCGCGAGGAGCAGGTGGAAAGCGTGCATTATTGCGAACGCAAGGCCTGCCGCGGTTATTTTACCCTGCAGACGGCGGCCGAAGGGACGCGCTTTGGCGACCAGAGCGCTTTCATTACCTGCCTGACGCGTGAAATCTGTCCGCATTGCCGGCAAAAGGCCTACGATGCAGCGCTGGCAGAAAAGAAGCGTGGCCGCTGGCAGTATGTGCTGGTGCAGGATATTGCCACAGGTACAGTAGAAAATCTATAAATAATAAGCATTAGGACGCCGGCAAATAAATATGCGTCCTAAGCTGAGAATCGAGGTTAAATAATGATTAATGAATTGGTTGTAGCTACCCATAATCAGGGCAAGGTGGAAGAGTTTAAAACTTTAATGAAGGATTTGCCGATTGATATCAAATATCTGGCAGATTTCGAAGCAGTGGAAGCGCCGGCGGAAACAGGCCGTACCTTTGCTGCCAATGCCCGCCAAAAAGCTACCTATTACGCAAAGAAGCTGGGCAAGCCCTGTATTGCCGATGACTCCGGCTTGGAGGTGCTGGCGCTGGACGGTGCTCCCGGTGTGCGCAGTGCGCGCTATGCTGGCGAAAAGGCCAGCGACGAGGATAACAATAATCTGCTGCTGCATAACATGAAGTTTCAGGTTAAGCGTACCTGCCGCTTCCGCTGTGCGCTGTGTGTAGCACAGCCCGACGGCAAGGTGCTCAACGAGGTAGACGGCATCTGCGACGGCATGCTGCTGCATGAGCCTTTGGGTGAAAACGGCTTCGGCTACGACCCGCTGTTCTGGTCCACCGAGCTGCACAAGGGTATGGCAGAGGCTACCATGCAGGAGAAAAACAAAATCAGCCATCGCGGTAAGGCAATCCGTAAGCTGGTTGCTATCTGGAGCAAAAAGAAATGAGAATAGGCATTACGGGTGATACGCACGGCAGCGTGCAGGCCATTCGCCGCATTCTGCAGCAGACACCGCCTATCGAGCTGTGGCTGCATACAGGCGATTATGCGGCTGACGCCAATCGCCTGCATGATGCGACAGGCATAAAAACCGTGCGTGTGCGCGGCAACTGTGATTTACTGGATGACGGCAGTAAATATGATGAGTACCTGGAAATAGAAGGCTACAAAATCTGGCTGACGCACGGACACAGATATATAGAAAGAAATGTGCAGGCTGATTTGGGCTATTGGGCCAAGCAGCTGGGGCAGGATATCGTGGTGTTCGGGCATACGCATGTGCCGATGGCGGAATATTATGCGGAAACGCTGCTGGTGAACCCCGGCAGTCCGTCCCGTCCCCGCGGCGGTTCGGAGCCTTGCTTTACGGTGCTTACACTGCAGGCGGGGCAGACGCCGCAGGTGGAATTCTTCAAGGTCTGATTCCTGGCTAAGAAAATTTTTCGTAGCAAGCAAAAATCTTTTGACAATTCCTCAAAATGATGTAGATTACACAGAAAATATCTTGCAAAACAGGGTAGTTTAATATACAATAAGTGTATACTATTTATCGGACGGAGCTAATGATTTTTTAGACAGCTTACGTCGGGAAATCTTGGGAGGAAAAAAAGATGACAATGACTCTGCGTGAAGAAGCTCTTAAATTACATATGGATAATAACGGCAAAATTGCTGTAGTAAGCAAGGTGCCTATTGCAACCCGTCATGATCTGGCTATTGCCTATACCCCAGGTGTAGCTGAACCCTGTAAGGATATCAAAGAGGACAAAAACCTCTCCTTCGAATATACCTGCCGCGGCAACATGGTTGCTATTATTACCGACGGTACCCGTGTACTCGGTCTGGGCGACATCGGCCCCGAAGCTGCTATGCCGGTAATGGAAGGCAAGGCTGCACTGTTCAAAACCTTCGGTGATGTTGACGCTGTGCCTGTTTGCCTCGATACCAAGGATCCGGACGAATTCATCCGCACCGTTAAGTTGCTGCAGCCTAACTATGCAGGCGTTAACCTGGAGGATATTTCCTCTCCCAAATGCTATGAAATCGAAGATAAGCTGAAAGAAATCTGCGATATTCCTGTATTCCACGATGACCAGCATGGTACCGCTATTGCCTGCCTGTCTGCTGTACTGGGCGCACTGCGCTTTGTAAAAAAAGACATTGCTACCGCTAAATTCGTAGTCAACGGCTGCGGTGCTGCCGGCAGTGCTATCGGCCGTCTGCTGGTAAACATGGGTGCACAAAATGTAATCATGGTTGACCGCTTCGGCGCTCTGTATGAAGGCATCGACGCTAAGCTGGACCGCATCCAGAGCTACTTGGCTACCGTAACCAATAAAGAACATAAGCAGGGTACTCTTGCTGATGTTGCCAAGGGTGCGGACGTTATGATCGGTGCTTCCGCTCCGAACGTATTCACCAAAGAAATTATGCAGAGCATGGCTGATAAGGCTATTGTTTTTGCTCTGGCTAACCCTGTTCCGGAAACCAGCTATGATGCTGCCAAGGAAGCAGGCGTTGCAGTTGCCGGCACCGGCCGCAGCGACAGACCGAACCAGGTTAACAACGTAACCGTATTCCCGGGCGTATTCCGCGGTGCTATTGATGTACGCGCACGCGCTATTACCGAGGACATGAAGGTTGCCGCTGTTTATGCTATTGCCGACCTGATTGACGAAAAAGACCTGCGTGAGGACTATGTAGTACCTGACGCGTTTGACCCGCGTGTTGCTCCGGCGGTTGCTGCCGCTGTAGCTAAGGTTGCTATTGAAAAGGGCCTGGCGCGCAAAATTGTAGATCCTGAGGTTGTTAGAGCTAATACTGCTAAACGCATCGGCCGTTAAGCCGCAGTATTAAAAAATATTATACTCACAATGTGAGCTTAGGAGGATGAAAACATGAGAGAAATAAAGGTTAGTGAAGTCACTGATGTTATTGCCAAGCTGTGCATGGATTCCTGCTACTATCTCCCGCAGGAGATGATGGACAAAATCAGAAATGCCGCTGTTGAAGAAGAATCTCCTTTGGGCAGGGAAATCCTTGCTACCTTGATTGAGAACTTCGAGCTGGCTAAGAAAAAAGCTGTTCCTCTGTGTCAGGATACCGGTCTGACCGTTGTATTCCTGGAAATCGGCCAGGAAGTGCATTTCGTTGACGGCGATTTGTATACTGCCATTCATGCAGGCGTAGCAAAGGGCTACACTGAAGGCTATCTGCGTAAATCCTCTGTAGGCGACCCGGTATTTGATCGTAAAAATTCCGGTGATAATACTCCGGCAATCATCCATACCAAGATTGTTCCCGGTGAAAAGGTTAAAATTATCGTTTGCCCCAAAGGCTGCGGCAGCGAAAACATGGGCGCTTTGAAGATGCTGAAGCCGGCAGACGGTGTTGAAGGCATCAAAAAATTCGTTGTTGATACCGTGCGTGCCGCAGGTCCGAACCCCTGCCCGCCGATTACCGTCGGCGTAGGCATCGGCGGCAACATGGAGCGTGCCGCTATTTTGGCTAAATACGCGCTGACCCGTACCGTAGGCGAGCACAATAAGGATGAGCGCTATGCGGCACTGGAGGACGAGCTGCTGGAGCTGGTAAACAAAACCGGCGTCGGTCCTTCCGGCTTAGGCGGCAGCACTACCGCTCTGGCTGTAAATGTTGAATTTACCCATACCCATATCGGTGGTATGCCCTGCGCTGTAAACCTGAACTGCCATCAGGCACGCAAGGCTGAAGCAGAAATTTAAAGGAGGCGCCTGAAGATGAGTGAAGAAGCTGTAATCAAATATATTAATGCTCCGCTGACCGAAGAAACTGTCAAAGACCTGCATGCAGGCGACGTTGTACGCATCAGCGGTTATATCTACACTGCACGCGACGCTGCTCACAAGCGTTTGTATGAAGCGCTGGAGCGTGGCGAAAAGCTGCCTTTGGACCTGACCAATAATGTTATTTATTACGTTGGTCCTACTCCTGCCAAACCGGGCGAGGTTGTCGGCAGTGCCGGCCCCACCACCAGCGGCCGTATGGATAAATACACCCCGACCATGATCGAGCAGGGCATGCGCGGCATGATCGGCAAAGGCCTGCGCAGCCAGGAGGTTATTGATGCCTGCGCGAAACATGGCGCTGTTTATTTCGTTGCTGTAGGCGGTGCTGCTGCGGTAATCACCCAATCTATCAAGAGCGAAACCATGATTGCTTACGAAGACCTGGGACCGGAGGCTATCCGCAGATACGAGGTTAAGGATTTCCCGGCGATTGTCTGCATCGACAGCGAGGGTAATGACTTCTATAAAGTTGGTATTGCCAAGTATAAAAAAGAGTAACATTGTTAACAGATTAAGGGCAGGATTTTCTGCCCTTAATTTTTTTTGCGATTAATGTTGACAAAGACACTAGGATAATATATTATTACTCACATCTTAATAACACGCTCTTATCAAGAGTGGCGGAGGGAACAGGCCCGATGATGCCCGGCAACCAGACGAAGGTTATGGTGCTACATCCTGCAAGTGTAATCTTGAAAGATGAGAGGAAGACCGGCTCCTTCCTCAGAAGGAGTTTTTTTCTTAGGCGGATGTTTTGCAAGACGTGTTGGATAAAGAAAGGATGTAAAAAAAGATGAAAAAATTATTAGTTGCATTACTGGCATTAGTGAGCCTTGCAGTTGTTGCTGCAGGCTGTGGCGGCGGAGACAAAAAGGCAGACAACGGTGCTGACAAAAAGGTTACCTTGAAGGTTGGCGCTACCGCTGTACCGCATGCTGAAATCCTCAACCAGATCAAAGGCACCTTGGCTAAAGAGGGCGTAGACCTGCAGATTATCGAATTCAGCGATTATGTTAAACCGAACCTGGCTTTGAACGATAAGGAGCTGGATGCCAACTTCTTCCAGCATGAGCCTTATCTGGATACCTTCGTTTCCGAGCGCAAGATGAATCTTGTATCCGCAGGCAAGGTACATATCGAGCCGATGGGCATTTATTCCAAGAAAATCAAATCCTTGAATGATATCCCGGAAGGCGCTAAAATCGCTATTCCGAACGACCCGTCCAACGGTGGCCGTGCGCTGGCTCTGCTGCAAAGCGCTAAGCTGCTGAAGCTGAAGGATGGCGTTGGCGTTAAGGCTACCGTAGGCGATATCGTTGGCAACGACAAGAAGCTGAAGATTGTGGAAATCGAAGCTGCTCTGCTGCCGCGTTCCATGGATGATACCGATTTGTCTGTTATCAACTCCAACTTCGCTATGGAAGCTAAGCTGAATCCGGTGAAGGATTCTCTGTTCACCGAGCCGAAGGAATCTCCGTATGCTAACATCGTTGCTGTCCGCAAGGGTGACGAAAACCGTCCGGAAATCCAGAAGCTGATGAATGCTCTGCGTTCTCCCGAGGTTAAGAAGTTCATCGAGGATAAATACAAAGGAGCTGTTGTTGCAGCGTTCTAAGCAAAGCAAAACTGCTGTCGCATGTCAAAGTGCGACAGCTTTTTTATATAGCAAAATTTTGTTGCCGATGCAGGTGTAATAATGATACAATTATAAAAAAGACGGGATGCGTGTAGAATGGTTTACTACTGCAGAAAGGGGGAGCTTAGCATATGACGGAAGCTTTAAAACTGCCGGTGGGAATAGAAGATTTTGCGGAAATTCGTCAGGCGGGCTTTTATTATGTTGATAAAACAAAATTCATTGAACAGCTGCTGGACGGCTGGGGCAAGGTTAATTTGTTTACAAGACCGCGGCGCTTCGGCAAGACGCTGAATATGAGTATGCTGCGCTATTTCTTTGAGATAGGAGCAGATGCCTCGTTGTTTGACGGCCTGCAGATTGCAAAAAACAAGAAGCTGTGTGAGGAGTACCAGGGAAAATATCCGGTAATCTTTCTTTCCTTTAAGAATGTAAAAGGACTTACCTTTGCCGATGCGCAGTATCGTTTGGCTGAGCTGCTTGCCGGAGAAGCGGAGCGCTTTGCTTTTTTAGCGCAGAGCGATAAGCTGACGGAAAATGAGAAAAGCTTATATTGCGGACTGACGGCGGTGCGCGAGGGACGTTATGCGCTGGCAGATGAAGTCCTTGTTTCTGCCTTGCAGCTTTTATCGAAGCTTTTATCTAAGCATTACGGACAAAAAACGATTATTCTGCTTGATGAGTACGATGTGCCTTTGGATAAGGCCTTTCAGAATGGCTATTATAAGGAAATGGTGTCACTTATCCGCGGTATGCTCGGCCAGGCCTTAAAGACTAACGAGTTTCTGCAGTTTGCTGTGCTGACAGGCTGCCTGCGTGTTTCTAAAGAAAGCATTTTTACCGGCCTGAATAATTTTAAGGTGCTTTCGATTACCGATAACCGTTTTGATGAGCAGTTTGGCTTTACGGATGCTGAGGTGGAGCAGCTTTTGGCGGCTTATAATCTGGCAGACCATCTTGATGAAACCAAGGCGTGGTATGACGGCTACCGCTTTGGTGCCGCTGATGTTTATTGTCCGTGGGATGTCATTAATCATGTGGATATGCTGCGCAGCAATCCGTCAGCAAAGCCACAGGCTTATTGGATAAATACCAGTGGCAATGCTTTGGTGAAGCTCTTCATAGAGATGGCCGATAAATCGACGCATGATGAACTGGAGCGTCTGGTTGCAGGCGAGGCTATAGAAAAGCATATCCGCTTGGAACTGACCTATGATGAAATAGACAGCAGCATAGATAATCTTTGGAGCGTGCTTTTTACCACCGGTTATCTTACGCAGAAGGGTGTGACAGAGGATGGTGCGTATAAGCTGGTGATTCCTAATCAGGAGATTCGCGAGGTGTACAAGCTGCAGATTCAGGAATGGTTTAAAAAGAAGGTTTTTGCCGATACTGAGCAGCTGCAGCGCTTTTGGCAGGCTTTCGCCATGGGTGACAGCGAGGCGGTAGAGCTGTTTTTGAATAGGATTCTCAGCAATTCCATCAGCGTTTTTGATGCTAAGGGCAGGGATGAGGAAAGAGAAAATTCCTATCATATGCTTTTGGTAGGCTTACTGGCAGGAAAGTCAGACTGGCTGGTGCGCTCTAATGTGGAAGCGGGCGAGGGCTTTGCGGATATTATTGTTGAAACAGATGATTTGGATGATGGCGTAATCGTAGAGCTGAAGTATGCGCAGACGATGACGGCTATGGAGAAGAGCTGTGCGAAGGCGTTGGCGCAGATTCGCGCAAAACGCTACGCAGATTATTTGCATAACAATGGCAGAGAAAAAGTTTTGCTTTATGGTATAGCTTTCTGCAAGAAAAGATGCAGGGTTGTGGCAGAAAAGCTGTAGATAGCTTGCAGGCTTGTGGCTTTACCTGATGGTAAGGCTATGGGTCTGCTTTTTTTGACGTACCTGTCATAAAAAATTGCTATACTTAAATTATCTTATATGAGGTTGGTGTTAGCATGGATTTGCGTTATTTTGCAATGGTGTGTTCGGAAAGAATTTTTACAAAAGCGGCCAACAGGCTACACATAAGAAGGCGGTAAATATACAGCACTCGTGATGAATTATTGTTAAAAATATATAATAGCTAAACAATAATGATAATAAAGTATATTATTTAATTAACCGTGTAGATTGACACTGAAAAAACCGGCATGATAGAATTGGAATAGCGGTAATGCAAGCTGTTAATAACAAAATGCAGCCCAAACAAAAAACGCATAACAAAGGAGGATTTTTTTATGATGCCCGTTAACCCTGAAGCCATTGGTATTTTTGGCCTCATCGCTACGGTGGTGTGTTTTGGACTGGAGCAAATTGGTGTTGGTGTTGATGAGAACACAGATCATACTAAGCTGACACGTACATTGGCTCATATTGCAATTATTTTTGGCGGTGTGACGCAGATTTTTACATCAATATTTATGTATATGTTCAGCGCTGCCGGTTCTCACAGCACTTATCTGGGAACAGTGTTCGGCTTTTTTGGGCTGTTCTGGATTCTTGTTGGTTTGTTTTTTCTTAATGGCGGCGATAAAAAAGTTATGGCACATTTTTTTGCCTGCGGATTGCTACTTTGTATAATTTTTACCGTCAGAGCATTTAAGGATGGCTTGATTTGGCCGTTGGGTATAGATCTTGCTGTGATTGATTTACTGCTTTTAGTGCTGGTCTTTGCCTGGTATACCGGCAAGCCTTGGCTGACGAAGCTTGCAGGCTGGTGTAATTTGGCAATAGGCTTTATTTCGTTGTTTTTGCTGCTGCCGCAGCTGCTTAAGTAGATATTTACAGCGTGTTGAGTAAAATAATATTTTGTAACGGGAAATGGCAGAAATATGATTCTGTTTTGTAGGTCGACCGGGTTCGTGTTGCTGGTTTTTAATGGCCGGAGCGTAGTGCTTCGGCCGTTTTTGCTTTCTTAATAATAAAGAAACGCGGCTATAACTATGTAGCTTGTTATATGTATAATGCGTTCTCCTAGCAGTCTTTTTATATGTTGAAAAAACTATCAGACAGTCTGTTCTCTATTAATATTAGGTGAAGAGCTGCCATGTCGTATGTATATTGCTGTTTTTAGGAGATATTTTTCGCAAAAGCGCAGGCAAAGAGCAGAGCTGTTTTCTGTGCATCCGCCTGCAAAATATGCTATACTTAAAGTATCTTATATTAGGAGATGGTACAATGTTTAAAAGAATTTTAGTTGCCGCTATGCTAGCCTTTATTCCACTTAATGTCAGCAGTCCGACCGAAGCAGCGGTGCAGACGGAAATGTCAGTTGCCAATAATCAGGTATCCGTACAGCAATCCAAGCAGCTTTTTAACGATGAGAAAAATGCCATTTCTATGCTGATGCCTGCAGGCTTTTTGACTAAAGGTGAGTATACGCCCGATAATAAGAAAATTTTTCAAGTAAACTATTCTAATGTGCAAATGTTTATCTATGTAACTCCTATAGATAAATCTGGTCCTAATTCTGCTAAATTTATAGATGAAGTACTTGCTGGACTGAAGAAGAAAATAGCTACAGAAAAGGATGCTGAGCTTATAGAAAACAAAATCATTAAGCTGGATGGCAGAAAAACACTGCATGTTGTCAGAAAAATTAATGCCCAGCCTAAAGCACCTGATTTTATAATGGATAACTATACTCTTTTTACTCCTAATGATATGATTGATTTTCGTTTCAATATTGAGGCTGACTATTATGAAAAATTCAAGGCATCAACCATGAATGAGATGATTGCTTCTATCAAGATTAGTACTAAATGGAAACGTTTTGCTACTCCTGACAATAGGTATAGCTATGAGCTGCCGGAAGATGTGTATAATGCAGGAGCTGCCTTTGACCATCAAATGTTAGGTAGTAATGATGATATTATGACGGGCATTATGGTGCAGAAAATAGCTGATAATCCTAAATATTCCTATTATCCGCAATCTCTTGCTAATCTTTCGGCTGCAGAGCAGGCTGATTTAGATAAAAAGATTATTAAGCAGTTAAAATCAGAGGTCAGAACAGCAAGAAATATCAAAAATGAATTTACTGTTGTAAATAATTTACCATGTATTAAAAGCAGCTTTGATGATGTTACCAGTCACAGTATTGCCTATATTTTTATACAGGACGGAAATTACATTTCTTATGACTATATTTTCAATGCCAAGTTGGCTTCTAAACTGGCTCCTGTACTGGAACACTCGGTAAATTCTATTAAATTTTAATTCCTTGACTAAAAGTGTAAGTCTTGGAGAAAGTGTATTTTTCTAATGACAGAAATATGCTATACTTAAAGAAATACTAATCTAAAAATCGTGAGGTAGAATATGCGTAAATATGCAAAATTTTTCGTAACCCCGAAGGGAGAGCGCGCTGCACGCGGCGGTCATCCCTGGGTGTTTGGTGAAGAGGTAACTAAAATTGAAGGCGAGTATGCCAACGGTGATCTGGTGGATGTAGTAACGTCCAAGGGCAAGTATTTGGGCACCGGCTTTGTGAATGACCATTCCAAAATCCGTGTGCGCATTATTTCCACCAATACCAATGACAAGTTTGACGAAGCCTTTTGGGAGCGCCGCCTGCGCTATGCGCTGGATTACCGCCTGACGGTTATGGGCGAGCGTGATTTTAACTGCTGCCGTCTGATTTTTGGCGAAGCGGATATGTTCCCCGGCCTGACCGTAGATCGCTACAATGATCTGCTGGTAACGCAAACCCTGTCCCTAGGTATTGAAATGCGCAAGCAGATGCTATTTGAGCTGCTGATTAAAATTCTGCGCGAGATGGGACAGGAAATCCGTGGTCTGTACGAGCGCAACGACGTAAGAATCCGCCTGCTGGAGGGCATGGAGGAGGGCAAGCACTGGTTTACTACCGATTTGTGCCCCGAACCCGGCGCTGTGACTACCGAGATTGTCGAAAACGGCATCGAATATACGGTTGATGTAGAAAACGGCCAGAAGACAGGCTTCTTCCTCGACCAGAAGTATAACCGTCAGGCGATTGCCAAGATTGCCAAGGGCAAGCATGTGCTGGACTGCTTTACCCACACCGGTTCCTTTGCGCTGAACGCTGCCAAGGGCGGCGCTGCGAGCGTTACCGCGGTTGATATCAGTGCGGAGGCAGTGCAGATGGCAGAGCATAACGCAGCGATTAACGATTGCTCCGATGTTATGCACGGATTGCAGGCGAATGTTTTTGATTTGCTGAGCGATTTGTTCAACAAGCATTCCCGTGAATATGACTTTATTATTCTGGACCCGCCGGCGTTCACCAAATCCGGCAGCACGGTGAAGAATGCGATTCGCGGCTATAAGGAAATTAACCTGAAGGCGATGAAGTTGCTGCCGCGCGGCGGTTATCTGGCAACCTGCTCCTGCTCGCACTTCATGAAGGAGGAGCTGTTCGTGAAGATGCTGCAGGACGCTGCGCATGACGCCAATGTTTCTCTGCGTCAGATTGAAGCACGCCAGCAATCTCCGGATCATCCGATTCTGTGGCAGGTGCCGGAAACAAATTATCTCAAATTCTATATCTTCCAGGTAGTATAAAAACTCAGTCTAAAAATATGCTGCTGTTAAGGGGGCGTTATTGTGCAGGCTTTAGAGGGTATTCGTGTGCTTGATTTGTCGCGGTTGCTGCCGGGACCGTATTGTACTATGCTGTTGGCCGATTTCGGCGCAGAGGTTATCAAAATCGAAGAACCGGGACGAGGAGATTATGCCCGCAGTTTTCCGCCGTTCCTCAAGGATTTCGGTTATTGGCATCTGCAGCTGAACCGCAATAAAAAGAGCGTAGTGCTCAACCTGAAGTCGGAGGCGGGACGCAAGGCGTTTCTGGAGCTGGTGAAAACCGCCGACGTGGTGGTGGAAAGCTATCGTCCGGGCGTACTGACGAAGCTTGGTATTGACTATGCGGCGGCGAAGGCGGTGAATCCGCGTATTATCTACTGCTCGCTGACAGGCTACGGCAAAAAGGGACCGCTGGCCAAGCAGGCCGACCATGATATAGGCTATGTGAGCCTGGCAGGCATTACCGCTATGAGCGGTGAGGCGCAGGGTAAGCCGGCGATACCGGGCGTGCTGATGGCGGATATGAATGCGTCGATGGCGGCGGGTATGAGCATTATGATTGCACTGCGCCATGCACAGATGACGGGCGAGGGACAGGAGATAGATATTTCGCTGTATAATGTGGCGATGACGCTGATGCCCGGTGCTGCCAGCCTGTACTTCGGCAGCGGTTTTGTGGCGGAGCGCGGCAACAACTGGCTGACGGGTGCCAACGCCAACTACAATATTTATGCGACGAAGGAAGGACGCTACCTTGCTGTAGGGTGCTTGGAAAAGAAGTTCTGGAGCAACCTGTGCGCTGTGCTGCAGCGCCCCGATATGACGGACCTGATAGATGATGATGCTAACCATGACTACTTAAAGCAGCAGCTGACGCTGGAATTTGCCAAACACACGCTGCCCGAATGGGAGCAGCTGCTTGCAGGCAAGGATACCTGCGTAACACCGGTGCTGGATTTTGCCGAGGCGGTGGCTGCACAGCAGACCAAGGACAACGAGATGGTGCTGGATGTAGAGGATGCGGAGCTTGGCAGCTACCGACAGCTTGGCTTCGCTATGAAGCTGAGCGCAACACCGGCAGCGCTGCGGAAGCGTGCGCCGCGCCTGGGCGAGGACACGCAGCAGGTGCTGTCGCAGGCGATTGATGATGAAAAGCTGCTGGCGGAAGCATTGCAGACGAAATAAAAAAATGACCTCCTGAAATTTCAGGAGGTCTGATTTTTTGTAAGCTTTAAAGTTTTGGCAGAATTATTTTTCCACACGGCCGGGATATGCTTTGAGTGCTTCGCCCAGAATGTAGATAGCGCGCTCCAAATCCTCGCTCTTTAATACATAAGCAAGGCGTGCTTCGTTGATGCCGCTGCCAGGGGTGTTGTAGAAGCCGTTGCCGGGAGCAAACATAACGGTTTCGCCGTCGATAGAGAAGTTTTCCAGTGTCCAGATAGCAAATTTTTCTGCATCGTCAACAGGCATGTTAACCATGATGTAGAAAGCGCCCTTCGGGTCGGAAGCCTTCACGCCGGGGAGCTTCTTCAAAGCTGCCACGATGGTGTCGCGGCGTTTTTTGTATTCCTTGTTAACTTCTTCCAGATAGCTTGCCGGAGTGGTGTACAGAGCTGCTGCGCCGACCTGCTCCAGAATCGGGCTGCACAGACGTGCCTGGCAGCATTTGATAACCTGCTTGCTGAGCTCTTTGTTTTTGCTGATGATGCAGCCGATACGCGCACCGCAGGCGCTGTAGCGCTTGGAAACGGAATCGATGATGATCAGGTTGTCGTCCAGCTCGGGCATGGTGCCGAAGCTGCGATATGCACCGTCATAAACGAATTCACGGTATACTTCGTCAGCGATTAAAGCCAGGTTATGCTTGCGCACGATGCGGGAGATCATGTCCTGCTCTGCTTCGGTATAAACTACGCCGGTAGGATTGCCGGGGTTGGTGAGCAGAATTGCTTTGGTTTTCGGAGTGATGTGCTTTTCGATTTCTTCTTCGCTGGGCAGGTGGTAACCGTTTTCTACGCTGGTAGGAACAGCGTTGATTTTAGCGCCGAACTCCTTGCAGAAGGTGGTGTAGTTAGCGTAGAAGGGTTCGAAAACCATGATTTCGTCGCCTGGGTCGCACAGAGCCATAACTGCGAAAATCAGGGCCTCGCTGCCGCCGTTGGTAACGAAAATATCTTCAATAGCATAATCCATGCCTTTTTCTGCATAATATTTCTGTACAGCCTTTAAGAGGAACATTTCGCCTTTGGAATTGCTGTAGGCGATTACCGGTGCCTGGAATTCACGCACGCTGTCCATGAATTGTGCCGGAGTGGCAATATCAGGCTGGCCGATGTTCAGATGATAAACCTTTTTGCCTGCAGCCTTGGCTGCGTCAGCATACGGAGACAGCTTTCTGATAGGAGATGCTGTCAGGCTTTGAATACGTTGAGAAAGTATCATGAAAAAAACTCCTTGCTGTTATAGTTTGTTTTGGAGCAGATGTAACTGCTTTGTTTATTATAGCACAGATTTTGCCGAGATTGTATATAGTAAAATATTAATACTGTATACATTTGACTTTTTGACGCAAGCACTTTTACTGCCAGAAGTACGTGAAGAGCGCCGGTATCGGTACGCTGAGCTCCCTGATGCTGCCGTACACTATTACGTTACTCGTCACCCTGACTATTATGCTGTATGCTTTCTGGTTTATGGATATACCTCTGGGATTACAAGCTGACTATGTATATTCCAGACGTATAATGTAATATTATTTCAGAGATGATATAATGAAGATAGCCTCTCCTTGGGGAGAGGTGCCGAGCTTGTCGAGGCGGAGAGGGGTGACATCATGCAAGCTCTTCTCTTGTCCTATAGTTAATTCACCTTGCCTCCCTTCTAAGGGGAGGTGGCTGCGAGCATAGCGAGCAGACGGAAGGGTGTTATATGTATTTATGAAAGAAGTTCTTTGAAAATGTCTTTGCAAGAACGTTTGACTGAACGCTGAAAAGCAAATCTACATTAAGGTAAGCGAGCATCCCGAGCTGAACAAATATATCGGCAGCGACCTCATTACCAGCGACGGCACTTCTGTACTGGGCGCAGATAACAAGGCTGCCGTTGCCAATCTGATGGTTGCTCTGGCAACCATTATCAAGGAAAACCGTCCGCACGGCGAAATTTATGTAGCCTTTGTTCCGGATGAAGAGGTTGGCCTTTGCGGTTCCAAGAAGATGGATTTTAGCAAGTTCCCGGTTGAATTTGCTTATACCATTGACTGTTGCGAGTTGGGCGAGGTTGTATACTAGACCTTTAACGCAGGCAGCGCACACATCAAAATCAAGGGCGTAACCGCACATCCGATGTCCGCCAAGAATACTCTGGTTAACCCGGCGCTGGTTGCCGTAGATATCATCAACTGCTTCGACAGAATGCAGACTCCGGAGCACACCGAGGGCACCGAAGGCTTTATCTGGGTGCAGGCTATTAAATCCAACGCTGCGGAAGCAACTCTGGATATCAAAATCCGCGACCATAACAAAAAGATGTATGAAGCACGCAAGGAGTTCATCCGTCATGCAGTGGAATATGTACAGGCCAAGAATCCGAAGGCTGGCATTGAGCTGAACATCACCGACGTGTATGGCAACATTGCCGATGCGCTGAACGATGACAACAGAAAATGTGTTGAGTACATTTTCGAAGCAATGAAGGAGCTGGATATCGAGCCGAAGGATATCGCTATGCGCGGCGGCACCGACGGTTCCTTTATTTCCACCAAGGGCATCCCTACGCCGAACTATTTCACCGGCGCGCTAAACTTCCACTCCAACTGCGAGTTTATGCCGATGGCTGCCGTGGAAAAATCCTGCCTGATGACTTTGAAGCTGGTTGAGCTGATTACCAAATAAAAAATGCTTGACAAATGCGTCGCTTTCCTGTAAAATCTTACTTGTTTCCGACGCAAATGCGCGCGAAGCCTATTGGGGGCGTAGCTCAGCTGGGAGAGCACCTGCCTTGCAAGCAGGGGGTCAGGAGTTCGATTCTCCTCGTCTCCACCAATTGTTAATTAGCGGTCTTACTTTGGTAAGACCGCTTTTTTGTGCGCAAAAAAAGACGCCCATGCATATGAGCGTCTGCGTAATTTATTTAATGGCTCAGCAGCCTTCGTTTTCTTCCCATTCCTCGCTGTTTTCGTTGATGTACCATTTGCCGTTGATATAGATCTTTTCTTCGATAGTACGCGGTCCCCAGATAACGCTGCCTTCCGGGCCATAGTCCTCGCCATCATCGGGGCAGGTGTCGGCGTAGGTGATAAAAGAGCCGGTGACGTTGATAGTGTCTGATTCTATATCATTTTTTTTCTGCTGCTGCGTTATGGCAGGCGGCTTTAGAATCAGATGGTATGCCATCAATAGATGGATAATATAAGCGAAGCAACCAAGCAGCACTATATCCTTTCGCAAATCAAAGAGGATAAAAATGAATAGCAGAATTACTAAAACGGAGTTATAGATGAAAGCGTTTTCCGGATCAAGTTTTTTTATTTTATGTAAAAGATAAATAATCAGCAGTGTTATGGGCAGCAGCACAAGAAAATAGCCTAATGATGTATGCGTAAAAATCAGAATAACGAGCGTTAAAAGGAGCATTAAAGCTATAAGGGCAATTACCTTTTTTATGTTACTGCAAAAGCTGTCGATAAAATTCATGGTACGCACCTCACTTTTATCTGTATTATAGCATGCCGGTGAATTTTCTACAAAAAATCTAAAAAAAACTGCAGAAATCGCTTGAATATGCCCTTTAAATGTGATATAGTATACACTATATTAAGGGTTTCCCCAGAAAAAAGTATAGTATTTTAAAAGGAGCAAATTATTATGGAGAAAGAAAAAGCATTCCTGCTGTGGTTTGACCAGCTGGAGAGAAAAGACGTAGCAATCGCTGGTGGTAAGTCTTCTTCCCTGGGCGAGCTGACCTCTCATGTTGACGTACCTGTACCGTATGGCTTCGCAACTACTGCCTGCGCTTACAGATATTTCTTCGAAAAGACCGGTCTGTACGAGAAGATTAAAAATTTGATTGCCGGTTTGGACGTAGACAACAGCGCTCAGCTGCGTGAGGTTTGCGCTAAGGTTCGTCAGGCAATTATGGACGAAGAAATGCCGCAGGATCTGCAGGATCTGATTGCCCAAGCTTACAAGGAGCTGGGCGAAAAGGTTGGCCAGGCTGATCCGTTCGTTGCTGTTCGCAGCAGCGCTACCGCAGAGGATCTGCCGGATGCAAGCTTTGCAGGCCAACAGGACACCTACCTGAACGTAAAGGGTGCAGAAACCATTGTTGCTAAGGTTAAGGAATGCTATGCTTCCTGCTTTACCGACCGTGCGGTTTACTACCGTGAAAAACAAGGCTTTGATCATCTGGATGTAGCACTGAGCGCTGCAGTACAGATGATGGTATTCTCCAAGGCTGCTGGCGTTATGTTCACTGTTAACGTTGCTACCGGCGACGACAAGAACATCCTCATCGAGGGCGCATGGGGCTTGGGCGAATATGTTGTTCAAGGCACCGTAACTCCGGATAACTATACTGTAAATAAAGCTACCTGCGAGATTGTTGAAAAGAACGTTAACGCGCAGGACATTAAGCTGATCCGCAAAGCTGACGGCGACTGCGAAGAGGTTGTTGTGCCGCTGGATGAGCAAAACGAGCAGAAGCTGACTGATGAGCAAATCAAACAATTGGCTGAATGCGCTAAGAAAATTGAAGCACACTATGGCTGCTACATGGACATGGAATGGGGCGTTGACGAGCGCGATAACAAGGTTTACATCCTGCAAGCCCGTCCTGAAACCGTATGGAGCCGTCGTAACAAAGAAAATGGTGCACCGAAAGAGGAGAAAAAAGTGACTACTGATCGCAAAGTTATCGTTAAAGGCTTGCCTGCCAGCCCTGGTAATGTAGCAGGCCGCGTACATGTAATTTTGGATCCGTCCCATATCGACGAATTCAAGGAAGGCGAAATCCTCGTAACCGAAATGACCGCTCCTGACTGGGTACCGGCTATGAAGAAAGCGAAAGCAATCGTAACCGATAGCGGCGGAATGACCTGCCATGCTTCTATCGTATCCCGCGAGCTGGGCATTCCCTGTATCGTAGGTACCAAGAGCCGTGGCGAAGCTGCTACCACCACCATTCCTGACGGTATTGATGTAACCATCGATGCTACTCATGGTGTTGTATACGAAGGCATCATCGAAGAGCCGAAGGCTGAACAGCCGGCACAACAGGTAGTTGCTGCTGCTGAATACTTCCCGCCGACCGGCACCAAGATTTATATGAACCTGGGCGATCCTGAGCTGGCTGAAAAATATGCTACTCTGCCTTGCGACGGTATCGGCCTGATGCGCGAAGAGTTCATCTGGACTACTTATATCCATGAACATCCGCTGTATCTGATCAAAATCGGTCAACCGGAAAAGGTTGTAGACCAACTGGCTGAAGGCATCCGCCAAGTTTGCCAGGCTATGGCTCCGAGACCGGTAACCATGCGCTTCTCCGACTTCAAGTCCAGCGAATACCGCGACCTGAAGGGCGGCGACGAATTCGAGCCGAACGAGCCTTCCGCTCTGCTGGGCTGGCGCGGTGCTTCCCGTTACTATGATCCTAAATATATCGAAGCATTCAAGCTCGAATGCATGGCTGTTCGCAAGGTTCGCGAAGAGTTCGGCCTGAAGAACCTGAACGTTATGATTCCGTTCTGCCGTAACGTAGAGGAATGCGAAAAGGTTACCAAGATTATGGCTGACTGCGGTCTGTCCCGCAGTAAGGACTTCAAGGTTTGGCTGATGGCTGAGATTCCGTCCAACATCATTCTGGCTGACCAGTTCAACAAGTTTGTTGACGGCTATTCCATCGGTTCTAACGACCTGACCATGCTGGTTCTGGGTTGCGACCGTGATAACGATACTGTTTCCCATATCTATGACGAACGTAACCTGGCTGTACGCCGTGCAATCCGTCACCTGATCGAGGTTGCTCATAAGGATGGCAAGACCGTTTCTATCTGCGGTCAGGCTCCGAGCGTATATCCTGAGTTCTGCGAGTTCCTCATTAAGAGCGGTATCGACAGCATGTCCGTTAACCCGGATACTGTTAAGTTCACCAAGAAGCTGGCTGCTCAAATCGAGCAACGCATCATGATGGATGCTCTGACCGGCAAAGGCCGTCAAGAGGTTGAGGACCTGAACTGGTAAGAGGCAATTAAAGACTTTCAGCTCTTTGGCTAAGCGCATTGGCTTTATCTGGAAGCAGAAAAAGTAAATATGCAGTGAAGAGTTTTAGGACTCCTGTATTGTAGTAATGCAATGCAGGGGTCCTATTTGCTTTTTTGGGAAAAAATTAAGGAGGTAATCATGTTTTCCGTTATTTTTTTTCTTGGATTGCTTTATCACACCTATACCGATCTGAAATCTATGCTGCTTTATGACAAGACAACATTAATTTTAGCGGCAGTTGGCTTAGTACGCGCGTGGTATGAGGGGCAGCTTTTTGATGCTGCTTACGGCGCTGGAATTATGTTGGCAATAATGTTGGTGCTGTATTTTGCCAGCTGCGGAGGTATGGGCGAGGGTGACGTAAAGCTGGCGCCGGCATTGGGTATCTGGCTTGGCTTAGATCAGGGACTATTGTGTTTGCTGCTCGCCTTTGTCAGCGGTGGCGTTGTAGGGGCATTATTGTTGCTGTGCAGGCGTGGGAAGCTGAAACAGGCAATTCCATTCGGACCGTTTTTGTGCGCAGCAGCGGTTGCTGCGTATTTTTGTGGTAAAGAAATCATTACATGGTATTGGAGGATGTTCTTATGATGAAGTATGGTAAAAGTATTAGTGTTGAAGAGCTGTTTGAGTCTGTATTGTGCGCTTTGCGCTGTTGTTGGCGCCGTAAGCAGGCGCTTTTGCTGTTGTCACTGCAAACGGGGCAGGTGGCGTATTGGCAGAATGGTGAGCATAGCTGGCAGGAGCAGCTGGATGAAGAGTGCCTGACAAATAAGCAAAGACTTGCCGATACTTTACGTGAAATGCTTTTGAAGCGTGAGGTGGAAGAAGGTGCGATGGTTTTACTGCTGCCTGCAGCAGCGACGATGTACTCCGAACAGCTGCTTTTGCCTTTAATGCGGCGGCGTGAACTGCAGGCTGCACTGCAATGGGAGGTACAGCAGAGCGTTCCTTGGCCTGAAGAGGGCTATACTTATAGCTTTGAAGCAACAGAATTTAGTGAAGCTGGAGAACAGCAATGTCGGGTGACTTTTACAGCTTTACAGGATACGTCACGCATTGAGCTGGAGCATCTGTGCAGCAGCCTGCTTTTAAAGCTGCAGGGCATTTTGTTAAGCGACATGACGCTTGATGAAGCTGCAGAGAAGTGGTTTACCGGGAAGTCTCTTCCATCAATATACAGGCAGAAGCAGAGGCGCTTACAGGGGATAGCGGCCACTTTTGGCCGTTATCTGACAAAAGCAGGCTGTGCAGCTTTAGGGTTAGCGATTTTGGCTTATGCCAGTACCTGGGGAGGCTGTTATCTGGCGCAACGCGATTTGCTGGAGGTAGAGCAGCAATTAGTGCAGAATACGGTGTGGAGGCAGCGTATGCAGGAAAGCGAGGCTGTTGAGCGTAACTGTCAGCGTTTGGAAAAGCTGTTGGCTGCAGTGTCTAAACCATCGAAAGAGGCCGTTGGTGAGTTGGAACGCATCTGCCGCCAGATGATGCCCGGCTGTTGGCTGACACTGCTAGAATACAAGGGCAGTAAAAAACCTTTAGTGCTGCAAGGACAGGCGGTGGAGAATTTGGCCTTGGAAAGTTTTGTGGAGCAACTGCAAAAATGTGGAAATTACAGCAGAGTAGAGCTTCTGCAATCGCAGCAGCAGGGTAACGTACTTGTTTATAAACTGCAGCTGCAGATGAAGGAGGGCAAGCAATGAAAGCAGGAGAAAAAACAATTAATCTGCTTGCCTGCATAGCGCTGGTGTTGTCTACAGGCTTTGGAGTAAAGGCATTAGAGCTTTGGAATGAAAGACAACTGGCGGTAGAACAGACACAGAAGCTGCAGGGGCAACTGACACAGCAGATTCGTTTTGCTGATGAACACAGTGATTATAAGACATATAAAATCAAGCTATTGGATAAGCAAAAGAAATTAGAGCAGCAGGTAGAGCATAATCTGAACTTAAACAACATCCTGCAGCGCCTGCAAAAGCAGGCACAAGCGCAAAGCATTCAACTGAGTAGCATGCAGATGGAGGGCAAGCCTGTGGCTTTGCAGAATGGCTTGCAGATGCAGAAATTGCAAATAAGTGCTGTCGGCAATTTTTATTCTCTGCTGCGTTGGCTGCGGCAGGCAGAACGCGATGGCTGTAAGGTTAAGGAGCTGCGCTTGCATAGCGACATGCAGGCAAAAGAAGTGCTGAAAATGGACATCGCACTGGAATTTCATACTGAAAACTGATTCATCCAATTAGCCTACGCTAATTTTAACTTGACAAAACCCACATCTTATAAGATAATGTCATAGTAAAGTTAGACTAGGCTAATTTAATTCAAAAGATAGCGCTAGCTAATATTGTAAAGGGAGTTGCGTATGAAAAAATATATCTTACTCGTATTTGTCGTAATCATAGCCCTGGCAGGCTACTTTCTGCTGGCAAGAGGCCAGCACAAGCTCGCAGCCAACGCCGCCGTCAGCGTAACCGACAGCACTGGCGCCAAGGTACACATTCCCGCGGAGCCCAAAAGAATCGTCTTTCTCAATGCCTCCAATCTGGAAATCTTCACCTCAATCGGTGGCAAGGCCGTCGGCAGACCTACCAGCACATCATATCCGGAGGATATCAAAGAGAGCATTAAGGACATACCCGAAGTAGGCATGATCCACGCACCGAATCTGGAAAAAATCATGAGCCTAAAGCCTGACCTGGTTGTAGGCACGAACGTACCCTTCCACGTAATGCTGCGCAAGCCCTTGGAAATGGCCGGCGTGCCGCTTTACCTGAACATGATAAACTCCTATGAGGACGTGCTGAAAAGCATAGACGACTTCGGCCGCTTTGCCGGCAGAGAAAAGGAAGCTGCTGCCAAGCGTGCGCAGATAGAAAAGGAATATGCCGCGCTGACGCAGGACGTACAGAAGGGCAAGGGACCGAAGGTGCTGATTATCTTCGGCTCGCCGGACAGCTTCAACATGTCCACCAAAAAGAGCTTTGGCGGTGACCTGGCAGAGCGTTTGGGCGCCGTAAACATTGCAGACAAGGCCGAAAACGTGAAGGACAGCAGCTACATTCCGCTGAGCATGGAATTCGTAGCCAAGGAAAACCCCGACATCGTGATGCTGATTACCATGGGCGGCAGCAAGGAAATTCTGGAGAAGCTGCGCGCCAATATGCGTGACAACGCCATCTGGCATGACGTGAACGCCGTGAAGAATAACCGTGTGTACCAGCTGCCGCCGAGCCTGTTTACTGTTAACCCCGGCACGCACACCATCGACGCTATGAAGATTATGAAAGAATATATCTATGGAGAGGTCAAGTAATGAGCAATGATGCCAAAACAAAAGAAAAAGTGCGTATAGCGGTCTTTTGCGGCCTGTGCATACTGCTTGTTGCAGGTATCTTTGTGAGCATCGGCAGCGGTACGGTGAGCCTTTCGGTAGGTGAAACATGGGCGGCGCTGACAGGCGAGGCAGATGCGGACACCGACCGCATTGTCAACCTCATCCGCCTGCCACGCACGATTGTTACAGTGCTGGTGGGTGCTAACCTCGCTTTGGCAGGCTGCAACCTGCAGGGCGTGCTGCACAATCCGCTGGCAGACCCCGGTATCATCGGCGTGAGTGCCGGTGCGGGCCTTTTTGCGATGGTGATAATGCTGCTTTTCCCGGAACAATCTGCTATGGTGCCGCTGGCAGCCTTCGTCGGCGCCGTGCTTTCCACAGGCATCGTCTTTTTCCTGGCGTGGGAAAAGGGCATCAACCCGCTGCGAATGATTCTGGCGGGCGTGGCAGTTGCCACCTTCTTTGGCGGTGGTATGGCGGCGCTGAACGTGTTTTACAGCGACAGAATCCAAGGAACTGTGATGTGGATGGCCGGCGGCTTTCAGGGACGCAGCTGGGGGCATGTGGAAATGCTTTTGCCTTATAGCGCCATTGGCATTATCGGTACGATTTTGTGTGCGCGTTCCCTAAATGCGTTGCAGTTGGGTGATGAATTGGCTAAAAGCTTGGGCGTACGCGTGATGCGCATGCGCACTATTTTGATCTTTCTTTCCGCGCTGCTGGCGGCGGTTTCCGTAAGCGTGGCAGGCATGCTGGGCTTTGTGGGCCTCATCGTGCCGCACATCATGCGCCTGTTAATCGGCAGCGACCACGAATACCTGCTGCCCTGTGCGGCGATTGCCGGCGGTGCGGTGGTAACACTGGCTGATACGGCGGCAAGAACGCTTTTCAGTCCGCTGGAAATCCCCGTGGGCATCTTCATGTCCTTCATCGGCGGTCCGTTCTTCTTGTATCTGCTGAAACGGAGGATGCGTTAAGCTATGAATATCCCGACATTACATACACAAAAAATTACTTTGCGCTACGGCGAGCACACGATAATCAGGGACCTGACGCTGGATATAGCCAAGCCGGAGATTGTGACGATTATCGGGCCGAACGGCAGCGGCAAATCAACGCTGCTGAAGGCACTCTGCCGCCTGCTGGAGCCTGCGAGCGGTGCGGTTTATCTCGACAGCAAGGACATCAACAAAATGTCCACGGAAGAGGTGGCGCGCACGCTGGCGGTGATGGCGCAGAGCGCGAACGCTCCCGGCGGCACGACGGTGGAGGAGCTGGTGTGCTACGGACGCCTGCCCTACCGCAAGTTCTTCGACGGCCTCAATCAGGAGGACCGCCTGGCTATTGAAGAAGCACTGGAGTTTACTGAGCTGGGACCGCTGCGTACGCGCCTGGTGCATACACTGAGCGGTGGTGAACGCCAACGCGCGTGGCTGGCCATGGCGCTGGCGCAGAAGCCTAAGATTCTGCTGCTCGATGAGCCTACGACCTATCTTGACGTGCATCATCAGCTGGAGCTGATGGAGCTTGTTGTGCGATTGCATAACGAAATGGGGCTGACGGTTATCATGGTGCTGCACGATTTGAACCATGCGGCGCGCTACAGTGAGCGACTGATTGCGCTGAAAAAGGGCAAGATTATGGCAGACGGACCTACGGACGAGGTGTTCACGCAGTCTGTGATTGAAGAGCTTTATGATGTGAAGGCTGTGATCATGCGTGTCGAGGCCAATGGGACGAAATATCCCGTGTGCTTTCCGTATAGTGTAGAGGAGCATGATTAAGATGAATAAATTCATGAAAACAATCGCTCTCAGCATGGCGATGCTGTGTCTGGGCGCAGGTGCCGCAGGTGCGGCGCAGTTCAGCGATGCGCAGAGCGGTAAAAATTTAACAGCAGCGCAGCTAGCGCAAAGGCTGCAAAAATATGACATAGTTTTCTTTGGTGAATTTCACGATCAGGGAGAAATCCACCAATCTGAATTAGAGCTTTTGGAGGCAATGTATAAGGCAAAAGGCGAGAAACTGGCCTTATCCATGGAAATGTTTGAGGCAGATAATCAGGATAAGCTGGATAAATTTCTGGCAGGCGCTTTGAGCGAGGAGGATTTCCTGGCCACCGCCCGCCTCTGGCCTAACTACCGCACGGATTATGCTCCGCTGGTAAATTTTGCCAAAGAAAAGAAAATGCCCGTTGTTGCTGCTAACGTACCGCGCTTTTTGGCAGCGCACGTAGCGAAAAACAACGCTTCGACGGAGGGCGTGGAGGCGCAGTATCAGCAATGGCTGCCTAAGCATACCTATGCTCCCGAGGGTGCGTATAAGGACAAGTTTTATGCGCAGATGAGCTCCCCGGCAGCGCCGATGAAGCTGCCGCCAGCGCGTTTAGCAGCAGTTTATGCGGCACAATGCCTGAAGGATGATAAAATGGCCGAGAGCATTGCTGCGTTTGCCGACGCACATCAGAATATGCAGATTTTGCATATCAATGGCTGCTTCCATTCCGATGCTCATCTGGGAACAGCGCAAAAGCTGGAAGCTTTGCGCCCTGAGCTCAAGGTTGCCGTAATCACACCGTTGGAGCGCAAACAGAAGGGCGAAAAGCCTGCTGGTGATTTTGTCGTATGGTTCGACAGAAAATAAATTCTTCCGATATTTTTTTTGCCCGCAGGTTAGCGGTCGCTGACCTTGCGGGTGTAAAATATACCATAAAAATAAGCAGAAAAAAGAGGTGCATTATGAGAAATTTAAACAAAAAGAAGATGGCCTTACTCACTGCCTGCGTTGTCAGTGCAGTCGGCCATATGGCCTTTGCCGCAGAGGCAGATAATTACGATGAATACAGCGGTGCGGATTACGTTGTGACTGCGACCAAGACACAGCTGGAGAAAAAAGAGGTTCCGCAAAGCGTTGAGGTTATTACCGAGCAGAAGATTAAAGAACTGGGTGCCTACAGCGTACAGGATGCCTTACGCCTGGCAAATAATATTGACGTACAGGATAACGGTATGACCGGTAATCAGGTGCAGATGCGCGGCAACAGCACCATGCACACCCTGATTCTTGTCGATGGCAAGCGCATGGCGGCAGAAAATACGCAAAGCTCCAAAAATGCTTACGAGCTGAAGCGTATCAACATTTCCGATGTTGAGCGTATCGAAATCATCCGCAGCAACGGCTCCGCTCTCTACGGTTCTGACGCTATCGGCGGCGTAATCAACATCATCACCAAAAAATCTACTACTCCCAGCATCAGCGTCAACATGCACACCGGCACCAAGGATGAAGCAACAAGCTTTATGTATTCATCCGGCAAGCAGGGCAAGCTGAGCCTGAAAATCGGCGGCGGTATCGAAAAAGTACGCAAGCTTGATAGCGGTGTCTATAAAAACTACTCTAAAAATACAACGACCGGTGCAGTTACTTCAACCGATGCCAGCAGCACCAACATGTATGGCACACGTCGCTTTTTGAACACCGGCCTGAGCTATGCTTTTGATGATAACCATAGCCTTGATTTTGATATGAACTTCATGCGTGAGCAGCTTAAAAGCTTCTCCTGGAGCAGCATGGCAACAGATTATACAGAAACGCAGATGACTACATTGTTAGGCTTTTTAAGAAAACAAGCGATAGCAGGTGGTGCTCCTGCCGCAATGGTTAATAGCCAGGTTTTTGTGAATGGTTTGCTAAAAAAAGGCTATACAATGGAGCAGTTAAATGCGTCGATGCCTGACCCTACGACTATTAAAAAATATCCGCAGCTTTCCTCTCACTTCTATGATAATACCCGTTCCGATTACAGCTTAGGCTATAACGGCAAGGATGGTAAGCATGATTATAATTTCCGCACCTATTTCAGTGAGCTGCGCAAGGACAATACCTCCTGGTATAAAAATCTGAATACCAATGCCGACAAGTTTGTTGACTTTGACCAAAATAATTACAAGCAGCTCGTTGTCGAAGGCAAGGATTCCTACAAAATGGATGACAACAATACCCTGACCTTCGGTGCAGAATACAAAAAGGATATCATGAACGGTACGCATCTGAAGGGACGCGGCACTGACCAACATGATGTAACCGTCAACGGCAAGAGCAAGACCTCATCTGAGGTATCCTCGGAAACTGCTGCCGTATATCTGCAGAACGAATGGAAAATCGGCGACAAGCTGCTGCTGATTCCCGCAGTACGCATTGACCACCATGATTCCTTCGGCACCCACACCTCTCCGAAGCTGGGCGCAACCTACAAATTAAGCGAAAATGCCCGCGTGAAAGCAAACTGGGGCAAGGGCTACCGCGCACCGACCTTATACGAACTGTATTCTCAGATGGAGAAGGTTGGCATGGCACCGATGCCGGTAAATGTTATCGGTAACCCCGACCTGCAGCCGGAGGAAAGCACCAACTTTGACTTTGGCTTTGAGGCCGAAAAGGGCAAGGTAAATGGCAAGGTAACCTATTACCATAACAAGATTAAAAATATGATTGATGGCGGTGACTATGATCCCGATAAGCTGGCGCAGAATATTATCTGGAGTAAATATATCAACCGCGGTGAGGTAGAAATCAAAGGCTTGGAAAGTGAAATCGGCTACAACTTCGATGAGCACTGGAGCGTAAGAGGCGTTTACAACTATCTGGATGCCAAGGATCTGGAAACCGGTGACCGCCTGGCCTACAGAGCACGCCATAACGGCCTGATTCAGCTGACCTACACCGATGCCAAGGAAAATCCGCTGACCGTAAATCTGTATAATAGATATTACTTCAACTATCATCAGAGCAACACTGACGGCTATCAGCAGGATTATTCCTACAGCATCACCGGTCTGACTGTCAGCAAGCAGTTCAACAAAAATTACCGCGTTTATGCCGGTGTGGATAATATCTTTAATAAATCCTTCCTGTATGATACCTATCATACCTACAGCATCGACGGCCGCACCTGGCGTGTAGGCGCAGAGATGACCTTTTAATTAGAGTTTTGATTCCATAATATACAGCATACTGCTCCTTTCTGTACTTTGGGGAGCAGTATGCACCTCCTGTAAAAGTACGACAGCATTTGTAGATTTGTGAGGAAAATATGCAGGCAATAACAGATTTGATAATGTACTTTCATAAGGGCGGACTGGTTATGTGGCCGTTGCTCGCCTGTTCTATAACTGTGATAGCAATCGCCATTGAGCGGTTTATATATTATAAGAGCGTGGACAGCGGCGCTGTTTTTGCCGCCCGCTATTGCGTTGCCGTGCGCAGCGGTGATTTTGCGGTGGCGACGGAGCTGGCGCGCAAGGGCAGCGGTCAGTGCGCGCAGATGCTTGCCGATGTTGCGGCGATTGATGGCGGTAAGGCCGAAAAGAGCGCCTTTCTCGAGAGCCGTGCCGGTATTTTTATGGCGACGCTGCGCGATAAGCTGGATTACCTGGGCATTATCGTAACGATGTCTCCGCTTCTGGGACTGCTGGGCACTATTGTAGGCATGATTGGTGCCTTCAGCATTTTCAATGTAGAAGCGGGTGCGCCGATGGCGATTACCGGCGGCATCGGTGAAGCGCTGATTGCAACGGCGACGGGCTTATGCGTGGCTATTCTTTCACTGTGCGCACATTCCTATTTCGCTCACCGTATGGACAACATGATTACGGATATGGAGCAGTGCTTCAGCGCGCTGCTGGAGGCTGAAACAAGGAGAGCAAGATCATGAAGCTGCGAGATGTGCGTAACAGGAAAACGCCGCCGCTGATGATTATCCCGATGATTGATATTATGTTCTTCCTGTTGGTCTTTTTTATGCTGAGCACGATGTATATGATTGACCTGAAAACGATTCCGGTGAAGCTGCCGCAGGCTAAAAATGCGGCGACGGATACTACGACCACCTTCGCCGTGACGATGAAGGCCGACGGCAGCATTTATCTGGGAGATGCCCAAACTGATGCGGAGGCCTTGGCGCTGCAGGCAGGCCTGGAGCAGAAGAAGAACAAAAACTTCGCCGTTGTCATCCGTGCGGAAAAGGCGCTGGAGTACGGCGAGGTGATTAAGCTGGTAGATAAGCTGAAGGGCGCAGGCGTAGCACGCTTCGGTCTGGCAACGGATGGCGGTAAGTAACGATGAAGCAGATAGAAAAGCTGCAGGCGAAGGCACGTCAGCGCTTTGGCTTTTGCGGTTCACTGATAATACATTTTATATTGTTCGTCGCACTGGCGTTTTCCGGCGTCTTTGCTATGCAGCCGCCGGTTGCGGATGCTGACACCGTAGTGTTCTTTGATGCCGGAGGCGGCGGAGGCGGTGGGGGCGATGAAGCTGTCGCTGATGCTGCCGACGATGGCAAGGAGCAGGTGGAGGAAGTCGTGGAAGAAGAAACGATTACTTCGCCTGACGGCAAGATAGAGCATAAAAAGGTTGTGAAGCATGTAGTGAAGCATGTGCCTGCAGGGGCAAAAAAAGGCAGCGGCGGCGGTCACGGAACCGGCCATGGCACAGGCACCGGCAGCGGTATTGGTGCAGGCAGCGGCAGTGGAAGCGGTGGCGGTCACGGTGCGGGACACGGCAGCGGCATTGGCGACGGCGCAGGCCCCGGCATTGCGCGTAATCCCAAGGTGCCTCCGCGCGTAGCCTCAACTGCGGCTCCAGTTTATCCGCAGGCGCTGCGTGATGCAGGCATCGGCGGGCGCGTTGTCGTGCGTGGCGTTGTAGGCATCGATGGGCGCGTAGAAAGCGCCGTAGTAGTGCGCTCCAGCGGCAACAGCACTCTGGATAACAACGCCCTCAGCGCCTTTTACAAATGGCGCTTCAGTGCTGCCAAAAATGACGCCGGCCAAAAAGTACGCTGCTACTTCGTACAAGGCTTTCCCTTTGTAATTGAATATAAATAATAGGCTTTGTAATTAGAAATTTTCACTTAAACTACGCTCAAACTATCGTAAAGCATGATAGTCTTTGCTTCGCTCAAACAAACAGCACACCACCCTCGGCGCTGCGCAGACCGGAACGGACGACGGGCTCGCAAGCACATCGATGTCAAGCGAACTGTGCAAGCAACGGACAGGCACAGGAATTTTTCGCTGGAGTGTTGACGTACCCTTCGGAAGTACGTCATGCAAAAATCAGCGACGTGAAAAATTTTACGAATCTAGTCGCCGGAATCCGGCGAAGCAGCCATTAAGGGCGTTTTTTGGATACTTTTTGCCGCCCTGGGCAAAAAGTATCATAGCACGCAAGCGAAAGGGAAGCAGGCTATACTTCGCATTGAACATCAATAATAAACCTCAATAACTATAACCCACAAGGAGAAAAACATGAGAAAAATAGCAATCTACGGTAAAGGCGGCATCGGCAAATCCACCACCACCTCCAATTTATCCGCAGCCCTCGCATTAAAAGGCTACAAAGTAATGCAAGTAGGCTGCGACCCCAAAAGCGACAGCACCAAAAACCTCATGGAAGGCAAACGCATCCCCACCGTATTAGAACAACTGAAAGCCAAAGGCGAAGCCTTGAAATTAGAAGACATTGTATTTGAAGGCTTCGGCGGCGTCCTGTGCGTAGAAGCCGGCGGCCCCACCCCCGGCATCGGCTGTGCAGGCCGCGGCATCATCTCCGCCTTTGAAAAGCTGGCAGAGCTGGAAGCCTTTGAAACCTACAAGCCTGACATCGTCATCTACGACGTCTTAGGCGACGTAGTCTGCGGCGGCTTTGCCATGCCCATTCGCGGAGGCTACGCACGTGAGGTATTCATCGTATCCTCCGGCGAAATGATGGCCCTCTACGCGGCAAGCAACATCGCCCAGGCCATCAAAAACTTCGGCCGTCGCGGCTACGCACGCTTAAAGGGCATCATCCTCAACGCCAAAAACATTGAGAATGAGCAGGAGCTGGTAGCCAAAGCTGCCGCAGAAATCGGCACCGAGGTTGTGCAGTACGTACCGCGCAGCGGCGATATCCAAATCGCCGAAAATCAGGGCGGTACCGTCAGCGAATTTGTCAAGGATTCCCCAATGGTACAGGTATACAACGAATTAGCCGAGCGTGTGCTGGCTATGAGCGAGGACGAAGAAGAATAGGAGGCAGTACATGGGCTTAAAGGAAGATGCAATGTGGAAGATGGCCGAAAAAATGGGCATGCCCAAAAGCGCCATCGAAGCCATCAAGGCTAAGCAGAAAAACGGCGACAAAAGCGCTATGCCCGACATGGGCAAGATGATGAGCATGATGCAGGCCATGAAGGGTGACAAGAAGGACGAAATGCGCAAAATGGCTGAGAAAATGGGGATGCCGCCGCAGGCTGCAGGCATGGACGGCAACGAAATCTTAGGCCGTTTGAACCGCCTGAGCAAGGTGCAGACAATCAAGGATGTGCCCCAGCTCACAACAGCGCTGTTCCCCGGCACCCACTGTCCGCTGATGGGCGCGGCGATGGTGGCAGGCGGTATCGACGATTGCCTGCTGGTAATCGTAGGCACGGACGAATGCAGCTATTACACCAAAAGCCTCACCATCAACGAGCGCTACGGCGGTATTGCGGGACGCTGCGTTTCCGTTGTACTAGACAGCCATGACGTAACCTTCGGCAGCACCGAAAGCATGCATAAGGCCTTCAAAGAAATAGTGGCGGAATATCAGCCGAAATGCGTGATGCTCGTCACCACCTGCGTAATTGAGGTAATCGGCGATGATTACGACGCCATTGCCGCAGAGCTGACGAAGCAGTACAGTATTCCGGTAATGGCGGTGCACACCGAGCACTTTAAGTGCGAGGACCATTTCCCCGGCTTGGAGCGCGCCATTACTGCCTGCGCCGCAATGATGCAAAAGCAGGAATGTGACGGCAGCGTCAACGTTCTGGGTCAGCGCATGGGCAACTTTGCCGACACGGAGCTGCACGCATTTTTGCAGGCAGCAGGCGTCAAACTGGGCGTACAGCTGCCCAGCGGCTGCACTGCCGTGGAAATCCGCCGTGCTCCCGCAGCGAAGGTGAACATCGTCGTGCATGATATCGCGCTGCCGTTGGCGCAGACTATGCAGGAGCAGTACGGCATTCCTTACGTTTACTTCAACCGCTTCGCAGCGCCGGAAAAAATCCTGCAGACCTATCAGCATCTGTTTAATTATCTGGAGCTGCCGCTGCCTGCGGAGATTGGCGCTAAGTTTGAGGAATGCAAGGAATTGGAGCAGCAGGTGCTGCCTGACGTCAAGGGCGTGCCCTATATCTACGGCAATACGCAGTATGATTGCTTTGAGCTCAACAGCTATTTGTGTAGCCTGGGCCTGGTGCCGCAGCTGATTCAGAGCAATAAGCTGAGCGAGGCTAATTTTGCGGATATCGAAAGCATTCTGGCGCAAACCGACCCGTACATCTGCAAGGCGGCAAATATCGCACCGCTGCAATATGTTTACGACGTACTGCATCCGTGGTTCTATATGGGCCATGAGTTCGGTGACCGCCTGCGCCGCAAGGGCATTGCCCTGCTGCACAGCGACCCGGCAGGCAAAATGCTGGGCTTTGAATGCAGCAGCTTCATGCTGCAGGCAGTGGCGAAGGCTGTAGCCGACGCAAAGAAATTCAGAGAGGAGGCCGGACTGTGAGCTTAGTAAGATTTTTACCGACACCGTCGGACAGAATGGGAATTATCTGGAGCCTTCTGGCTGTACAGGGAGCCATCGTGCTGGAGTACGGCCCCGCCGGCACCACGCACTACAGCATGGGCTTATACGGAGGCTTGGGCCTGCGCTTTCAAAACCGCCTTTTCACCACGCATATGAGCGAAGATGATGTTGTCATGGGCGATGTAACACGCTTAGAGGAAGCAATTATCGAACTTGATAAAAGCTATGCGCCGAAGGTTATCTTCGTCGTAGCCTCTTCCGTAACTGCCGTCATCGGTACCGACATCAAGGGCGTGTGTCGTTATATGCAAAACGAGGTCAAGGCTAAGCTTGTGGCCTTCGAGCAGGGCGGCTTCCGCGGTGATTACAGCGTCGGTCTGGCCGAAACCTACAAGCTGCTGGTACGCAATCTGCCCAAGAAGGACGTAGCGCAGGAAGCGGGCGTGTACAACATCATCGGCGCCTCTGCGTGGCGCTACCGCATGGCAAGCGACATCTGGGAGGTAAAGAGCCTGTTGGATGAAGCGCTGGACCTGCGCTGTAATGCCTGCCTTTGCTGCGACACCAGCGTAGACGAGCTGCAGGCTATGGGCAAGGCACAGGTAAATATTGTGCTGGGCAATGAAGGCCTTGCTGCTGCCAAATATCTTGAAGAAAAATTCGGTACGCCATATGTTTATGCCGTTCCCTACGGCTACAGCGGCACCGTAAGCTTTTTGGAGCAGGTAGGCGCAGCAGTTGGCAAAGCTCCTGAGCCCATAGTGCTGATGCGCATCAAAATGAAGGAAAAGGGCATGTCCATGCTCAGCATGTATGCCATGATGGGCGGCAGCAAGCTAAGGCAGGCCGCTGTTAAGGGTGATTATGACCTGGTACGTGGTGTGGGCGCTTTCCTGGAGCAGGCAGGCATCAGCGTGACGCACAAAATGTGTGCGCACAGCCTGAAGGCCATCACCGAACCTGCGGCAGATGTAGAAGCCTACGCCGAGGAGGGCGAATGGCTGCAGAAAATCCGTGAGCTGCGCGACACGTTGCTTTTCGCGGACGATGTGGCACTTACGCAGGCAGATGCAAGCAACATGAAGGTGCTCATCAGTGCACCGTTTATGAATGGCGTAGTGGCAACACACCTGCCGTTTATGGGTGAAAAGGGTGCTGATTTCCTGCTGGAGCAAATCCAGGGATATTATCAAAAGTAAAGTTTAAAGCAAAAGGAGGACACTATCATGAAACAAATTCCTGTAATTTTTTGGACCGGTACCGGTAACACACAAATGATGGCTGACGCTGTTGCGGAAGCAATCAACGCTGCCGGTGCGGAGGCTGTTGTAAAAAATGTCAGCGAAATCACTGCTGACGAGGCTGCAGGCTATGATGCTCTGGCATTGGGCTGCCCGGCAATGGGCGCAGAGGTGCTGGAGGAATGCGAATTCGAGCCGTTCTTCACCGAGCTTGAAGGCGAGCTGGCAGGCAAAAAGGTAGCGCTCTTCGGCTCCTATGGCTGGGGCGGAAGCTATATGCAGGATTGGGAAGCACGCGTTAAGGACGCGGGCGCAACACTTGTAGCTGACGGCGTACTGGCACTGGGTGCTCCCGATGACGAAGCAATGGCTAAGCTGGCGGAAGCAGGCAAGCTGCTTGCCGAATAAGGCTTATGCAACAAAAAAACTGCCTTCCGATTTTAGGAAAGGCAGTTTTTTAGTGAAGCGCTTGCGTTATAGCAATTGGCAAATAACTCGCTTTATGATATTATTTAAGAACACATCCTATTGACTTTATACCTGCTATATAGTGTAGACTGTATCATCATAAAAGAAAGTATATAACGCCGCGGCAGCGTTTTGGCAAAAGCTGCTGCCCGCGCTTTAGAATATATATGAATAGAGGATAGGAAAGCTTTATGTTCAAAACATTTCTCAGCTATTATAAACCGTATAAGGGCATTTTGCTCTTTCTTGTGATAGGCTCGCTGCTGCGCGCACTGCTCGAGCTGTTCTTTCCCTATGTAGTGAAGCTGATGCTGGAACAGCAGCTGCCGCTTAAGAATCTGCCGCTGCTCCTTGAATGGTCGGCGGTACTGCTGGCCATGTATCTGGTAAACTTCGGCATGCATTTCGGCATCATCTATTGGGCGCAGTCCATGAGCTATTCCATGGAACGCGACATGCGCCGCGATTTGTTCAGCCATCTGCAAAAGCTGTCCTTCGGCTTTTACGATAAAAACAAAAGCGGCCAGCTGCTTTCGCGCCTCACCAGCGATTTGAGCGAAATTAACGGCTTCGCAGGCAATGCGCCGATTGATCTTATCGTCTGTGGGTTGACGATGCTTGGCACGATGGTTATTCTTATTTACATGAATCCTATGCTGGGCAGCCTTATTGCCTTCCTGCTTTTGCTGAAGGCGGTGCATACCGTTTTCGTCAACCTGCGCATGAAAAAGGCGTTTTTCGCCAATCGTGTGGCAATGGGCGAGGTAACGGGCAAGGCTGCGGAAAGCATTAACGGCGTGCGTCTGATCAAGGCCTTCGCCGGTGAGCGCAGCGATATGGCGCAGTTTATGGAAAAGGCGGATGCCTACCTGACGGTATGTAAAAAATCCTTCAAAATAACCTCCTATTTCGTCGGCAGTATGATTTTCTTCAGCAACTTTATCAATGTGGCGATATTAGTTGTGGGCGGTCTGCTGATAAATCAGGGACTGATGAGCTTCGGTGAGCTGGTGGCCTTCTTCCTCTACGTGGGCCTGTTTATGAAACCGCTGATGCAGCTTTTAGGCTTCATTCAGGTATATCAGCGCGGCATGGCAGGCTTCAAGCGTTTTTATGAGCTGCTGCAGGAAAAGCCCGAGATTATTGATGCACCGGATGCTAAAGCTTGCCCGCCCTGCAAGGGTAATATTACCTTTGATAACGTCAGCTTTGCCTATGCGGACGGCAGACCTGTTATCCGCAATCTTTCGCTGAGCGTGGCAGCAGGTGAAACTGTGGCCTTTGTGGGCGCTACGGGAGCAGGCAAAACAACTATCGCCAGCCTTTTGCTGCGCTTTTACGAGCCTCAGAGCGGCAGAATTCTGCTGGACGGCTGCGATATCCGTGAATTTACGCAGGAATCGTTGCGCAGGCAAATCGGCCTGGTGCAGCAGGATGTCTTTCTCTTCGGCGACAGCGTGCGCTACAACATAGCCTACGCCAAACCGGATGCGACAGCGGACGAGGTGCAGGCGGCAGCGAAGGCTGCGGCGGCGGATGAGTTCATTCAAAAGCTGCCTGCGGGTTACGATACCGAGGTGGGTGAGCGCGGCGTGAAGCTGAGCGGCGGCCAGAAGCAGCGCTTGGCGATTGCGCGTGTCTTCCTCAAAAATCCTCCGGTAGTAGTGCTGGATGAGGCTACAAGCGCACTCGACAATATTACTGAGCAGCAGATACAAAAGGAGCTTGACGAGCTGGCGGTAGGACGCACCACGCTGATCATTGCGCACCGTCTTTCCACCATCCGTCATGCGGACAAGATTGTGGTGCTTGACGAGGGCGCTGTTGCGGAGTGCGGCAGCCATGAAGAGCTGCTGGCGCGCAAAGGGCATTATTATAATTTGTATCAGAAAGAGTAAAGCAGAGGCTTGCGGATGCAGGCATACTGCAGAAGATAATAAAATAAAAATAGCGCACGCTCTTAAAGTGTGCACTGAGAATACAGAAAACCCATGTCTTGCCGATTTCGGCGGGACATGGGTTTTTAGTGCTTTGTGTTTAATTTTTTATTTTTGTATTAGGCTTGCTTTACGTGCTTAAGACTCTTACTTCAGCTTTTCCACATCAGCGAGAGATAAATTTGTAAGCTCAGCGATAACCTCGGGAGAATAGCAGCCCTTAGCCAGCATACGCTTAGCAGTAGCGAGTTTCTCTTTAGCTTCGCCTTTTGCAATACCTTCACGCCTTTCATCTAACAAACGTGCTTCCATAAGCATAAATTCTCGCCTCACTTTTGTATCAAGTTTGCTCAGCTTGCAACGCTTCGACTTGCTCAATCGGGAGAGAAGTAGCCTTGGCGATATCCTGCACAGAAAGGCCCATGCTGAAAAGACGTTTAGCAGTAGCGAGTTTCTCTTTAGCAAGACCGATGGCTTCACCTTCAACAAGACCGATTTCCTTGCCTTTGGCAATACCCACAGCTTCGCCTTCACGTCTTTCATCTAACAAACGCGCTTCCATAAGCATAAATTCCCGCCTCACTTTCGTATCTAATTTGAGATAGCTGATTTCATCGTCAATCTGTTTAGTGAAATCAGTAGTTACAATGTGGTTGTTTACATAATCATAAAAGCTCTTGATGTCTTTAGAAATATCGCCATGCGTACC
>ENA-UERK01000225-UERK01000225.1-human-gut-metagenome-genome-assembly--contig:-NODE-225-length-53620-cov-21.095082_pt1 | contig 53620 bp, 59 predicted proteins | sample MGYA00242957_ERZ507957 | MGnify/ENA primary metagenome ERZ507957 (study PRJEB26167, sample SAMN06115538) | human gut metagenome | host: Homo sapiens | place: China:Heilongjiang | collected 2015-11-06...
GTTGAGGACTTCCACGGCGAGATGGACTTCAAGGTCGCCGGTACGACCGAGGGCGTCACCGCCATCCAGATGGACCTCAAGAACGACGGCCTGACCATGGAGATCATCGCCGATGCGCTCGAGCGCTGCCGCAAGGCCCGCCTTGAGATCCTGAACGAGATCATGATCCCCTGCATCGCCAAGCCGCGCGACCATGTTTCCGAGTATGCACCCAAGATGCTCACCATGAAGATCGACGTGGACAAGATCCGCGAGGTCATCGGCAAGGGCGGCTCCATGATCCAGAAGATCGTGGCCGAGTCCGGCGCACAGGTCGACATCGACGACGACGGCACCATCCACATTGCGTCTCCCGACGCCGCCTCCTGCGACGCCGCCAAGAAGATGATCGACGATATCTGCTTCGTGCCCGAGGTCGGCAAGCTGTACTACGGCAAGGTCGTCCGCATCCTGCCCATCGGCGCGTTTGTCGAGCTGGCTCCCGGCAAGGACGGCATGATCCACATCTCCAAGCTTGAAAACCGCCGCGTCGAGAAGGTCGAGGACGTGCTCAACATCGGCGATATGACTTGGGTCAAGGTCACCGAGATCGATGAAAAGGGCCGTGTCAACCTCTCCCGCAAGGACGCGCTCAAGGAGCTCGCCGCCGCTGCGGACAAGAAATAAGCAAGCCTAAAAATCCCCGCCTCTCCAACCGGAGAGACGGGGATTTCTGCACACTAAGACGTGCTGCCTAACGGCTTCCGCAGCTACCGGCACGCCGCGCCGCCCCATTCAACGGCGGTGAAGCCGGTGCGGGCCGGTGCTTCGAGCGTCTGCGGCGCGATTTCGACCGGGGCGGACAGCGGCTTGAAGGCCATAAAGACGCGAATGAGCGTGTCCGGCTCGGGCGTGATGGTGAGGCGTGCGCTTTTGGTATAGGCCTCGTGCTGGAACGCGATCAGGTTATAGGCGTTTTCCTGCATCAGCGGCAGCCAGTAGATGATAAACTCATTGGCCTCCGCGCGGTTCAAGCCGAGCCTGGCCAGCGCGTCCTCCAGAAACTCCGCCGTGCCGCTTCCCGGCACGCAGAAGCCGGTCGAAAAATCATATTCTGTATCGGATACGCCCTCCCAGTATAAATACCGGTAGGTCTGGCCGTCCTTGTCGGTCAGCGTCCCGTCGGGTCTTGCCGAGACGGTCCAGCCGTCTGCGTAGGCCGGATACGTGCACGTCAGCTCCCCGTCATAGTCCAGCCGAACCGTTATCTCTGTTTCCGTCTGCGGATACAGATACGCGACCGGCTTGGCGTCGCAGACCTCGTCCTGTGCTTCCTCCGGATAGAGATAGATGACGGGCTTTGCAGACCACACTTCGTTCTCATCATCACACGGTACGCAGGCGGTCAGACTGAGCGTCAGCGCAAGGGGCAGCAAAAAAGCAAGCAGCTTCTTCATGTTGGTTCCTCCTGTATGCATAAATTAGGTTCTATGTATACAGACAGGAAATGAAGAAGCTGGTTGCATAGGTTTATATTATTTATTATTTTTTCCGGCCATCAGCCGCGCAAGCGTCGCGCGGACCACAGGCAGGCAGTCCTCCGGCCTTTCCAGCTCCAGAACGGCCTGCTCAAACGGGCACAGGCCCGTCCCCTGCCGGTTCAGGAGCTTTTCGGTCTTCGTCTCACAGGCGCAGTCCACGCCGTTCGCAATCAGGAAGTCCGCCGCTGCGGCGCTCATCGTCTCAGCATAGACGCACGATGCGCCGCCCAGAATATAGATCGCGGCGGCAGCCTTGCCGACGATGGTATCGCAGACGAGCGCGCCCTTCAAAAGCTCCGGCTGCGCGTCGAATACCCGCAGCGCCGGGCCGACGCCCCGGCCAAAGTCCTTGTGAACGGTCACGCCGTTCTTTTGCACGACGAGCGTATACGCGCCGTTTTCAAACAGCGCGGGCAAATTTTCCATGTTCATTTCGGACGCATCTCCTTCGGCAGTTCTTTTTCGATCCGGATCATGACCAGCGACAGCAGCAGCGCCAGCACCATCACGCCCACGGCGATCAGATAATACGGCTGGTTGGCAATGTCGGCAATGGAATAGCCGCCCGTACCGTCGGAGACGGCGTAGCCGATCACCAACAGCACCAGTGCGGCGGCGAAGCAGAGGTTCCGGATCGTGCCGAGCAGCTTGTCCCGGCCAAGCAGGAAGCCGTAAAATGCCTCCGGCGCGTCAAACTGCGCCCCCGCCTTCCACGGCGTAAACAGGCGGCAGAAAAAATCCTTCACAGGGAAGCCCCCTTTTTCCTTGATAGAGCAAGTATAGCAGGCTTTTGCGAAAAAAGCAACGCACCGGGCACTTGATGCGCCGCCGGGCGTTGACTTTTTTGCGCAGGACTCGTATACTTTTGGAAAACAGGCATTTCAGGAGAAGCGGATCATGATCTACACGGTTACGACGAATCCCAATATCGATTATTATATGGACCTGCGTGCGCCGCTGCGCGTCGGCGGCATCAATCGCTCCGGCCGCGAGCTGCTTGCGCCAGGCGGGAAGGGGATCAACGTCTCGCTGATGCTGCAGACGCTTGGCAAGCCGTCGTGCGTGCTGGGGTATCTCGCCGGGCCGACGGGGCGGCTCCTCGAAGCGCTCATGAAAGATACCGGCTGCGATTGCCATTGGTTCTGGCTGCAAAGCGGCCAGACGCGCATCAACACCAAGATCAACACCAGCCCCGAAACGGCCTTCAACGCCTCCGGCCCCGCGCTTGGGCAGGCCGACATTGACGCGCTGTGCGCGTTCCTGCGCGGACTGAACCCGGACGATCAGCTCGTCGTCAGCGGCAATCTGCAAAAAAGCCCTCCGGGCGCGTTCTCCGCACTCCTTTCCGCCGCGCAGGAGGCGGGCGTCAGCGCCGTCGTGGATACAAGCGGCGCAGCGCTTCGCGAGGCGCTTGCATTCCGTCCTCTGCTCATCAAGCCCAACGGCGAGGAGCTGTGCGAGCTGTTTGGCAAGCAGGCAAGCACGCCGGAGGCGCTGCTTGCCCTTGCGCAGCGGGCGCAGACACTGGGCGCGCGGAACGTGCTGGTGTCCATGGGCGCGGACGGCGCTCTGCTGCTGGCAGAAAGCGGAGATGTTTACCGTGCAGCGCTCCGCAGCACGCAGCCGGTTATTTCCACCGTCGGCGCGGGCGACAGCGTGACGGCTGGCTTCCTCGCAGGACTGCTGGACACGGAAGACTATGCCTTGGCTCTCCGCCTCGGCACCGCCTGCGGCAGTGCGACAGCCTACAGCGCGTGTTTGGCAAGCCGGGATATGATCGAGGCTGTACTGCCGGCGGTCGAAATTACGACTCTGTAAAAACTTCGGAAAGGAAGAGAACCATGCAGGCAATTCAGGAACTGCTCTCCAACCGCGTGCTGATCAGCGGCCTTGTCGGCTGGGGAGCGGCGCAGGTTTTGAAGACGATTATTTACGCGCTCATGCACCATACGCTGGACCTGACGCGCATTTTCGGCGACGGCGGTATGCCGAGCGGCCATTCGGCCACGGTCTGCGCCGTGGCGACCTCGGCGGGAATTATCTATGGGCTGGACTCGTTCCCATTCGCCATCAGCGTAATTGTCGCGATCATCGTCATGCACGACGCAATGGGAGTCCGGCTCGAAACCGGCAAGCAGGCAAAGCTCCTGAACGAGTTCATCGACCTGTTTGCCAAGCTGGAGCAGCCGCTGTCCGATCAGGAAAAGCTCAAGGAGCTGGTCGGCCACACGCCGCTGCAGGTCTGCATGGGCGGCCTGCTCGGCATTCTGACCGGCGTTCTGTGCAATCTCGGCGGATGAGCGCAGCCGCCTCCCCCAGCACTTCATCCTGTAAATTATAATTTCACCCCGGAAAGGAGCACCCCATGGCACAACTTGGACTCGGTACGCGCTGCGTACAGGCGGGCTACAGCCCGAAAAACGGCGAACCCCGCCAGATCCCCATCATCCAGAGCACCACGTTCAAATACGAGAGCAGCGCCGAAATGGGCCGGCTGTTCGATCTGGAGGCCAGCGGCTATTTCTATTCCCGCCTGCAAAACCCGACGAACGACGCCGTCGCGGCGCGTATCGCCGCGCTTGAGGGCGGCACAGCCGCCATGCTGACAGCCTCCGGGCAGGCCGCCATCTTCTTCGCCGTGTTCAATATCGTCGGCGCGGGCGACCATCTGGTCAGTTCGTCGAGCATTTACGGCGGCAGCTTCAACCTCTTCGCCGTCACCATGAAGCGCATGGGCGTTGAGGTCACGTTCGTCGACCCCGACTGCTCCGCTGAGGAACTGGACGCCGCCTTCCGCCCCAACACAAAGGCCATGTACGGCGAGACGGTCGCAAACCCGGCGCTGACCGTTCTGGATATCGAAAAATTCGCGGCTGCCGCGCACCGGCACGGCGTTCCCCTGATCGTGGACAACACGTTCGCCACGCCCATCAACTGCCGCCCGTTTGAGTGGGGCGCGGATATCGTCGTGCACTCGACGACCAAGTATATGGACGGGCACGCAGGCGCCATCGGCGGTGCGATCGTCGACTCCGGGAGCTTCGACTGGACGAAACACCCGGACAAATACCCCGGCCTGTGCACGCCCGACGAGAGCTATCATGGCGTGACATATACCGAGCGCTTCGGCCTTGCGGGTGCGTATATCACAAAGGCGACCGTCCAGCTCATGCGCGATCTCGGCGCGATCCAGTCCCCGCAGAGCGCGTATTATCTGAATCTCGGCCTCGAAAGCCTGCACGTGCGCATGAAACGGCACTGCGAAAACGCGCAGCGGGTCGCGGAGTTTTTACAGCAGCATGAAAACGTCTCGTGGGTGCAGTACTGCGGCCTGCCGGGCGACAAATATTATGAACTGGGACAGAAATACCTGCCGCACGGCTCCTGCGGCGTCGTGAGCTTCGGCGTAAAGGGCGGACGGGCCGCAGCCGAGGCCGTCATGGGACGGCTCAAAATTGCGTCCATCGAGACACACGTGGCCGATTCCCACACCTGCTGCCTGCATCCGGCGTCGACGACGCACCGGCAGATGAACGCCGAGGAGCTGCTGGCCGCAGGCGTCCGCGAGGATCTGATCCGCTATTCCTGCGGATTGGAGGACGCGGAGGATCTGATCGCCGATCTCGATCAGGCGCTGCAATAATCTCAGAAAGGAATCCACGCCATGCCCATTATGATCCCGAACGGTCTGCCGGCGGCGAAAACGCTGGCGGACGAGAATATTTTCGTCATGAACGAGACGCGGGCCGTCACGCAGGACATCCGCCCGCTGCAAATTCTCGTTCTGAATCTCATGCCCACCAAAATCGCCACAGAGACGCAGCTGTCGCGGCTGCTCGGCAACACGCCGCTGCAGGTGGAGCTGGAGCTGATCCACACGGACAGCCACGAATCCAAAAACACGTCCCGCGAGCATCTGCTGAAATTCTATCAGACGTTCGAGGACGTAAAGGATCGCTGGTTCGACGGGCTGATCATCACCGGCGCGCCCGTGGAGCAGATGCCGTTTGAGCAGGTCGAATACTGGCCGGAGCTGTGCCGCATCATGGAATGGAGCCGGACGCACGTGCACAGCACGTTCCACATCTGCTGGGGCGCGCAGGCGGGGCTTTATTATCACTACGGCATCGGGAAGACCGATCTGCCCGAAAAGCTCTTCGGCGTCTACCCGCACCGGGTCGAGCGGCGCTCGTCCATGCTCATGCGCGGATTCGACGATGTGTTCATGGTGCCCCACTCGCGGCACACGAGCGTCCGCCGCGAGGATATCGAGCGCTGCGGCAAGCTGAAAATCCTCGCCTCGTCCGAGCAGGCCGGGGTCTACGCCATGGCGACCGAGGGAGGCCGGCAGATCTTCATCACCGGTCACTCGGAATACGACGCGCGGACGCTGGAGTCGGAATATCTGCGCGATAAAAACGCCGGACTTCCCATCCATGTGCCGGAGAATTATTACCCGGACGACGACGACACGAAGCCGCCCATGGTCACATGGCGCAGTCACGCAAACCTCCTGTACCAGAACTGGCTCAACTACTTCGTCTACCAGACCACGCCGTACGACCTCTCGGCCATCCGGCCTGTGTAAGCACCAAAAAAGCGGCAAAGGCTCCCCCCTTGAACAAAGGGGGGGAGCCTTTGCGCCTGTCTGCTGCTTCGTCACGCCCGGTTAAAGCTTAAAAATCTGGTGCCCTGGAAGGTGAGGCTTCCCCGGTCGCCCTCGACGAGATAGCCGTAGTCGCGGTCGGGGATGCTGAACTCCATCCGGTCGCCGCTTTCGACCTGGAACGTCGCGTAGTACCACGTGGACGAATGGCTCATGTGGCTGTTCACGTCGTGGTGGCGCGTGACCTCCATCCGCTTGGAGACGACCGTGGCCTGCACGGTCAGGCGCGGGGACTTATTATTCTTGTGCCACTGGCCGACATTGCGCACAAGCGTCGCAATGATCACGCCCAGAATCAGCACAAACATCACCGTGAACAGCACGGGAAACACCGAATCAAAAAAACCGAAGCCAAACATAAAGCGTCCTCTCTTTCTGTCATTTGCCTATATAGTATCAGACGCAGGAATGGCGCGCAAGTTCCCGTTTAAAAATAAAAAACTTGTGCAGATAGCTGGGTGTACGTAAGACAGTATTGCGCCGAGATTGACGAAGCGGCACGAAACCGCATGGAGCTGATCGTGCCGAAGCTGGCAAAGCAGTACGGCGTGACCGAGCAACTGAAAGCCGATAATCAAATGGAATGGGTGCGGCAGATGAACGCTTGCAAGGCACAGGCAGAGGAGATTGTGAAAGCGGAATTGATTTATGATTGAGCGAGGAAGTCCGGGCAGAAAACTGTTCGGACTTTTCTCATATAGTCCAAAGTTGCGGTAGAACTGTTCACAAGTTTTATGGTATAATTTGAATACGAAAAGTGAGCAACAAATCGGAATTTGATGAGGTGATTGGGTGAAAACTTATACAATTTGTGGAAGCATGAAATTTGCCGAAGATATGAAAAAAATTGCTTATGGCCTTGAAATAAGCAAAGGATATAAGATATAATATATTACAATGTGTTTATTGTGAAGATAATATTGTTCCAACTGAAGATGAACTTTTAAAACTTGAAGATGCTCATTACAGAAAAATAGATTTAAGTGATGGAATATATGTTGTAAATATGGATGGTTATATTGGAACATCTGTGAAAAAAGAAATTGAGTATGCTGAAAGGCATGGAAAAGAAGTGTTGTATCATTACAATCAGTAGATTTTAATTCATAAAACAGTTAGATAAATTTGAATTTGACGAGGTATTGATAGAATGGTAGAAGTAAAATTTTATGACAATGTCGCAGATGAATTTTTGAAGTTTGCAGTGATAATATCCAAAACAGATAACAAGTGGGTATTCTGTAAACACAAAGAAAGAGAGACTTATGAAATACCAGGAGGTCACAGAGAACCTGGAGAAAGTATTTTAGAAACAGCTAAAAGAGAATTACAAGAAGAAACAGGAGCAGTTGATTTTAGAATTGAACCAATATGTGTGTATTCTGTTAAAGGAAAGACACGAGTAAATGAAAATATTGATGATGAAACTTTCGGAATGTTATTTATTGCAGACATTAACTCATTTGAGGAATTACATAGTGAGATTGAGAAGATATTGATTTCAGATAAGTTAGTTGAAAATTGGACATATCCTTTAATTCAACCTATATTGATTGAAGAAGCAAAAAAAAGAGGCTTTATATAAATAGACAAGCAACGGAAACTTTCAGTTTGGCGAACTGATAAAATCCCTTTAGGAACTAAAGGGCGCACTTCTATACTCTCCTATCGGGAGTATGTGCGTCCTGCGGAGCTTCATTCTCCGTCAGCAGAAAAAACTGCCAGACCGAGAATGTTTCGTCACTTTGTTCCGTCAAGGGAGCTACACTCCCTTGCGACGCTTGTGCGTCTATCCCTTGTGGACTTGCCGTCCGCAAACGGTTTTGACAAACCGTTTGCCGCCAGCAAGTTTGAAGATTAGACATAAACAAATCCTCCGCATGGTCTAAGCCATACGGAGGATTAACTGTTTTACGGACACCCGTCTATTCCCCTTTGATTTTTTTCGCCGTCTGTGCTATGATTTCCCTGTTGTGTAGCAGTCTTGCGTAAGTCCAAACGGACTTGCGCAATTTTTTTATGTCTGGAGGAAAACAAAATGAAAGAAAAACAGAACGCCGCGCTCGGCACAGCCCCGCTCGGCAGGCTGATGCTGAAGTTTGCCTTGCCGTGCACCGTCTCGCTGCTGGTCGGGGCGCTTGTGATGCTGCTGCCGAGGGCGTTTGGGCTGATGGGCGTTCTATACTCCATGCCCGCCGCGGATATTCTTACATTCTTCGCCTCCTGCTTCGTCCTCCTGCGTACCGACCGGCAGCTGCGAAAATAACGCTTGCATTTTTGTGGTCCCGTGTTATACTGGGTATGAAATTTCATACTCAGTATAACTTTTATAAAAAGGAGAGATCTTCATGGCGATGCAGTTCCCGAAGGGGAAATTCATCAGTCTGGTCAAGGTCGGCGAAAAGGGACAGATCGTCATTCCCAAGGGTGCGCGCGAACTGTTCGGGATTCAGCCGGGCGACCAGCTTTTGCTCATGGCCGACAAAAAGCGCGGCATCGCGCTGGTCGGCATGGACGATCTGCACGTGCCGGATTCGCTGTTCCGGCTGGCAAAGGAGGCGGACGACGATGGAAATTCTGAGGCTTGACGGCCTTTGTAAGCAGTATCCGGCCTTCCGGCTGGACAACGTCTCGTTCTCCATGGAGGCCGGAACGATCATGGGCCTGATCGGCCGCAACGGCGCGGGCAAGACCACGACGCTCAAATCCATGCTCCATCTGGTGCACCCGGACGCCGGGAAGATCACGATCTGCGGACTGGATATGGACACGGACGAGCGCGCCATCCGGTCGCGCATCGGCTTCGTCTCCGGCGGCGCGTCATATTACCAGCGCAAGCGCCTGCGGGAGTTGACGAACGTGACGAAGGATTTCTATCCCGATTGGGACAGCGAACGCTATGCGCGGCTTGTCCGGCAGTTTTCGCTGGATGAAAGCAAGCGTGTGTGCGAGCTGTCCGAGGGCATGAAGGTCAAGTACCAGCTGGCTGTTGCAATGTCGCACAAGGCGGAGCTGCTGATTCTCGACGAGCCGACGTCCGGCCTCGACCCCGTCTCGCGCGACGAGCTGCTGGACACGTTCCTGACGCTCTGCGAGCAGGAGGGCGTGTCGATCCTCTTCTCCACGCACATCACGTCCGACCTCGATGCCTGTGCCGACACGATCACCTACATCCAGTCTGGCCGTGTCGCCGTCAGCGGAAAGAAGCAGGCGCTGACCGGCGCGTATCTGTCCGTACAGGGGCCGGACGCCGCCTGCGTCGCGGCACTGCGCGCAAGGCTCATCGGCGCGCGCAGCCACAAGGGCGAGCTGGACGCGCTCATCCGCGCGGAGGACGCGCCGCTTGCGGCAGGACTTTCCTGCACCCCTGCAAATCTGGAACAGATCATGGTACATCTGGAACGGGAGGCGGAAGCATGAAGCTGCTGATCAAAAAGGAATGGAAGCTGACCATCACGCCGGTGCCGCTGCTGTTTTTGCTGCTGAGCGCGCTGGTGCTCGTGCCGAGCTATCCGTATTACGTAACGTTTTTCTACAATGCCCTCGGCATTTTCCTCATGCTGCAGGCCGCCCGCGAGAACCGGGACGTGTATTACATGGCGCTGCTGCCGCTCACGAAGCGCGACCTTGTCCGGGCGCGGTTCTCGACCATCGTAACGCTTCAGCTTCTGCAGGCGCTCGTCTGCGTTCCGTTCATGCTCCTCCGCAGGGGCTATGCGGAGATCAACAACCCGGTCGGCATTGAGGCGAATCTGGCGTTCCTGGGCTTCGGCTTCATGCTGATGGGTCTGTTTGATCTGGTGTTTCTGCCGATGCACTACAAAAACGGCTACGATCTCGGCAAGCCGTTTGTCATTTCCAGCATCGTGCTGTTCTTCGCCATCGTGCTGCTGGAAGCGCTCGACCACATCGTCCCGTACATGAAAACCGTCTGCGAAAGCTACGCCTCCGCAGACCTCGTCCGCCAGCTGCCCGTTCTGCTCGGCGGCATGGCCGTCTACGCGCTGGAGGTCTGGCTCGCCTACCGGAAATCCGCCGCCCGGTTCGAAAAGGTCGATTTGTAAGCCTAGGGTGTATCTGAAAACTCATGATGTGACCGGCAGCGAGGGATTTTTGCGTTGCGCAAGACATTTTTTCGCAGGAATACTGACGTATTTCAAGGAAAAATGACGCGGCGCACCGCAAAAAGGCCCGCTGTCCGGGTGCGTTGGGAGTTTTCAGATACACCCTAGGTATTGTGCGCACGGGGCTGTCTCAAACATCCTTTTGAGACAGCCCCGTTTTTTGCGTCTGCCAGCTCCCGGCTTTTGTTTCCCGGCGTCCGCATTGTGCGGACGGCCGGGATTTTTTGATTTCTGTGGCGGACAGGCTGCGAAAATCCTGCCTTTTTGTGAAGCCCGCAATTTTTTTGCATATCGTTTATAAATGCTTCACAAATCCTGCGCATAAAGGCGCTATAATCAGCATAATCGAAACAAAGAGGAAGTGAGCTGCATGGGAACAGATCCGTATCAGGTGCTGGGCGTGTCTCCGAACGCATCGGAGGACGAAATCCGGCAGGCGTACCGCAGGCTGGCAAAGCAATACCATCCCGATCTGAATCCCGGCGACAAGACGGCTGCGCAGAAAATGAACGAGATCAACGCGGCCTATGACGCGATCAAGAACCCGCAGGCTTACCGTCAGCAGCAGGCGCAGCAGCAAGCCCAGCAGCAGGCCCGGCAGCAATACAGCCAGTCCGGTTATCAGGAGTTCAATCCCTTCGAGGATCTCTTCCGTTCCTGGGGCGCGCAGAGCCAGTCGGACGACTGGCAGCAGGAAAGCCGGAATGGCTGGCAGACTTGGTATACCTACCGTCCCTCCGGCGAAGAACAGCAGGAGGACAACGACAGCCCCGGCGGCTACCGCTGGACCTATCACCGCACCCGCCGCCGCGGGAGCTTCCTCGTGCGGCTGCTCGGCATTTATCTGCTGATCCAGATCGTCGCCATGCTGTTTGGCAGCTGCGGCTATCGCGGCGTGTATTATGACCCATATTACTACCGCAATTACAGCTACAGCGATTCCGGAACCTATTCCGGTCAGAGCCAGTCGCAGACCGGCTCCGACACAGGCTCCGGCAGCTGGTATTGAGCGCACCTATCTCACAGGAGGAACTCCGTATGTCCAGAACGATCGGTATTGATCTCGGCACCACCAACAGCTGCGTGGCTGTGATGGAGGGCGGCGAGCCTGTTATCATCCCCAACGCCGAGGGCGGACGCACGACGCCGTCTGTCGTCGCGTTTTCCAAGACCGGAGAGCGCATGGTCGGCCAGATCGCAAAGCGGCAGGCCGTCACGAACCATGACCGCACCATTTCTTCCATCAAGCGCCAGATGGGCACCAACTACAAGGTCTCCATCGACGGCCATAAATACACGCCGCAGGAAATTTCCGCGATGATCCTGCAAAAGCTCAAGACGGACGCGGAAGCCTTCCTCGGCGAACCCGTCACCGACGCCGTCATCACTGTCCCGGCCTATTTCACCGACGCGCAGCGGCAGGCGACGAAGGACGCGGGCAAGATCGCGGGGCTGAACGTCCAGCGCATCATCAACGAGCCGACAGCAGCCGCCCTTGCCTACGGCATCGATAAGGAGCAGTCGCAGAAGATCATGGTCTATGATCTCGGCGGCGGCACGTTCGACGTGTCCATTCTCGATATCTCGTCCGGCGTGATCGAGGTGCTGGCCACGGCGGGCAACAACCATCTGGGCGGCGACGATTTTGACCAGTGCATCGTCGACTATCTCGTCTCCGAGTTCAAAAAGCAGACGAAGATCGACCTGACGCGCGACCCCGCCGCCATGCAGCGCGTGCGGGAGGCCGCCGAAAAGGCCAAGATCGAGCTTTCGTCCATGACGCAGACGACCGTGGAGCAGCCGTATATCGCCGTCGGCAAGCAGGGGCCGCTGCATATGGAGATCCCGCTTACACGCGCGAAATTCAACGATCTGACCTACCATCTCGTGCAGGCCACGCGCGAGCCGGTCAATCAGGCCATCAACGACTCCGGCGTATCCATTTCGCAGATCAGCAAGGTTCTCATGGTCGGCGGTTCGAGCCGCATCCCGGCGGTGCAGGATCTGGTGCAGTCGATGACAGGCTCTCTGCCGTTCAAGGGCATCAACCCCGACGAGTGCGTCGCCATGGGCGCGTGCTTGCAGGCGGGCGTTCTGTCCGGCAGCGTGAAGGGCCTTCTGCTGCTCGATGTGACGCCGCTGTCGCTCGGCATCGAGACGCTGGGCGGCGTGTGCACGCGCATCATTGAGCGCAACACGACGCTCCCCATCCGCAAGAGCCAGATCTTCACGACGGCCTCCAGCTTCCAGTCGTCCGTCGATATCCACGTTTTGCAGGGCGAACGCCCCATGGCGCACCAGAATAAGGAGCTTGGCCGCTTCCAGCTGACCGGCATCCGCCGCGCCCCCAGAGGCGTTCCGCAGATCGAGGTCACGTTCTCCATCGACGCCAACGGCATCGTGAACGTCTCGGCCAAGGATCTCGACACCGGCAAGGCCCAGCAGATCACCATCACCGCCTCGAGCAACATGAGCCGCGAGGACATTGACCGCGCCGTGCGCGACGCGCAGCGCTATGCTGCCGAGGACGCGAAGCTCAAGGCCGAGGCCACCGCCCGCGACCGCTGCGAGCAGATGATCTTCCAGGCCGGAAACGCGAAAAATCTTCCCAAAGAAGACAAGGCCCGCTTGGCTGAGGCGGTCAAAAATGCCCGCCGCGCCGTCAAGTCCAAGGATCCCGCGCAGATGAACGGCGCCGCCGATCAGCTTGAGGCGCTTCTGAACGAGGCCGGCGTGCACATCGACCCGAACGCGGAATACCACGGCTCGGCTCGCTATGAAAACCCGAACAATGACTTCACCGACAACGCCGTCGACGCGGAGTTCGAGGAAATGAACTGATATCTGCCGTTTAGACTGCAAAATTCCCCCGGTTTTCCGCTTGGAAACCGGGGGATACGTTTCTCCGACGGGGATTGTTTTTTACACACTTCTGTGATACACTGTAAAAGCTGCGCGCTGCGCAGCAGATTGGAGAAAAGACATGAGTCAAAAAGGGCATACAAGAAGCACATTTTCCGGGAAGCTCGGCTTTGTTCTGTCAGCGGCGGGCGCGTCCGTTGGCCTTGGGAACATCTGGCGCTTCCCGTATCTGGCCGCGAAATACGGCGGCGGGATCTTCCTGCTGGTCTATATCCTGCTGGCCATGACGTTCGGCTATACCATGATCGTCGCCGAGACGTCTCTGGGCCGCATGACGGGCAAAAGCCCGGTCGGCGCGTTCAAGTCGTTCGGAACATCCGGCTGGCTGCGGTTCGGCGGGTGGATCAACGCAATTATTCCGATCCTGATCGTGCCGTATTACTCGGTCATCGGCGGCTGGGTCGTCAAATATCTGGCCGATTACGCGCTCGGACGGAGCAGTGCGCTGGCCGCCGACGGCTATTTTTCCGCGTTTATCTCCAACGGCGTCCCGGCGGAGGTCTGCTTCGTCGTGTTTGCCGCGCTGACGCTGACGATCATCTTCGCTGGCGTGGAAAACGGCATTGAGCGCGTGTCGAAGTTCATGATGCCGGTGCTGGTCGTGCTGTCCGTGATCATCGCGGTCTATTCCGTGACGCGGCCCGGCGCGCTGGAGGGCGTAAAATATTTTCTCGTGCCGAACCTCGCGCATTTCTCGTGGATGACGGTCGTAGCGGCCATGGGGCAGATGTTCTATTCGCTGTCCATCGCCATGGGCATTCTGATCACGTTCGGCTCGTACATGAAAAAGGACATTTCCATCGAAGGCTCGACGCGCAACGTGGAGGTTTTCGACACGGCCATCGCCATCATGGCAGGCCTGATGATCATTCCCGCCGTGTTCGCGTTCTCCGGCGGCGACCCCGACGCACTGAAGGCCGGGCCTTCTCTGATGTTCGTCACGATCCCGAAGGTCTTCGATTCCATGGGCCTCGGTACGCCGATCGGCATTCTGTTTTTCCTGCTGGTGCTGTTTGCCGCGCTGACAAGCTCCATTGCGCTGACGGAGAGCGCCGTGTCCACCTTCCAGGACGAGCTTGGCTGGGGCCGGAAAAAGTCGACTGCCATCGTCGGCGTCATGATGCTAGTGCTCGGCAGCCTGTCGTCGCTCGGCTATGGGCCGCTGGCGGGTGTGCGGATCCTCGGGATGCAGCTGCTGGATTTCTTTGATTTCCTGACAAACTCCGTCATGATGCCCATCGCGGCCATTACCATCTGCCTGCTCGTCTCGCGGGTCGCCGGTGTGGGCCGCATTGAGCAGGAGATCCTGCTCAGTGAGCCCAGATTCCGCCGGAAGCGGGTCTTCAACGCCATGATCCGTTTCCTCTGCCCGTTCTTCGCCGCGATCATCCTCATCAGCTCCGTCGCAAACGCCTTCGGCTGGATCTCCATGTGACAGCAAACCGCCCCGCCAGTTGGCGGGGCGGCATTTTCAAAGAAACCGGCGGACCGGGTCATCCGCCTCTATAAAACGTATAAGATCAGCGTCAGAAGTTCTGAGCTGTTTCAAATTGCGCGGGAAAGATCCAAGAAAACCGAAGGGGTTTTCTTGGTCGCTTCAAGGAGGTCCGGAGGGAAATCGAAATCCCTCCGGGCTCGTTTTCTTTTCCCAGTCTTTTCTTTTGGAGAAGCAAAAGAAAAGACTGAAGGGCAGCCGCAAGTTTCCAATATGAACTCCTGTTTGCCACGGCTTCTGCATCCATCATGGCTCCAGATTCTCCTCGCAAAAAAGCGGGGAATCGAAAAACTCCGGCAGGCTGATAGAAAGGCCCTGACACAACTCGTGCAGGACGCGAAGCTTCACAGAATCGTATGCGCAGTGCATAATATTGCCGATCGACGATTTTGGGACGCCGCTTTTCGTGGAAAGCTGGTACTGCGTCATGGCCCGTGCCTGCATCAGCTCTGCCAATCGCAGGCTGACTGCCTGATTCAGCTTCACCCCATCACCGCCTCCTGTTTTTCACACTTATTTGATCTCCTGCTCCAACGCGTCGAATTCCGGCGTTGAGAAAAACTCGCCGAGGGTGATTTCAAAGCCGTCGCAGAGCTTTTTGATCGTAACGGCGCCGGGATTTTTGCTCTCGCCGTTCAGAATGCTTTTGATCGTTGCCTGCGGAACCGCAGAGGTCGTCGCAAGCCCGTTCGGCGTGATCCCACGCTGACGGCAAAGCTCCCGGATTCGTCTGGCAATGGCTTCGCGGGTGTCCATAGTGATTCCTCCTAATGGTATATCACTATGGTATCTTTTTTCAAAAAAATAATTAGTGATAGTTCACTAGCCAGAAAAAATGTGCTATACCAATTATATTATTTTTGGACAGGAGGTTCTATTATGACCGATTATGCAAAGCTCTATGCCCGTCTCTGCGGGGCGATCGATGAGGTTTTGGACGAGCTGGGAACGATCCCGGAGGCGCGTCATGCGCGGGAACGGCTGCAAGCGGCAATTCTGGATGCGGAAGCGCAGTATCTGGACACAGAAGAAGAGAAAAAGCCCGCGGGAGACGCCTGAGTGCGTCCCTCGCGGGCACAGTTTTATTTGTTACAGTGTCAATTCCTCCGCCTGCTGTGCATCTGCTCCGATCAGCGCGCGGCAGGCGGCTGTCATGGCCGCGACCTGCTCGGGGCAGCGGCCGATATAGCGGCTGGGCTCAAGTTCTGCCCTGATTTCTTCTGCCGTCATACCGAATTCCGGCCGGGCGGCCAGCTGGGCAGCCAGATCCCAGCTTTCGCCGTTTTTCATCTTCGCCGTCTCCTGCATGGACGCCTCGCGGATGATCTCGTGCAGCTGCTGGCGGTCGCCGCCGCGCTTGACGGCAGCCATCATCAGGTTTTCCGTTGCGATAAACGGCAGATAGTCCCGCACGAGCTTTTCCACGATCTTCTCATTCACATGCAGCCCCTTCGTGACGTTCTGCACAAGACGCAGCACGCTGTCCGTCGCCAGAAACGCCTCCGGCAGACTGATGCGGCGGTTGGCTGAATCGTCGAGCGTGCGTTCGAGCCACTGCGTCATGGCCGTCATGGGCGCGTTCTGTGCGTCGGCGATCACGTAGCGGGCCAGCGAGCAGATGCGCTCGCAGCGCATGGGATTGCGCTTATACGGCATGGCGGACGAGCCGATCTGCTTGTCCTCGAACGGCTCCTCGACCTGCCGGTCGTGCTGCAGAAGCCGGATGTCCGTCGCCATGCGGCAGGCGCTCTGGCAGATGGATGACAACGCGTTTAAAATCCGGCTGTCAAGCTTTCTGGGATACGTCTGCCCGCAGACGGGATAGCAGCGCTTAAAGCCAAACTCTGCGGCGATCTGCCGGTTCATCTCGTCGATCCTCGCCGTATCGCCGTCAAACAGTTCAACGAAGCTGGCCTCCGTGCCGGTCGTACCCCGGCAGCCGAGGAAGCGGAACGCACGCAGCGTGTCCTGCACCTCCTCAAGGTCGAGCATCAGATCCTGTAACCACAGCGACGCGCGCTTGCCGATGGTCGTCAGCTGCGCGGGCTGGTAATGCGTGTAGGCAAGCGCGGGCATGGCGGCATAGCGGTCAGCAAACTCGCACAGATTCCGCATGGCGGCCTTCAATTCCCTTTCCAGATACCGCAGCGCCTCACGGTATAAAATCAGGTCTGCGTTGTCCGTCACATAGCAGCTCGTCGCACCTAAGTGAATGACGCCCTTCGCGCCGGGCGCGTCGAGGCCGTAGGCGTAGATATGCGCCATGACATCGTGCCGCACCTCTTTTTCCCGCGCGGCGACCACGTCATAATCGATGGGGCTCACGTGCGCGGCCAGCTCGTCCACCTGCGCCTGCGTGATGGGCAGGCCAAGCGTATGCTCGGCTCTTGCCAGCGCGACCCAGAGCCTGCGCCATGTCTCATAGCGCATATCCGGGGAGAACAGGTGCAGCATGGTCTTCGACGCGTAGCGCGAGGCCAGCGGGCTTTCATACGTCGGTTTCATGGCGGCTCCTTTTAGCGGTAAATAATCTCGTCGCGGCCTGCGCCGACGGAGACATAGCTGATATGCACGCCGATGGCCTGCTCGACATACTCAACGTAATCACGCGCGGCCTGCGGCAGATCCTCGTACTTGCGCACACCGGAGATATCGCAGCCCCAGCCGGGAACGGTCGTCAGGACGGGCTTTGCCTCGTCAATGACGGCGGTAAACGGGAAATCGTCGGTCTTTTCGCCGTTGACCTCATACTGCGTGCAGACAGGGATCTCCTTCATATAGGACAGGACATCGAGCTTCGTAAGCGCGACCTCGGTTGCGCCCTGGATGCGGCAGCCGTAGCGCGTCGCGACCAGATCGATGGGGCCGACACGACGCGGACGGCCCGTGGACGCGCCGTATTCGCCGCCGGCCACGCGCAGCTGCTCGGCCTCGTCGCCGAACCATTCCGCCGTGAACGGGCCTTCGCCCACGCAGGTGGAATACGCCTTGACAATACCGACCGTGCGGTCGACATGGCTGCCGGGGATGCCTGCGCCGACGCAGGCATAGCCCGCATTGGAGGAAGAGGACGAGGTATACGGGAAAATGCCGAAGTCAATGTCGCGCAGCGCGCCGAGCTGGGCCTCGAACATGATGCTCTTGCCGGCCTTTTCAGCCTCATAGAGGTACTTGCTGGTATCGCAGATGTAAGGCGCAAGCTTCGAGCCGAATTCGCGGCACCACGCCAGCATATCCTCAAGCTTATACGCTTCCGCGCCGTAGACATTCTGAATGGTCAGGTTCTTCCACTCCAGAATGCTGGCCAGCCGCTTTTCAAGATACGCCGGGTACAGAAGCTCCCCCATCATGATGGTCTTCTTCTGATATTTGTCGGAATAGACCGGCGCGATGCCGCGCAGGGTGGAGCCGTACTTCTTGTCCTTCAGCCGGGCCTCCTCCAGCCCGTCGAGGGCGCGGTGGTACGGGAAGACGATGGTGGCGCGCTCGGAAATTTTGAAATTCTCCGGCGTAATGGGCACGCCCGCGTTCTGCAGCGCCTCAATTTCACCGCACAGGCTCTCCAGATCGATCACGACGCCGTTGCCCAGCACGTTTACAACGCCCGGCAGGCAGATGCCGGAGGGGATGAGATGAAGGGCGAATTTGCCGTACTCATTCACGATGGTGTGGCCCGCGTTGTTGCCGCCCTGATACCGGCAGACGATGTCATAATCTCTTGCAATGAGGTCGACCATCCGGCCCTTGCCCTCGTCGCCCCAGTTGATGCCTACGATTGCGCAGTTGCTCATAATTCAAAACTCCTTATCCGTTTTTTACCGCAGTTTTTGTTTATTTTTTCATTCCTGGCCGATTATATGCGATTTTTCACGTTTTGTAAATGTCTGTTTTATAATGTTTATAATAAGCGGAAATTATATGCTCAATTAGGTTTATCTATTTTACTTATTGTATTCCTCTGTTTATAATGGAAAAGTTGACAACGCCGGTTTTCCGGCTATTTTGGAGGATTTTATGCTCATCAGAACGCCTGAACAGGACATTGAACGCGTCCTTTTTACCGAAAAAGCCATCGCCGCCCGCGTCGAGCAGCTCGGCGCGGATCTGACCGCAAAGCTTGGAGACAAGCGTCCCGTGCTGGTGTGCGTGCTCAAGGGCGCATCGTTTTTCTACATCGATCTGTGCCGCTGCATGAACTGCGCCATTGACATGGATTTCATCGCTGTCTCCAGCTACGGCGCATCCGCGCAGTCCACCGGCGTCGTCCGCCTCATCAAGGATCTGGACAACAACATTACGGGCCGCCATGTCGTCATCGTCGAGGACATCATTGATTCGGGCCTCACCATGCAGTACCTGCGCCAGCTCTTCGGCGCACGGAACCCCGCATCCATTACGACGATCTCGTTCCTGGACAAGGCGTCGCGCCATCCCGAGAGCTACAAGACCGATATGTGCGGCTTCGAGATCCCGGACGAGTTCGTCGTCGGCTACGGCCTCGATTACGCAAATTACTACCGCAATCTCCCCTACATCGGCATTCTGAAGCCGGAGTGCTATAAATAAGCCAAAGCCCCGCCGGGGCAATGTCTGATATGCTCCCTCCATGAGAGACAGCGAAAAACAAACTGTCAAGCATGGAGGGAGCATATCAGCGTTCTGGGCGGCTGCATTGTGCCTTGGGCGTGACTTTGCTATAATGAAATAAATCGGAATTCGGGAGGATCACAAGCATGACTGACAGCAGAGACTTCAAAAAAGAGTACCCTGCGTCCTCGTATTTTTCAAAATGCCGGCAGTTTTTTCCGAGGCAATCATGCTGCGTCATATCTGGTTTGCAGAGGTGATTACGCGGACGCTGTGCGTGCCTGCTTCGGCTTTTAATCTGCCATAAAACGAAACCGCCCACCGGAAATTTCCGGTGGGCGGTTTGTGCTTGTGATGCATTGCTTTATTTCCGGTAACCGGCCCACATGGTGTCTGTGGCCTGACGGATGGCGCATGTCACATCTTCTACCAGTGCTGCGTCCCAGGCGGACGGCTCTGCGCGGAGGAAGGAGGTCTTATCCACACGGTTATCAAAAATACCGATCGGCACATGATAGGTATTTCCGTGCGCCTTCACAGTTACGGTGCCCTTCTGCTCGGACGTGTTTACAAGATACTCCATATCGTCGCAGCCGTATTCTCCCAGCATGACGGCCAGCGGCACGCCATGGTGCAGGTTCGAGCCGGGATCGTTGGGGTCGGCGCGGTCGGCATTTTTGCGGCGGGACTCCTCCGGTGTGACCCAGATGTAGAGGATTGCGGCGTTTTCCAGAATTTCCGGGCAGAACATCGGAAGCGAATACTGGTATCCGTCGGAGCCTGTCAGCGGCATCGACGCGCCGTCCGGTCCGCCGCGCGCGCACTCAATGATAATGGTCTTGCCGTCAAAGGAGTCGGGATAAGCGTCCTGTTTTTCTTTCAGCATGGCGGCCGCCTCGGCTTCCAGCTTTTCCGCCAGTTTTTTGCGGATTTCTTCCGGGAGCTTTCCGAGCCGCGGCGCAATGCCGACGATCTGACCGGCTCTGTCGTAACGATCAAAAAGCAGCTGCGCGCAGGAATCGGGCTTCTGCACGTTGCGGTTGAGCAGATCGTGATAGTCCTCGTTCAACAGGCAGCAGAGCGTGCCCCAGTCTCTTCCGTCAATGAAGGGCTCCTCGCCCGGATAGAAGAGTCTGGCCTGGCCCATAGCTTCGAGCTCATTGTCGATGCGGCGCATCATATGGACGTAGGGGAAATCATCGAGCTGGAGGTTTTCGCCGATGTGGAACTCCTTTTTGAGCCGTTCGGGCTCGATGTTCGCCATAAAGTTACGGACTTCGGATTTTCCGGACGCGGGAAGCGCCTGCAGCAAGACGACCTTGAATACGTTGTTTTCCATAGTTCATTCCTCCTGTGCCGCGTTATGCGGCTCTGTGTTCAATCGCTGCAAAATTGCAGCCACTTGGTTTTGTCGACGGTAATCTCGCGATGCTGCAGCACATACTGTGTGACGAGATCAGAGATTTCTGTCAAATTTTCCGACACAAGCGGACAGCTCTTGTAGCAGCCGTAGCCGCCGGCGCCGGAGGCGCGGTAATTGTTGAGGCAGAGCGTGAGCGTCTGATCATCAGGCAGCTCTCTGCCCTGGTAGACGATGGACCGCACGCGCCGGCCGACCGGCTGGTAAAGGTCTGCCGTGACGGTAAGCCCGGAAAAATAGTCGTAGTTGAAATGCTGGATGATTGGCCGCAGGAATGTGTCGCTGATGCAAAGGCTTCCGTCCGGCGCAAAATCAAAATAGGAAAGGCTCCGTTCCAGCGCGGCCGTCAGAACAGCTCTTGTAACGCGGATGGTCTGGAGCGTGTTGGGAAATGCGTAGGCCGAGACGATGGCACGGACGGTCACATCCTGCGGAAAATCAACCACACGATTGGAAAGGCTCGTGAGAGAAATGTCCGCACCGGAAGCTTCCAATTGCACCTGATTGATGAGGTTTGCGAGCAGGGAGCCGTTTTTCGCCAGCGTCAGAGGATCTTCCGCCGGAATCGGCACATCGAGCCGGCCAACCGGTGTATCGAGCCAGCGGGCAGTCCGTGCCTCGGCACTCTGAAGTGCGTCTGCGGCAGCCGGAAGCGCGACCGATCCTGCCGGTATCAGCTGGGAGACGGCATGGACGCTTCCACGGTCGGCCGTTACGTCCATGCGGATAAACTTTGCGGCTTTTTCCGGCGGCTGGCAGGTATACGTCCCGCCGATCTGAAGATTTTCGGCCTGCATATGCTGGTGCGCTGCAAGCAGAATATCAAACCCAAGCTCCCGGCAGATACGGCAGCCTTGGTTCTCGCTGGTCTGTGAGAGAATTTCTCCTGTTTTGACGTCCGCTTCGAATCCGCCGTGGTAGATGCAGATGGTGAGGTCTGTTTTGTGCCGCAACTCGGAAAGTGCGGACCAGGCGGCGGCAAATGCGTCGGTCACAGTGATGCCGGCCATATTCTCTGCACTTTCAAACTGTGTGACAAAGGGCGTAATAATACCGGTCAGGCCGACGCGAAGCCCATTTTCCATGGTAACAACGGCCGTTTTCTCCACGCCGCGGATACCCTCCACATTTGCGCACAGGCAGCGGGCGTTCAGAGCGGCAAGATAGCGCTCGATGGTCTGTTTCCCATAGTCGAAGTCATGGTTGCCGAGCGTTACAAAATCATACCCGCCGAGGTTTAAAAGCGCGGCCGGGAGCGTTGTGACATCGCGCGCTTCATGGCTCAGATAATAGGTGAGAGGACTGCCTTGCAGGGTGTCGCCGCCGTCGATAACAAGGGTGTTGCCGTCTTTCCGGAACTGCGCCATGCAGTTGGCAAGGCCGGAGTCTGCCGGCAGGCCGGTGGCATAATCAATCGGCGAGAAGCAGCCGTGGATATCGCTGGTATAGTAGATTGTCAATTTCTTTTCCATAGCAATGGCCCTTGAGGATACGTTGGGGGCGCTCAGAGCGCCCCCAGTTTTTTATTCGCCGTGCGCAAGCTTTCTGCGGATGCGCGTGGAGATGAGTTCGATGATCAGAACAAGCACCATCAGGCCCCAGACGAACGAGCCGACCATACCCCAGCGGCGGGAGTTGAGACACTGCACCAACGACGCGCCGATACCGCCCGCGCCGACGATGCCGAGCGTCGTGGCGTCTTTGAGGTTGATGTCAAAGCGGTAGATCGTAGTCGAGATGAAGCTTGCCGTCAGCTGCGGCAGAACGCCGTAGCGGATTTTCTGGAACGGCGTGCAGCCCATGGCGTCCAGACTTTCGAGAATGTGCGTATCCAGATCTTCGATGGCCGTGATGTACATTTTGGAGATCATGCCGATCGAGCAGACCGACTGCGTGATAACGCCGCAGGCGGCGCCCGGGCCTGTCACACGGATCCACATCAGCGCCCAGACAATGGACGGGATGGTGCGGATCATCAGAATCAGAATGCGGACAATGTACGCAACCGCCTTCGGCATGATATTGAACGAGGCCAGAAACGCGAAGGGGATGGCCAGAATTGCGCCGAAAATAGTACCGAGCACAGCAATGGCAATGGTTTGCAGCAGCAGATACGGCACATCGGAGTCGCCGGTACCGAACAACAGATTTGTGTCCGGGTGGAACACGCCGTGGAGGACACCCTTGGCGACCTCCGTACCGGTGGCGGTGAGGCCCGTAAAGTGGATGTCGTCTGCCGACCAGCCGACAAGCAGTGCGACCGCCAGCACAATCACAAGGTACAAAATCCACTTGCGCGGGCGGTTTTCATACATTTCAAGCGTGGTGAGCTTCCGGTCAAGCGACTGCTCCAGCATGGCGATTTTGTCTTTCTTTTCCATCTTGCAGCCTCCTTTCAGCTCAGCTTCTTGCGAAGGTATTCGCTGAAGAAGTCGATGATGACAACGACCACGAACAGCGACAGCAGCACCGTGCCGAGGCTGTTGTAATCGCGCCAGCCGATGCGCTCGTTGATCGTGATACCAAGGCCGCCAGCGCCGACGTAACCGAGAATTGCCGATGCGCGCACGTTCATTTCAAAGCAGTACAGGCAGTGGCTTAAATAAACGGGCAGAATCTGCGGCACGCAGGCGGACCAGAATGCCTGGAACTTGTTCGCGCCGAGCGCTTCCATCGCCTCAAACGGCCCCATGTCGATGGTTTCAATCGACTCAAAGAGCATTTTGGCCACGATACCAAAGGTAAAGATGGCGATTGCGATGGTGCCGGAAAACGTGCCGAGCGAGAAGATCAGCGCGCACACGAGTGCGATGATCAGAGTCGGCAGTGTCCGGATAAGGCCAAGCAGGAATCGGATGAGCCAGACGACGGGAATGCTCTTGTTGATGTTGCTCGACGAGAGAATCGCAACCGGCAGCGCTATCACGCAGCCGATGACCGTACCGAGAATCGACATTTTGATGGTATCGATCAGAGGAGAAACGACCTTCGGGAAGAACGACCAGTCCGGCTGAAGAATTTTCTCCAGAAGGTCCACCATCTTGCGGAATTTTGTGATGACGACGTGCAGATCAAAGCCTGTCATGCGAAGAGACAGCCAGATTGCAACGGCCAGAAAAAGGACGATTACCGGCGTGCGGCTTCTGCGCCGCTGGACCGAATGTCCATTGGGAAGCGTTACGGTCTGGAGTTTGAAGATGCGGTCGTAGAGTGTAAGCTTCATCAGAGAAGACGTGTTGTTTTCCATGGCTTAGCCCTCTGCTCTGGCAGCCTTCGGCAGCTCGCCCTCGCCTTCGCCCATGGTGGGCGCCTTTGCGCCGTTGTAGACCTCGTCGATCTGTTCCTGGGTAATGGTGCTGGCCGGGCCGTCAAAAACGATTTCGCCCGCGCGGATGCCGATGACGCGGTCACAGTATTTGAGCGCGAGGTCCACGTGGTGGATGTTCAGCAGAATCGAAATTTTATATTCCTTGTTGATGCGCACGAAGTCCTGCATGACCTGCTTGGCCGTGATGGGGTCAAGGGAAGCGACAGGCTCGTCGGCGAGGATGATCTTCGGATTCTGGTTCAGCGTGCGGGCCAGGGCCACGCGCTGCTGCTGACCGCCGGAGAGCTGGTCACAGCGGGTATAGGCCTTATCCAAAATGCCTACCTTGTCCAGACTCTCTAATGCCCGCATTTTCTGCTTTTTTGTAAAAATGCCGAGCAGTACCCGGAAAAACGGCATATCTGGGACATCGGCCGTCAGAACGTTCTTGATCGCCGTGCTGCGGGAAACCAGATTGAAGCTCTGGAAGATCATGCCGACCTTGCGGCGGTAGCGCCGGAGCTCTTTGCCGCGCAGAGAGTCCACCGTGACACCGTCAACGGTCAGCTCGCCCTTGGAGATATCGTGCATCCGGTTGATGCAGCGCAGAATCGTCGACTTGCCTGCGCCCGAAAGGCCGATGATGGCGACAAACTCACCCTGCTCAATTTGCAGGTTGATGTTTTTCAGGGCCGTGAAGCCGTTTGGATAAGTCTTATACACATTTTTGAATTCAATCATGCTGCGACTCTTTTCTTTCTGAGGATTTGAATGGAGAATATCGGAGATGTGCTTTTTGCTGAGATATCTGTAAAACGAAAAGCGCCCCGTTGACGCGGGGCGCTTTATTCATTTGGACGTTATTTGGTTGATGACGGATTACTCGGCAACAGCCTGCAGAGCAGCACGTGCGCCGTCGTAGTCAGCGTCGGTCGCCTTGGCGTAGCCGGTGTGGCTGTAGACATCGAAGATGGCCTTGCCTTCATCGGTGCCGATGATGTTGATGAAGCAGTCCTGAAGGGCAGCGACGATTTCGGGGGTGTAGTACTGGCTCTCCTTGGAGATGGCGACGGTATCGTTGTAGATGCCCTCGGTGACGCCGATGACGTTCATCTCGTTCCAGATGGAGTCGGAGCGGCCCATGCCCTGCTTGCCGGTTTCGTCCTGCTGGTCGGTGGGCAGCGTCCAGGATGCTTCGTAGTCGTTACGGCCGTCGGCGTAGCAGACGATGATATCGACGGATTCCGCAGCAGCGTAGGAGAACGCGGTGCCGTAACCGGAGTCGATGGGCATGACGTTGGACAGATCAGAGATCTTCTTGCCGTCGTAGTTGGCCATCAGCCACATGGACGGATAGATGTAACCGGCAGAAGAGGAGGTCTTCTGGACAGCCCAGGTTGCCTTGTCGAGGTCTTCCCAGGTAAGCTTTTCGCCAGCATTGACCTTAGCAGCGAGTTCCTGACCATAAGCAGACGGAGTAGCGTAGATCAAAGAGCGGTAGTAGGTGACCTGCGGGCCATCCTTCTTGGTGGCGTTGGCTTCACCGTTCCAGTCGGCGGGGTTGGTGGAGTCGTTGGACAGGCCGTTACGGGTAGCGGTCAGGATGACATCCACATCGTCGGAGTACAGCGCGTACGTGCCGCCGGGCAGCCAGCCCAGATCGATGGAACCGGCAGCCATAGCCTCGCCGGTGGCGTCGTAGCTGGTGCCGACCGTGATGTCGACTTCGTCGATGTCGTAGCCGAGCTTGGACATTTCAGCCTTCACGAGTTCGGGAAGGTTCTTCGTGCCAGTGATGATGACGTCGGCGTCCTTGGAGGGAACAAACTCAAGCGTCAGTTTGTCGAAATGCTGGTTTTCGGTGGTTTCTTCGGTCGTGGTTTCTTCAGCTGCGGGTTCCGTGGTTTCGGTGGTTTCCGTGGCCTCAGTGGTCGTGGTTTCCGTTGTGGCGGGTTCAGCGGGGGGCTCGGTCTTGGCTGCGCAGGCGCAGAAGCCGATTGCCATGACCGCCACGAGGAGCAGTGCAATGATCTTCTTCATTTTCTATATTCCTCCTGAAGCATGTGTCCGCGGCAGTGCCGCGGTGGAGAGCTGAGACTGCGCACAGCGCAGCCCCGCAAGATACTGGTATTTCTACCAAAGCAAATATACCACATCATGTGAGACAATACAAGAAGTCAAATGCAAGAAATATTTCAAATTCCCTTAAATTCGGCTTATTAATTTGAAACTGTCCACAGTATAAAGACAAATGTTCAAAACGGCGCGCAGCGCACCTTGCCGATGGAAACATAGCCGTTCAGAACCGCGTGGATATCGCTGCCGTCCGTCACGGCGTCTGCGTGCAAAACCTTTGCAACAGGCGACAGATAGCGCACACCGTTTTCCTCGCGGACGCATTCATAATAGTTTTCGTAATACGACTGCTTTTCCGGGAAACGCTCGTACAGAATGCCGCGGCAGTCGCAGAGCGAACAGGTGGGGAAGTTGACGTTCCAGATTTCGCCCCGGCCGAGCGGCTTCTCCAGAAGCTCGCCAAGAACGGAGCAGAGGTAGTGATCGGTAACGTCGAAGGATTTGCCGTCGCGCATGGAAAATGCAATGGCGGGAACGCCGTGCATGGCCGCCTCTGTCGCCGCGCCGATGGTTCCGGAGTAGGCGACGTCAAGACCCGCGTTCAGCCCGTCGTTGATGCCGGACAGGACAATATCCGGGCGGAAGGGAAGCAGTGCGTTCAGCGCAACCTTGACACAATCGGCGGGTGTGCCGTCTACGCTCCAGGCGGCCTCCACAGGAACCGGGAAATCATAGCGGTAGACCGCCATCTGGCTCTTTTCAGAGATAGTCAGGCGGACAGACATGCCGCTGCACTGGTGTTCCGGTGCAGCGACCCAGACCGTTCCAAATGAGGCAGCGGCGCGGGCCAGCTTTGCAATACCTTCCGACCGGATCCCATCGTCGTTCGCAATCAGAATTTTCAGCTTTTCTTTCATATGTGCAATACACTCCTTTGTGTGCCTATCTTATCACAGACAAAGAGCCGGAAACAAGCCGCAAATTCGACAAAAAGCCCCCATGAATTCAAAAATCTCTTCAATTCCCCAGAAGCCTCGCAGAGTTTTGCGCCCGCAGGCGAATATGCCCGCCATCGTTGATTTTCAGCCCTACATGGGCAAGGGCCGCAAGCCCGGAACGGGCTGCATCAGCCAGATCAACGACCACCTGTTTGAAGGCCGCTACTCCCCGACATGGATCGACGGCAAAAAGCACGCGCGGAATGTGTATGCGCACACGCGCGAGGAATGTGAGGAGAAGCTGAAGGTATTGATCGCGGAGATGAAAGCGGAGCTGGCGGAGTTGAAACGGCAGAAAGCGGACAGTCATTGATTGAATGAACGGAACGCAGCCGTCCGGAATGCTCCGGATGGCTGCATTGTGTTTTGGGCGCAGTTTTGCTATAATGAAATAAATCGGGATTTGTAGGTGCGATTGATGAAAATTATTGAAGTTAAAGAGAATAAAAAACAATATCTTGATTTGCTCCTATTAGCAGATGAGCAGGAAGATATGGTTGACCGTTATCTTGATAACGGCAAGATGTATGTACTTGATGATAATGGGGTCAAGTGCGAGTGTGTCATAACCGATAAAGAAAATGACATACTTGAAATCAAGAACATTGCAACAGTTCCAGAATATCAAGGGCAAGGTTATGCAAGAGCCTTAATTGAGTTTATTGTTAATAATTACAGAGAGCAATACGCTATTCTGCAAGTGGGAACAGGCGATAGCCCACTGACAATACCATTTTATGAAAAGTGTGGTTTTGTCCGTTCACATATCATATCAAATTTCTTTACAGATAATTACGACCACCCAATCTGTGAGAGTGGAATACAACTGGTAGATATGGTGTATTTGCAAAGACCTTTATAATCTTAATTCCAGTTTATCGAATCCGCAGCGCAAATCCTGCGCCGCGATAATCAAAGAATAGCGTTTCGCGAAACTCAAACAATTTACATAGGAAACCCGCTGAAATCTTATGATTTCAGCGGGTTTTCTGGTCCGAGTGACTGGTTTCGAACCAGCGGTCTCGTGGTCCCAAACAGGAACCGAAAACTTTTTTCGGACGTTTCCAATGATTTTTCATAATTTCCGCTCGTATTCCGTTACTCTCGTACCCTCTTTTGAACCCCCATTTCCGCCTGTTCCGCGCGCGTCTGTAGTAATCCATGTGGTCAAAAACGCTTCCCGCTCAAAAGAACGGGAAGCGTTTTCTATGTTCGAGGTGTCTGCATTGTAACTCTGGGCAGAGGGTTATGCAAGTGGTTTCTGCGGGGTAGCAACTCAAAGATTGAGCCGCTATAGACAAAGAATATCCCCATCACGAAGATCACTTTTCCAGAAGATCCTCCATTGTGCAGCCAAGGACTTTTGCGAGGCTGAGAACCGTCTCCGCGCTGGCTTTATTGATATCCTTGTTGTGCTGCTCGTACATTTGAATTGACCGGAGGCTGACGCCGCTTCGCTTGGCAAGCTCTGCTTGTGTGCAGCCGTAGGTTGTACGGATGCGCTTGAGATTGGTATCTGTAAAATACGCACGCACTTTGGCATCGGCAATATTGGCAAATTTGCTGATGTCTGCTTCGTGAAGCGGAGCGTACATCTGCTGCAAATCCTCGAACGAAAGAACCTTGAAAATATCGCTGAATTTCCGGCCGGAAAACCATTGATAGTACGCGATAGCCCAGCCGATCCAATACTCTCTGGAACGGCTGAACGTTGCCTGCGGTTTGACAGTTGGCGCTTTGCCGGTCGTCTCGACAAGAGTATCTTCCACGACTTCAATTCCGCTTTTTCCTGCCAGATAAGCAGGCTCACCATTCTCGATTCGCTTGCTGACAGAGCTTACGGAAAATAGCTTCACAAAGTCATTTCCCGAAATGTCGCAGGCGTTGATGGCATAGTCAAAAGCATCGCCCAGCAGCGCCTGTGCGTTACTTAGATACATTTCTTGGTATGCGTGGATCATCGTTTTGAATGCCTCCTCTCAAAATATCCAGCATATACAGACCATCGGTTTCTTCTTCAAGTATGCTCACATAATGTTGATCGGCTTCATCGTTCCGGGCCTTGCGGAGAACATAATATTTTTCCTTTTCTGCGATGGAAAATCCCTCGTAATGCAGCAGCGAGAACGCATATTTGGACTTGACGACGATCTGCTCTCCCAGCTTTCCCAGCCGCATGGCTTTTGCAAGCTGCTGTACGGAAATTCCGTTATTTAAGAAGGACTCGGCATAATCAAAATAGGAGTCATCAGCGCGATAGCCAATAATCAGGTCATAGGCATTGACGTTGACGCTGAAATTGTCAATCAAGTACCGTTTTGCCCGCTGCGCTGCCGGGGTTTTGATGGAAAACAGGCGGTGCTCCACTAAAACGGCGATCCAGTTCAGAATCGTATAGTCCGGACTGTTCAGATTCAGGATTTTCAGGTATTTCGTATCAAGACTGTAACGATTGGCAAAGCCATTGCGCAGAGAGGACACGGCCCATTCTTTCGCAAGTTCCTCGCTTTCCGTGCAGTAAAAGCCAAGACCGAAGTCATTGTTTTTCTTGCCCAACCCGAAAGTCGGCGTTTCCAAAAGCTGCTCGGAGCCGTGATACAGTGTGATTTTCTGATTCATCCGTGTGTCCCTCCTGCATATCTCTATCTGCAATAGTATCACCAAAGTGATATAAAATCAAGTCGTATTTGTAGAGAGACTTCAAGAAAGAACGTTCCTAGCGTGAAACAAATTTCTCTGCAAGTGGCTTCTTCAAAAGCAATAGTTCAAAGGTTGCGTCGCTATAAACAAAGAATAGGCGGTTAACGACTAAGATTATAAATCCCTTAATTCAGGCATAATAGTAAGGGATTTATCGCACAGCCATTGACTATTCCCTTATTTTATTCTAATATTTAAGGGAAACAGAATGGAGGTAAGGGAATGAGAACCTTCAATTACTCTGCAATCAGGCAACAAAAGTGGGACTCGGACGTTCTTGGTCTGATTGCGGCCATATACAAGGAAGCCGGGAAGCAGGAACTGTATTTGAAGCAGCGCCCGGAGGAACTCGAAAAGCTCGTGGAGATTGCCAAGATACAGAGCACCGAGGCATCGAATGCTATTGAGGGCATCGTCACCACGAGTACCCGAATCCGTCAGCTTGTCGAGGAGAAAACCACGCCGAGGAACCGGGATGAGCAGGAGATCGCCGGTTACCGCGATGTGCTGAGTATCATTCACGAGAGCTTTGACGCGATACCAATCACGCAGAACTACATCCTGCAGCTTCACAAAATCCTCTACAGCCACATGAATAACCCGCTTGCGGGACGCACAAAAATCACGCAGAATTATATCACCGCTACCTATCCGGACGGTCATGTGGAAACGCTGTTCACGCCGCTTGCCCCTTATGAGACGCCGGAAGCATTGGACAGGATCTGCGCAGAATACAACCGTGTAATTGGCAATATGGAACTGGAGCCGTTGATTGCAATCCCGGTTTTCATCCATGACTTTTTGTGCATCCATCCCTTCAATGACGGCAACGGAAGAATGAGTAGATTGCTCACGACGCTGCTTCTGTACCGAAACGGCTTTTACGTTGGAAAGTACATCTCCCTTGAAGCCAAAATCGCCAAAAACAAGGACCTGTATTACGCCGCACTTGCGCAGGCGCAAATCGGCTGGCACGAAGGAACTGAGGATGTAGTGCCCTTCATTAAGTACCTGCTCGGGACGATCCTTGCCGCCTATAAAGACTTCGAGGATCGCGTGGCGCTTGTAGAAACCAAGCTGTCCGCACTGGAAATGGTGCGCAGAGCCAGCAAAAACAGAATCGGGCGGTTCAATAAGCAGGACATCCGGGAGCTTTGCCCGACGCTCAGTGACAGTTCCATAGAGGGCGCCTTGCGGAAGTTGGTTGCAGCCGGAGAACTGAAGAAAGAAGGAAGAGGGAAAAATATCTGTTACTTCAGACTGAATTAAATTTCCGTCAAATTAGAGGGCCGCACCTGTTCATACGAGCAGGTGCGGCCCTTTTGGTCGCTTTACGGAAGTTGGCGTATAGTTCAACGGTTGAGCCGCTATAGACAAGGAATATACCCAAAGTCCCCTGCCGGAACACACTCGCCTTACCCGAAGAAATACTGCTTCATATCTGAGGTGTCACCATTCTTATCGCAGAACCATTCGTAATCAGCGAGACAGTTCTGGCAGTGGGCAATTACATCAAATCCGCCTGGTGAATGCTGGTTATCGGCAATGCTCATGACCTCCAAGGGCTTCCCGCAGGCTGGGCAGGGTCTAATCTTCCTCGCCTTACGAGTGGCACGCTCTCTCTGCTCTGTTTCAAGTGCATCTAAAAGACCCTGCCAAAGATTTGGATTCAGTTCATGCTCTGCATAGTCTTCAAGGTGCCGCCGGATATCGTCGGCAGCCAGTACGAGAAACTTATCATCCAGAATCTGGATGTGATGCTTGATATAATTGGAAATTACCACAGGCATACAAGTATTCCTGCCCATCGCATACCGCATTGCCGACAGCAGGATCAAGCGAAAGTCAGAGTCGCAGATCAGGGCGAGCAAGTCCTGGGGGAACATCAGAAACTCCTTGCCATTGTTCATGAATACGCGCAGCGGCCGCCGTTCTTCCGTTACCAGGTTCAGTAAACTGTTAGCTTGATCTTTCAACTCATCAACGGTAATCGATTCGTAGTCCTGAAACGGGTTTACTTCATAATTCATCATTTGACCTCCAATCAGTTTGTCCTCGTTATGAGGTGTTGGCATTGTAGCTCTGACTGCCCGGAGGTTCAAGCGTTTCTTTCGCGGCTTGAAAAGAAATTGAATAGAGTCAGAATTCGTGCGGATTTATCATTTTCTTGCTTTTCCTGCCCAAATGTGCTATCATTATAAACAACGCTGTCAAGTGTTGGAATAGGCCTTGGCAGTATGGCTGCAATAGACCGAATGCTCTGCCAAGCGGCAGAGCATTTTTTGTATATCGGTACGGAGGAGATATTTTATGTCTGTGAGTTATAAAAAACTCTGGAAGTTGCTCATCGATAAGGACATGAAGAAAAAAGACCTGTGTGAAAAGGCAGGTATTAGCCCAGCATCTGTCACCAAGATGGGGCGGAACGGGCATGTTACCACAGAGATACTCGTGAAGATTTGTGCCGCGTTGGATTGTGGAATTGAGGATATTATAGAAATTGTGCCGGATGAAAAGCAACCATCAAATAAAGCGGAGCCGGGGGTGATGAGATGACTATCGTAGAATCTATTAAGTGTGTTTTACAACAAAATAATGATGGTTTGACCTCAAAACAAATATATGATGAGATTATTCGTCAGGGATTGTATTCTTTTGGAGCAGAGAATCCTGTTGGTGTTGTCAATGCTCAACTTCGCCGTCGGTGTATCGGTCTGGATTTTCCGACTGCTTACCCGATAAAATTCTTTGAAATTGCGGGTTATGAAGGAAAAAAGATCAAATTCCGTTTGATTTCGACAGAAAATACAGCCACTATTATTACTGCTCCCAAAACTACAGATATTTCTGAACTGTTACCGGAAGAAAAAATCAAAGCTGCGCTGCAGGAGCATTTACAAAATATACGACAACAAGTATTTGATTCTGTCCTAAACAATTCCCCAGAGTTCTTTGAACATCTTGTGGTTGACTTGCTTTTAAAGATGGGGTATGGATATGATAAAAATTCGGGTATTGTTACAGGAAAACCACATGATGGCGGAATTGATGGAATAATTAGTGAAGATAAGCTCGGCTTGGATTTGATATATATCCAGGCTAAACGTTTTGCTAATGGCAATAAGGTTACCCGGCATGATTTACAGGCCTTTATTGGCGCCATGGAACATATTAACAAAGGTGTTTTTATTACAACATCGTCTTTTACGAGATCTGCAATACAATTCATCGAGAAGCAACAGCAAAAAAATATCAAATTAATAGATGGCAATTTACTTGCAGATCTTCTTGTTAAGTATGAGGTTGGCGTGGCAGCGGCACAAACTTTCAAATTATATAAACTCGATACCGAATATTTTAACTTTTAAATCATTCGCCTAATCCGGATATAGAGATAGGAGCTTTATTATGGCGGAAATTGTTGGAACAATTACTAATCTGAGTGATTTTTTGTCGAAAACACAAGTGTGCTTATCCGTAAAGCCTAATGATCCTCAACAGCAAATCATTTGCCTCGAGGCAGATAGGAAGTATTCTATCCCTGCTTTTCAGAGAGAGGTTAGATGGGATGACAACAATCTTAAAATGCTTTTGTACGATTTGTCTCGCAGCAGCAAGTTTTTGGGAAATATAATATTAACAATTAAATCTGACCACACTTGTGAAATTATTGATGGTCAACAACGTACAACTGTACTTATGTTGATTGTTTCCTGTATAAAGAAAAAGTTTGGGACCAAGATATCGACGCCAGATCTGTGCCCTCTTCGCAATGAGGGGTTTACAGGCTTCCAGACACTCTTAGAAAAGGCCTTTGATCAGGAAGCAATTACATCCGATGATTGGAACGCTATTCTTAAAAGCGATGATTATCATCAACTTCCTCGTATTCAAAAACTATGGAACACGATATCTTCTTCCGAGTTGTTAGCTGACCGGCATAAAGCCCAGGGGCTTCTTGATAACTTGTGCAAATCTGAGTTCAATATAATTGCCAGCTATTCTAACGATGTAAATACCAGCATCCAGTATTTTCTGGATGTAAATCTTAAAGGCATTCGTTTGGATACTGAAGATATTTTCAAAGGTTATCTTTTTAGTCAGGATAGCCGCGAACTCACACGTTCTCTTTGGCAAAAGAATAAGCGTGATGTATTACGCTTAAATGGCGTCACGCAGAGCTCGGAAGAGAAAAGATATCCTCTGATGAAGTTGTATGAACACTTTTTCTATTGTGACTTATATCTTCCTCGCGAGGGAGATTGCGAGTATAGTACACTCAAGTTTGGTGAAAACTTTTGTCTCACATCCGGATTTGAAAGTGGAAGTACGAAATATTACGAAGGTAGCCATTTAATTGAAGCCATACGAGATCGGGACTATTTGCAAAATGTACTCTCCAGACTCAATAAATGCGTTGAAATAATGACGGATATTATTGAAAGCGAGGGACCTTCTACTCCGTTTAAAGACAAATTTATTTGCGCTAAAAAGGTAGATTCTATAGATATTCAAAACTGCCATTCGATGCTAAAGAAGATACTTATGGAAAAAGAGGTGATTCCTAAAATTTTAGCGTTAAAGTATATCCTTACATACTTTGACGGAAAGCCTCACGCAAAAGAAGAGTACAAGTCAGTCTATAGCGTCTTTTGTGCAGCGGTCTTGTTTACCGTTTTCGCAAACAAAAAAGAGAGTGATACTTTCTACAACTTTATAAGACTGGAAGAATGGAAAAGCAAGATAAACAAATGGCTTTATGACTATATTTCTTCTCATGCACTGACCAGAGGTAAAGTTCTCGCTGCATATAAATATAGTGAAAGTGACGATGACCCAATTCAACAAATCCGTTGTAAGTCTTTGGCGGCGATTAGTAATTTCTTCAAAGTAACGAAGAACGGTGATAATTATAACATGGGTATTTCCAACGCAGCTGAACTTTGTAAGTTCTTTGGAGATAAAACAGTTTATAGTTTAGAACACTTTATTGTAGGAGAATGCGGAACTCTTCATGTCAAAACCGCAAAATACGATTTCTCATATAAATATCCACCAACAATTCAGAAGTACAGAAATTCTCTATTTAATTTTATTTTTATTCCTCAACCGCTTAATAGTTCTCTTTCTAATGAAGGATTGTTTATTAAAGTAGCAGAAATCCATACACATGAAAACGAGATTAAATGCAGCTATAGCAAAGGATACTATGGACTGTTAAACAAATCTCCTCGTATGTACTTTCAACGCTACCCTACCGAAAAGGAGATAGATTCCTTCAGTACTGAAGAGGATGCCAGAGCATACCTAAATGAATATTTTACTAAAACATTTCCGGAAGAGTTTTTACAGTTTTCAACGGCGCTTGTAAATAAAATCAACTGGGGTTCTTAACACGAAGGCGTTCTCGGATATTTCCGAGAGCGCTTTCTCATTAAATGCGCAGCATGGTAACGACATATCTTGCGGAAACTATTATTGTCCATTTTATTGTACTTGCTTTATAATATCATGATCTTTAAAGAAAGTCACTTTCTCCATAAAACCTGGTGTGTGCAGCATTTTATTACCGGTACTGTGTTGACTGTTGGTGAATTTTAATATATACTTAAGTATATACTTACGTATAAATAGAGGTGCTATATGCTGAAATATCAATTTCCCGCTGTAAAGGGCTGTCAAGCCGGAAAAGATTACTATATCTGTATGGTTCCCCTTGGGTTAATGAGTAAGATTTTTGTGACCGATAGCAGCGATGTCCCTGCCGAGTATCGCGCTCAAAGAAAGCTCAACGAAGCTCGTATTCCCGAAATCTGTGGATACATCTTGTCTAATCGAGATTCATATGTCTTTTCTGCTCTGGCCGCATCTGTGGACGGTGACATGAAGTTTGTCCCTGCTGACAGCAATGAGAATGCAGGCATTCTGGAAATCGATATGACCGCTTCCTTCCTAATCAACGATGGCCAGCATCGAAAGGCGGCCATTGAGGCAGCGATTGCCGAAGACGAGAGCCTGAAAGAAGAAACGATTTCGATTGTCCTTTATAAAGACCAGGGACTTCAACGGAGCCAGCAGATGTTTACTGACCTCAACAAGCATGCTGTTACCACATCGAAATCCTTAAACACACTATACGAGTCGAAAGATCCTGTGGCACTAATCACGAAGAATGTCGTCAACTCAATCAGCTTCCTACGTAAGTATACTGACAAGGAGAAAGACAACCTTAGCAAATATTCCTCTAACATCTTTACACTTAACACCTTCTATACAGCTAACAAGCGCATCTGTAAGGTGATCCATGATCAGGAAAATGCTGAAAAACTCATTCATACATTTTGGAATCACGTGGTTGTTAATATGCGTGAGTGGAACGAGATGGACAGTGGTGAATTAAGTAAAAAAAGTTTGCGAGAGGATTATATCACAACGCAAGGTCTGATTATCTTGGCACTGGGACGCTTGGGAGAATTCTATTGCGTGAATCCTCAGATTAACATGGCGAAGTCGTTGAAGGGATTAAAGAAAATCGACTGGCTTCGAAATAATGAAGCGTGTTGGATGAACCGTGCAATTAAACCTAATGGAAAAATCAACAGAAATGAACAGGGTATCTTTTTGACATACATTCAAATTAAGCGACTTCTTTCTCTGCCAATCAGTGATGAGGAGGCAAAAAAAGAAAGAATCATGATGGGATAATCCTGGAGAACTCAAATGGAACAGAATACATTTAATTCAAATAACATCGATGCCGGAAGCAAAATTGCCAGTTTTCGAGTAAAACAAAGTATGCCATATGAATTCAAAGTGAATTATGCGCGCATAAGAGCATGGGAATTCTATAATGAATGTGGAAAAAGGGACTTGGATTGCTATGTTTCAGTAGGGGGACTTGACAGTATCACACTGTTCTTCTTCTTGAAATCAATAGGAATAGATGTGCCAGCGGTATCAGTCTCTTCGCTCGAAGATGTTAGTATCCAAAAAATCCACAAACAGATTGGAGTTATCTCACTACCACCAGCAGTTAGAACTGATGGTACGCGATGGAATAAGCAAAAACTAATTCAAGAATTTGGTTTCCCTGTACTCTCCAAGGAAATCGCCCGTAAAATTGAATTGCTTCAAAACCCAACTCCCAATAATAAAACCATAAGGCATGCAATTGTTACAGGCGAAACTGGTGAATATGGTGGATTTCAAAAGCATTCAAAAATGAAACTTGCGCAGAAGTGGCTCGAAAAATTCGGCGGATTAGAAAATGAAGAAGAAGGCGTGAATTATCAAATTGCACCGTTTAAAGTCTCCTCGAAGTGTTGCTATTACCTCAAAGAAAAACCGTGCTCTGATTGGGCTAAAGAGCACAATTGTGTACCGTATTTAGGGCTGATGGCATCCGAAGGCGGAAGACGTGAGAAGTCTTTAATGCTAAATGGCTGTAACTACTTTGGAAAGGGAACCATTCGTTCAGCACCATTTGCAATTTTTAATAGACAGGATTTATTACAGTTGGCACTTGATTTAAAGATCCCTGTCCCTGAGATTTATGGAAGCATACTGAAGGATGAAGATGGTCGTTTGTATACTTCTGGAGAGCAGCGAACTGGATGCTCGATGTGTGGATTTGGAATTCAGCTCGAAAAACGGCCTCACCGATTCGATCGGCTACGGGAACGAAACTACAAAGAGTGGGATTTTTGGATGAATAGGTGTTGCCTTGATGAAAACGGAACACCGTATGGCTGGGGAAAAGTTTTAGATTATCTCGGAATTGGCTGGCGAGATATTCCGGATCCTCATAACAGAAAAAAGTAAGGATGGGAATTCACAATGCCATATACAGGTAAGTTTCAAGTATTTGAAGATATTATCAAAGAAATTATGATCGTCTACAAGCACGACAGCCGTCCGTGGCTTATTGGCTACAGCGGTGGCAAAGATTCTACTTTGCTGGTCAGTCTTGTATATGAAGCCATGAAGCGGTTAAAGGATGCTGGCGCTAAGCTTGACAAAACCGTTCATGTCATCACATCCGACACGATGGTTGAAAATCCCATCGTAAAGAATTACATGCACTCATCCTCGGATAACATCAACCGAGCAGCGGGAAAAGATCGTCTCAACATCAAAGCCAGTGTGATCTACCCGGAGCCGGAACAGACATTCTGGAGCCGGGTCATTGGCCTGGGCTATCCTACCCCAGAGCCTCCCGGATTCAGATGGTGTACAGACAGGCTGAAAATCATGCCGATGAATAAGTTTGTCAACGAGCGAATCAAGGAGAGTGGCGAAATCATCATTCTTCTCGGCGTCCGCAAGGGCGAAAGTCTAACTCGGATGAAGACCATTACCGCACGGGAAATCGAAGGCAAACTGCTGAATATGCATAATGACATTCCCAATGCGTATGTCTACAATCCTATCACTGAAATCCCTAACGATTTGGTCTGGGAATTCCTCTTAAAAGGCGATTGCAGAAGTCCTTGGGGAAGTGACATGAAGTATTTGTTCAGTCTTTACCAAGGCGAAAACCTTGGTGAAGAAAAGAGCGTTTTGGGTGAGGTCGACCGTGAGAAAATTCCGATAACCGGCAACTCCAGATTTGGGTGCTGGTGCTGCACCATGGTGAAAGAGGATAAGTCGTTACAGAACTTCATCAACAAAGGTGCTACGGAACTAATTCCGCTTAGAGAATTCAGAAACGAATTGCTCAGAATGCGGGAGAATAGTCAATATCGAGATTCTAAGCGCCGCAACGGTTCTGTCTATAAGAAGTCAGACGGAAGCTTTGGAATGGGACCGTTTACGCTTGAAGCGCGATGCCTCATTCTCGAAAAACTCCTCGACCTCGAAAACAGGACAGGCATGGAGCTGATTACAGAAGCTGAACTGAAAGCAATTGACAAGATGTGGGACGAGGAAGGCGACCTTACATGTCGAGCACTCGTTGAAACCTACCATAAGGTCAAAGGCAAAAAGCTTCCATGGGATGATTATAAAACTCCGCGATTTGATGATGAGGCGATCCAAGCGATCAGAGATGTTGCAGATAAGTATGATATCCCGGTTGAATTGATTACGAAGCTGATTGTTTCTGTAGATACCAATAAGCACATTACGAAGAACAACAAAATGCAAAAGGCATTTGACAGCATTATTGGACAAGGCTGGTTGCACTATAATTCTGTCGAGGGAGCATTGAACCATGAAGATTAAGCGCATACAAGTAAAAAACATAGGTCCATATGTCAACGAAAATGCCTTCGATTTTGATGTATCAGACATTACTAAAAGAATGGTACTGATCGGCGGCAAAAATGGTGCAGGTAAAACGACACTGTTTAACGCTATCAAAATATGTCTCTACGGCTGCGTTGCATATGGCTTTGAATCAAACAACGCAAAGTACTTTGCCGAGATAGAGAAAATTATCAATGCCAATGAAAAACTGCAAAAAATTGGTGAGGCAGAAGTTGTCATTGACTTGCTGATGGATGACGGAAAGTACGATCACACATACACGTTTGTCAGATCATGGAGGGTAGCAGGCAAGAAAATAGCAGAAACCTTTACTGTGTACAAAGACGGCGAGACACTTTCTGAGACAGAAAAGAGTGATTTTGAGAGCTATCTTTTACAGACACTGCCCCCCAATCTCTTCCGCTTCTACTTCTTTGACGGCGAAAAAATCAGTGATTTCGTGTTCAACAGCAGCAAAAACTCCGACTTCAAGGATGCGTTCTTAAAGCTCTGTAGCCTTGATACGATGGAGATTATTCGGGAAAACTTCCGTAGAATTTCTCGTAGCAAGGCAAAGGGGACCATGACGCTTTCAGCGGAATACGATAGATGTCTTGAAGCAGACAATCTGATTGCACAGAGAGTGGAATGCGCTGAGGATGAATATCGAGAGATTTCCAATGAGATTTTGATTATTGATCAGAGGCTTGCGTCTCTTGAAAAGGCATACGCCAAGGGTGGCGGTATTTCTAAAAAAGAATGGCGCTCTATGCAAGATCAGATTGCAAAAGAGGATGCTCGCCGTGAGGGACACCATAAATGGCTCAAAGAAATGGCCAATAATGTGCTTCCATTTATTATCCTTAGAACTCAACTGGAAGAACTAAAGGCCCAAATTGCACTGGAACACAAGGCACAGGTCGATGCAAATGTAAAAAGCACAATTGATACCCCGGAAATCAAGTCGATCATCTCCGGCGTGTTGAGCCGGGCAAATATAGAATTAGCCGACGATATTTCTGAAAAGGTTATCTACGAGATTGCCAGCTATGCCAGCCACACTTCACAGATAACGCCCATTCTCAATTTGTCTGACTTCGACAGATTTGAACTAACTGCAAAAATCAACAGTCTCTTGGCTTATGACACCAACCGTGTCAAAGAAGCGACTGATGACATTAAGGCTTCTTTAAAATGCGTAAAACGCATCCGAAAGAAAATGGAGCGGAGCAGTATCGAAAACTATGATGGATACTTGCAGATGAAAAGCGATTTGAATGAGCAGAAGTCCAAATGCACGCAACAGCTTCTGGAAGTAGATAAAGAATTGCAAGAACTACGCGCCCAGAAAGCGATATCTGCATCTAAACTTTCCAAGGCTAAAAGTGACTATGAGGCACTCTTGAAAAAGCAGTCCATTAACGATATTTCAGCGCGTGCACTACTGGCATTTGATGAACTCCAAAAGACGCTTTACGATAAGAGTATTCGTTTAGTCGAGACGGGATTTAGCCAATTCTTCGCAAGTCTGATCAATAAATCTGATTTGATTGATGGAATCCATATCGATGATAGTCTAAATGTTCTTCCCTATAAAAACAAACACTTTAAAGCTGATGAAATACGTAAAATCATTGGTAAGAACGGTGTTGAGTATCTTATTGCTCAAATCGGCCTGTATGCTTACGAAGTCCTGCAGCAAAAGCTTATTGCTGGTGAAACCGAGTTTGAACTGCCGGTTGAGGTAAAGCAACAGCTTTCTGCAGGAGAAAAGCAAATCTTCATTATGGCACTATATCAAGCACTTTCGCAGCTCAACAAAATCAATGTGCCTTACATCGTAGACACACCGTTTGCGAGAATCGATAAGGAACATCGAGGAAAGATCCTGAGTCAGTTCTTTAAGAAACTAAACGGTCAGATTATCATCTTGTCCACCGATGAAGAAATCGTCGGGGACTATCGCGAGAGTATATCTGACATTGTATCTAATACATTCGTTTTGAACCACACAACAAACGGAAATACTGAAATCCTGGCAAACACTTATTTCGGAGGCAAGCACAATGACTAATAAGCTTCATACGTCACAAAAGACCCAGGAGATATTTAACTCGTTAGGTCAGTCATTGAGATTGCAGCCATTTATCCTATCTAAACTGGCAATCGCACTGTCGGTCAGAAAGGGACAACTTCAAGCCAATGACTTCAAGACTGATAATAATGGCTTGGAACTGAGTCGGCAGGTCATTTTCGGTGATCACGATTTGCTGTTTAAATCTCTCATCATTAACAACGAGGGCAAAGTGATTCGCGAGGATGACTATTTCCCCGGTTTGGTAAAGGCCCATTTGGATCGAGGAGCAAAGCTTCTCGAAGATGAAAAACGGTACAGCAAAGATTTCTATAATCATCTGTGCCATCTGGATGACAACATCTAAAGGAGGTTTATATGGATTATCCAAAGGTCAAAGTCTGTTTAGATACCTCAGAAGATAACCTGATAGATGAATTGTATACGCCGTGTTTAAAGTGGGCTGAACGCTTTGACCGAGGCGTCGGCTACTTCACAACAGGGTGGCTCACATACAACGTCGCAGGATTATCCGACTTCGCCTCTCGCGGAGGAAAAATGCGCTTAATTACAAGTCCCATTCTTTCCACAGAGGACACGGACGCAATTATTGGAGCTGAGAACCAAGATGGTAGCGCATTTCTGCGCCTCGAAGCAGCTCTCCTCGAAAATGTTGAGATACTCAAACAAGAGATGGAAGCAGACATTATAAATGCATTCTCCTGGATGCTGTATGATGGAATTATTGATATGCGTTTTGCAATTCCTTGTGAAAAGTTGGAGGAAGGAGACTTTCACGATAAATTTGGCATTTTCTATAAGGGCAACGATGCGCTATCCTTCTCTGGCTCTATCAACGACAGCAAGCATGGATTCCAAAATTATGAAAGCATAAAAGTCTTCAAAACATGGGCTGGTACACAGGAGTATGTCGATGCGGATACCGCTCGTTTCGAGAAAATCTGGAATCGAAAAGACCGCAATCTCAAAATATTTACCATTCCACAAGCAGTTAAAAACAAAATATTTGAATTGCGTTCCCCGGATAGGCCGTATTCTTTGCCGGCAGGTTCGAGTAAATGGGTTCATCAGGACATAGCAGTAAAGACCTTTCTGGAAAAAGAGCATGGCATTCTGGCAATGGCTACCGGAACCGGAAAGACTGTTACTGCAATGAAAATCATCAACAAGCTGTTTGATAGCGGGGAAATTCGCCGCGTTGTTATTACTATGTACGGCAACGATTTGCTGGATCAGTGGGCAATTCAAATTCGAGAAAACTACAAGAACAAGCAAATCAACTATCATTATGCATCCCAGAAGATGATGAAAGATTTCGTCATGCACCCAGATGATTCCATCTTAATTCTTTCTCGTGACGCCAGAAATCTCTCCAAATTGCTGGACTTGTTTGATCGTCTACCTGGCGATTATCGCAATGATACGCTGTTTGTTTTTGACGAAGTACATGGAGCTGGTTCTAATACTTTTGTCGAAAATCTTTCGGGCAGGCTCTCTCCGTATCGATATCGCCTCGGGTTGAGCGCTACGCCAGAGCGTGAGTACGATGAGGCTGGAAATGATTTCTTGCTGAATGAAATTGGAGAAGTAATTTTTGAGTTTACGCTGCAGGATGCCATTCAAAAAGGAATCCTGTGCGAATTCAATTATATTCCTCTGCCCTATGTTCTCTCTGACGAAGAAAAGCTCAAAAAGCGCAAGATCATCGCAGCGTTCAATGCAAAAAAGGAGAGCGGAGAACCTGTTGATGAAAAGGATATGTTTACTCAATTGGCGCTTGTCAATAAAACAGCGGTCAACAAGCTGGAGGAGTTTGAAAGTCTGATTTCTCAGCGACCGGAGCTGTTGCAGAAGTGTATCATTTTTGTTCAGACCATGGAATATGGCGCAAAGCTCCAGGAGATTCTTGTCAGGTACAGCGACAAATATCATACCTACTATGCCGATGATGAAAAAATCAATTTGGAGAACTTTGCGGCAGGAAAAATTGACTGCCTGCTGACCTGTAAAAAAGTTTCCGAGGGAATTGATATCAGCAGCGTCACGAACATTATCCTGTTTTCTTCTGACCGTTCCAGGCTCGTGACAACGCAGAGAATCGGGCGCGCATTACGCCTGGATAAAAACAACCCAGAAAAGAAAGCAACTGTTGTGGACTTCGTGATTGAGGATTCCGAGGAAAATGACAATAACGCCGATGCCGATCGTGCAGAGTGGCTTACAGAGCTTTCACAGACAAGGAGATGCGAACATGAGAAATAAAATCATCGAAAATGCGATTGATTCCGTTGTCAACGCATCGAACACCTCGTCCGACTTCAAACTGGCATTCAGACAATATGTCAAAAACAAGTTTGATGATAACGCCAAAGAGAGCGATTTAAAACGGATATTTACACTGATTGAGGATGATGAGGAGGATATTCAGGTATGAAGATGGCGATCCTCGAGCTCGAATATAAAAATATCCGAAAAATCACTGCCTTGAAGCTCCCCTTTACCAAAGCCGATGGCTCCGTAATCAGCAACAATTTTATTATGATGGCCAACGGTACCGGTAAGACAACCACAATGGAACTCATCAAAGGATTATTTGATGGAACAGCCGCTGGATGGACTGCGTCCAAAGTGCGTTCTTTCGCGCCTACATTAACGGAAGCAGATACAGGTGAATTCAGCATCACTGTCAAATTTGATGATAGACAGTATAAGTACTTCCTCTCTATGAATTACAAAGATGGAACGGTGCAGGTGGAAACCTCTGCTCCTCCCAAGGGTCGAGAAGCTGGACTTCGTTTACCTGAGTCTATTCGCGGTATTTTTACGCCTGAATTTGTTAGGCGCTTTGTGTTTGACGGTGAGCAGGCGGCGAAGTCTATGGACAGCTCATCCAATGAAGCTGATGAAACGATTCGCTACCTATATCGCCTCGATGAATTGGATGAGATTTTGGCCGCAAACCAGAGAATCCTTACCGAAATCCAAAACGCCGAAGGAAAGCGTGGAACATCCAGTTCACTTAGCAATTTGCGTACCCGGCAAAGTGACATTGACGCAATTCGGGCCAAGCTGAGAGCACGGTGTGAGAAGCTTCGCGAAGAGATTGCTGCGTTTGAAGCTGAAAAAGTAGAGAAGGAGAAACAGCGCCAGGAACTCGACAAGAGCTATGAAAAGCTGAATCAAGAGAAAAATGATATTCTCAAGGAACAGCAGAAGAATCGCGGCGAAATCGACGTTAAGATCACTTCTATTCTGGGGATAATTAAGTCTCCCTATCTACTGAGCGAAAGCCTCTGTGCGAGAATGTTCGAGTTAGGCAATAGCATGAAAAAACTCAAGTTGCCTAAAACCATTGCCAAAGACTTCTTCACCGAATTGGCTTCTGCAGACCGGTGTGTCTGCGATAGATGCATTGGCGAACGGGAGAGAACGGCTATCCTGAAGCGGGCTGACCAGTATCTGGGAAGTGACCAACAGTCGGTTCTTAACACGGTTAAGAGTAGTCTGATGGACAGTGTGTATGACGAACGCTTAAAAAAGGCATTCGAAGAACTCGAGGAACTGAGAGCTCAAGCTAATCGCCTCGATACGAGATTTAAAACTAATGAGGAAAAACTCATTAAAGCCGGAGGCGAAAAGGCTCGTGAACTGCAGGAGCGAATTGAGGAACTGATCAGACTTATCAGCATTGCTCGTGATGAACTTGAGCGCATTGAATCCAAGGATGAAAACGACGCTTCTCTGACAGAAGAAAACAACCTTCACAAGGCGGATCAAAAATTTAAGTACTACGAGCAGGAAATAGCGAAGGCAACAAGAACAAATACTGCATTGCGCAAAAAAGAGTTGGTTGATTCCTTGGTGAATGAGATCAAACTACAGGCTACCACAGCGCTGAAGCAAGAAATCGTCAGAAAGACCAACGAGAAACTTCGCCGTGTTATCGTTGACGATTATGTAGAAATCGAAAGCATCGATAGGTACATAAAACTAAAGGGTAGGGACGGTGCCAGCGAAGGTCAAACTCTTAGCATTGCCTACTGTTTCCTGGGCACTCTTTTCGAAGATTCTGAGTTGGAATTTCCGTTCATTATCGACTCGCCTACCGGCAAGATGGATTTCGAAAAACGGCAGGCTGTTGCAGATATCATTCCTTTGGTATTCAATCAGATGATTGCCTTTGTTCAGTCAGCAGAAGTGGAGCGTTTTGCGGACAGATTCTATGCAAATCCCGATTCGCAGTATCTTACGGTTGTGGCATCTCCCCAGGATCAGGCCGTAGTTGTTTATGAAGGAATTGACTTCTTCGATTCGTATCAAAGAGAGCACAAAGGAGATGAAAAATAATGCATTTTAAGATAGCGAAAAGTGCCCAAAGCTACTTTAACAACATTATGAATCTCGAAGGCTCCCACGCTGCGGAGGATAAGAATAAGTTTATCCAATTCGATGTGTACTACTGCTGTGCATTGATTGGCATGGCAGCAGGCCAAATCGACGAGGGTACTTCGGAGTTGAAGGATCTTGTTGAAAGGTACCCAGTTCAATATCGTGACTGTAAAGCACAAATTGCTGGGTTACTGGTGGCATCTGAGGCCAGAAGACTCGGCATCGATACGCAGAGCCCTAAGCTGGAGCAGATTATGCTACAGTATCTTAGCAACAATGATACTCTGCTGTCTGAGGATGGAATTAAAACCCTTAACGCCTATGCGTTGAAAGGATACCGCCTGATTACTGATTATCCGTTGTTTGACAAACCTACTTCCAGAGAAGAATTTCTGGATGCATTCAATGTAGCCATGCAGTTTTACGAAAAGAAAGATAGCTAATCTGTGTAGGTGCTTAGTTAACCTGCGAGAGCGCACCACGAATATCAGAGTTTTCCGCATATCGCTCCAGATAATATTGAGAAAAAAACTGGTGTGCTGCTTGAATATCATACGATTGCCGAAGATGGTGTGACCAGCGGTAAACACCGTTTTTACTCAGGACAAATACTCTATTCAAAAATTCGACCTTACTCATGCTGTTGACATCATTTACAGTCCGGCATGAGTGCTTATATTGACCTGACATTCAATGGCCTTGCAGCGCATCGTGAGGAATTAAAAGCGCTGCTGAAAGATATGTTAGGAGAACAATACGCTCCACAGTTTGGGATACATAAGGCAGGAAACTCGGCTGTTCTACGACTTATTGCGCCGAAATATCTGGATTGGCAGATTCCATTTGAAGAACAGATCGACGTAGTCGAAGATCATCTGCGCTTGGTTGCGCTATTATGCGAGACGGCAAAACAAATTGACAGAGAAAGGCTGAGCGCTTTTTATGCGGTAGCAGCCCCAGAAAAACTCAAATGAGCAACATTTGTGAGGACAAACTATGCAGCTTCGAGAATACATACCTTCCGACTGCGCACAGTTGGCAGAACTCTTTTACCAGACCGTTCACAACGTGAACGCGAAGGATTATACGTAAGAGCAACTGGATGCGTGGGCGAGTGGCGAAGTGGATTTGAAAGCGTGGGATGCGTCTTTCCGTGCGCACAAAACAATCATTGCAGTAAAAAATGGCGAAATTGTTGGCTTTGGGGACATGGATGAGACCGGCTATCTGGACAGGCTGTATGTCCATAAGGACTATCAGGGGCAAGGTATTGCATCTGCGATCTGCGACGAATTGGAGCGCTTCGCGGCTGGAAAGACATTCACGACACACGCTTCCATCACGGCAAAGCTGTTTTTCCAGCATCGCGGATACCATGTCGTGCGCAAACAGGAAGTGATCCGCCACGGCGTTGCGCTCACGAATTTTGTGATGGAAAAACAGCCAGAAAGGGCAAAATAATGATGAATATTCCTGACCCGAATGCGGTCTTTCCGAATGAATACAAGACCTCTTGCTTCATCAAGAACGTCGTCACTGCGCCGAATATCACGGTCGGTGACTACACCTATTATGACGATGCGGTCGATCCGACGGGGTTTGAGCGGAACAATGTGCTGTTCAACTACCCGGAGTTCGGCGATCATCTTGTGATCGGAAAGTTCTGTCAAATCGCGTCCGGCACGAAGTTTATCATGGGTCCTGCGAACCACCGCATCAGCAGCGCCACGACGTATCCATTCAACGTTTTCGGCGGCGCCTGGACGGAGAATACGCCGCCGCACATGGCGCAGCTTCCGCGCAAGGGCAACACGGTCATCGGAAACGACGTGTGGATCGGGCGCGAGAGCATCATCATGCCCGGCGTGAAGATTAGCGACGGCGCGATCATCGCCGCCTATTCCGTGGTGGTGAGGGATGTTCCGGCGTACACTGTGTACGGCGGAAACCCGGCGAGATTCATCAAGGAGCGATTTGACGCGGAGCTGAAAGATCTGCTGCTGCGCTATCAGTGGTGGAATCTGGAGCCAGAAAAGCTGGTGGAGATCCTCCCGGTGCTCTGCGATCCGGATTTGGAAAAACTCCGGCGCTTTCTGCGGGAACAGCTTACAGATTGACAAAACGGAGGACGGCTGCCCGTCCTCCGTCAATTTTTCTGTGTCTACCGTGTCCAGAGCATCTGAATCTCCGCTTCGTTCGTATCCCCGTCGATGCCTTCCGAATGTACGGCAAACTGCTCTCGCCGGTAAAACGCAAGCGCCCGCTCGTTTTTCTGATAGACGCTCAGGTCCAAGCGCGGTCTGCGCGACTTCGCATAATCCAGCAGCGCTTTGCCAATGCCCTTGGAACGCGCAGCTTTTGCAACGAAAATCCCCTCAATGTGGTTCTCCGTCAGACCGATGAAGCCGTCGATTTGCCGGGGGGCCTCGTTTTCGTGGACATAGAGCTCCGCCTGCGGGAGCATATCGCGCACCATCTCAAAATGCGCTTCCCAAAAGCTCGCCGGGATAAACGCATGGGCGTCCAGATTGGCTTGCAGCCAGATCTGCATGACGGCGTCCAAATCTAGATTTTCAAATTTTCGTATCATCTGGTTCTTCCCTATTTACTGGTTTCCTGCGAGGTTTCGGTTTGGTCAGCTCATAGCTCACATCCAGCAAAAGCTCAATCGTTTCTGCGGGCACACTGCCGTCCAGCGCGGCTGTGATCCAGCTGGCTTTGTTCATATGGTACGCTGGAAAAATACCGTTCTCGCCGCGCAGGGATGCAATCAGAATCGGATCGCACTTAAAATTGACAATGTCCAGCGGCTCCGCACCTGGAAGTCCAAGCCTGCCGCGCGGCACCTCCATCATCAGCGCGAACCACTTGCGATTGTTTGCGTGGCGGAACACGGCGGCGTGCGGTGTATCTGCCCAAGGATAATCCGGTAGGGTAGCGTAGTGATTCCGGATGTATGCTTCTAATTCCTCACGATTCATTGCAGACCTCACAGCGCCTCAAAGTGATACCTCGGCTGACCGACGCTCTTTTTGCCGTACTCGATCGCGCTGATTGGACAGTAGCAGATGCACGCCATGCAGTGGGTACAGTTCCTGCCCCAAACCGGCTTGCCGTCTTTGAGCGTGACGTTGTTCATCGGACAGCGCTTCACGCACTGACCGCAGCCGATGCAGGCATCCGAAGCAGTGAAAGCATCTGCCTTGACGAAGCATTTATAGAAAATCGGATTGACCGGGCCGCTCATAAAGCGGTCGTAGAGATTGTTCCGTGTCGGCGCGAACGGCTGATTGCTCTGAATTGACGCGATGACGCAGTCGATATTCGGTTCGGCCTTGGCGACGATTTCCCGCGCTTCGTCCGCCTGCGGCGCGGAGAACATCGCAATGTAGTTCTCCGGCATAACGATCTGCGCCGTGCCCATGCAGGAAATCGCCTTTTCCGCGCAGAGTTCGCGATTGTACTTGTCGGCGTTGCCGATCTCGCTGCCGCAGGTCATGACGAACCACACCTGCTTCGCGCCGCGCAGTTCCGTTTTCCGAAGCCAGTCGCGCACGACGCGCGGAATGCGCCAGGCATAAGTTGGCGTGACGATAATAACCCGCTCGCCGGTTTCAACGAGCGAAGTGTCGGAAGCCTTGATGCGGTCGTTCAGATTCACAAGCGCATCGCCCCGCGCGTCCGCAATGCGTTTCGCCACATAGTTACTGTTTCCGGTGCCGGAAAAATACAAAATCATATCAAAATCCCCTCGCAATGGTCAATTTCATGCTGAATGATCTGCGCCGCCCAGCCGGTGAACGTCTTGATGCGCGTCTGGAACTGCTCATTCTGCCACTGCACCTTGATGGTTTGAAACCGCCTCGTTTTCCGTGTGCCGCTTAAGGACAAGCAGCCCTCCTCCGCATCATACGGCGCGGATTTTTTGACGATCACGGGATTGAACATGACCATGTATGTACCAATGTTGTCGAACGCGATGATGCGCTTGTTGACGCCAATCATATTCGCCGCCATGCCCACGCAGCCGTCCTTGTGCGCAGCCAGCGTGTCCAATAAATCCTGCACGATTGCCAAATCGTCAGCCGTGGCAGGTTCCGCCTTTTGGGACAGGAAAAATTCGTCTTTGCAGATATCACGGATCATGGAAAAACCTCCGCTGCGTTTTTTCTTATTGTAGCAGAGAAATGGGAAAGGCTCAACTGGTCTTTTGGAGTGCAGATAATGAACGGCAAGCATAATAATTTGATAAAGATCGCTCTTTTTTATTGCTTTCTTGCGATTCACATTATAATCTGGTACAATTACAAATATTAGAGAGTCAGCATTCCGACCATCAGATTATAGAAAACAACAGAGCAAGGAGCCGTACTGCTGATTCAATTAAACAAATTATATTACTGTCAAAAATCGATTCAGCGAAATCCACCAGCAAAAAGAGAAGGATTGTGTATGAAAAGCTTGTTTGATTATTATTCTGAACAAAGTGAATCTTATTATGGAATCAATTATAATGTTGAAGATTTGTTCTTATCTGATTTCAAGACGAGCCAAAGCAGGTGTGAGAATTTTTTGCACAATCACTACATGCGTGGAAGAAAAAAGAATTGCTTGACAGCATTTTTTATGAACAATACGAAAAGTGCGGAAAGCATACTCACTCAGCATCGTTATATCTGTTAGGAAAAGCTTCTATGCGATTGTTTGAAAAATATCTTGACAGTAAATTCGCACTGTTTTTGCCGAACTATACCCATTGGCATAACGAAAAGCGCGATTATTTGTATACATGGTACCTGCCTTCTATGTATCATGACTTCGCCAGTTGCATTGAACTTGGTTCAATTTATCCGAATGATTCAGAAAGCCGTCGTTCTTTGTGTTTTCATCTTGGAAATCATAACATACAATATGTCCCATACCGTTCTTTCCCCTATAAAGCGCATAATGTTCCATTTCGATTTTCTCCAGAATTGATAAGCAACTATTTTTATTATCGCGCTTGTTGCGGAGACTGCGACCACGGAATTATTGCGGGATACCTGTTCTTTGATCGATTCATTAAGAATTTTTTGCTGAAAACCGAGAATTGCTTGTGTACAAACTTCGATGAAAACGGGAACGTGGAAGTGGATAACCTTAATTGGAATACTGATTTTCCAATGTACGCTGCATATGTAGCAGATGCAATCATTTGTCATAACATATGGCTCGGCGGTAAGACTGAGAAGGAAACGTATACACAATATGGTCTCACATCTCTCGTATATACAGAGCACCCCGAAAGCAAGCTCTCTGTTGAAGCATTCCCCTTACAATTCATGCTGTGCCTCTTAGACACGATCGAGCCAATCAAACGCTTTAAGGATACGCTTTCCCCTCGGGAAATCTTGCAAGGAATAAAACTGGATTATACTGCAGACGACGAGATTATTATTTCTTGGGAAGCTGATATTGAGCAGCAAAAAGGATTTGGGCAGTGGAAAGACGGAATTATAGATGTGCAAAACTGGATGTGTATTCGCGTGGCAGGTAAAGATAATCATGTCAGGATTACTTTTTATTAAGCATGCTGCTCAGAAATGGCAGAGAGCGTTCTCTGTTTGGGCGGCAAATAGGATGCATAGGAAATAGCCAGGAGGTCACTTTATGGAACTACAACGAGCAAAGGAACTGCTATCCGCCTTGGCGGATGGCGTTGATCCGCTGACGGGAGAGGTTCTGCCGGAGGATCATGTGTGCAACAAGGCTGAAATCATTCGGGCATTTCACTGTGTTCTGCAGGCGCTTCCAGGAAAGCCGCCGAAGCCGCAACCCGAAAATGCGGGCAAACCTTGGAATGATGCAGATGATGCAGTCCTCTGTCAGATGTTCGATGCCGGAGGAAGCAAAAAGGAAATGTGCGCTTACTTTAAACGCTCGGAGGGCAGCTTAGCCGCGCGTCTGGTGCGGTTGGGGAAGATCTCAGACCGGGCAGAATTCAGAAATAAATGATATGAAAAACGACACCGTATCAAAAGAAATACAATATCAAGAACTGATTGCCGATGTCCAGAAGGCATATCTGTCTGAAAGCCGTGAACTCCGATGGTGCAAGGAATGTAAAGAAATCAATCTATGGGCGTACTGGCAAGGGCGCGGACACTTAGATGCGGATATCATGCTGGTCGGTCAGGATTGGGGCTGTCCTAAGACTTCCGTTGAAACCATGAAAAACGTATGCGACATGAACTGTGGAAAAGCGGTAAGCTATATGCGTGGGAATGACAGCATTACAGATAGGAATCTAATTCAGCTATTCCGCACAATTGGCTTTGATATTTTATCTGACGATCCGAAATTGTTCTTTACAAATCTCGTAATGGGCTACAGATTGAAAGGAACGAGTGGCGGTTTCAAAACAGCTTGGCCAATGCGGATGCGCCGTTCTTTCGCAGATTGGTTGATATCATACATCCGCGTATACTGCTCTGTTTGGGTAAGGATACCTTTCGGTGTACGCTCCGTGCGCTTGGATTGCAGCGGCTACCGGTCATACGAAACTATAATCGATTCATCGAAAGCAGTGAAAACCCTGTTCAAATCCATCTTTGTGATGACGAAACCGCGTTCGTTTTTGCGTTTGCGCACTGCGGCGTTATGGGTACGCTGAACCGCAATCGCGGAACAAATGAAAAAGCATCTCTCAATAAACAGATACAGGATTGGGCAAAAATCGTACCTTTTCTCTGCGTAACCTGAGCGCCCAGCAACTCAAATCCTCACTCGCTATAGACAAAGAATACGCGACCGGCAAGTTACCGGCCGCGTAGTTTTATATTTTCGAGTCGCGGAGCCACTGCTGGAATTCCTCCAGCGAGATGATCTCGCGGTCGCATTTTTTCTTTTCTTCTCGGGCTTTCTCGCTCCACGCATAAAACTGCTCGTCGGTGATGCGCCCGGCCTTGATCCACGCGAAGCGCTTTTTGTACTCCTTGCGGTACGCCTTGAAAATGGGGTCGTCGGTCTGCTTTTTCGTCCACTGGCGGAACGCGCCGATCTCGCGGCAGCGCTGCTCGCCGTACTTCACGGGACGCTCGCAGTACTCCGCGCTCACGCGCCCGGTCTGCGGGAACCAGCGGCCGCAGTTCTTGCAGCGGCGCACGGTCACGCCGCGCTCGACGCAGCTTCGCAGCGAATAGTCGATCATGTCGCGCACGGCGGACGAGTATAAAACAGGCGCGCACCGGCCCGGCTCGACCGGTTCAAAACTCAGCGGGATTGGCTCAAATCGGAACAGTTCCGGATCTCTCGGCTGGTCGTGATGATAGTTTTTCGCCGCCTGTTTCTGCGGTTCACGCCCGGCGGAATCCACGTCCAGCACACATTCCAAAAACTTCTCGACCTGCTTCCTTGTCTCTGAAAACCGCTTTGCAAACTCCTTTAAGTCCAAAGCAATCGCCTGAATTTCCGCTTGATCGTAGCCATTTACGGAAAAACAGCCGAAGCTGCGCGTATATAGAAGGCGAAGATAAATGTGCTTCTCGGCCAGCACACCGAGCTCCACCATCGCGGCTGTATACGCTTCGCGGGCGCGGCTCTCAACGAAGCGTTCCCAATTCACGCTGATGCGTTCCAGCATCGGCGTGATTTCTTTTTCGTCCAGTTCCAGAAACGTCAGCAGGCTTTCCAGAAACGGAAGTTCCAGCTGCTTGGACGGCACGCCCTGCATTCCAAACGCATCGTTTTCAAAAAACTCCTTCTCCCCGGAGAAATACATCTTCGCATACCACATAGCTCTCACCTCAAATATGGACTAATTGTAAATTATAAATGTGATAGTCTTGACAAATATACAGCCCTATGTTACCTTAAAACCAGAAAGCTGTCTAAATCATTTTATCATAGTCTAGCACCGCATAGACAGCTTGTCAACGAAAAGTTGCTTTGTACCTTGAAAATTTCACACCCATCTCCAAAGACGATACTCGCCGGGGAAGTATGCCGCGACACTGCAAAAGCAGCCAGCATACCAAGGCGAAGCCAACGCTGTGTGCGTCAACAAAAGGCCGCAGGGCAGGAACGGGTATGGAGGA
>ENA-UERK01000230-UERK01000230.1-human-gut-metagenome-genome-assembly--contig:-NODE-230-length-52892-cov-5.176067_pt1 | contig 52892 bp, 52 predicted proteins | sample MGYA00242957_ERZ507957 | MGnify/ENA primary metagenome ERZ507957 (study PRJEB26167, sample SAMN06115538) | human gut metagenome | host: Homo sapiens | place: China:Heilongjiang | collected 2015-11-06...
CGTCAACGTCTACGGGCGGCTGAAGGATGTGCGGGCGCAGGAAGCGGCCCTCACCCAGCAGATGCAGGAGAAAGCACAGGCGAACGAGGCACTTCGCTCTGATCTGAGCAAGAAGGACGACCCGGAGTTCATCAAGGCGCTGGCCCGCGACCTGCTGGGTCTGGCCGAGGAGGGCGAGCGCATCTTCTACGATGTCAACGACTGACGGCTCATCTGCATACGAAGCGCCCCGCCGGAAGGCGGGGCGTTAGTCTGTCCAAAACCCTGCCTGGCCACAAGTATCGGAGGGAAGGATAGTGTGAAAGGGAACCGTCAGGGTTCCCTTTCGCGTTCGATAACCCGCCGCAGCGGCCAAAATCGCAAAATACTGTTTTTTATTTTGCGATTTTGCTGGCAGCTTGTCAAAAAAGTCCGTTCGGACTTTTTTGACAAGCTGACGCCCCGCCGGAAGGCGGGGCGTTTCTGTTGCCATTTTCCGCCCCCCGTGCTATACTGTGGCCAATGAAAGGAGTGAGGACCGATGCCTGCTTTTCTGGAGGAGCGCTACCGCCGCAAGCACCTGAACTGCGTGCGGCACATCACGCTGGACCCCAAGGGCCACGGCGTGGTGCGCATCCACATGATCCCGCCGCGGCAGGACGCCGCCGACGCGCCGTTCCTGCTGCTGCTCAACGGCGATAAGCTGGTGCCGCTGAACTTATCCTGGGCCATTCTGCTGGCCAACTTCATGGATCGGCTGGAGCCCTTTGCCGGTCTGGAGATCAGTGAGTCCGACTGGCGCGCCATGGCCGCGTCCGCTGTGGCCGAGACCCGTAAGACCTATCCCTTCACCCCGAAGGCCCAACTGGCCGGCGACCTGGAGCTGATGCTCACCTCGCTGGTGGCCATCGCCCGTGGGCAGGAGCCCGCCGTGGAGGTGGGGACCCTGTCGCTGGGGGATTATGCCGCGGAGATGACCGCGCCCCACCGCATGGACCTGATGCTCAGCGCCATGCGCAGGGACGGCGCGTGGCACTGCAACCAGAAATGCCTGCACTGCTACGCTGCGGGCCAGTCCCTGGCGGACGCACCTGAGCTGTCCACCCAGCAGTGGCTGGACATCCTCCGCCGCCTGCGGGAGGCCAACATTCCTCAGGTGACGTTCACCGGCGGCGAACCCACCCTCCGCGCCGACCTGCCGGAACTGGTGGACGCGGCCCAGTGGTTCGTCACCCGCCTGAACACCAACGGTCAGCTGCTGACGCCGGAGCTGTGCGCCAAGCTGTACGACGCCAGTCTGGACAGCGTACAGGTCACGCTTTACAGCGCCGACCCGGCCATTCACAACGCACTGGTGGGGGTCGACGGCTTCGACAAGACCGTGCAGGGCATTCGGAACGCCGTGGCGGCGGGGCTGATCGTCTCCGTGAACACGCCGCTGTGCAGCCTGAACACGGACTATGCCGCCACGCTGCGCTTTGCCGCGTCTCTGGGCGTGCGCTACGCCACCTGCTCCGGCCTGATCCCCTCCGGCAGCGCCGAGGGCGCGGAGAGCCGCGCTACCCGCCTGACGGAGCAGGAGCTCACCGCCGTGCTGCAAGGTGTCGTCTCCGTGCTGGAGGAGCTGAGCATGGAGCTGGACTTCACCAGCCCGGGCTGGCTGCCGGAGGAGACGCTGCGCGCTCTGGGCCTGCACCTGATCCCCAGCTGCGGCGCCTGCCTGAGCAACATGGCCATCGCGCCGGACGGCAGCATCATCCCCTGCCAGAGCTGGCTCAGCGCCGCGCCGCTGGGCAATATGCTCACCGACGACTGGTCCGCCGTCTGGAACAGCGACCGCTGCGCCGCCATCCGCACGGAGAGCGCCAGAATGGATCACATCTGTCAGCTGCACACCGGCAACAGGGAGGAGGCGGCCACATGCTGAAGAAACTGCGCATCCTGCTGCTGGCCCTGCTGACGGCCCTGTGCTGCACCGTCACCGCCTGGGCGGACTACGACTACATCGACCGCTACGACGTGACCGCCGCCCCCAACGTCGATGACGGCAGCCTGACCATCACCGTCGATCTGACCTGGACGGCGCTGGAGGAGCTGCCCTACGGACAGGAACTGAAGATCGGCGTGCCCAACGGCTCCGTGCGGGACGAGGAAGCCCTCACCGACAATATCGAGCGCCTGTCCTTCGACAACAGCTACATGTACGTCTACCTGGACCGCGCCTACAGGCAGGGAGAGACGTTTACGTTCTCCTACCGCTGGGTGCAGGAGTACATGTATACCCTCAGCGGCAATACCGTGACTTTTGACTATACCCCGGGCTGGTTCGACGAGGCCAGGGTGGGGGAGATGACCCTGAAGTGGATCGACCCCGCGGGCCTTATCGGCGATCTCACCGCTGCCGCGGACGCCGGCGGCACCGCCGCGCCCCAGACCGGCATGATGACTATCACCGCCTCCGACCTGGGCTACGGCGAGACCATGGGCGTCCACGCCGTCTATACCGACTGGCCCACCGTCCTGTCCTCGGACAACAGCGCCGTTAACGCGCCGAATGACGGCTGGTACGACGGAGACGAGGATGAGGACACAGGCATGGCCGCCCCGTTCCTGACGCTGATCATCACCATTTTCATCGTTTGGTTGGTGCTGCGGATCATTCGGGGGCTGGTGGGCGGCTACGCCGGAGGCTTCGGCACACGGTACGTGTTCGTCAACCACCTCTGGTATCCCGCGGGACCCGACGGACGCCCCCGTCCCGGCAGCGTTGGCACCAAGCGGCGTCCCCGCCCGCCCCGCAGCGGCGGCAGCGGCTTCGGCGGCGGCAGCAGGGGCGGCGGCAGCAGGGGCGGCGGCTTCGGCGGGGGTGGCTTCGGCGGCGGAAGCCACTGCGCCTGCGCCAGCAGCTGCGCCTGTGCGTGTGCCTGCGCCTGTGCCGGCGGCGGACGTGCCGGCTGCTCCGCCAAGAACCTGTACGGCGCGGTAAAGCTGGACGAGACCCTTTTGGAGAAACTGGATGCCTGAGCAGGAGAGACGGCGCATGCCGTCTCTCTCTTTTTTTCACAAAAAAGGAGCCGCCCTGCAAGCAGAGCGGCCCAAGCGGGTGGGATATTGGAAAGCTTCCTCTATTATAGTAGCGCAAGCCCGTCCCCTTGTAAATAGGAGCTTTTGTCGGACGGGTACGACTTTTAGGGGCCGGTGTCGAATGTGTCTGAATTGCAAACGATTTGTGAAGTTTTCACAAATTCACAGAAAATGGCTTTTCAAACGTCATGCGACTTGCTATAATACGGACAAGGATAAAGGGAACCGGCTCCCCGACCCTGACCTGTGTTTACCGCACTGACGAAAGGAGCAAGAATTATGAAGTTCACATTCGCCTGCAAGAAGATCTCCCTCAACGACTCCATCAAGGAATACGCGGAAAAGAAGATCAGTAAGCTGGATAAGTATTTTCCGGAGGAGGCAGACGCCTTTGTGACCTTTGCCGTGGAGAAGAAGAACCGCTGCGTGGTGGAGCTGACCATTCGCAGCGCCAACGGCACGTTGTTCCGCGCCCAGACGGAGGACCCCGATGGCGATATGCGCGGCGCCATTGACGAGGCTGTCAGCTTCATCGACCGCCGCATCCGCAAGAACAAGACCCGCCTGGCGAAGAACCTGCGGGCCGATGCGCTGGTATCCTCCGTTCCGGCTGAGTTCGACGTGGTGGAGGACAACGACTTCGATGTCATCCGCACCAAGCGCTTTGCCGTCAAGCCCATGACCACGGACGAGGCCATCCTGCAGATGAACCTGCTGGATCACTCGTTCTATGTGTTCCGCCGCATTGACGACAACGCCATCTGCGTGGTGTACCACCGCAACAACGGCGGCTACGGCCTGATCGAGACGGTGGAGTGATAGACCATCTCCCAAGGGGGCGGCGTATGCCGCCCCCTTTTTTGCGTCCTTTCCTTGCAAAACCCGCCCCCATCTGCCATAATGGGACAAAAAACGAAAGGACGTGTCCGCCCTGACCTTACTGCATCTGTGGCATCGTACCTATCAGCTGGCCTTCGGGCTGGGCGCCCGCCTGCTGCCCTGGCGCAGGCCGGAGGCCGTCACCGGTGCCGGCAGCTTCCGCCGCCTGCCGGACCTGCTGCAAAAGTACGGCGTCCGCCGCCCCCTGGTGGTGGCCAGCCGCCGCCAGTGCGCCGACCCCGCCTTCCGGCAGGTGCTGGACCGGCTGGAGGGCTATGCCCTCTATACCGGCGTGACGCCGGACCCGCCGGTGGCCGAGGCGGAGGCCATCGCCGCCCTGTACCGCGCACAACATTGCGACAGCTTCGTGGCCGTGGGCGGCGGCAGTCCCATGGACGCGGCCAAGGCTGCCGCGGCCCTGCTGGCCCGTCCTCACAGGACGCTGGCCCAGATGGCGGGGCTTCTGAAGGTGCGCCGCCCCATTCCGCCCTTTATTGCCGTGCCCACCACCGCCGGCACCGGCTCCGAGACCACCATTGCCGCCGTAGTCACCGGCGCGGATCACCACAAGTACGCCGTCAGCGACCTGTGCCTGATCCCCTGCTGCGCCGTGCTGGACCCGCTGCTCACCGTATCCCTGCCGCCCCACACCACCGCCGAGACGGGCATGGATGCCCTGACCCACGCGGTGGAGGCATATCTGGGCCGTTTTTACCCCACCCGTGAGACCAACCGGCTGGCGGAACAGGCCGTTGTCACCATTTTTCAAACGTTGGAGCACGCCTGCGCCCACGGCGATGATGTGGCCGCCCGACAGGCTCTGCTCACCGCCTCCTATCAGGCGGGCTTCGCCTTTACCCGCGCCGGTGTGGGCAACGTCCACGCCATCGCCCACACTCTGGGCGGCCTGTACGGCGTGGGCCACGGCCTTGCCAACGCGGTACTGCTGCCGGTGGTCCTGCGGGATTACGGTCCGGCGGCCCACCGGAAGCTGGCCCGCCTGGCGGAGCTGGTGGGCCTCACCGGCGACAGCGAGGCGGACAGAGCCAACGCCTTTATCGACGCCATCTCCGCCATGGAACGCCGCCTGGGCATTCCCACCGGTTTCACCTGCATACGGGAGCAGGACCTGCCCCGGATGGCGGCCTGGGCCGCAGCGGAGGCCAACCCCACGTACCCCGTGCCGGTGATCTACGACCGCGCCCGCTTCATCCGCGTGATCCGTCAGGTCATGCAGTGAGCCCCGCCCGCAGGCCCCGCACCCCTCCGAACACAAAAAAGCGTCTGCACGCACCGCGTGCAGACGCTTTTTTCGCAGTTTTTTCTCACTCAAACAGTCCCACCTGCTCCGGCAGGTCGCCCCGCCCGATGGCTTGGAGCTGTTGGACGTTCTCGGCGGTGAGGGCGTCGCTGATGGCCATCTTCCGGATGATGTTCTTCACGGTGCTGTCCAGTCCCGTGCCCTCCCGATAGTCGGCGGGGAAGATGAAGTCCACCCGCCCCTTGCTCAGCAGGTCCTCCACACCGACGCGGTTGCCGGCTTGATACACGGCGATAGCCTGCCCGCCGTAGGCCCGCATCATCTTCATGCACGGCACGTCGGACAATCCGTCGCCCACGTAGATCATGTTGGTGAAGGGGATGCGCTTGCTGTCGTCGGGCATGGAGTCGTTCAGCGTCTTGTCGTCGGACACATCCAGAACGCCCTTGTTGATGCGGTAGACGAACTGGGTCTTGTTGGTAAAGTTGACATCCAGCTTGGGCCATGCCGCCAGCCCCTCCGCGTTGTAGAAGAACTCGCAGGCGTAGATCTCGCGGAATTCATGGGCGATGCCGCTGCCCTCGATGATCTCCCGCAGGCCGGATGAGATGACATAGTGCTCGATGGTGACGCCCTGTTCCTCGCCGAAGGCATTGATGCGCCCAAACCACTCCCGCACGCCGGGGAACAGCTCCATGCTGTGGCCGCACTGCACCAGAAAATCGCGGTCCAGCCGTTTCCCCTGGGCGCGGCACTCCGCGATCATGGTGTACATATAAGCCAGGAGGCCGTCCATCCGGTTGTCACGCCCGAAGGTGTTGGCCTTGTCCCAGAACTGGGCGGGGGTGTACCCCAGCGCGGGGATAAAGGCGTAGTCCTCCATATCGGTGGTACACAGCGTTTTGTCGAAATCGTACAGCAGCGCGATGATAGGCTTGTCCGTCATCTGCTCTCCTCCTTGTTTGTCCGCGCGGCCCCGCCAGAGCCGCCATTCTTCGTTGCCGGGGCCATAGTCCTCTGCCCGCCGGAATCGCGGCTGCCCGCCCTCGCCAGCCCGCACCGGACCGTTGGAGCTGCGGCTGTCTCTCACCGCAGCCGCCCGCTGCCGGCGCCCCGCCGCACATTTCGGCGCGGCCCACCGGCGTCTCCGCTGCGCCCCGCCGCACATTTCGGCGCGGCCGGCTGTTTTCTGCGGTCCCTTACCGGTATTTCCCGCAGGCGTCCATTCTGAAAAAAGGCGGCCTGCGGCCGCCTTTTTTGATTGTGCGTCTTATTTGCCGCCGTTGTAGTTCCGCCCGAACTTCAACTCGTCCAGACTGAGCTTGAAGTCGGTGGGAACGGCGTTGTCGTTCACCGGCGGGAACTGAATGGTGGGCTCGTCGGTGACGGCGGGCTTCATCTCCTCCGCCTTCTCCTCCGGTGCCGCATCGTACTGGGTCAGGATGTCCTGCTCGATGGCGCCCACCACGGCATCGGGCTTCTCCGCCGTCTCCGCCGCCGCAGGTACCAGCTCCAGCTCCGGCAGCGTCTGCAGAAACGCGGACTGGGCCTGACACAGCTCATCAGACCGGCGGATGAACTCCGCCAGCTTCTCCTGGGCCATCGCCAGCTTCTGCTGGGCGGCCTGCTTCTCGCTTTCCAGACGCTGGATCTCCTGGGCCGCCTCGGCCTTGGCGCCGGATAGCATCCGGTCCTTCTCGGCCTGCGCCTCCTGCACCAGCTTGGCCGCCATCTTCTGGGCGGTCAGCAGCGTCTGCCGCATGGCGTCCTCTGTGGAGCGGTACTCCTCTACCTTCTCCGCCAGTACCTTCAGCTTGGCCTTCAGCGTCACATTCTCCTTGAACAGGGTGCTGTAATCCTCCGTCAGCGCGTCCAGGAACTCGTCCACGGAGCTCATGCTGTATCCGCCGCTGCCGAACGATGCCTTGGGGAATACCTTTTCCGAAACCTCCTGCGGTGTAAACATGAATGATCCCTCCGATCCTTAGTCTTACAGATACAGGCCGTTGTTCTCCAGCTCGTCGATCAGGTCGCCCATGATGTCCACGGAGTACGGCGTGATGATATAGGTGTTGGCCGCCACCTTCTTGATCTTGCCCTCACCGGCGTAGGCCACACCGGACAGAAAGTCGATGAGCCGGCGCGCCACGTCCTTGTTGGTGGACTCCAGGTTCAGCACCACCGTCCGCTTTTCCTTCAGGTGGTCTGCGATCTCGGAGGCGTTCTCGAAGCGCTCCGGCTTCACCAGCACCACCTTCAGCTGGGTGGTGGCGTGGATGTTCACCACCTTGTTGTGGCGGTCCTCGGACCTGCGATCCTCGGTGCGGCGATCCTCGCCGCGCCGCTCCTCCTTGCGGTCCTCAAACGGGGAACGGGACTCCCTGGCAGACTCCTCGAAATCGTCCTCGTAATCGTAATCCTCATCATCGTAGGGATGAATGATCTTCTTCAGCTCGTCCATGAAGCCCATTGCAATGTACCTCCCGCGTTATTTTGTGTAATCTCTGGCGCCGAAAATAGCCGTACCTACGCGGACCATGTTGCTGCCCGCGCGGATGGCGTCGGCGAAATCGCCGCTCATGCCCATGGAAAGATAGTCTAACTCATTATTATACATTTTTCGATTTATGTCAACATATAGGGCATGGACTTTTTCAAAATATACCATATTTTCATCCCGCGCCGCACCGGCAGGGGGAATGGTCATCAATCCCCGCACCCGCACGTGGGCCAGCTCTTTCGCATGGGCCGCCGCAGCCTCCACGGCCTCCGGCGCGAAGCCGCTCTTGGCCGCCTCGCCGCCGATGTTCACCTCCAGCAGGATGTCCTGCACGATGCCCAGCTTTTCCGCCTGCTTCTCGATCTCATCCAGCAGCTCCACGGAGCCTGCGGACTGGATAAGCGCGGCCTTGCCCACCACCTGCTTCACCTTGTTGCGCTGCAGATGCCCGATAAAGTGCAGCGGCGCGCCGTCGTAGGCGTTCTCCGCCAGCTTGGTCACCATCTCCTGCACGCGGTTCTCGCCCAGCACGTCGATACCGGCGGCGATAGCCTCCTGGCAGGCAGCGGCGTCATTCATCTTGCTGGCGCCCACCAGCGTGATGTCCGCGCCGGTGCGCCCTGTCTCGCGGGCCGCCTCGTCGATCCGGCGGCGGATCTCCGCAATATTTTCTCTGATAGACATAGAAGCCTTCCTCCTTGCGTATTTCTGATCGGATGTCTGTCCGTTATCGAATGACCTTGCCCTCATGGAGCTCACCGGCGGTGGCGATGACCTCGTCCCCCGCCCGCAGCGTCTGGGTATCGTCCACGCCGTCGGCGGGCTGCACCAGCGCATAGCCCTGCCCCTGATACAGCACCGTCACCGGCCGGAACGCCGCAGTGACGCCGTCCACGCAGTATACGCCGGTGACGCCGTCGCTGCTGACCCGCAGCGCGTTGGATGGCACCCGCAGCCCCGTGTAGGTCCGCAGGATGATGTCCGCCGCCTGATGGCGCAGCAGCGTGGTCTGGGCCAGATACTTCCGGCAGGACAGCGTCACCGCCGCCTGCCCGTTCTCCGCCGCGGACACGGACACCACCCGCATCTGCAGATTCTGGTCGAAGCCCTTGGCGAACCGCAGCGTTACACTGCTCCGCCCCCTGATCACATTGGCCTGCTCCTCCGCCAGCGTCACCACATAGTACCACGTGTCGCCGTAGATGAGCTTGCCGATGTTGCTGTCCTCGCCGGAGGGCTGGAGCTTCGCCAGCTTGGCGGGCGTCACATCCTCCAGAAACTCCGTGGTCAGCACCGTCTCATATCCGTCGCACACAGCGGAGTACGTCCCCGACGACTTGGCGGTGACGGTGGCGGCACCGGACAGCGAGTTCTCCAGCGACTGGATCTGCCCTTCCACCGACTTGATCTCCGTCTGGATCTCCTCCTGGGAGGTGTAGGGATGGTCCCGTTTCAGCACAGCGGCCTTCAGCTGGGCGATGTCGCTCTCCGCGGCGGTGTAGTCGCCGCCGGTGAGGGACTGCCGCAGCGTCAGGATGTCGCCGGTGATGGAGGTGTCCAGCTTCAGCGCCGCATCGGGGTCCAGATAGGAGGTCAGCGCGAATTGCAGCTGCTGCAATTGCAGCTGCAGCGTCTCGATCTGGCTCACGGTCTGCAAGGCCCCGTCGTTGGCGTAGACACGGGCCAGCACCTGGCCCACGCCTACGTGCTCGCCCTCCTGCCGCACACGGCTGATCGTGCCGTTCTGGGCGGCCAGCGGCTCCTCGTCCCGCACCATCCAGCCGTTCAGCGGGATGGTGTCCTCCGCCTGCCCCTCCGTCACCAGTGTGGTGGTGACAGGGTCGGACAGGTAGTTGTACAGCTGCACGGCAAAATAGATGAGCACCGCCGCCAGCACGGCGATGGGCAGTATTTTCATGAGGGGCGATGTTTTTTTCATGGTGCTTTCCTCTGTCTCGTATGTTGCTCCCCGCGCCGGACGCTATGCCTCCGCCGCCTCGTCCTCCCGCAGCTCCACGGGCCGCATCGGCGCGATGGTGGAGATGGCGTGCTTGTAGATGACCTGCTGCCTGCCCTCGGAGTCCAGAATGACCACGAAGCAGTCGAAGCCGGTGATGATGCCCCGCAGCTGGAACCCGTTGACCAGGAACATGGTCACGGGGATGTTCTGCTTGCGGGCGCGGGTGAGAAAGATCTCCTGAAGATTGTTTGTCTTTTGCATATCGTCTGCTCCTTTATGTCTGTGTGCGGACGATAGGCATGTCCTCCGTCCGCCGCTCTCAGCATACGCCGGCGGCGGTGAGGAAATCTGTCGCATTTTGGAGAGCCCACGGAAAATCAGGCTCTTTTTCCCATAGTATCCAGTGGATATCCGGATTCCGTCGCAGCCATGTCAGCTGCCGCTTGGCGTACTGCCTTGACCGGAGCTTGACCTCCTCCACGGCCTCCGCCTCGGTGGCCGTCCCGTCGGCCACCGCTAAAAACTGCTTGAATCCGATGGCCTGTAAGGCCGTGGCGTCTCGGGGCAGCCCGCTGTCCAGCAGCCGCCGCACCTCGTCTAAAAGGCCCTGCGCCACCATGGCGTCCACCCGCCGGTCAATGCGGTCGCGCAGATCCTGCCGGTCACGGAAGCTCAGCCCAATGTACAGGGCGTCGTAGCGGTCGGGTGTTTCCCGGCTTTTCCGGTCATGCTCGCTGATGGTCTCGCCGGTCTCGCGGTATACCTCCAGCGCCCGCAGAATGCGCTTTTCATCCCGCAGGTGGAGCCGCGCCGCCGTCTCAGGGTCGACCGCCGCCAGCTCTGCCAGCAGCGCCGCCGCACCCTCCTGCGCCAGCCGCTCCTGCAGCTCCTGCCGCACCGCGCCGCCCTGCTGTCCGGCGGCAAACGTATTGCCCCGCACCAGCGCGTCCAGATATAATCCGGTGCCGCCCACCAGCACGGGCAGCTTCCCGCGTGACAGGATGTCCTGTACGCACCGGTCCGCCGCCTCCGTGAAGCGGGACACGGACCAGCTCTCTGCCGGGTCGGCCACGCCGATCATGTGGTGGGGTACGCCCTCCATCTCCTCCGGCGTGGGGGCGGCGGTGCCGATGGCCATGCCCCGGTAGATCTGCATGGAGTCCACGGACACCACCTCGCCGTTGAAGCGCTTGGCCAGTGCCACGCCCATTTTCGTTTTGCCCGATGCGGTGGGACCCACTACGCAGACCACGCGCTGTGCCATGCTTTCACCTCCCGTTTCTGCGGTCACGCCCGCTTGAACATTTTCTCGACCTCGTATTTCCGCAGCTTCACCGCCACGGGCCTGCCGTGGGGGCAGTACCGGACGGCGCCGGACTGTACCTGCCGCACCAGTGCCGTCAGCTCAGCGGTGTCGGTGGTCATGCCCGCCTTGATGGCGGACTTACACGCCATGGTGTGCAGCAGCTCGTCTCTCGCTCCGTCGGGGTCTGCCCGCTGCAAAAGCAGCTTGCGGGCCAATTCCTCCAGCGTGGCGGCAGCGTCCTCCGCCCGTATGTAGTCGGGGATCTCCCGCACCAGCACGGTGCCGTCCCCGAAGTCCTCGCACAAAAAGCCGTAGCCCGCCAGCACGTCCAGCTGCTCCAGCACCGCGCCGTACTCCTCAGCGGTCAGCGTCACGGCGGCGGGGGTCATCAGCTGCTGGGCCATGGGCGGCACGGGGTCCGCCTTCAGCGCATCGAAGCGGATACGCTCGTGGGCGGCGTGCTTGTCGATGAGCCACACGTTCTGCTCCCCGTCCTCGCAGATAATATAGGTTTTCAGCACCTCTCCGGCGATGCGCCACGGCGTCTCGCCGATGGCTTCCTCCTCCGGCATGGCCAGCTTCTGCTGGACGTGCTCCGCCGCCACGGCGGCCGCGTCTATCTCCGCATAAGTGCCCGCCTGCGCGGGAGCGCACACGCCCTCCGCCTGCGGAGCGGCCGTGCCGCCGCACACCTCGGCGCTTTCCGGCCCGTTGGATGATGTACCCGCCATGTCAGGAGAAGCGCCCGTCGTGCCGGGCATCGCATCCGCCGCGTCCGGCGGCGTGATGCGGTAGACGACGCCCTCCCGTCCGCTGGGGACAGTGAAGGATCTGCCGGCCTCCGGCGCGGCGTCCCGCACCTGCCATACCTCGCCCTGCGGCGCTGCGGCGGGTCGTACCGCCTCGCGCGGCGTCTGCACCGTCGGCGCGGCGGGCGCAAAACGGTTGATGGTGGGACGGTCGGCTCCGGCGGAGCCCACGGGCCTGCCGCTGACAAAGGGCAGCCGGACGCCTTGGGACGCGGGGGCTTTCTCGCGGAATTCCTCCGCGCTCATGGCCTGATAGAACGGCTTTTTCTCCGGCGCGGCGGGCTGTCCCTCGCGGTCCAGCGCGTCCTTCACGGTATAGTGTACCGCATCGAAGACGGTCTTGTCGGACAGGAATTTCACCACGGTCTTGGCGGGGTGCACGTTGACGTCCACCTCGCTGACCGGCAGCGTGATATGCAGGACGCACCCGGGGAACTTGCCCTTCAGCAGCCGGTTGCGGTAGGCCTCCTCCACGGCGGCAGCCAGCAGTTGGCTCTTGACGAACCGGCCGTTGACAAAGAACAGCTGGCGTCCGCGGGTGCCGTGACCAGCCAGCGGCTTGGTGACAAAGCCCTCCACCCGCACATCGCCGCCGCTGCCGCTGACGGGCAGCAGGCTGTTGGCAAAGTCGCGGCCCAGCGCGGCGTAGATGGCGGACAGCAGCTGCCCGTCGCCGGGGGTGTGGAGGATCTCCTGCCCGTCCCGCAGCAGCTTGAAGGACACATCGGGATGGCTCAGCGCCAGATGGGTCACGACGCCTGCGGCGGCGGCGCCCTCGGCGGAATCCTTTTTCATAAACTTCATGCGGGCGGGGGTGTTGTAGAACAGGTCCCGCACGCAGACGGTGGTGCCGTCGGGGCAGCCGGCCTCGGCGACACCGGCGGGCACGCCGCCCTCCAGGTGCAGCGCGGCGCCGCAGTCCGCACCGGTCTGCCTGGAAAAAATATCCACCCGCGACACGGCGGCGATGGCGGCCAGCGCTTCGCCGCGGAAGCCCAGAGTGCCGATGGCGGCAAGGTCCTCGGGGCGGCGGAGCTTGCTGGTGGCGTGGCGCAGGAAGGCGGTGGGCAGCTGCTCCGGCGCGATGCCGCAGCCGTTGTCCGTGATGCGGATGTAGGTCAGGCCGCCCTTTTCCAGCTCGGTGGAAATGGCGGAGGCGCCGGCGTCAAGAGCGTTTTCCAGAAGCTCCTTGCACACGGAGGCGGGGCGTTCCACCACCTCGCCGGCGGCGATCAGGTCCGCCAGATGGGGCGGCAGCTGTTGGATCTGTGGCATGGGATGGGGCCTCCTTTCAAGGGTCCTGCGGGCCGGAAGGGCCGCAAAAAACGACGCATTTTATTTCCGGTTTACCCCCGTTTTTTCCGGTTTTACACTTCATGATGAAGAAAGTATGATCCTGAGGCCGCGGCGCGGCAAAACGGGGGGTCAGCTGAGGCGGCGCTTCAGCTCATACAGAAGATTCAGAGCCTCCAGCGGGCTGAGGGAGTCCACCTGCGTCCGGCGGATGGTGTCCGCCGCCTCGCTCTCGGCCATGGCGGCCAGCGACAGCTGATCCTCCGGTGGGGCGGTGGGGGCGGGACGGCCGGACTGGCTCTCCAGCTCCTCTAAAATGGCGCGGGCCCGCTTGAGGACGCTGTCGGGCAGGCCGGCCAGCTTGGCCACCTCGATGCCGTAGCTGCGGTCGGCCCCGCCGGGGACGATCTTGCGCAGGAAGATGATGTCCTCGCCCCGGGCGCGGACGGCGATGTTGTAGTTGCGGACGTTGGGCAGCGTCTGGTCCAGCGCTGTCAGCTCGTGGTAGTGGGTGGCGAACAGGGTCTTGGCCTTCAGCTTCTGGGCACAGTATTCCAGCACCGCCCGGGCGATGGACATGCCGTCGAAGGTGGAGGTGCCGCGGCCGATCTCATCCAGAATGAGGAGACTGTTTTTCGTGGCGGTGCGGAGGATGTCGGACACCTCCGTCATCTCCACCATGAAGGTGGACTGGCCGGCGGACAGGTCGTCGCTGGCACCGATGCGGGTGAAGATGCGATCCACCACGCCGATGTGGGCGTCGTGGGCGGGGACGAAGCTGCCTACCTGCGCCATCAGCACGATCAGCGCCACCTGACGCATGTAGGTGGACTTGCCGGCCATGTTGGGGCCGGTGATGATGCTGACGCGGTCCTCCTTCGCACCCATGATGGTGTCGTTGGGGACGAACAGGGCGTCGGAGCGCATTTTCTCCACCACCGGATGGCGGCCGCCCTGAATTTCAATAACGCCGGACTCGTCCACCGAGGGACGGCAGTAGTTGTTTTTCACCGCCACGGCGGCAAAGGAGCAGAGCGTATCCAGCTGGGCGATGAGGGACGCGGCCAGCTGGACGCGGGTGACGGACTCCGCCAGCCTGGCGCGCAGGGAGGAGAACAGCTCGTACTCCAGCGCGGCGTCGCGGTCCTTGGCGGTGAGGACATCGTGCTCCAGATCCTTCAGCTCCTGAGTGATGTAGCGCTCGCCGTTGACCAGCGTCTGCTTGCGGATATAGTGGTCGGGCACCTGATCCCTGAAGGAGTTGGATACCTCGATGTAATAGCCGAATACCTTGTTGTAGCCGATCTTCAGGGTGCGGATGCCGGTCTTTTCCTTCTCCTCCGCCTCCATCTGGGCCAGGAAGCTCTTGCCGCCGTGTAGGATACCCCGCAGACGGTCCACCTCCGGGTCGAAGCCATCCCGGATCATCTCGCCCTCACGGACGGAGAACGGCGGCTCGTCCACCAGCGTCTGGCCGATCAGGGCGGCCAGATCGTTGAGATCCTCCAGCTGCTGATCCAACTGGTGCAGCGCGCCGGAGGGGAAGGCGGCCAGCTGCGCCTTGACGGCGGGAATACGCTCCATGGAGGCGCGCAGGGACACCAGATCCCGTCCGCCGGCAGAGCCGTAGACCACCCGGCCGATGAGCCGCTCCATATCGGCGATGCCGCTGAGGGCCAGCGTCAGCTCCTCCCGGGCCACGGTGTGCTCCGCCAGAGCAGCCACGGCGCTGAGCCGCCGGTCGATGGCGGCCACGTCCACCAGCGGCTGCTGGAGCCACGCCCGCAGGTTGCGGGCGCCCATGGCGGTCTTGGTCTTGTCCAGCACCCACAGCAGGCTGCCCCGCTTTTCCTTGCCCCGCAGCGTCTCCGTCAGCTCCAGATTGCGGCGGGCGGTGAGGTCCAGCTCCATATACTGACCGGTGCGGTACCATGTCAGCTGGTCGAGGTGACCCAGATCGGTCTTTTGCGTCTCATAGAGATACCCCAGCAGACCGCCCAGCGCCAGCAGCGGCGTCATGTTGTCCCGGGGCAGCCGCTCCAGCGCGTCCTGACCGAACTGGGCGCGGACCTTTTTCTCCGCGTCCTCCGGGGTGAACCGGGCGTCGGACAGCTTCTCCATGTGGCAGGAAAAACGGTCCTGTAAGGTCTGGTGCAGCGTCTCATCAAAATAGGCGGCCTCGTTCATCACCGCCTCGGCAGGGGAGAACCGCCCCAGCTCGTTGAGCAGGGCGCGGACCCGGTCAGGGCCGGTGAACACCGTAGCCTGGGCCTTGCCGGTGGAGATGTCGCAGGCGCACAGACCCGCGCCGGTATCGTCCAGATACACGCCGCACAGGTAGTTGCTGCGCTCGGCGCTGAGGCAGGACTCGTCGATGACCGTACCGGGGGTGACGACGCGGATGATGTCCCGCTTCACCAGCCCCTTGGCGGCGGCGGGGTCCTCCGTCTGCTCGCAGATGGCCACCTTGTAGCCCTTGGCAATAAGGCGGGCGATGTAGGCGTCGGAGGCGTGGTAGGGGATGCCGCACATGGGGATCTTGTCGTCGAAGGACTTGGTCTTGTCCTTGTCGCGGGTGGTGAGGGCAAGATCCAGCTCACGGGACGCCGTGCGGGCGTCGGGGCCGAACATCTCATAGAAGTCGCCCAGACGGAAAAACAGGATGGAGTCGGGATTCTGCTCCTTGATCTCCATATACTGGCGCATCATGGGGGTGAGCTCTGCCATGGGGGATACCTCCTTGGGAAAAATCAAATCAGTTGGCCGAACAGCGCCCATGTATTGCTGTCGGTGATCTTCACGTCGCGGTATGTACCCACGGCGTCGGGACTGCCCACCAGATGCACCAGCCGTCCCCCGGCGGTGCGGGCCGTCAGCGGCCAGCGGCTGTCGTCGCTCTCACCGTCGATGAGGCAGCGCAGGGTGTCGCCCACATACCCGGCGTGGATCTCCTCGGAGATCCTGTTCTGGGCGTCGCAGAGGCAGTCGAACCACTTCTGCTTCTCGCTGCGGGGCACGGGGTCGTCCATTTTGGCGGCGGGGGTACCGGGACGGGGGGAGAAGATGAAGGTGAACAGGGCGTCGAAGCGCACCTGCTCCACCAGCGCCACCGTCTCCATGGCCTCGGCCTCCGTCTCGCCGGGGAAGCCGATGATGACGTCGCTGGTCAGCACCAGATCGGGCATGACCTTCCGGGCGTAGGTGATGAGATCCAGATATTTGGCCCGGTCGTAGGGGCGGTTCATGGCGCGGAGCACCCGGTCACAGCCGGACTGCACCGGCAGGTGCAGCTGTCTGGCCACATGCTTGCAGCGGGCCATGGTGTCGAACAGCTTATAGCTGGCGTCCTTGGGCTGGGAGGACATGAAGCGGAGGAGATAGTCCCCCTCGATCTTGTCCAGCGCGCTCAAAAGGTCGGCAAAGTCCCACGGCGTATCCAGATCCTTGCCGTAGGAGTTGACGTTCTGCCCCAGCAGGGTGATCTCCTTGTAGCCCTCAGCGGCCAGCTGGCGGACCTCGGCGAGGATGCGGTCCGGCTCGCGGCTCCGCTCCCGGCCGCGGACGTAGGGGACGATGCAGTAGGAGCAGAAGTTGTTGCAGCCGTACATGATGGACACCCACGCACGGGTGCGGCCCTCCCGCACCACCGGCATGTCCTCGGCAATGGAGCCGTGCTCGTCCTCCACGGAGAACACGCGGCCCCGGCGGGTATAGACCTGATACAGAAGCTCGGGGAACTTCCACAGCGCCTGGGGGCCGAATACCAGATCCACATGGCGATAGGACTGGCGTACCTTCTCCGCCACCTCGGGGCGCTGCGCCATGCAGCCGCACAGGCAGATGATCTGCTCCGGGTTGGCCTTTTTCGTGTGGGTCAGGGCGCCCAGCGTGCCGTAGACCCGCTTTTCCGCGTGGTCGCGGATGGCGCAGGTGTTCAGCACCACGATGTCCGCCTCCTCCGGCGCGGCGACGAAGGTGCAGCCCATGGCCTCCAGCATGCCCATGATATGCTGGCTGTCCGCCACATTCTGCTGGCAGCCGAAGGTATCCACCAGTGCGCGGACGCTCCTGCCCCGCTGGGTGTGCAGCTCTCTTATTTTCCGTTCGAAATCCCGCTGACGGAGCGTCTGCTCCTCCGGGATCAATACCTGTTTTCTGTCCAAGTCGGGCCTCCCTGCCCCGATGTGGATACGGGGCGATATTTGAATACGATATTATACCACGCGGCGATGCGCAATACAAGAAAGCCGCGGAATAAAAGTTGCAAACCGCGGGCAAATGGGATATGATGGGGAGGAATCTCAAACAGGCAGGGAGGATGCCCTATGTGGTATGTATTGCTGCTGGCGGCCTGCGTGGCAGGCGACCAGCTGTTGAAGTGGTGGGTGACGGCCCATCTGGAGATGGGGCAGTCCGCGCCGCTGCTGCCGGGCGTGGTGCAGCTGACGCGGCTGCACAATACCGGCGCGGCGTGGAGCAGCTTTTCCGGCAAGACCGGGCTGCTGGCCATCGTCACCATCGTGCTGATGCTGGCGGTGGCGTGGCTGCTGGTGAAGAAGATCGTGCGCCATCCGCTGGGCGTGACGGCGGGGGTGCTGATCCTGGGAGGCGGCATCGGCAACGTCATCGACCGCGTGTGCCGCGGCTATGTGGTGGATATGTTCGACCTGCAGTTCATCAGCTATCCCATTTTCAATCTGGCGGACTGCTTTGTGGTGGTGGGCGTCATTTTGGGCGCCGTGTACTACCTGTGGTTCTACGACAAGTACGACAAGAAGGAGCCGAAGGATGACGCTGCATCTGAAAGCTGAGACGGAGGACGCCGGGACGCGGCTGGACGCCTTTGTGGCCTCCCGCGCCAACGGACTGACCCGCTCGCAGGCGGCGCGGTACATCGAAGAGGGGCGTGTGGCGGTGGACGGGAAGCCTGCGTCCAAGAGCTGCCGCATCGGCGGCGGCGAGACGGTGACGGTGGACGTGCCGGAGGTGCGGGAGACGGCGCTGGAGCCGCAGGACATCCCGCTGGACGTGGTGTACGAGGACGAGGACGTTATCGTGGTGAACAAGCCGTCGGGGCTGGTGGTGCATCCGGCGCCGGGGCATCCCGATGGGACGCTGGTCAATGCGCTGCTGCACCACTGCGGGTCGTCGCTGTCCGGTATCGGCGGGGAGAAGCGGCCCGGCATCGTACACCGCATCGACCGGGACACCAGCGGGCTCATCATTGCCGCCAAAAACGACGCCGCCCATCTGGGGCTCAGTGCCCAGCTCAGCGACCACACGCTGGCGCGGACGTACGAGTGTCTGGTGGTGGGCAACCTGAAGGAGGACAGCGGCACGGTGGATGCGCCTATCGGACGGCATCCGTCGGACCGGAAGAAGATGGCGGTGGTAGCCGGCGGGCGGCCCGCCGTGACCCACTGGGAGGTCATCGCGCGGTATGCGGGCGTGACCCATGTGCGCTGCCGTCTGGAGACGGGGCGGACACACCAGATCCGCGTACACATGGCCTACATCGGGCATCCCATCCTGGGGGACACGGTGTACGGCGCGAAAAAGCCGGTGGCGGGTCTGACGGGGCAGTGTCTCCACGCGGTGGGGCTGCGATTTATCCACCCGCGAACCGGCCAGGCGGTGGAGCTGCACTGCCCGCTGCCGCAGGAGTTTCAGGAGCAGCTGCGGAAGCTGGAAAAAAGAGTGTAAACAAAAAAGGGAGGACACGCAAAGCGTGTCCTCCCTTTTTGCATGCAGGGAAATCACTCGATGACGGGGAGATCCTTCACCACGGCGGCGCAGCGGGGGCACAGCTCGGGGTGCTCCGCATCGCTGCCCACGGTGGGCAGGACCTTCCAGCAGCGCAGGCATTTGGCGCCGGCGGCGGGGCGGACGGCCACGGCCTGCTCCGCGCCCACGTCCACGCGGACCTGAGAGACGATGAGGGTATCGGCCAGGTCGGCGGCGTCCATATCGGCCAGGAAGGCGTCCTCGGCGGTAACGGTCAGGTCCACCTCGGCCTCCAGACTCTTGCCGATGGTCTTGTCGGCGCGGGCCTGCTCCAGCGCGCCGTTGACGGCGGTACGGAGGGCGGCGATGCGGGACCACTTGGCCATCTCGTCCTCGGTCAGGGCGTAGCCGCGGTAGGGCTGTACCATCTCGTTGAACAGGACGTTGCGGGCATCGTCGGCGGAGCGGTGAGGCATGGCCAGCCAGACCTCATCGCAGGTGAAGGCCAGAATGGGAGCGAACATGCGGGTCATGGCGTCCAGGATCAGCCAGACAGCCGTCTGGGCGCTGCGGCGCTCCAGCCCGCTGGCCTCGCCGCAGTACAGGCGATCCTTGATGATATCGAAGTAGAAGGAGCTGAGGTCCACCACGCAGAAGTCGTTGATCATGTGGGACACCACATGGAACTCGTAGTTGTCGTAGGCGGCGAACACCTTCTCGATCAGGGCGTTCAGGCGGGTGACGGCCCACTTGTCCAGAGGCAGCATCTCATCGGGCTGCACCAGATGGTCGGGATCGAAGCTCACCAGGTTATCCAGGCAGAACTTGCAGGTGTTGCGGAACTTCAGATAGTTCTGGCTCAGCTGCTTGAAGATCTCGTCGGAGCAGCGGACATCCACGTGGTAGTCGGCGGAGCCGGCCCACAGACGCAGCAGATCCGCGCCGTACTTGTCGAAGATCTCGGCGGGGTCCATGCCGTTGCCCAGAGACTTGTGCATGGCCTTGCCCTCGCCGTCCACGGTCCAGCCGTGGGTGACGCACTCCTTGAACGGAGCGCCGCGGCCCAGAGCGCCCACGGCCACCAGCAGGGAGGACTGGAACCAGCCGCGATACTGGTCAAGGCCCTCGATATACATGGTGGCGGGCCAGAAGTGCTGATCGCGCTCCATGGCGGCAAAATGGGTGGAGCCGGAGTCGAACCAACCGTCCAGGGTATCGGTCTCCTTCTCAAAGCCGGCGGACTTGCCGCAGTGGGGGCAGGTGAAGCCCTTGGGCAGGATGTCGGCGGCGTCCATATCGAACCAGGCGTTGGAGCCCTTCTCCTCAAACAGGCTGGCCACGGCCTCGATGCTCTCCTCGGTGCAGACGGGCTTGCCGCAGTCCTTGCAGTAGAACACGGGGATGGGCAGGCCCCAGCGGCGCTGGCGGCTGATGCACCAGTCGGTGCGCTCCAGGATCATGGAGCGCATGCGATCCTTGCCCCAGGAGGGCACCCAGCGCACGTCCTCGCAGGCGGCGATGGCCTCATCCTTGAAGGAGTCCACGGAGCAGAACCACTGGGGGGTGGCGCGGAAGATGATGGGCTGCTTGCAGCGCCAGCAGTGGGGATAGCTGTGGACGATGTTCTCACTGGCGAACAGGGAGCCGTTGTCCTTCATATCCTGAAGGATCACGGGGTTGGACTCATCGGTGGTCATGCCCTCGTACTTGCCGGCGTAGGCGGTGTGCTTGCCCTGATCGTCCACAGGCACCACCATGTCCATACCGTAGCGCTTGCAGGTCACATAGTCGTCGGCGCCGAAGCCGGGCGCCGTGTGGACGCAGCCGGTACCGGAATCCATGGTGACGTAGTCCGCCAGCACCAGACGGGAGGTCTTGGGCAGGAAGGGGTGGAAGGCCAGCATGTTCTCGAAGAAGGAGCCGGGGTGGGTCTCCACGATCTCATAGCTGTCGAAGCCGCCGATCTTCATGACCTTGTCGGTCAGGGCCTCGGCCATGATGTACAGCTCGCCGTTGGGGGCCTTCACCACCGCGTAGCTCTCGTCAGGGTGCAGGGCGATGGCCAGGTTGCCGGGCAGGGTCCAGACGGTGGTGGTCCAGATCACGAAGTACAGCTTGCTGTGGTCCAGATGGGGCAGCCTGCCCAGATCATCGTGCATGGGGAACTTGACGTAGACAGTGGTGCAGGGATCGTCCTTATACTCGATCTCCGCCTCGGCCAGCGCCGTCTCGTCGTGAGGGCACCAGTACACGGGCTTGAGGCCCTTGTAGATGTGGCCGTTCCGGTACATTTTGCCGAACACCCGGACCTCCTGCGCCTCAAAGCCGGGGTCCATGGTCTTGTAGGGATGCTCCCAGTCGCCCACCACGCCCATGCGCTTGAAGCCGTCGCGCTGGATGTCGATATAATGGTCGGCAAACTCATGGCAGGCGGTGCGGAAGTCCGCCACGCTCATGGCCTTGTGGTTCAGCTTGTTCTGCTTGATGATGGCGGACTCGATGGGCATGCCGTGGTTGTCCCAGCCGGGAATATAGGGGGTGTAGTAGCCCCGCATGGCGTACATACGGGTGATGAAGTCCTTCAGGGACTTGTTCAGGGCGTGGCCCATATGCAGCGCGCCGTTGGAGAACGGAGGGCCGTCGTGCAGGGAGAACAGGGGCTTGCCCTCGTTCTTCTTCAGCAGCTCGTTGTAGAGGTCGATCTCCTCCCAGTGCTTCAGCATGTCCGGCTCGCGCTTGGGCAGGCCGGCACGCATGGGAAAGCCGCTCTTAGGCATGTTCAGTGTCTTTTTGTATTCCATGTTGCGTCTCCTTTTATCCGGAATTTTTTGTTGAAACAAAATAAAAAGCGCCTTTGTCTCGTTAAGAGACAAAGGCGCGTGAAAGCATCCTCTGCGGTACCACTCTTGCTGCCGCGGAAAGCGGCCACTCAGTCCCACCAGCCGTGGGCACGGGGTGATAACGGCCCGCTGCCGTCCGCGCTTACCGGCCAGAGGCCATCAGGCGGATGCTCGGGAGTGATACCCCAGACCGGCTGCCCGTCCGCCTTGCACCAAACGGCGGCTCTCTTCGCGCGGCAGGGAGGCGGGGCGCGTCTCCTTCATCGCAGTTGTACGGTGTTTCCTTAAGATAACGCTACTATACTCACAAAATTAGCCCTTGTCAATGGCTATTTTGCCGAAAAAACCGATTTTTTACAGGATACCGGCCAGCGAAAGCAGGCCCACCGCGCCCATAAACGTGTAGATGACGCCGCAGACGGTGAGCACCACGGTGATGATCTTGTAGACGGGGCTCTCCTTTTTCGTGTGCTTGAAGCGGCGGATATAGAACAGGGACAGGCAGGCGATGCCCAGCAGCAGGGAGGACAGGGAGCTCAGCAGGATGCTGTCCTTATACACCGCCAGACGCAGGATCAGCACCACGATAATGGCGGCAAACAGCACCGCCAGCCAGATGTTCAGCCAGGTAGGGAGCTTCACCCGCTCCTGCTGGTTGGCCTTTTCGATGATCTTCTGGGTCACGGGATTGCCGGCGTAGCCGGCGTAATTGCTGTTTTTCTTCTTCTGGTGTACGTTTTTGTTGGGGTTGCCCCGGGCCTTGCGGCGGGCTTCCTCCTGATTGGCGTACTGGTTGACGCCGGGCCGGTAACTGTTTTTGGACATGGGTCATTCTCCTCCTGTCATTTGATCCGTGAGATAGCGGCGCAGCAGGTCCAGCGCGTGGTGGGCGGAGAGGGTGCGGATGCGCTCCCGATCGCCGCCCAGCGCCAGCTGCCGCACGAAAACGCCCTGAGGCGTGGAAAGGGCTGTGAACACGGTGCCCACGGGGTTGCCGCGGTCGTCGCCTGCGGGGCCGGCCAGTCCGGTGACGGACAGGGCCAGATCCGAGCCGGTAAGGACGCGGACACCCATGGCCATGGCGCGGGCCACGGGGGCGGACACGGCGCCATACGTCTCCAGCAGGGAGGCGGGGACGCCCAGCACATGCTGCTTCACGGCGTTGGTGTAGCTGACCACGCCGCCCAGAAACGTCTGGGACGCGCCGGGGATGTCCGTCAGGCGCTTGGCGATGAGACCGCCGGTGCAGCTCTCGGCGGCGGAGAGGGTCAGGCCCCGGGCCTGACAGAGGCGCAGCGCCGTTTCCTCCAGCCCCGACACGTCCGTGCCGTAGAGATAGTTGCCAAGACGGCGGCGGACCTCCGCCAGCAGCGGGGCCATGCGGGCTTCGCAGGCGGCATCATCGGCGGCGCGGGCGGACAGGTGCAGCGACACCTCACCGGTACCGGCGTAGGGGGCCAGCGTCAGATCCTTCTCCTGATGGAGCAGGTCGTTCAGAAGCTCCTGCACCTGCGGCTCCGTCAGGCCGAAGATGCGCAGGTCGTGGGAGCGGATCACCTGGCCGTGGAGCCGCTCCAGATAGGGCAGCAGGCAGTGCTCCGCCAGATAGCGGCACTCCGAGGGGACGCCGGGCAGCAGCACGGCGGTGACGCCGCCGGCGGTAAAGGCGCAGCCGGGGGCGGTACCCACGGGGTTGCGGAACACGGTGCAGTCCTGAGGCAGATAGGCCTGCCGGAGATTGCAGGCGGGCATCTCCCGGTGGAACACGGTGTCGAAATAGCGGCGGATGTCCGGTACAATGTCCGGATGGAACACCAGCGGCGTGTCCAGCGCGGCGCACACCGCCGTTTTCGTCATATCGTCGTAGGTGGGGCCCAGGCCGCCGGTGAATACCAGCAGCTCCGCCCGCTGCCGCGCGGCGGTGACGGCGGCCTCCAGACGGCTCTCGTCGTCGCCCACGGCGGTGTGGTACAGCACGTCCACACCGGCGGCGGTCAGCAGCTCCGACAGGAAGCGGGCGTTGGTATTGGTGACGCCGCCGGTCAGCAGCTCGCTGCCGACAGCGATGATCTCCGCGGTACGGGGCATGGGATGCGCCTCCTTAATACTGGGGCTTGACGCGGATCATCTCGCGGTTGGCCATGGCCCGCTGGCACAGGCCCTCCACGTCCAGCGCGGCCTCGTATTCCCGCGTCTCCTCCACGCTGGGCTTTGTCTTGGGGTGGCGGGGGGTGAACACGGTGCAGCAGTCCTCATAGGGCAGGATGGAGGTGTCAAAGGTGCCGATCTTACGGGCGATCTTCACGATCTCCTCCTTGTCAAGGCCGATGAGGGGGCGCAGCACCGGCATGGTGGCGACGTCCTCGCTGACGGCCAGCGCCTGCATGGTCTGGCTGGCCACCTGACCCAGATTTTCGCCGGTGACGAGAGCGCGGCAGCGCAGCTCGCGGGCCAGCATATCGGCAAGGCGCATCATGAACCGGCGCATGATGAGGGTGAAGTGATCCTCGGGGCACTTGCGGCGGATCTCCTCCTGAATTTCGGTAAAGGGGATGATGAACACCGCCAGACGGCCGCACCAGGGCGTCAGCTCCTGGGCCAGCTTCAGCACCTTTTCCCGCGCCAGTTCGCTGGTGTAGGGAGGGGAGGCGAAGTGGATCATCTCCAGCTGGACGCCGCGCTTGGCGATCATGTAGCTGGACACGGGGCTGTCGATGCCGCCGGACAGCAGGCTCACCGCGTGGCCGCCCATGCCCAGAGGCAGGCCGCCGGCGGCGGCCTCCGCCGGACCGTGGACGTAGGCCGCGTCCTCGCGGACCTCCACGTACACCGTCAGCTCCGGATGGTGGACATCCACCGTCAGGTGGGGGAAAGCGTCGTGCAGCGCGCCGCCCACCCACTGGCTCAGCTGGATGCTGCCCATGGGGAAGGTCTTGTCGGCCCGCTTGCTCTCCACCTTGAAGCTCCCGGCGGCGGTGAGGGCGTCGGCGAGGTACGTCTTGGCGGTGTCGAAAATGGCCTCCTTGGACTTCTCGCAGGGCAGAGCGCGGGTGATGGCGATGATGCCGAACACCTGCTTGCAGGCGGCATAGGCCCCGGCGATGTCGCAGGTATCCTCCGCCGGCTCCACGTAGATGGTGGACTGGCGGGAGTAAATTTTGAACTTGCCGAACCGCTGGGTGCGGCGGCGGATGTTGCTCATGAGCTTCATTTCAAAGCTGCGGCGGTTCAGGCCCTTCAGGACCACCTCGCCCAGCTTGCAGAGGATGATCTCGTGCATGGTGCGGTTTCTCCTTACTTTAGTATATTGCTGCGGTATTGGATGGCTTCGGCCAGGTGTGGCGCTTCGATGCGGGCGGCGCCCTCCAGATCGGCAATGGTGCGGGCCATGCGCAGGATGCGGTCATGGCTGCGGCCGGTGAGGCCCAGACGGTCAAAGGCGCTCTGCATCAGCCTTTCGCCGGCAGCGTCCAGCGCGCAGAACTGCCCGATCATGGCAGGGGGCATATAGGCATTGCAGGATACCTCCGTGCCGGAAAAGCGCTGCTTCTGCACCTCCCGCGCGGCGTTGACACGCCGGCGGATGACGGCGGAGGACTCCGGCTTTTCTTTGCGGCGCATGGCCTCGTACTCCACGGAGGGGACCTCGATATACATGTCGATGCGGTCCAGCAGGGGACCGGAGATACGGCGCATGTACTGGTCCACCTGATTTTCCGAGCAGGTGCAGCGACCGGAGGGGTGGCCGTACCAGCCGCACTTGCAGGGGTTCATGGCGCACACCAGCATGAAGCGGCTGGGCAGCGTCAGCGTCCCGGCGGCGCGGGTGATGGTGACGAAGCCGTCCTCCAGCGGCTGGCGCAGCGTCTCCAGCGCCGACTTGTCGAACTCCGGCAGCTCGTCCAGAAACAGGACGCCCAACGCACGGGTTCGAGAATTTTCGCTAAACCGTTTACTGGCTTCTGAATTTCTGCGCCTGTGGGTGTACCCCCTTTGACGGGTGGGGTATCCCCTGGGGTTAATCGTGGATATGGCCATAGATGCGATTCCTTCCATTAGAAAAAGGGTTCAGAACTATGCACTTTGTCTGAACCCTTTCACTAATGAATTTATGTTTTAATTATAATGGTTAGAGCCGTGTTTTTCAAGCCTTTGGAGGGTTTTGAAACCAGAGAATTCAAGGAATTTATGTGGCAGATGCAGGAGGTCATTCTTTATGTATTTATATCGATAACTGCTTTCGCAAGTACACCATATCCACCAACTGCACCCCGGCCTCATAGATAGGGTGGTCATAGTAATCGGTAAAGAAGTTTGGAACCCGGTGAGAACGGACAAAACCGCACTTTTCATAAAACGGTACGGTCAACGCACTGTCACCGGTCCCCACCTGCAAGAGATCATAGCTACCAGCATATTGGCGCACAAGAAAGTCAATCAGCGCTCTTCCATAGCCCGCTCTTTGATACTCCGGCGTAACTGCAATATTTTTGATTTCAAGAATTCCTCCGCCCTCATCGGTAACAACGCATTCCGCTTTCACGCCGCTGTCCTCCAGCACATACATCGTACCTTTTTCGAGATAGCGATTGACCATATCTTCCTGTTCGTCTGCCAACAGCAGAAGTGAGAGAAACTGCTTTTTGTTTTCATTCACTTTTCGGATTTTCATCTCTAATGCTCCATCCAATCCCAATTTGTCTGAATCTATATGATATCATGCCTTTGTGACTATTTCTACCGCCAGACTTGATGATTGCAGAAAATAGCGTAGTTCTCCCAAACGGCAAAAATGCCGATGGCGGGAATCCCACCACCGGCACTCTTATCGACTGCGTTTCAGCCGAAGATTACTTCTTTTCCTTTTTCTGCCCAGTAGTACGGAAAGGCTCCATCTGCTTTGCCGCAGACAGGTCGAACACCACCGCTTTGGCATCTGGGAAGTACACACCCTCCATCTCGTAGCGTTTGTCCTCGCGCCACTCATCGCCCATCAAACGGCGCAGCGCAGACCGGATGGTATTGCAAGTGCTGCTGAAACCCGCACCGCTGGAATTCTTGGTGAACTTCATGGCATGACCATCCTTCTCTTTGCAGACCTGAATGGCAAACGCCTTATTCTCCGCATCCAGCAGCGGCTTCACATACTCAGGGCTGCCCAACACATCAAGGGCTTTCCCGTTGAAGGAAATTCCATTGAGGTTGATCGTCATGGTGGGGACAGCACCCATGGTCACATCGATAACGGAGAAATTAAAATCTTTGAAGTCTTTCATAATAATCAGTTTCCTTTCCGGCTGTGTTCTTCCAGCCAATCAAATAATTTGTCGATGTCTTTTGCGCGCCACTTGGGGTCCAGCGCCACGAACCCTTTCAGGCGCCCAGATTTGATACGGGTAACACGGAACTTATCTTCGATAGGCTCCTGCATGGCTGCACCCCTGCGCCGGGGCATCGCCAGCATTGCTTGGACTGCCATCCAGTCCTCTCTTGGGATAATCGCAGGGTGGTTATTGGTAAGGCGGTACTGCGGTTTCTGACCACGGTTCTTGACGGTTTTGTGGGAAAAGCAATCCACGGTATAGGATTTCTGCATCAGAACATCGCCACAGTATTTTTCGTTCTGAAGCATATTGCGGACAGTCGCATAACTCCACACCGCATTGCCTTTCACCGTAGGAACGCCGGCGGCAGTCAAACTTTCCGCTATCTCACGGATTGCCATACCGTTCATATAGCTGGAATATATGTAGCGGACTACCTCCGCTTCCTCCTCAACAATCACCAGCTTGCCAAGTTTATCCTTGTCATAGCCGAGCAGAAAGTTGGTGGACAAAATCGGGATGCCATTTTTGAACCGTTCGATGACCGACCAGGTAATGGCTGCGCTCTTTGCTTCGGACTCGCCCTGGGCAACCAGGCTCATAACGCCCAAGGTAAATTCGTTCTTAGCTTCCACTGTGTTCAGGGAAACATCCTCGAAGTAAACGCCAACGGGCGGATTTAGGGCTTTCAGCTCACGGACTACACGCAGACAATCCATGGTGTTACGGGCAAATCGGCTGACACTTTTGGTCAGAATCAAGTCGATTTTCCCATCACGGCAGTCCTGAATCATCTGCTGGAACTGTGGACGCTTTTTCATGTTTGTGCCGGATTTTCCCTCGTCTGCATAGATTCCGACCTCAATCCAGTTATCGTTGTCGGCAATCATCTGTTTGAAATGCTGTTGCTGAAGTTCAAAACTGCCAGCCTGGGCATCTTCGAGGGTGCTGACACGGCAGTATGCCGCCACACGCAGTTTCGGCTGATCTCTGGCATCGACTGTCAAAGTTGCTGGGATGTATTCCACATCACGCTTGTCCTCAAAGGCAGATCGGATGCGTTGCTTTTCCTGCTCACGCCGTTTTTCGGCCTTTGCAGCTTTGTTCCACTTTCCGGTCTGCTGAATTTGCATCTTCTTTGGCATAAATATCACCTCCTTCAGCGCAAAAATAGACTGGCACCCGTGAGGCCAATCTGTATAATCATAACCGAAGCCACCAAATCCTCAATAATGCGAATTGGCCGGCATAATCTATATACCGGCCAACCCGAAAAGTGCTGTCCCGCAAGGGTTTACGGGAAAGTCACCTCAATGGTGGTCCCATCCAGGAAAGCATACCGAACGCGCCCTGTGGGGAGAACTTCCGCATGATCAAGCACCTTGTTAACCAGCTGAAAATCCACATCATCCAGCGGTTTGCCTTTCGTCAGTTCCATAAACTGCTTTGCTCGAAAACGCACCAGCGGGTCTTCCGAAGCAAGCTGCGCATTCCAGTTTTCCACCAGTGTCTCACGCTGCTCCAGCAGGGAGTTCCACGCCATTACAAAGGTCTGATGCAAATCGGATTCCCAAATATCCTGGTTGATACAGCCCTTGGATTCTTTGCCGAGGCACTTCTGTTTGCATTTCCACTGGTACTTTACATACCCAAGGCGTTGCATCCTGCGCCGCCAGTAGAGGTCACCGCAGGCACCGCAGAAAACACGATTCGTGAAGGGCTGGGTATCCGTATAGCGCCCCATCGTCCGAAGGCCGTGGACTTTCATGTATTCTTTGCGGCGGCGAATTTCCTGCTGGGTTGCCTGCCATAATTCCTTGCTGACAATTGGCTCATGGTCATCCGTGATATAATACTGGGCAACCTGGCCTTCGTTCTTTACCATTTTCTTGGACATAAAATCGGCGGTGAAGGTCTTTTGCAGGATGGTGTCACCCATGTGCTTTTCGTTCTGCAAAATGCCCATGATGGTATCCACCGTCCATTTGGGCTTCCCCATGCAGCCGGGGACCTGCTGTTCGTTCAGCGTCCGAGCCAGCACATCGGGGCTTGTCCCATCCATGTAGGACTCAAATACCCATTTCACAACCTCGGCCTGCTCTTCGTTGATAATCAGACGCCCATTTTCATCCTTGTCATAGCCATAAAAGCGGTTGGTGTTCAAGTGCAGAATACCTTTTTTGTAAAGGGAACGAATGCCCCAAGTGGTGTTTTCTGAAATGGAGCGGCTTTCGTCCTGGGCAAGCGAAGCCAGAATGGTGAACAACAATTCGCCGCTTCCGTCCAGGGTGTTGATGCCCTCTTTTTCAAATCGGATGCCGATGCCCATGTCTTTCAGTTTCCTGGAATAGTTCAGGCAGTCCTGGGTGTTGCGGGCGAAACGGGAAATTGACTTGGTAATCACAAGGTCAATTTTTCCAGCCTTGCAGTCTGCAATCATGCGGTTGAACTCATCACGCCGCTTGGTGCTGGTACCCGAAATACCCTCATCGGCGTAAATGTCAACCATTTCATATTCGGGGTTATTGTTGATGTAGGCGGTGTAGTAGGCCACCTGGTTTTCAAAGCTGTTCAGCTGTTCTTCTTCCGCAGTGGACACACGGCAGTATGCCGCCACCCGAAGTTTCCTTTGCGGCACCCTTGCGCCGCCGACCATCACTGACCGCTGCTGTGCGGGAATGTGTAGGATTTGCCTTGGCATAATTACGCTCCTTTCTCATGGTAGGGGCAGTCCGCAGACCGCTCATATTCTTCTTTCGGATATGCGGTGTATTCCCACATTCCGTATTTGTCCTTGTCCGCAAGAACAGTAACCGGCTCGGTAATGTCACCCCATTCGTTTGCGATACGGGCTGGAAGCCATACCCCTCTGCAGGCGGCTGAACCGACCTTGAGGTTTGTTTTGCAAGCCCAATATTCGTCTTTGCTTTTGTTGCCCCATTTGTGAATTAGTTTCTCGCCGCAGTAAGGGCAGTATAGCTTGCCGGACAAAGGGTAAGTGCTTCTCGGATGGTGGTTAACTTGCGGAGTGGCTTTGCGCCGCTCTATTGCGTTGCTCCGCTCCATCAGAATTTCCTGTACCGCATCCCACTGTTCATTGGACACGATTGCCGGGTGGTAGCCTGGAATATACCAGTATTCATGCTCACCACGATTCCTGTGACGCACCCTGCGGCTGTCCAGATAGGTCTTTTGGAGCATCAGGTCACCCTTGTATGCCGTATTGTCCAAAATCCGAAATACCGTGGATGCTTCCCATTTCCGTCCGGCTGGGCTTGGAATGCCCTGCTTGTTAAGGTGAATGGCGATTTTACCCGGCCACACCTTCTGCACCGCAAGGTCAAAAATAAGGCGCACCGTTTGGGCATTTTCTTCATCGATGGCAATCTCGCCATCGACTTCCATATACCCAAAGGTGCGCTCCAAGCCGCTCACACGCTCACCAGCGTTGAATTTCCGCTTGTAGGTTAGATGTGCATTTTGAGATGCGTCCTCGCTCTCCGCCTGTGCGAACGCTGCCAGAATAGCAAGCATGAGTTCGCCAGAGCCATCCAGCGTGTTGATATTTTGCAGCTGAAACAAAATACCGACACCGATGCTTTTGAGTTCCCTTGAGAACTTCAGCACGGTCTCGGTATTTCTGGCAAAGCGGGAAACGCTTTTTACAATAATCAAATCAATTTTACCCGCCCTGGCATCCGCAATCATCTGCTGGAATTGAGGGCGTTTTTCATAGAACCCTGATATGCCATAGTCGGCGTACACACCGCAGAATTCCCAGCTGGGGTTTTCTTGGATGTAACTGGTGAAATAGCTGATTTGGTTCTCCAGCGAATTCTCCAGTTCTTCTGTATCGGCGGACACTCGAACATACGCACATACCCGCAACTTATAGGTTTGTGGACGCATGGTTGGCTGTATCACTTTTACCTGCATGAAGGGTTCCTCCTTTCCTTTGGGGTAGTCGTATATTCCCGTACAAGTGGCGATTAGTCAAGCAATAAAACGCTATTTTTCCATGAATTTTTCAGGGCAAAAAATGATGCCCAGCAAGGTTTTTTTACCTCACCGGTCATCATTTCTTGTGTTCACTTGTTGGGTATTTTCAGCTTCATACCGCTGTAGATGATATTGCTTTTCAGTCCGTTCAGGCTGACAATCTCCCTGTAGCGGTTTCCGCTGCCAAGCAGCTTCTTGGCGATTTCCCACAGCGTATCGCCATGCTGGACGGTATAGATGCGATAGGCATTGGCGGCGGTTGCAGTTCCAGCCACGGAAAGGTCAGATACCTTCACCGGGGACATGATGGAATATCTGCCGCTCTCGTCTCGGTTGATGATAGCACGGTCACCACTGACCTCATACACATACCAGCACAGCTTCTTCACCCAGGACGGAATTGCCTTTCCAGTGTAGTAAGCAGAGCCAGTAATGGCCACAAGGTCACCTGCCTTAATGCTCTGAGTGGCAGAAGGGGCAGAGGGCTTCTCCTCCGGCGCAGAAGCCGTGCCACCCAGTTCGGCGGTCACCTTTGCGGCAAGATCACCCATCCGCTGGTAGAGCCAAGTGCCAGGGCAGCTTTTGTTAGCAAACCACCTGTGGACGCTCAACACCATTTCATCCGCTTTCGGAGCATAGGCCAAGGTCTTGTTCTTGTCTGCCAGCCACAGCAGTTTGGTCTTGCCATAGCGTTTGCAGATGTCCACGCACAGCTTGATTAGCGAGGCGTAAACGGCATCGGTCATGGCATAAGGTTCTTTGTTGTCGCTGGCGCACTCAATCGTGATGGCGCGCTGGTCATTCTCTCTGCTGGAAGAACACCAGGAGCGGTTTCGTTCCTCCACGCACAGAGCTACCCGACCATCCGGACCAATGCCATAGTTGCAGCTTGCCTGTCTGTCCGGGCTGGTGAAGCACCCACAGATGCTCTCGGCACTCAGTTGCCCCACCACACCGTGGGGCGTAATGCGGTCAATGCTGTGGGTGCGCTGCCCAGAGTGGTTGGGGCTGAGTTTGGTGTAAACCACCAGAGGGCTATTCGAGTATCCCATTACTTTTCATCTCCTTCCGCACGGCCGTGGAGCTGCTCCAGCACATCCTTCACCTTTTCGGGAATAGGCAGGCCCAGGTGCGCGGCATTCTCCAGCAGGGACACGCCCTCATTGGAGATGTAGAAGAAAATAACCGCAGTACGCAGTACACTGCCATTGCCCAGCACATGGATGTCCAGAATGTTCGCAATGCCCACCAGCAGGAAAATCAGCACCTTGCGGCAAATGCCACGAAAGCCCACCTGACTGGAAAGCGTGTGGTCAGAAATGGCGCACATGACACCCGTGATGTAGTCGATGACCACAAAGGCAATCAGGGCATACAGCAGTCCATCGCAACCGCCCACAAAGTAGCCCAGCCAACCGCCGATAGCGGCAAAAATCAGCTGGATGGTGTTCCAAAATTCCTTCATTTTCAGATCCTCCTTTGAATTTTAAGTATGAAAAAAGGCACCTCCGAAGAGATGCCTGAATTCAAGAGTTGCCCTCTCATCACTCCTCGGTGATGGTGTAGGTAATTTTCATGGTCTTGTCCGCCGTTTTTATAACCGGCTCGGCAAGGTTATTGATGGTGGCCAGGTATGGGGTGTACAGATAGAGTTCCTTATACACGGTATAGTCACCGTAGCGATACATCCACTCCCGAATAGCATAGGTCTTATAACGGGCAAACTGGCTTCGTCCCCAACCAACATAGCTGGCTTCCGGAGTTTCTCGCAGATACAGCTTCGGCACCCCGTCAAGGAAGTACCAGCCGTTAATGACAACATCGTCATCCACGATGTAGGTTGCAAGGTTAGATGAGTTGTAGGTGATGCCCGACACCAGTTCAATATTTGCCACATTGGTGGTGTCAATTCGATAGACCTGTGTACCCGTGTAGCACATAAGCCATTTGCCACTCATACCAATGCTGAAAAACTCGCTGATGCCGCTTGGGGCAACGATTTTCTGGGTTTTGCAGCCGTTTGCATCAACGGTGTCCAAAAACCATTCATACCCAGCATGATTGTAATAATCTCGACCTCCGCTGGAGTAATTGAAAACCTGATTATTTCTACGGACGAGACCATACCATTTCCCATCAGCACCATGGTACAGATAGTTCTGTACATCGTGGTTATTGTTATATGGGGCCTCGGTGCCATCCAAGCTACCCCCAGTATAGTGGTAATGCAGTGGGTAGTGCCCCAGTTCAATGGTAATTTCCTCGTCTGGCTCCAGAACTACTCTGGACAACGGGCGATCCACCAAACTGGCATGAAGATAATCATCCGAGTATTTTCTAAGGGTAGCTTGTGTGGAATCGTTGTAGGTAGTCATTTCCAGCCGATGACCCTCACTGATATAAAGGCGCTTGTTGTCCCGATATGCCTCCATTGTGTACACGTTTCTTTCGCAGTTGTAGACACCAAGCCGAACCATGTAGTTATTGGCGTACTGCGTTCCCTTACCTGCGAGGGTGTTGGAAAGGCAGATGGCAGAAATCGTGCCGTTTGCCTGGGAGGTGGCAAAGTCCCAGACAAAGCGGTACCCTCCGTCCACAACCTTGCTCTCTGTCAGGTTTCGGTTACCGCGCCGGACGTCCTCGGTATTGTTGGCATCATCAGAGGCATAGCCAATGAGGGGGTTGTCGAGCGGTGCGTAGATATTGTCCGCTCGCTCCTCAAGAGGATTCTGATAGAGCAAAATACCACCCATAATATTCTTCTTGATGGGGAGCATCCACGCTTCGCCGTTCACGCCGTTGAAAGGCGTGTTATTGTAAAGAACGCCCATGATATTGGTATTGAGGACATCCATCACGGCTTCTGTGACCAGATTGGTGTCCTCATGCACCTCGACCTGCCCGGTATGGACATCAGTCAGTTCAATTACACTTTTACCTTTGAGCATCATCATTCCTCCGTATTCAGGTAGTCTGTAGTCAGGGACTTGAGGTAGCCGTCCGCACCGCTGATAATAAAGCGGTACTTGATCTGTCCGGTGGTGGCTTTCTCTGCCCAGGAGTCCACACTGATAGCTTCCAGTGCCGCCTTGGACATCCCGGACTTTTCTTCGGACAGTTGCGCCCAGACAGAGTCTACGCAGCTCCACCAGGACACACCATTGTCGAAGGATACCGCAAACAGCACTCTGTCATCGCAGTCAGCAAAGACCTTTTCGATACCGAGAATCGTTTCATCCGCCATATCGATGTTTTCCGAATACAGCACTTGCGGAATAGGAACGCCCGTATAAGTGGCCCGAAAATCTGGGAAGCGGTTCTCGGAATCATGCCAATACAGAATGGTAGGGTCTGTGAGCGTCAGCAGCAGGTTTCCATCCGGGATGTCCTGCACACCATAGGTTTCAAAGACTTCTGCGGTCAAATCCGTTTCCTCCAGCTTTTGGAGTGCGCCCTCCGCAATCGTGTACAGGTTGCCCAGAGCATCCGTTATCAGGTAGCGGCGGTTATAAGGGTCAAGAAATACAGGTGCATGGTCTTTGAGTTCAAAGGTTTTTCCAGCAGTATCCTTGGGCTTAAATGAGATCGTCTTGCCGGACAGCGGCACAAACTCTATGGTGCCGCCGTCCACAACAAGGCTGGATGCCGCAAGGTAGTTACTGTTGGTAGGAACGGTTTCAAAGCGAACACAAATCTCCCCGGTATCGAAAAACACCACATCCCAGATCAGCCGGGTGGCATCGGTGTGGTTGTTATGCACCGAATAGCCCTCCCAGCGAATCCGCAGAAAACGGTAAGTTCCCCATAGAGTGCCTTCCTCTCTACGGAGCGTCATAAGGTCGGCATCTCGGCGGACGATTTTCAGCTGCTCCGCATTTTCACCGATGCCAACCCAGGAGTTGCCACTGACATACAGCTTCGTAGCGGCTTTCCCATTGAACTGAAACCAGTCCACACCCGTGACAACATCGGTACCGTCATCATTCAAGGAATTATTACGGATGAAAACCATGTTCTCCGTAGTTTCCAGGATTTCATCTACCGTTCCGTAGTCAACCATTGCTTACCTCCAAATCTTCAACCGTGTCCATGTTCGCCAAGCCAAAGGAGAACGCTGCCAGCCGGCCACGGTCAATTTCCATGTCTTTGCCTGCAATCCACACATCGTACTTTTGCCGCAACACCACACGCTCACCATCGATTTCTGTGTAATCCGTGCCAGCGAGGTTCTTCGCATACAGGCAGTAGGCATTCACAAAAGGTTTCGTGTCGAATGGCAGAATCGTAATGGAAGTGAGCGCATCGTAGGGAGCAGATGGAATTGTCAGTCGAATCACTCTGCCACGGTTCAGCCGGGTATCGACCGTACCCACTGCCTCATAATTCTTCCGCAGCGTAAACGCATCGGTGTCCAGCACATATTTTTTCGGATAAACCATCTTCCGAGCATCGGCGGTTTCCACCACATCCCGAACAATGGGAGCAAAGAGACGAAGGTGGTCTTTGAGGGTGTGCATTGGCATACCCGTGAGGGAGATGGATGCCATACCGTCCGACAACCCAGTCCGCCCAGGCGCAAGGAATTGTAGCGAAAGCGTATCATGCAGGGTGTGGGTTGCCATAGAGGTCATAAGGAAACGAGGCATCGTGTCATCCACCGTAATGCGACCATCCCATCGATCCTGAACACCAAGCCCCTGACCAGTAATCGTAGCCAGAACGTTCTGTACACCGATAATTGCCTTGCCATTCGTCATGGAAAGGTACACATCAAAGGTGTGCAACTGGTTGGATGCCAAATCAACGATTGGGTAGTACAGGTTCAGCAGATGATCTCCGCTCTGCCAAGTTTCCAGTGGGTGGTACTCTTCCACTTCATGACCGTCGAGCATATAGGTGACCGTCAGCCCAGCTTTGCCGTCCTCTGTCCATTTGACCGGGAGCGATATAACCTTCTTGTTTTCGACCTCATTGCCCTCGTCATCGGTTGTGCTTCCCAAATCCACAATAGTTTCAGCCGTAATGCTCCGTTCCAGCGGATTTGCCGTGATACGCAGAATTGCCTCTGCATGGAACTCCGCATCTGTTTCATCGCCGGACGCAAATTCCATATTTATAATAGGAAACTTCTCCTCACCAATTTCCAGATCAAAGGCGTTGGTGAAGGTGTAAATGCTCATCTTTCCGGCATTGATGGAGTTGATGAGTCCGCTGATATTTTTGTCATTTTTACTTTTGGCTTCTGACAAGCGGGGGTTCTTGCCCACGCAGCGGAGCGACTGCTTGCCGTAGATTTTGGTGTTGATGTAGGTAATGGCAGAGATTTTTGTTTCATCCGCATGACCACCAGTGAATCGCAGGACATCCCCCAAGTCCAAAGCCGGGTCCCCGATGGTTTCAGAGTCAAAAGGAACATACTCCACCAAGCAGATGGCATCCAGGATTGCATTGATGATCCGCTTCCGAGTTTCCTCCAAGCCGAACTGAAGCAGTGGATTGACACCCAAATTCATCGTCAGACCGTCATCTGGGTCTTTGGCGTAATACTCTGCAGTTTCCGTTTTCTTGTTGGTGGAACTGAGGGCGGTGTACCGGGTGACAAAATCCGAAAAGCTGCTACTGAAACGATGACGGCTGTCCACCGCCTTATCCGCTACATTTCTGTACGGCACAAGGAGCAGCTTGCCAAAGCGGTCCATGGTTGCAAAGCACCCCAGGGCTTGAGCAAGGTAGTAGAGAAAATCCCGCCAGGTTTCTATATCATTATCCTGGTAGACACCGAGCAGTTCTTTCCCGTTGGTCAGTGCCTCAACCTCTTCCTGTGTCTGCGCCAGTTCGATATGACAGGCTTTTGCAAGGATGGTGAGGTACTCGTAGGGGTATGCACTGGATAAGTCCTTTCCGAAATTCTTGTCCAGGTTCAGCATGGCATCGTAGGCTTTCAGTTCCAGTGTCTTGATGCGGCGGTTGGCTTCTGCCACATAGAAAATGCCCATCGGCACGGTTTCCACACTGCCGTCAGAAAGCTGAAGGTGGAAATCCATCGAAATGCTGGCATCATCCAGTGTGTAGCGGTCGATGTCCGAAAACAGTGAAATCCCCATTTCTGCGGCATATACCGTTCCCAGTTCAATTTCAGAAGTGCCGGAGCATTGCCGAGTGATGTACCCGGAACCCTTAACGATGTCCCGGTTTTCGATGGGATACTCCTTACCGTCCTTCGTCACGATTTTCCCTGTCCAGAAATACTGGCGGGACGGCTCGGCAATCAGCCGCTTGTATTCATCCGAAACAGGATACAAAATCGCACCTCCTTAAAACTCATTCAGGGTGAAAGACACTTTCCAAAGTCCCTTATACGAAGTGTCTTTTACAAGACTGACCTTGTAATCATCCACATACATCTGGGTATCCACCGATTCCAGCGTTTCCGTGTCAAAGTAGGAAACCTCCAGCTTGCGCTCTTTGGAGAACGCCGTCAGCCTTTTCAGCCAGGTGGGTGATACTGCGAAAGATACAGAGATTTTGACCACGCCTTCCCGCACTACATCCCGCTGGGTGGTGCCGGCTTCCGTTTCACCGCTGGAATCTGCTTCAACGGCCCGGAGCGACACCTCATAGGAAGTCGGCAGAGGGAGATCCACGCCGTTGAATCTCAGGTATTGAATAAAAGCCATGTTATCTCCCTCCGCTTCGTAAATTCATCCGCTGCTGTGCAGTTACAATGACCTCATCCAGCGCATTGCCGCCGATATACACGGGAATCACAATGTCCCCGGAATTGGTGCCTTGACCGTTCAGTGCTTCCCGAATGGCAGACACGATAGACATGGTGCTGTCAGCATCACGCCCACCTCCGGCATAGGCGAATTCTGCGCCGCTGACCTTGGGATTGATGACCATATCCGCAGCCACACCGCTGACTGCCTTTTGGATCATGCCACGGCTCTGCTCGATGCCTTTGGCAAGCCCAGCCATGAAGTCCGGCATCCAGCTTTCGTAGTCGGTCAGTGGGCCTTCGTCCGGGACAGAGAAGTGCAGCACAGTACGAATCTTGTTTGCGACACCGTTGACCGCGTTAGTGACAGCACTGATACAGCTTTTAATGCCGTTGACGATGCCCATGATGAGGTCACGGCCCCATCCAAACGCCTGGGATGCAAGTCCCTTCACATAGCCGACCGCTTTCTCAAAGCCGGAATGAATGACATTGTAGATTTGACCGGTGATACTGCTAATAGCACTTTTTACATTGTTCCAGATGGTCTTGACCGTATTGCTGATGGCGTTCATCACCGTAGTGACTACGCTCTTAATGCTGTTCCATGCCGTAGAAACCACACTGCGGATGGCACTCATTACAGCGGATACCGCATCCTTGATTGCAGTCCACACCGTGGTTACCACATTCTGAATGGCTGTCAGCACTGTAGTGATTACTGTAAAAATCGCATTCCAGACCGTTTCAAAGAGCGTTTTAATGCTCTCCAGGATAGGGGCAAGGAACTCCGTAATCGCCGCCCAGACCTCCTGCACCTTGGTCGCAATCGCCGTCCATGCCAGTTCAATCAAGATGCGAATGGCTTCAAAGATGGTCTCAAACAGGTAACGGAATGCCTCAAGCAGCGGAGAAATTGTGTCATAGATGCTCTGCCACACTGAGGTAATCGTAGACCAGATGGAGGTCATGACTCCGCTGATAGCCGACCATGCGGCAGTAAACACACCTTGGATGCCTTCCCACAGCCCGGAGAAAAAGTCTTTTAGCCCGGTCCAAATCGTCTGCGCTGTGGTGGAGATTGCCTCCCATGCAGACTGGAAGAAAGACTTGATGCCCTCCCAGGCAGCAACGGCGGCATCCTTGATGCCATTCCAGAGGTCAATCCAGAATTGACGGAAGCCCTCGCAATTGTTCCAAAGATAAATAAAAGCCGCTACCAAGGCGGCAATAGCGGCAATGACAAGGACGATGGGGTTTGCCAGCATGACCGCATTCAATGCGGCAAAGGCTGTTTTTACGGTCTTGATGACTCCGGCAATTTTCGGCACAACCGTCATAATCGTACCGACCGCCGAAATCACCTTGCCTATGACAATCAGCACTGGCCCAAGGGCGGCTACTACGGCGGCGATGGTCAGAATGAACTTTCGGGTTCCTTCGTCCATACCGTTCAGCTTGTCCACGAACCCCTGAATGGCACTGACCACGCTGCGGATGATGGGGACGAGCAGCTCACCAAAGGAAATCGCCAGTTCTTCCAGTTGGGATTTGAGGATGGTCAGCTGTCCGGCGAGGTTGTCCTGCATGGTATCAGCCATACTCTGAGATGTACCGTCACATTTTGCGATGGCATTACTCAGCTTATCGATGTCCGCAGGGGCGGCATTCATCAGAGCCAGGAAGCCTGACATGGCGTTCTTGCCCACAAGCGTTTCAGCCGCAGCCGCTTTCTCCGACTCGGACAGCCCACCAAATGCCGTGCGGCAGTCTGCAAGAATGTCCGAGAGACTTCGCATGGAACCATCTGCATTGGTTGTGGCAACGGTCACCTCGCCAATAGCAGAACCACAGATTTTGACCTCCCCGGAAAGGTTGGTCATAATCGTTCGGAGCGAAGTACCCGCCTGGGTGGACTTAATGCCGGCGTTTGCCATCAAACCAATGGCTTCGGCGGTATCCTCCACAGAGAAGCCAAGCGAACCGGCGATAGGGGCAGCATACTTGAAGGTTTCACCCATCATGCTCACGTTCGTGTTCGCATTGGACGATGCGGCGGCAAGCACATCCGCAAAGTGTGCGGAGTCCGATGCGGTCAAGCCGAAAGCGGTAAGAGCATCGGTGACAATGTCGGATGTAGTGGCAAGGTCCTCGCCGGAAGCGGCGGCAAGGTTCATAACGCCCTCAATGCCGGATAGCATATCCGAAGTTTTCCAACCAGCCATCGCCATATAATTCATGGCTTCGGCGGCTTCCGATGCAGAAAACTTTGTCTTGCTGCCCATCTCACGGGCCTTATCCCGCAGGGCTTCCAGTTCGTCTCCGGTAGCCCCGGACACCGCCGCAACCTTACTCATAGCAGAGTCAAAATCAGAAGCGGTCTTGACTGCCGCAGTACCGAGAGCAACCACACCAGCTGTCACCGGCATCAGCTTTTCGCCAACACCGCTGATGTTGTCACCCACGGTTTTCAGCTTCTCGCCAGTAGCGGCAATCTTCTGCATGGCGGTGGCAGACTGGTTTGCCTGCTCCTCCAGCCGTTTAAGGTCCTGCTCCGTTTCGAGGATTTCCCTCTGGAGGGCATCATACTGTTCCTGAGAAATCTCGCCACGGGCAAGGGCTTCATTGGCCTGCTCTGCGGCGGTTTTCAGAGTTTCCAGCTTTTCCTTTGTCTGGGCCACAGCATCACCGAGCAGCTTGTGTTTCTGCGCCAGCAATTCGGTATTGCCGGGGTCCAGTTTGAGGAGCTTTTCGACATCCTTCAGTTGACTCTGCGTGTTCTTGATTTGCTTATTGACGCTTTCCAGCGCCTTGGATAATTTTGTGGTATCGCCACCAATCTCTACGGTGATACCCTTAATTCGACCAGCCACGCACAGTCACCTCCTTAGAAACGGTCAAAATCCTCCTGGGTTGCCAGCTGCGCATATTTGCAGTTATCGTTGTTGGACTCGGCGTACATATCGTTGACCATGCCAATCGTGAGAAGATCAAGGTCACGGATAGAAATGCCCAGCTGGACACACCGCAGAAGGAACAGGGGCGTTGTCATCTCCCGCTCGGTGCGGTGAAGTTTTTTTTAGAGGCAACATCCGTCTGGACATTCAGCCCCCACAATTCGATGATTTTCGGCAACACCTGGTAGATGGAGAAGGTATTGAACTGGTCGAGCCACTCCTCCGGGCTGTCAGGGATGGATTTATCGGCGTGTTTCGCCATGACATAGGCGATGTTCTCGAACATTTCCAAGCTGAAGGAATCCAGCGTGGAATTCTCCGCATCGTTGCTGTCCACCGCACCCTCCAGGGACTTCAAATCCTTGTAGATGTCACGATGGAAACGGATGCGGTAGATACGGGGAATGGCAGCAGAGGCACGGAACGGTATCTGCTTACCATCGATCTCGATATTTGCAGTCATACCCATCTCACTTCACCGCCTTTTCAGATGCCGTAGCTTTCTGTGCAGCCGCCTCCGTAGTGGGCAGATAGACCGCCTTATACCAGTTGGCGTACACCGTAGCATCGGTGGTGTTGCCCGTCTTGGCCTTGACTACACCATTCGCCAGCGGCGTAGCCTTGACGGTCAGCGTCTCCGTCTGAACTTCCTTGCTGTCCTCGTTGGTCTTACCCTCGATGCCGGGGCGGGACGCGGAACAGTTATACAGCACATGACGGATATGCTTCTGATCACCGTCAAACTCAAAGAGCAGGGCGAATGCTGCCAGTTCCGCATCGGCGTTCTCAATCAGGACACCTTTGCTGTCCAGTTCCTCACGCAGCACATCCGTGCGGAAGGACTCCGGGATCATCGCCAGTTCCAGGTCACCGTCATAGCCCATATTGTTGTTGATGACGTAATAGGCCACACCATCGGCGTAGAAGTTCTCCGGCTCACCGTTGGCATCCAGAGAGATGGACACGGAACCGGGCATGGGGACGGGAGCGGCATAAGTGGGGCTGCCATCCTCGCCCAGCGTGAGCAGAGCATAGTGGGCATTTTTCAGGTTGAATTTCACCTTGTTTGCTTTTTCAGCCATAGGTCAAACCTCCATTTCAAATGTGTAGAGGACCTCGTAGAGCTTCTCGCTCCCGATCCAGACCTCCGTTTTGTCATAAAAAACCTCGCTGGCATCCAGCACGGCTTCAACCGTCTGCTCCAGCGAGGGGTTCTTTTCGTCTGTGTACAGTTCCAAGTGAACGATGGACACCTTGTGGTAGACCTTGCCATCCGCCGCAAAATTATGACTCCCCGGCAGCAGATAACAAAGGAAAGGCGGGTCAACAGCCTCACCCTCCGCAAAATGGTCATAGGCAAAAGGTACCCCGGTGTCCTTCAGCATTTGCAAGAGTTTATCCATGCCCAAGGCTCCTTTCTATCTCCCGCTCCAGCTGTTCAATGCCCTTCTGTTCGGCAGGTGCAATGTGGACCCGTGCTGCCACCCGACCGCCGCCACGCTTGGCGTGACCGTGTTCCAGCAGGTGCGCCAGCTGATAGCGGTTGGTGGAGTGGACGGTAAGCTCCAGCGAATGGGAGGTTTCGGCGGTTTTCTTTGCCGCCCAGCTTTTGGAGTAGGCACCCGTGCGCTTGGGTGCATTGGTGGAAATCTCATCCTTGACGGTCTTTGCGGATTTGCGGACAGCCTTCTTCATATCCGAGGTTGCCATATCCGCATACTCCTTCAATCCCTCCATGATGGCATCGGCCATCCCGTCAACAGAAACGGTCTGTCCCATAGCCATCACCTCCGAACCTTGGTGGCTGTCAGCTTAAGCGTTTCATGCCGGAACTGAAAATCATCCACCAGGGTAATGTTGTAGATGTCACCATCAAAGAGGATGCGGTAGTGGTCGCTGTCCATATCCTTGAGGGCTTTGCAGTAACGCACCGTAAAGGTGTAGCCATCCGAAGCAACCGTCTGACCAGCCGCCTCGTATTCCTGACCCGCTGTTTTGCCTGTGGCGATATTGGCATAGGCATAGCAGGAATAGAAATCCGTCCAGACGACCCTGCGGTTGCCGATAGCATCTACTTTCACCATGTTCTTCTGAATGGTGATACGGGAACGCATCTTTGAAATCTCCATCAGAAGACCTCCTTTCGGCTACCACCTAACAATCCCCGAAGCGTAAGCGCCAAATCGCGATAGTCCGCTTCTTCCCGGTGTTCGTACATATAGGCGGCTGCATATAGGATTGCAACATCACCAAGGGCAGAGTTATTCAGCACGGCAATATCCGATGTCATCAGCACATCCAAGCACAGCTTTTTTGCGGCGGTTAAGATGCTCTCTATCAGTTTGTCATCATCATCGTAATCAACCCGGAGGTATTGCTTCACATCTTTCAATGAAACCATATCCATCACCGCCTTTCTGCAAATGTAGGGGTGATGCCACAGGACACCACCCCAGAAGATTATTTTTCGGACAGCTTCATGATCTGCACGGCTTCGGGCAGGATCAGCTTACCGTCCACGCGCTCCTTGGCAACGAAACCGATCATGCCGTTTCCGGCGAACAGTTCATTCAGCTGCTTGAAGGAACGGGTGCCACGGTCACCGATGTTGTAATACTTGTAATCACCAAAGGCGATAGCATCGGTGGGAGCATAGGCAGAGGTGCGGACGCTGTAGCCGAGCAGGCGGTCAGGCTCACCCAGCTGGTAGGAGGGCTGCCAGATATACGCACCGTTGTTGTCCTTCAGCTTGCGGAGCTGGGCAAGGGTTGCATCATTCATGATGAAGGATGCGTTCTTACGGTAAGGACGCTTCAGACCGTAGGCAAGGTCGAGCATATCATCGGACTTGATAGTAGCGGTCAGAGTCTTGAACAGATGACCGCCCTTGGTCGCATCGAAGATACCCGTGGGCTTGCCGGTACCATCGCCGTTAAGGAATGCATCCTCCTCGGCATTCGCCAGAGCCTTGCCGAACTCGGTGATGATGTAGCTTTCCAGATTGAACGCATTGTCGTAGAGCAGTTCCTCGGTGACCTTGATGGCAACGTGCAGCTTGAACGCATCCAGGAAGGTCTGGTCGAAGGTGGCGTCACCGAAGGTCAGCGCACCGCCCTCCTCGATCCACGCAGCGGCGGGCTTGGTAGCGGCAATGTTGATCTTGTGCTGACCGGAGGTGGTGATATGGGTGGCAAGACCACGCATGATGTTCTCCTCATTCAGCACATCAATGAGGCGGCGGTCATACTCTTCGGGAACCAGATAACCGCCATCTGCATCCACACCTTCCTGCAGGAGGTTGGACACCTGACGGAAGTTGGTACGCATGGCGGTAAGCATGGCCTGCTTGTAAGCATCGGAGGCACGGCCCTGCTTCTCCTCACCAGTAGGGGCAGCGGTGTAGGGCTTGCCGGTAATGGGGCTGTTGACGGGCTTTGCCAGTTCCGCCTCCCGCTGCTCGATGCGCTGGGCGCGGTTGATGGCTTCGGTCAGAGTGTCGAACTCCGCCTCCATGTTCTGATAGGTGGTGTGGTCCTCTGCGGACAGCTTGCCCTGCTTGTCCTCGTGGGTGTCCAGGAAGTGGCGCATCTGACCCAGCAGGTCAGCGCGGTTTTTCAGCATTTCAGTAATGGTCATTGGGAATACCTCCATCAAATCATTTTTTCGTAGACGCTAAGACGCTCTCGGAGATCGGTGGTAGATACACCAGCATCTTCGGGAGCGTCTTTCGGATTGGGGATGTGTGCTTGTTCAGCGGCGGTTCTGGGCTTGCCATACTTCGCCACCATCTTGTTCATAAGGGCGTGTTCCACGGACTTGCTGCAGAACAGGACAGATGCGACCGGGGTCTCCACGGCAATATCCTCCTGGGGAGCAGACTCGCTCTGTCCCAGGATACCGTCTGCCAGCCCCAGTTCCACAGCCTTATTGGCATTCATCCAAGTCTCCGCATCCATAAGGTGGGATAGCTTGGCGCGGGACAGGCCGCTTTTGATGACATAGGCGTTGAGAATGGACTCTTTCACCTCATCCAGCATGGCAATGGCCTGCTCCATAGCGGTGTAGTCACCCCATGCACCCGTTGCCGGGTTGTGGATCATCATCATGGACACCGGGGACATGAGGACGGAATCACCAGCCATTGCAACCACGGAAGCGGCAGATGCCGCCATGCCATCGATCTTCACCGTGACCTTGCCCGGATACTCCTTGAGCATGGTGTAGATCTGAGCGGCGGCGATGCAGTCCCCGCCGGGGCTGTTGATCCAGACGGTCACATCACCCGTACCCGCCATAAGGTCATCCTTAAAAAGCTGGGGTGTGACATCATCATCAAACCAGCTTTCCTCTGCGATGGTGCCGTTCAGCGTCAGAATCCTCTGCGCCGGGGCTGTCTCCGTCTGCTCCTGGTTCGTCCAATTCCAGAACTTCTTGGTTTTCATCGGGATTTTCCTCCTTTCCGCTTGCTGCGAAGATACCCGCATCCTCCAACTTGGTCATGTTGCCGTTAATGAGATAAAGGTCACCACCGAGTTCGGCGGGGATGCGGTCGAGATTTTCAAGTTCCCGGATGTCATTGGCGGACATCCAGCCGTTCTGCCGCCCAATGGCGTAGCCGTTCATCCGGCTCTGGTAATCGCCACGGAGCAAACCGTCCACATTGAACTTGATGAAGTAGGTGGACTTTTCCTCCGAAGTCAGCAGGGAGCGCATCATATTCTGCTCCCACCGGGAAACCCAGGGGTCCAAAGTGTATTTCACGAACTCCAGCGACTGCTGCTCAATATTAGAAAAGCTCGACTTTTCCAGGTCACCCACCATGTGGGGCGGCACTCGGAAAATTCGAGCAATTTCATTGATTTGGAATTTGCGTGTTTCGAGGAACTGTGCCTCGTTGGGCGAAATGGAAATGGGCGTGTACTTCATGCCCTCCTCCAGTACCGCCACCTTATTGGCGTTGGAGCTGCCACCGAAGGTCGCATTCCAACTCTCCCGCACTTTACCAGGGTCTTTCAGAACGCCCGGATGCTCCAAGACACCGCTGGGGGCCGCGCCGTTGGCGTAGAACTTACTGCCGTATTCCTCTGCTGCGATGGCAAGGCCGATGGCGTTCTTCGCCATAGCGATGGGGCTGTAACCCACCAAGCCATCAAAGCCAAGGCCGGGGATGTGCAACACATCCTTCGGCTGAAGAATGACCGTGCTGCCTTTCATGGTTTGGGCATCGTCCGAACTCAGCTGGTACTCGTAGTAGAGTTTCCCTTTGTCATCCCGGTCAACTGTCATGCGGTCCGGCATCAGCGGATACAGACCGATGACCTCGTTTTTGCCGTTGCGGATGATCTGGGCGTAGGCGTTGCCCCACAGCAACAGGTGCGTCATAAGCGTTTCTCGGAACGCAAAAGACGTCATTTCCTGGTTCGGTTCATCATGGAGCAAAAAATACAGCGGATGGTCAAGGGCTTTCTCCTTACCACCGCTGTCGTTGTATTTGTAGATGTGAACCGGGAGACTTGCGACTGCTTCCGACAAAATCCGCACACATGAATACACGGCTGTCATCTGCATGGCAGAGCGCTCATTGACACGCTTGCCGGAAGTTGCTGTTCCAAGGAAGAAACTATACGCACTTCCGCTGGTTCGGTTGGTAGGGCCCGCCCTGGAATGGAACAGGCCGCTGAAGATACCCATAAAAATCACTCCTCCTTAGAAAACGATTAGTCCTCTGGAATCATAGACACTTTCCGTAGAGCCACCGTTGCGAATACAGCGGTCAAGCCCCATGATGAGAGCCACGATACCATCAATTTTCTCCACGGACTTATCCTTGTCCGGCTTAATATTGCCAGCTGGGTCTTGCCGCATGACCACATTCTGTGCCATCCACTTGAGGACTGGATTGCCGCCGTGGATGATGTTACCCTCCATCAGCAGCTTGTAGAGTTCCTTGGAGGGTGGGGACATATCCTTAAAGCCCTGACCAAATGGCACCATGGTGAACCCGGCATCCTCCAAGTTCTGCACCATCTGCGTGGCATTCCATCGGTCATAGGCAATTTCAATGATGTGGTACTGCTCGCCCAGCTTTTCGATGAAGTTCTCGATGAAGCCGTAGTGGATAACATTGCCCTCCGTGGTGCAGATAAAGCCCTGGGCTTTCCACACATCGTAGAGGACATGGTCACGGCGGCACCGCAGCTCCAATGTTTCCTCCGGGAGCCAAAAGAACGGAAGCACCACATACTTCTCTTCCTCCGTCCTGGGCGGGAACACCAACACCAGGGCGGTAATATCCGAGGTACTGGAAAGGTCGAGTCCCGCATAGCAGTCACGGCCTTTCAGGGAATCCATATCAATGGGGAGGTTGCCCCGGTCATAGATATGTTCCGGTATCCAAACCACCATAGCATTTGTCCAGATATTTAAGCGCAACTGCTTGAACACATTCTCCTCGGCGGGGTTATCCAGGGCATTTTTATAAGCCTCACGGACACGCTCAATGGCGATGGTGTGTCCCAAAGACGGATTGGCCTTATACCAGTTTTTCTCGTCATTCCAGTCATCGCCCTCATCCAAGCCATACACCACCGGGTAAAAAGTGGGATCGTTCTTTCGACCGTTTTTGATGTCCAGTGCCTTGGTATGCAGTTCATAACAGATGCTCTGCTTATCGGTACCGGCGGTGGTGATGATGAAGAACAGGGGCTGCTCACGGGCATCGCCGGAACCTTTGGTCAGAACATCGTAAAGTTTTCGGTTGGGCTGTGCGTGTATTTCGTCAAAGACCAGCCCAGACACGTTCAGACCATGCTTGGTGCCTGTTTCGGCGGACAGCACTTGGTAAAACCCAGCATTGCTGTAATTGACGATTCGCTTGGTGGCGGCGGCAATTTTTGACCGCTTCATGAGTGCCGGGGACATCTTTACCATCTGCTGGGCAACATCAAAAACGATGGATGCCTGGTTGCGGTCGCAGGCAGCACCGTAAACCTCGGCGCTGGCTTCACCATCCGCATACAGAAGATACAAGGCTATCGCCGCAGCCAGTTCCGACTTGCCCTGTTTCTTCGGGATTTCGACATAGGCAGTAAGGAACTGCCGCTTGCCATCCGCCCGGACGATACCGAAGATGTCCCTGACGATCTGCTCCTGCCAGGGAAGCAAGAGAAATGGCTTTCCTGCCCACTTGCCCTTGGTATGGCAGAGATTTTCAATAAACCGAACCGCCCGGTCTGCCTTCTGGGCATCGTAGTGGGAGGTGGGGAGCATAAAGGGCGAAGGGGTGTACTGGAAAGCCATCAGCTATCACCCCCAAGCAGAAGTTCCATATCATCTGCCGGGTCAGCCGCACCCTCACCACCAACGATCCTGCTCCGAGCAGAGGGGGTAAGACCGAACTGCTCACAGAACTTCAGCATGATTTTCATATTGGTCTGGGCAATGGACACCTGCGGAACCTGCTGGAGATAGCCATTGGGGGTCCGCACCATGGAGCCGTGTTGGGTCAGAAACTCTTCTGCCTCCTTCCAGCGGGCGTAGGCTTGGCAGTAACCGGCAAAAGCCGCCATATCCATTTCGGTCAGCAGACCCATCTGCTCCAGCACCTTCGCCATCCGTTTCCATTCACGCTTGGCCTCATCCTCCAGCCAAGGTGGACAGCGGGGTGCTTTTTTCTGGGGCTTGGGTTCCGCCTCATTCAGCGGCCTGCCGCCGGGATTGCCCTCCAGCATCTTGAGTGCCGTAGGCTTGGGTTTTCTACCTCTCTGTGCCATCGCTCACACCTCCTTTCCGCAAATGGCATGAAAAAAAGCCGTCACCACAAAAATGGTGCGACTTCATGAACAACGAGCAACAGCCCCTCTCGGAGCTGCTGCCGTAAATTATCTCGTTTTTTACCAGTTTTCGCTGTGGAGCAGGAGTTCCAAGGCAAACTGTGTGTTTTCATCGGTGGGTTCGATGTCCCAGCCTCTATCGTAGTTGCAGACGATTTCGCTGTTCCGCTTAAGCATCAGCTTGGAAATACGTCCGCCTTCGATGCCCCACTCGGAACCCTTGTCGAACTGCTTCAGCCAGTAATGGAAAATATCACCGTTGACCTTGATGCTGCCTTCCTTCCACATGATCCGTTCCTCCTTAGTGCTGGCTCTTGCCAAGTTCGTAAGCCTTGCGGAGCATCTCTTCAATGCCCCAAACCGGAACCTCGATGAAGTCCTCGGAATCGCATCCCCGCTCCGCCAAATCCCCGCGGCAGTCCACCTCGGCGCTGCATTCTCTGGCGATGTTCAAGAGGGCGGCAAATTCTTTCTTGGTAAGGCTCTGCTTTTTCATGGTGTTTTCCTCCGTTATGTGTGTTTTCCCTTTCGGTGGTTACATATTCGCTCTGAATGCCTGTAATAGCAAGTTAATTCAGAGCCATAATGTACACAAATATGGAGGAAAGAAACCGGGGAAATTACCTATAAATGCGATGGAAAGAATCCACACCAGGAATAAGGTTCAAGCCGCTGCCGGTATCCCATCTCATGAGGATTTGCCCAGAATCATCAACACCTTGGATGGTTCCGGCAGTTCCTTTCGGCGGGGCTTGGATGTCATCCATCGCATCCAGCACAAGCCGGGTGCCTGCCGGATAGATATCTCTCAGTTCGCTGGGGGTCATTCACATCCACCTCCTCTATGAAAGCGGTGGATAATGGCAACAATTTCTTCCTGCTCCGCCGCAACGATGCCGAGTCCGGCAAGGGCCTCCCGTGTGCCGCAGTCCGGGCAAATGAGGGTTTCGTTGTCCGCCCGGCTCAATGCCGGTGCCCCGGTATAGGGCTTCCCACAGCGGGGGCAGGTTTTCAGTTGAATGATGTGATCCTCTTTCATGCGTTGTCACCCTTTCTGCTGTAAGCCAGAGCCTCGTCCAGTAGTGTGGTATCAAAGCCAAATTGGACATAACCAATGGTGCAAGTTTGGACATACATGGGTGTGGGTGCGCCCAGCGGTCGATCCTCATGCATGATGTAAACGAAAGCGTTCTCCTGGCGGAGTTCGCCAGTCTCATAGTCCTTGATGGTGACGGCCATTTCCTTTTTGTAATAAAAAGTGGGGTAGCCCTCGTAGCGGTCAAGATGCCGCTCATCTTGCTTGCTGACCGCCCACACGCCAACGGGCACCGAATGTCCCTTGGAGGGTTCAATCGTGAGGTAGGCTCCGGTCTTGCTGCCTTTGAACATAAGGCGGTGGTCTGGAATGGTTGCAGTACCGACCACTTCGGCATCTGGACAGCGGTATCGCATCTGCTGGCAGTGCAGGTTGCTCCCGTATGCAAGGTAATAGCGTTTTTTCATTTCAAATCATCCTTTCCGGAGGGGTTAAGACCCTCCTACCACCGAAAGCCCGCCGGAGCGGGTTCGGGGGCCTGTGGCTAAGTCCTTCATGCGGCTCTTCCGTTGCGGAAGGCGGCGTCTCCGGAAAGGCGGCGAGTCAAAATATCCCTTGCGGTGGCGAATTCCTCACCAATGAACCCCAGTCGGAGCAACCAAGTCCGCATGGCGTATTTGGGGTTCTCATTCTGCTGGGGCTTGGGGCTTGCACTGCTGACCGTCTTTGCCATCTGACTCAGGGCGAGGCAAAGCTGAATGTAACTTTTCAGCTGTCCAGCGTGGAGACCGTTCTGCTTGCCATTCGCAGGGGCATCGAATTGGAAAAGGCGGAACTCAATGGTTCCCTTGGTAAAGGTGGCGTGGAGGTTCAGCATATGGTAGCGGCTCTCGTTGTAATGAGTGTCTCTGCCGTAGTTCGCTCCGTTAGCGGTGTACCACACATCTGCCAACTCCGCCATGGTCTTGGGCTTTTTGCGGTTCAGCTGGTCGAGAAAGTTGGGGTTGACCGTGCGGCAGTATTGGTTCATACGGTGGCGGTCAAGGTCAAGGGCTTCCGCCAAAAGGGATTCGTGGCTCGCCATGATGTTGGCGAGGTTGCGGAGGGTCTTGGGTGTATGCCCTTTCGCTCCGATGTGAATATGAACACCGCACCCTCTGGTAGCATCGCTCTTGGCACCTGCCTTGCGGAGAATGCGTATGACCTCCTGCAACTGGGGAATGTCATCGTAGGTAAGGATGGGCGTGACCATTTCGCATTTTTCTTCGTCAAAACCGTGGATGCTGATATCCTTCTGGAATTTCCATTCCCGCCCCTGGGCATCCCATGCGCTCCAAGTGCTGTAGCCGTTGCGGTAGGCGGTGTCCTCGTAGCGGTTGGTCTCAAAGTAGCTTGCGACCAGCTTGGCGGCTTTGGCTCTTGTGATGTTGTTCATCTCGACCTCAACGCCGATGGTCTGCTTTTTCATTTCTGCAATCTGGGTGGCGGTCTTTTCGTTCATGGTATGGACTTCCTTTCAAGTGTGTTTTCCCTTTCGGTAGTCACATATTCGCTCTAAAAGCCCATAATATCCAGGACTATTTGACCCATAAAATACACGATTATTCCAGCTTGAATTTGGTGGAATGTGGTGTATTTATTCCCCCTCAGAATGCTCCGTCAGAGACTTTGCAGCCAGCCGCTTTTCCTTCATTTTCGCCTTAAACTTGTCGGCATCCGCATCGGTTCTGAAAGCGGAATGTCCCTTGAGGTTCTGGAGCAGTACCTTCCGCGCCGTTTTGAAATCCGCTCCGCCAAAGCCAAGCTGGACAATCCAGCTACGGAAATAATACTTTTCGTTTTCAGGCTTCTGCTCGATAGGATTGATGCGGTTCGCTTCCTTTGCCTTGGTAACCATTGCGCTTGCCAACTGAGCATAGGCTTTGTTGCAGTCAGGGTTTTCCGAACGGGCAAAGGTGAAGGTCACCGATTCGCTGTCAAAAGCGATGCCCCGGCAACCATCGCTGTTTTGCGACACAAGAGCCAGAAACGCCTCAGTTGTGTCCGGCAACGTAGTACCCAGGGCATCAATCAGCTGGCTCGATACAGCGAAACAGGCCGCTCCTACGGCTCGGTTTAGTAGGTACTGTCTGGCATGGAGCATGAACACCAGGTTCTTAAGGTTGGTGGTGGTCATGCCAGCGGTCGGAAGTGTGATATTCAGTTCATCCGTCAGCGGCATCGCAAAGCCGTTCTGTTCCAGGAATGCTCTCAATTCAGCTTCTCCTTCATAGGTTTCCGAGGTGATGCTTCCATCTCTGTGGATGACCACCTGTCCGGCGGCGTATGCAAAGGTAGGCGGTCCCATGTAGTGGAGAGTCTCTCCGAGGTAATCCGCCACAGCCTTTGCCATACTCTTACGGTCGGTTGCACTGGTTTCAATTCGCATTTCTATGTACCTCCAATCATTTTGGTAGTACATATATTGCTCTGAAACCCTTATAAGTCAAGGGTTATATCTCTCTTTCCTACTCACACCTCCGGCATAACTGCCGCCACATCCGCATAGGGAATCTTCTGCCCGTCACGGAGCAGAAACACACCGTCCGCATTTTCCTTGTTTTCGATATACCGCTTCACAATGACATCTGCGAATTTCTCATCCAATTCGATGCCGTAGCAGATGCGGTTCGTTTCCTCACAGGCAATCAGCGTAGAGCCGCTGCCGAGGAAGGGGTCGAGGACGATGCAGTTGCTCATACTGGAGTTTTGGATGGGATAAGCCATCAGAGCAACAGGTTTCATGGTGGGGTGGTCTTTCGAGGACTTGGGGCGGTCATACTCCCAAATGGTGGTCTGCTTTCGGTCAGAATACCACTGGTGCTTGCCGCCAAGTTTCCAGCCGAACAGGCAGGGTTCATGCCTCCATTGATAAGGCGAACGGCCCAGCACAAGGGCGTTCTTTTTCCAGATGCAGCACCCGGAAAGATAGAACCCGGCATCGTGAAATGCTTTTCGGAAGTTCAAGCCCTGGGTATCCGCATGGAAAACATAGATGGAGGCATCCTGCGCCATGTTCTGCTCCATGCAAACAAAAGCGGCGAACAGGAACTTGTAGAAGTCCTCGTCCGCCATGTTGTCATTTTTGATTTTTCCAGCGGTTTCCTCCACATCCACATTGTAGGGTGGGTCGGTCAGAACCATATTTGCCAGCTGTCCGTCCATAAGGACATCGTAGGTTTCCGGCTTGGTTGAATCGCCACAGATGAAGCGGTGCCGCCCCAATAGCCAAATATCGCCAAGTTTCGACATGGTTGGCTTTTTCAGTTCCTCATCCACATCCGGACGAATATCCATCAAGTGAGAGATGCTGTCACGACTCTTTCCCTCGGCATATCCCTCAAAGAGTTCG